>ENA-OXEI01000685-OXEI01000685.1-human-gut-metagenome-genome-assembly--contig:-NODE-685-length-9780-cov-30.078458_pt1 | contig 9780 bp, 10 predicted proteins | sample MGYA00249361_ERZ652255 | MGnify/ENA primary metagenome ERZ652255 (study PRJEB26925, sample SAMN05826744) | human gut metagenome | biome: ENVO:2100002; feature: ENVO:00000062; material: ENVO:00002003... | reverse complement strand
ATTTTTGGAGGAAACGCTATGGGAACGACACTGGCCGAGAAGGTCTGGGCCGATCATCTGGTGCGCAGGGGCAGCGACGGTGCGCCCGACCTGCTGTACATCGACCTGATGCTTATGCATGAGGTCACCAGCCCGCAGGCATTTGAGGGTCTGCGTCTGGCTGGTCGCAAGCCGCGTCACGTGGATCAGCTCATCGCCACCGAAGATCACAACACTCCTACTGTTGACATCGATCGTCCGAATCCGGATGAAACGAGCGCTCTGCAGCTGAGCACTTTGGAGAAGAACTGCAAGGAATTCGGTGTGCGACTGCACCCGTTGGGTGACGCCGATCAGGGCATAGTCCATGCATTCGCGCCGATTCTGGGCCTGACCCAGCCGGGCATGACCATCGTGTGCGGTGACTCGCACACTTCGACGCACGGTGCATTCGGTGCACTGGCATTCGGCATCGGTACTTCCGAGGTCGAGCACGTCATGGCCACGCAGACGCTGTCTCTGAAGCCGTTCAAGACCATGGCCGTCAACGTCAACGGCAAGCTGCCTGCGGATGCTACCGCCAAGGACATCATTCTGGCGATTATCGCCAAGATCGGCACCGGCGGCGGCCAGGGCCACGTCATCGAATACCGTGGCGAAGCGATTCGCAACCTGACCATGGATGAGCGCATGACCGTATGCAATATGTCCATTGAGGCCGGTGCGCGAGCCGGCATGATTGCGCCCGATGAGACCACATTCGAGTACCTGAAGGGCCGTCCGCATGCGCCGGAAGGTGAGATGTGGGATCGTGCGGTCGAGTATTGGAAGACGTTGAAGACCGATGACGATGCCATGTTCGACAAGGTAGTGGATATCGACGCCACCAAGCTCGGCCCGTTCGTGACTTGGGGCACCAACCCCGGTCAGGGTCTGCCGATCACCGCGAACGTGCCGGAACCGGACAAGATCGCCGACGCCACCAAGCGTGCCGCCGCCGAACGCGCGATTACGTACATGGGTCTGAAGCCGGGCATGCCGATCAAGGACATCGCCGTGGACACGGTGTTCATCGGTTCGTGCACCAATGGTCGTATCGATGATCTGCGTCAGGCCGCTGCGATTATGAAGGGACATCACAAGGCGGAGAACATTCACCGCGTGCTCGTGGTGCCGGCCTCCTCCCGCGTGCGTCTGCAGGCGGAAAAGGAAGGGCTTGACAAGGTGTTCAAGGACTTCGGTGCGGAATGGCGTAACGCCGGCTGCTCGATGTGCCTGGGCATGAATCCGGACAAGCTGGTGCCGAACGAACGCTCGATTTCCACTTCGAACCGTAACTTCGAAGGCCGCCAGGGCAAGGGGTCGCGTACGCATCTGGCGTCGCCTGCCGTGGCCGCAGCGACTGCTATTCGCGGCACGATTTCGTCCCCCGCCGATTTGTAAATACTGCACACTGGCTCCCGCTGGCAGGGACTGTCAGTCGAAGACTGACTGAGGGTGGTCTTGAGACGCTGTATGCCGGCGACCACCCCTAGTCAGCAAAGCTGACAGCCCCCGCCAGTGGGGGCAAGAACTGAAAGCTTGATATCCATGGAAAAACTCACCACCCTGACCGGCGTGGGCGTGCCGCTGCGCCGCTCCAACGTCGATACCGACCAGATCATTCCCGCCGTGTTTCTGAAGCGCGTGACCAAGTCCGGCTTCGACGACGCCCTGTTCTACGCATGGCGCCGCGACCCGAACTTCGTGCTCAACAAGCCGGAGTACGCCGGCAAGGGCCAGATTCTGGTAGCCGGCCCCGAATTCGGCATTGGCTCCTCCCGCGAGCACGCCGTGTGGGCGCTGCACGATTACGGCTTCCGCGTGGTCATCGCCCCCAGCTTCGCCGACATCTTCTACGGCAACACCGCCAAGAACGGTGTGCTGGCCGCGATTATGCCGCAGGAGTCCGTTGAACTCTTGTGGAAGCTGCTGGAGGAGGAGCCTGGCCGCGAGATGACTGTCTCGCTGGAGACCCGCACTGTCACCTGCGGCGACGTGACCCTGCCGTTCGAGGTCAACGACTACGTGCGTTGGCGCTTGATGAACGGTTACGACGATATCGACCTGACGCTCCAGCATGAGGACGACATCGCCGCCTATGAAAAGATGCGCGCCGAAAAGTTCCCCTTCAAGCCCAAGACCATCCCCGCCAAGCACTGGTCCGAAGAAAAAATCGAGTCCGCCCGCGAGCCTGAAGATAATTGGACGGGCCCGTTGGCCGACCGCGGCATTATCTAACTCTCTCCATCGCATAAACAAGGTCTCACTGGCTGCTCACCAGTGAGACCTTTGAAATTCATTCTTCGGTCGGACCGTCCGCCCAACGGCTCAGGATATCGGCGTCTGCGCGGTGTAGGAAGAGAAAGCGGAGGGTGTCTAGACCGTTGGTGACGAACAGGGGCATGGTGATGCGTTCGATGCCGTGCGGCTCACGCCACAGGGTGGTCGAGCGGGTGACCGACTGTACCTGGGTGCGGCGGGTGATGAGTACGAACTGTGCCAGTCCGTTGGCTCCCGTGACGGTGATGCGGTGGGGAAGCGGCGCGATATAAACGTTAGCGGCTGCGTTCGTCTCAGATGCGTACGTTTCGGAGCTGTCTTGTGCCTCCAAAGCAGTTGTTGTATCGGAGGCCGGCGTCGGCTTTGGCTTGTAGGTTGCTCAAGTGCGGATTCCTGTTGCGTGGATGCGTCAGGGCACTGGAGATTGATTGTTTCACGAGATGTTCCACGCAGTGTTTCACGAGATGTTTCACGACACCGCTCCAGCTGCAAGGTACCGGGTACCGCGTCCAGCCGGATGTCCGTGTCCGCACCAGCCGCTGAAACGGTGAGCTGCACTACGCCGAATGGTTGCAGATATAACGGCGAAGTGCTGTTGATGGCATGGATTGCGCCGTAACTAATCGTGCGATTCTTCCGCAAGACGTTCATCTTTCACGGCCGTGCCTCATGCGGTGAATACTGGTGGGTGCATTTGTTCACGATACTGTTGACGGCTGCAGTCGGCATCATCTCCGGCGGCATCGGCTCATTGATGGGCTATTCGTTCGGCAACGGCTCGGATATCATCGATTCGCCCCTGAGCAATCTCATGGACAATGCCGCGATTGTTGTTGAGCTGGTGCTGTGGATTCCGAATCTTTCGTTATCAGTTCGCCGCCTGCATGATGAGAACCGGCGCGGCTGGGGTTGCAGCTTGTCTGGCCGCGGCTCTGCTGCCTCTGCAAGGTTGGTGGATTACTGGTGGCACTGCGTTGGTAACGGTGTTTTTGGCAGTCGGTTACGTGTTTACCAAACGCGTCGCGGTCGCTGTACCACTGGCCTATTCCGTGCTGGATGCTCTCGGATTCGCGATGCCGCAATCAGCATCGGTGGGTGGCAGCATTATTCGGGGTGCGATTGACGTGCTGAACGATATAACCAAGGACGACGCGATCGGCTCCAGCGCTGCAGCTCCGGTTGAGATCACACTGCCGCAGTACTCGCTGATTGTGTTTGCGGCAACGCTGGTGCTGAACCTGTTGATGCTTGGGTCCCTGGTGGCGTTTGGCTCGGCGGCCCACACGTCGACAGCTATGGTGAGCCCAATCAGCTCGGCCGTATCAGCCAGTACGGTGGTGGGCGCATGCAACCGTTGTGGTTTGCGGTGTTCATTGTGCTGGGTATAGGCGTGCAGGGGTAAGCGCGCTATTTGTGCGTGTGATGGCCGGGCGTGGATTATCGTTGAACTATGAGTGATTTTGAGCCGTTTTACGATGTGAAGCATAGCTATGAAGATAACTATGAGCAAGGGCCGTTTGGGGCGTTCGCCGAGGCGCTGAAGGCGACCCCCTCAGTCACCTCCGGTGACAGCTCCCCCTATGAGGGGGAGCTAGAAAAAAAGACGTCAGATGGTGTAGTGGGGGAGCCAGGATCCGCTGCCTTCCTTGGCCAGCCGGTGAACTTGCCGTTTGGCATTCCGGCGGGGCCGCTGCTCAACAGCCGGTTCACTACGGCCGCGTTCCGCATGGGCTTCGATCTGGCTACCTACAAAACCGTGCGCTCGCGGGCATGGGGCTGCAATCCGTTCCCGAACGTGCTCGCCGTGCATCCCAAGTCGGCGGACGGCTCGCTGACCCCGGGCAGCGCAGAACTGGACGAGGGCGTACTCGCCGACACCGACTATGAGCAGCCGATCTCCATCTCCAACAGCTTCGGTGTGCCCTCGCAGAGCCCTGACGTCTGGCAACCGGACATGCGCGCGGCCATCGCCGCCGCCGGCCCTGGTCAGGTGCTGGTGCCAAGTTTCCAAGGCTCACGCGTGGAAGGCATGAGTGAGGAAGAATACATCGCCGACCACGCCACCACCGCCCGCTTGATCAAGGAAACCGGTGCAAAGCTCATGGTAATGAACACCAGCTGCCCCAACGAAGGCCACAATCGACTGCTGTGCCATAATCCGCTGCTTGTAGGGCGCATCACCGAAGCCGTGAAGCAGGAGATCGGCGATATTCCGCTGATGGTCAAGCTTGCCTACATCCCCAGCGATGATGACCTGGAACTCATGGTGCGCTCCACCGTGGGCCACGGTACCGTGCAGGGCTTCAGCACCATCAACACGATTTCCGCCAAACTGGTCGACGCGGACGGCAATCAGGCTTTGCCCGGCTCGGGCCGCGACCGTTCAGGCGTGTGTGGCAACGCGATTCGCGGCGCTGGACTCGACATGGTGGCTCGTCTGGCCGCGATCCGCGAGAAGCTCGGTCTTGATTTCAAGATCAACGGTGTAGGCGGCGTGGTTTCGCCCGCCGATTATCAGGCATACAGAAACGCCGGTGCGGACTCGGTGATGTCCGCCACCGGCGCGATGTGGGATGCCGAACTGGCCCGCAAGATTAAGTCCAGTATCAAATAACGGCAAGGCGTTACGGTCTGCTGAACACGTGAAAATGGGTGTGGCCTGTATGCGCATGGCATTGTTCGTAATGCATGTGCACGTACAGGCCACACCCGTTTTCACGTTGGCCGGACGCCGATTACTTATCGTTGATGCGACTCAGGAATGCCTTGGTGCGTTCGTGGGTCGGGTGGTCGATAACCTCTTCGGCAGTGCCCTCTTCCACGATGACGCCTTGGTTCACAAAAATCACCTTGTCGGCAACCTTACGCGCAAAACGAATCTCGTGCGTCACAATCACCATAGTGATGCCCAGCTTGGCCACTGTGCCAATCGCTTCTAGCACATCTCCCACCAATTCCGGATCAAGCGCGGAAGTCGGTTCATCGAACAGGATCGCGGTCGGGTTCAAAGCCAGTGCTCGTGCGATGGAAACACGCTGCTGCTGACCACCGGAAAGCTGAATGGGGTAATAGTCGGCGAAATCAGACAAGCCGACCAATTCCAGTTGTTTGCGGGCGATTTCGTCAGCCTCGGCCTTGGACTTCTTCTTTACCGTGCGTAGACCTTGCGTGATGTTCTGCAACGCGGTCTTGTTCTTGAACAGGTTGTAGTCCTGGAACACCATGGCGGTTTGACGGCGAAGTGCCAGTGCATCGGCATGTTTGATTTTCTTGCCGCAATCAACACTGACTCCACCGATGGTAATGACACCCGAATCCGGGGTCTCCAGTAGGTTCATGCTGCGTAGCAAGGTGGTCTTGCCTGACCCGCTGGGGCCAATAATGGCGGTTACCTCACCTTTGGCGGCATGCAAGGAAATGCCTTTCAGGATTTCCTTGTCGCCGAAGGATTTATGTAGGTCTTCGACGCTGATGGCGTATTCCATGACGTTCCTTTTTGATCCTATGTATTAGCGCCTAATTACGGGATTGCGCCACGCTTAGGCAGCCTTCTTGGTCTTGATAAAGCCTTGGCCGTCTTTGGCCAGTTCGTGGTCCTTGCGGCGAACGAAGCGCAAGGTGCACACGGGGTCGCCCTTGGCGATTGTGCCTTCAAGCGTGAAATCCAGGCAGGAGAATTCCTGCGCAAAAGCATGGTCTCCGGCCATGGCAACGTCGCACAAACGGGCAATCTGCTCAGGATTCTTGCCCTGCTTTACCCATTCGGTGACGTACGGGCAGTAGTGGAAATGAATCTCCAGCTTGTCGTCGTTGTCGACCACACGCTTCATCTCATAGATCTGCTCGTTGTGATCGCGGCCGAAATCATCTGCGAACTGGCGGAAGGTCGGATGCTCGCCAAGTTGCTGGGCGAATTCCTTACCGTTGTCGGCACCGTACGTCCATACGGCGTCATAGGCGAACTGATCGTCCAGGCCGTGCTTGGCGGCCTCGTCAATCATGTTGCTGATGGTTGCGGCGCGACGAGCGGAAATGTCGCGAAGGCCGTCCACCACCGGGTTGACGATGCTCGGAACATTGTTTTCGAATGCCATGAGATTTCCTTCCCTAGGATGTGAAACTGCTTGAACTACTTGTACTGCTTGAAATTATTGTTCGATGCGATGCTGCTGCGTGTATGTCATCAGGCGATGACAGATACCTTTCTGCGCAACTTGGATTTCGCCTGCTTGCTTAAGAAGAAGAACGAGAACTGTTGCATGGCATCATCTTCCTTGATATTGAATTTGCCGAGTCTGGCGTACAGCAGGTTCAGCAACCATTCGGCAACCACGCATACCACCCAGTAGAGCAGTGCGGCAACCAAGTACGCTTCAAGGAAATCGTAATTCTGGCTGGCGCTGATTTTCGCCGTGCCCAACAGCTCGACAACGCCGACCAGAGAGGCAACGCTGGTGCCCTTGAGCAGCCATATAAAGTAATTGCCCATATCGGGGATAGACACCACAACTACCTGCGGCAGCAGAATATGCCAGATGATTTCTCGACGGCGCATGCCGCATGCCTTGCCCGCTTCAATCTGCCCGTGGTCAATGGCACGAACCGAGGAAACCACTACGTCGGTAATGTATGCGCCGAAGTTCAATCCCAGTGCCAGTACCGCGGCCGGGAAATACGGCGGGTTGCGCGGGTCGAAATGATAGCCGAGGAATCCGTCGAGACCTTTGGCCACGATGGGCACCGCGTAGTAGCAGAACAGCAGCTGAATGACCAGCGGCACGCCCTTGATAAACGTATTGATGACGATGACCAGTTGCTTGAGTACGGGGATGCGTACCAGAATAAAGGCGCCGCAAGCGACGGCGAACAGCAACGCCACAAGCATCGACCATAAGGTAAGTGTGATAGTAGCGGGCAGTGCGCGCAGCAGGACCGGAATATCCTGCCCCATGAATTCGTAATCCAAAGTCATAGTCTCACGCCTTCCCGTAACGCTGGTAGTGCTTTGCAGCCAGATTGAATAGCAGCTCGAGAATCGCAACCAGTACGAAATAGATAACTGCGGCGACGCCGAGCACCCACAGCCTGCCTACGCCGGAATTCAAGCCAATCATGCGATCCGCATAGCCCATGACTTCAATTGCGCCGATAGTGTAGGCCAGTGAGGCGCCTTTCAGGACATCAATGGAAAGATTCTTCAAATTGAGTACAGCATTCTGCAGCGTTCCCGGCACAATGACATGGAAGAAGCATTGCAGACGGCTGAAACCAATGCTGTAGCCAGCTTCGATCTGGCGGTAATCCATAGCGAGATATCCGCCACGATACGCTTCAGCCACAAAGCATGACAGGTTCAGTGTGGTGGCGATGATGTAGAACGTACCTGCCGACCAATCATTGATATCAATGCCAATGATGAGGAGCAGTCGAGGAAGGCCATACAGAATCAGAAACAGCTGTACCAGCTGGGGAGTGCCTCGGAAAAAGGACACGAACAGCGATACCAGCCAGTACACGACGCCAGTGCCACGCAGCCGTGCTTGGCAGATGAACACTGCCAAAATCGCGGCAATGATGCTGGGCGCCAGCGTGTACACCAACGTCATCGGAACGTATTGAAGCATGCCTGGCAATACATTCACTATGATTTGCAATCCGGAATCCATATGGCCCCTCGTATAGTTATTCAGCGAATCTCAAGCGAAATACAACTGAGATCAGCCGTTGTCGGCAATGCCGAGCTTCTCGGCAAGGGCGAAGTTATCCTGCTTGAACCACTTCTTGGTCAGACCGGCCAAGGTGCCGTCCTTGGTGAGGGCCTCGATGGACTTGTTCACCTGCTGCTGCGCGTCCTGGTTCTTCTTGTTGAGCAGGAAGACGGTGTCGCGGCCGTCGACGGCGTCGGTGACCTTCATCGGGTATCCGAGGCTGTCCTTGACGCCATCGAACTGGTCCTTGGACAGGTAAACGGCGTCATATGTACCGTCGTGCACCTGCTGGATCATGTCGGTGAAGGTCGGCTGGGTGGAGGAAGCCTCCATCTTGATCTTGACGTTCGGGTGCTTCTTCTGCCAATCGCGGAAAGCAACGTAACGGCCATCGGTGGACTCGATCGGCACCACGGACTTGCCGTTGAGGTCTTCCATGGTCTTGATTTTGCTGTTCGGGTTCACAATGAGGTTCAGGAAGTAGTAGTTGTACGGCTTGGTGACCAGGTAGTCCTTCTCACGAGCCGGCGTGCGGAAGAAGGTGCCGCTGACCAGATCGTACTTGCCTTCCTTGAGGCCAATAAGTGCATTCTGGTATTCAAGAGTCGAGTACTCGAGCTTGATGTTCTTGTTCTGATCGTCGATTTTCTTCAGAACTTCGTATTCAAAGCCTGCGGGGCTACCGTCTTTTTCGGCGTATGCATACGGTTTGTTCGGCACGACCAGTGCGACTTTCAGTGTTTTTTCACCGCTATCAGCGGCTTGCGCGGAACCGCAGGCGGCCAAACCGGTCAGAGTGCTCAGCGCGACGACGGCCGCAAGAGCTTTTACCGCCGTCTTTTTCAGTGAGTATGAGTTCATTTGGAGGTGGCCCCTCTCTATCTAACCATGTTCTCCAGTGTTACGTGTCAGTGCAGGACCTCACCGTATGCAAAGTGCGGTGGTATCTATTGCAGCAACGGGCAATAGTGTATAGCGGTGAAACGCTGGAAAGGAGCCGTTTATCACTATTGCTTATAGAGATTATTGATAACGATGTCTCAACGTCAATGAAACCAAGGGATACTGATACGCAAAAAATGGCGAAAGTTCCATGATAGTCGAGTTGTAATTGGAAATCAATACCTAATGTGCATAACAGGTAGTTATGTTGCATATTTGACTGAAACGGTGGACGGAAGCTGCGGCAAGAGAACGAACGTCCGTAAGTATGCGGCTCGACGAGACCCTCGCATACTTACGGACGCTTTCGCTGCCGACAGCTCACGTATCGTGCAGGATGCAGGCAGATCGATGGATTTTACTCAGCCGCCGCCTTCATGGCCACGGCGCCGACGTAGTAGACCGGCTTGTCGAAGTTGGGCTGGAATAGGAAGTCCACATTGGCAAGCTGGTCGATGGTGAAGCCGGTCTGAATGGCCATAGAAATCACGTTCGCCGCGCCGGAAATGTCGGCCTTGGAGCAGAACTGGCCACCCTTGACCTTACGAGTCTCAGGATCCCAGGTCAGGATTGATGTGACCGGTGTGGTGGTGAGCATGAAGTCCGGGCGGTAATCCTCGGTGAGCGAGGTTTCGTGGACCGTGAGCCCGCGGCGTTCGGCGCCCGCACGGGTCAGGCCGGAGGCGGCGAGCGAGAGATCATACAATTGCACGGCGGACGTGGCCTGCGTACCCAGGTATTTCACGGTCGGCGCCTCAATGTTGCGGCCGACTAGCAGGCCCTGGCGCACCGCGTTGGTGGCCAGCGGAATGTAATCGTGCTGGCCGGT
>ENA-OXEI01000679-OXEI01000679.1-human-gut-metagenome-genome-assembly--contig:-NODE-679-length-9866-cov-8.516665_pt1 | contig 9866 bp, 9 predicted proteins | sample MGYA00249361_ERZ652255 | MGnify/ENA primary metagenome ERZ652255 (study PRJEB26925, sample SAMN05826744) | human gut metagenome | biome: ENVO:2100002; feature: ENVO:00000062; material: ENVO:00002003... | reverse complement strand
GGAAGGCCGCTCAACCCTCAGGTGTTGCAACCACCACTAGAATCCGCCCCCTCTGATGAGGGGGGCTGTCAGCCTTTAGGCTGACTGGGGGAGAGAAAAAGCGAATCCCGCCCCAGTGTGACTTACTCCACTCCCTCTGGCATGCCGCCGCATCACACGCTAGGGTAGAACAGGCCCTAAAGGAGGATACGGATTTATGAGCGACGCACGTCAGATCGAAGCCGACATCTACGAACGCCTGAGCAAGGTCATCGACCCCGAGCTCGGTCGTTCGGTCACCGACCTCGGCATGATTGCCGCCATCGAAGCCGCGCCCGCATCGTCGGACGCCGGCACTTACGACGTCACCGTGCACGTTGAGCTGACGGTTCCCGGATGCCCACTGAGCGAGACCATCACCAGCCAGATCAATGGCGAGGTCAGCTCCTATCCGGGCGCACAGCTGCTGCCTCATATCGAAGTCGGTTCGATGAGCCGTGACAAGCTGGCCGATCTGGTCGCCGACCTCAAGGCCGAACGCAAGCAGAACCCCTTCAGCAAACCGGGTGTCAAGACCCGCATCTTCGCCATCGCCTCCGGTAAGGGCGGCGTCGGCAAGTCCTCGGTTACCGCGAACCTGGCCGCCACGTTTGCGGCCCTCGGCTTCGACACGGCCGCCATCGACGCGGACATTTATGGCTTCTCACTGCCGCGCCTGTTCGGCGTGCATACACAGCCCACCAATCTGAATGGCATGCTCATGCCGGTCACCGCGTGGGGCGTGAAACTGATCTCCATCGGCATGTTCGCCGGTGCTGACCGGGCGATTCTGTGGCGTGGGCCGCGACTGCAGCGCTCCTTGGAACAGTTCCTGTCTGACGTATGGTGGGGCGAGCCGGACGTCCTCTTGCTCGACTTGGCTCCCGGCACCGGCGACATGGCGATTTCCGTGGCCCAGGCGCTGCCCAACGCCGAACTCGTGGTGGTCACCACCCCGCAGCCCTCCGCTTCTGACATCGCCGTGCGCTCCGGACTCGTGGCCCTGCAGGTGCCGATGAAGGTGCGTGGCGTGGTGGAGAACATGAGCTACTACGAGCACAAGGGCGAGAAGCTGGAGATTTTCGGTGCCGGCGGCGGTCAGCGCGTGTCTGAACAGCTCACTCAGGCGCTGGGCTATGACGTGCCGCTGATGGCCCAGCTGCCGCTGGAACCCGAAGTGCGCGAGACCGGCGAGGCCGGCCGGCCGGCGGTGCTGGACGCCGACGGCGCTTTGCGTACGGATGGCATTGGCCAGACCTTCCGAGGGTTGGCTGAACGGCTGTTGGCAGTGTGAGCCTGCGCAGCCTCACACTTTTGTAGGCGGCGTTGGCGTTTAAGTCCGGTTCGCTGCTGGTGGGCGAATCGCTTGACCACAGCACCCGCGACCTGGTGGTCGAGGCAATGGAGCGCACTGTCGGCGTGGATAGGCTCATTAACCTGCAGGCCATTCACATGGACGAGGACGCCGTGCCGCGCTGCCTTGGTATGAATGGGAGATCTACGTTGAGCCCGATATCTGGCGGGTGCCTCGCAGTAAATAACGGCATAGCGCATTGTCGGTGCGATGCTAAGAGGTAATGGCCCATGAGCGGTTCCAATCGGCGAGATTGCGTTGCCGGGACACCACGACATGGGCCATCTCGATAAAACGATGCCGCGTGTCGGCTGTTCTCAGGTCATCCGCAGTGACGAGAATGACGATCCAGCCGAGCAGTTGCAATGCGTTTCGCTTTGCCGCGTCGATTCGCATTTGTGCCGGATCGGCGTGATAGGCTCCCTGATATTCGAACGCGACGCGGCAGTCCGGATATGCCATATCCAATATGACGTATGAGTTGCCGATATTCACGCGATAGTTGGCGGTGGGACATCCCAAGCCTGAATCCTTCAGCATCCCAAACAGCGTGTTTTCCGGCGGAGAATCCGTGTTCTCTGTCATGTAGGGCAGTGCCTCGTGGCATTTGTTACGACCTATGAACCGCGGACTGATTTCCAAGTAAGTATCGAAATCCTTGCGAGTGGCCATTCTGCGCCGTTTATCGCGGCTCATCAAAGAGGCTCCAATGGCCGCAAGTTCCTCCAATGTAGAGTATTGGGCCATCTGAGCCCACATCATGACCGGCGAGGCAATCCAGAACTGTTCATAATCCTTTTTGCGGATATCCAGTTTTCCCTTAAACACATGGAAGACCACGCCTTTGATTCGTCTGCGTTTGTTGGCACTGGAAACACAGGCGTGCACGGCATCAACAGATAGCGTGCAATGTCGGGGGATGGGCGCGCCGTAGTAGTTGGCCGCATTGATGTATCCCACCAGCAATGGACCTTTCGAACGGCGCGCAGCATCATTGCAGCGTTCACGTTCTGCTCGGCGTCGGCCGACAATATCCTCATGCATAAAAGAGCTCATGGTGCGACCGTAAAGCTGATTTGGACTTGAATGCAAGCCAGGCAGGGCAATGTGGTTCCAGCTTATGGAGTTATCCACATTGTCTATTTGCGCAGAGAACGGTTCTCAGTAGTATCTGTGCGCTCAAATGAACAAGAACATAACAATCTCACATCATCGCAAATGGCGACATGGCAGTGATTAGGGCATATTCCATGTGTGCTTCGGGCGTAGAGAAGTGTGCACAGACATTATTGAGAACCGTTCTCTGCGCGCCTATCTGGCTACGACCTCGGTGGGCAGGAGCCCCGTGCGCTGGAACGGCCGGTCCTCGATCTGGTCAAGCACTAGGGTAGCCAAGCTGACGCCGAATGCGTCCATTGGCTGGCGCACGGTGGTCAGCTGCGGGCACGCTGGCGTCGGCGTCGACGTCGGCAAGTACGACGGTCCGATGATATAGGCGATTCGTCGATACCCGCGCCCCAACATATGCTCGGTGAGCTTGCGTGAAGCGAGTCGGTTGTCGATGTCGACGGTGGGGAAGGGGTGGCGCTGCCATAGCCGACGCCGGAAATGGCGACTGGCACGCTGATATTGGCGAATCCCTGAAATAGAGGGTCGTCCTTATGAAATGTGTTGAGAATCCACGGGCCGTATCGCATGGCGCAGCGCAGTCTGCACCGCCCCGCCGCCGAACCAACCCCGGCAAGATCGCGCGCCGCGCCGGCACCACTATCCTCGCCCTGCTGTTCTGCGTCGTATGGTTCTTCCCGGTCTACTGGATGATTATCACCGCCGTAAAGCCGCGCGATGAGATCATGACCACGACCCCCGTGTTCTGGCCCATGCACCTCTCGATCGTCCTGTCGATTATTGTCGCGTTCTTCGCGTGCACGGCCCTGACCCTGTACCGCTTCCGCGGGCGCAAGCCGATCATGGTGTTCGTGCTGGCCATCCAGATGACCTCTGGCGGCATCATCCCGCAGATCATCATCTACAACCAGCTCGGCCTGCTCAACAAATACAGCGGCCTGATCCTGGCGTACATCGCCATGGTGCTGCCGTTCGCGATCTGGAACATGCGCGGGTTCTTCCTGAACATCCCGAAGGACATCTTCGAATCCGCGGCCGTGGAAGGCGCGAACGACTGGCAGATCCTGTGGAAGATCACCTTCCCGCTGGCCGCGCCCGGCATCGTCTCGACCTCGGTGTTCGCGTTCATCAACGCCTGGAACGACTACATGATCGCCTATACGTTCATGAAGGACCAGTCGAAGTACACGCTGCCGGTATGGCTGTCGTCCTTCTCGGCACCCACCATGGGCACCGATTTCGGCGGGCAGATGGCCGCTTCGGTGACCTTCTCGTTGCCGGTGGTGGTGTTCTTCATGCTCATCCAGCGCAACATCATGAAGGGTGTGACGACCGGTGCCGTGAAATAGCGTATGCCGCCGTACCTCACCAAACGATTCGTCCGCTGATGGCGGCGTGACCGCGTGTCGCCTGCCGTCAGCGGATGAACGATAATAAAAACAGTATGAAAGGAACAGCTGTGCCCACATTCGAATATAAGGCTGATGCCGCAACGCCGTGTCTCACCCTGATTCCCGCTCCGGTGACATTGGAATACACGCATGGCACGGCTATGATCGGGTCCTTGGTGACGATCGAGAAACGAATTCCCGAATATGCCGTCACCGAAGATGCCGATGAGACCTGGGAAACGCTGCCAATCGAGCAGCTGTCCAGCGAACTCGAGCGTTACTGCGGCGTCGCCGTCCGTACGCGCCGAGTACTCACAGCCACAGATGAAGCCGACGCCGGTGCCAATGCCGCCGAAAAAGCGCGAGATGCGGGCGTGGGTGCGGGTGCGGGCGCGGGTGCGCCGGCAGCGATGAACGGCACCGTCATATTGCTGTGTGTGGATGCGCGATTGGCGCATGACGAATACACGCTGGATGTGTTCGCCTCAGATACCATCGCCGTGCGTGGTGGCAGCGAAAGCGGATTGCGGTACGGCATGCAGACACTGCGGCAGATGATCAGGCAAACCTCGCGGACCTTGCCCTGCCTGCATATCCAAGACAAGCCTGCGTTCGCGGTGCGCGCCTACAGTCTTGACGTGACGCGCGGGCGTGTGCCGACGATGGCGTTCCTCACCTGGTTCATCGACCAGCTGGCGTTGTATAAGTACAACCAATTCCAGCTGTACGTGGAACATGCCTTCGCTTTCGGCGAGCTCAGCGAAGCGTGGCGCGGCACTGACCCGCTCACGGCCGACGACATCATGTTCCTGGACGAATACTGCGCACACCACGGCATCGAACTGGTGCCGTCCTTGGCCACTTTCGGGCACATGTATATGAACCTGCGCACCCGTGAACATCGTGGACTGGGAGAGTTCCCCGAAGACGCCGACCGTCCGTTCAGTTTCATCGAACGAATGGAACACCACACACTGAACGCAGCCAACCCCAAGTCGCACGATTTCGCCTCGCGCCTAATCGAGGAATACGCGCCGCTGTTCCGCTCGCGGTCCTTCAATATCGGTGGCGATGAGACTTTCGACTTGGGCCGTGGCCGGTCCGTACAGGACTCGCCGGGCGCCAGTCGCGATGAGCTGTATGCCGATTTCGTCAAAGACCTATGCAGCACGCTTGCCCATCGTGGTCTACAACCGATGCTGTGGGCGGATATCGCGCTCGAGAATCCGCACACCATGGACTTGCTGCCCGGCGACATCACGATGCTCAACTGGATGTATGAGCCGGATATCGACGAAAGCAAGATCCAGACCATCGCATCACAAGGCCGCCGCCAATTCGTGTGCCCTGCCGTGCGTGCGTGGAGCCGGTTCTTCCCCGACTATGACGGTGCCTGGCTGAACACGTACCGCATGGCGGTGGCCGGGCTCAAATATGGTGCGGAAGGCATGGTGGTCACCGATTGGGGTGACTATGGGCATGTCAATGATCCGCGGTTGAGCGTGCCGGGACTGTGCTACGGTGCGCAAAACGCGTGGAACCCGGTTGCAATTGACGCATGCGAAATGAACCATCGGATTTCTAATCTGGCGTATGGCGACGAATCCGGTTGGCTTATGGATTCACTCGCTCGCATCGACTCCGATGGAGTGTCGTTCCCCTGGGACCTCGCCGTGCAAGTGCTGGAACTGGAATACGGTTCCGGCACCGGCATGCTGAATACGGATGTGGCATCATATGTGGAACGGTCGTGCGGGGGAGAGCTCATGTTTGACCGTGCGCTGGGATGCGCCGACGCGCGCCGCCGATTGCTCCTGCGGAACCATGCCCGTCTCGAACGACGCCGGGATTGCGACCGGGCGTTGATTGATTGCGGCAGTGCGGTTGTCGCGGTGCTCGATGGCTCGGCACGAGGAGGATTGAACCCGGAGCTGCTGTGGGTGATGCTGGATGGGCAGCGGTTGTTCAATAGACTGGGTGAGGAACTGCTGGTATTGGCTGGCGGCGAGGACGCCTGTGACACCAAGGATGTGACCGGCCGTGCGCTGGATGCCTCGCGCCGCGCCCGTCTTGCCGCCGATTTGGAGTTGTGGTTCGAACGGTACCGTGTGCAGTGGCTGTCCATCGGCCGTTACGCCGAATTGGCGCGTATCGCCCATGTGGTGTGGTCGTTTGCGGACATATTGCGTAGGGGAGCGCTATAGGGGGGCTCGCAGAAATTCGGTCCTGCTGAGAACAATGTGAGGCTTACGCGCCGTCAAACGCACATGGTGATTTCAAAAATGGCGAATTGCTGCCATTCTTGCACCTGTGCGTTTGATGGGAAATGTGCGTATGCCTCACATTTTTTGCATAAAGCATGAAAATGTGTGAGACCGGCGTCAAGGTCGAATTCGAGAAGAAGGCCTTCGAACAGATTCGCCAGAACGCCTCCCAGGTCCTCAACTCCGACGACGCTCCGGACGTTACGGAATACAACAAGGGCAACGCCACGTCCGGCCTGCTCGCCAGCCAAGGCCTGCTCACCAACCTCAACGATTACGTGTCCGAATATGGCTGGGACAAGATTATCACCGGTTCCTTGGCCGACACCGGCAAGTACGATGAGCAAGGCATGATGGGCTCCGGCGACTGGTACGGCATCACCACCGGCGCGGTGAAGTAAGGTCATTCGTACAACAGGCAATTCAATCAACAAGCAGCACATATTGATTTTGGTTTCGGCCGCCTTGTTCCCTGCCGGCCGGAACCGCCTCTCCCACAAGGAGCACAGCAACAATGAAGTTCACCAACGGCTACTGGATGATTCGTGACGGCGTCGACGCCCTCTACGCTCGTGAAGCCTACGAACTGGCGGCGGATGCCACCACCGAAAGCCTCAACGTCCTCGCCCCGACCTCCGTGGTGCGCGGCCGATACGATACCCTGAACCTGCCCACATTCAATGTGGACATCACCACGCCGGCAGAAGGCGTGATTCGTGTGCGTGCCGAACACTGGCAAGGCGCCACCGAATACCCCGGATTCCCGCTCAATGCCGACGAACCCGGCAACCGTGATTACGTGACCGTTCAGGCGAACGGCAATGGTGATGGCGAAGTCGGCGTCAATGGCGCGGACGTCACGCTGACCACTGGCGGACTTACCGCGAAGGTCGTCAAGGGCGCCCCCTGGAACCTGACCTTCATCGGCGAGGACGGCAAGGTGCTCACTGAGTCCGCAGGCAAGTCGCTGGGCCGATTCAAGCTCGGTGCCGAATCGAACGTCACCGCCCAGCCGGTCGGCGAATTCGGTGTGACCATGGACGGTTCCGCCCGTGATGAATCCGACGTGTTCATTGCCATCCAGCTGCATCTGTCGGTTGGCGAAGACGTATACGGCTTGGGCGAACGCTTCGGCGCTTACGTGAAGAATGGTCAGAGCGTCGACATCTGGAATGAGGATGGCGGCACTGCTTCCGAGCAGGGCTACAAGGACATCCCGTTCTACATGACCTCCAATGGGTATGGCGTACTGGTCAACAACCGCGGCCATGTCTCCTTTGAGATCGGTTCCGAGAACACCGAGGCCACCATCAACTCCTTCATCGACGGTATGGCCGAGCGTGATATTCCGCTGGCCGCCTTCCACTACGACTGCTACTGGATGCGCGAGTTCCATTGGTGCGATTTCGAGTGGGACAAGCGTTTCTTCGGCGACATCGAATCCACGCTGAAGCGCCTGCACGAAGACAAGGGCTATCTGGTGCGCAAGCCCAATGGCGAAGTCTGGCAGACCGACTTCTGGCAGGCCGGCATGGGCTTGGTGGACTTCACCAACCCGGCCGCCCGTGAATGGTTCAAGGACAAGGTCAAGGCCCTGCTGAATCAGGGCGTGGACGCCATCAAGACCGATTTCGGCGAGCGCATCCCGCGCGACGTCGTCTGGTATGACGGCTCTCCGAAGCTCTCCATGCACAACTGGTACACCCAGCTGTACAACCAGGCCGTGTTCGAAGCCATCGAAGAAACCTACGGCAAGGGCAACGCCTGCCTGTATGCGCGCTCCGCGACGGTCGGCGGCCAGCAGCAGCCCGTGCACTGGGGCGGTGACTGCGAATCCACCTTCAATGGCATGGCCCAGTCCCTGCGTGCCGGCCTGTCGCTGACCTCCTCCGGCTTCGGCTTCTGGAGTCACGACATCCGGCGGTTTCGAAGGTGCGTTCCCGGACCCGGCCGTCTACAAGCGTTGGGTGGCGTTCGGCATGCTCGGCTCCCACTCGCGACTGCACGGTTCCACCGTGTACCGTGTGCCGTGGCTGTTCGACGAGGAAGACGAGAAGAACGGCGTCGCATTGGTGCCCGGCCAGACCGCCGTGGATGTGGTGCGCGAGTTCACCAAGCTCAAGCTTGAACTCATGCCGTATGTCTACCAGCTTGGCCTGCAGCCTCATGTGAACGGTACTCCGGTCATGCGTTCCATGTTCGTGGAATTCCCCGATGACCCGGCATGCCGCACGCTGGACCGTCAGTATATGTTCGGTCCGTCCATGCTGGTCGCCCCCGTGTTCACCTACTCCGGTGAGGTTTCCTATCGATTCCGCTGTGGGTGCGCGATGACAGCGTAACGACATGAACATTTCAGCGTGGTGCTGTAACACTTCGGTGTTGCGGCACCACGCTTTTGTGCTGATATGGGGATTTGTACTAGTCGAATCCGCGAAATGTTCAGCAAATGTTCACGTAGCGAAATCGGCATAGAATGCGAGCAAACGCATAACGGCACGGTGCTGTTCATGCGTACACCAACGCCAGACGAACCGCCGGAAAGAAGGGGTCTCCGTGATTGAGACAGTGGACGATATCAAGACGATTGCGAACGTCGGCACGGGAACCATGGGCCACGCGATCACGTTGCAGTTCGCGTTGGCCGGATATCCGGTGCATCTGGTCGGCCGCGGCGAGGCCTCGCTGGAGAAGGCGATGAAGGCGATTCGTTCGGATGCCGAGGACTTTGCCGAAGCCGGACTACTCAAGGATGGCGACACCTTGGACGCGGTGCTGGCCCGCATCACCGGTTACGCCGACTATGCGAGCGGCGTGGCGGACGTGGACTTCGTCATCGAATCCGTGGCCGAGAACCTTGACATCAAGAAGTCCGTCTGGGCCGAAGTGGAGCACGCCGCCCCCAAGGACGCGATTCTGTCCACGAACACCTCCGGCCTGAGCCCCACCGCGCTGCAGTCGGTGCTGAAGAAGCCCGAACGCTTCGTGGTGGCGCACTTCTGGAACCCCGCGCAGTTGATGCCGCTGGTCGAAGTGGTGCCGGGTGAGAAGACCGATCCGAAGGTGGTGGACATCACCTTCGACCTCATGGCCAAGATCGGCAAGAAGCCGGCGAAGATCAAGAAGGAATCGCTGGGCTTTGTGGGCAACCGCCTGCAACTGGCCGTGCTGCGCGAGGCGTTCTACATCGTCCAGCAGGGCATCGCGGACGCGGCCACCGTGGACGACGTGATGAAGTACAGTCTCGGCCGTCGCTGGAATCTGGTCGGCCCCTCGCCAGCATCGACCTCGGCGGCCTCGATGTGTCCTATAACATCAGCACTTACCTGTTCGACGATATGGACAACGGCACCGGCCCGAGCCCGCTGCTCGCCGAGAAGGTCAGGGAAGGCAATCTCGGCGCCAAAACCGGCCAGGGCTTCTTCTCCTGGCAGGGCGAGGACGGCAAGCGCATCATCGAATCCCGCAACAAGGCCCTGCTGCGCGCGCTGAAGAACGACGCCGCGGATGCCGCCGCTGCGCAGGCGTGAGGTATAAATATCAAGGATCGGTGACGACGATGACGTCCACAGAACACAGCACGCGAGCCGACATGCTGGCCCATATGGGCAGCCTTCAGCAGGCCGCCTACGTGCGCCCGATCGAATACTAGGAAGGCCGAGCCCACGAGACTAGGCATGATCTCGTATGCCGTCTTCTGCTTGAAAAAAA
>ENA-OXEI01000677-OXEI01000677.1-human-gut-metagenome-genome-assembly--contig:-NODE-677-length-9870-cov-10.011513_pt1 | contig 9870 bp, 5 predicted proteins | sample MGYA00249361_ERZ652255 | MGnify/ENA primary metagenome ERZ652255 (study PRJEB26925, sample SAMN05826744) | human gut metagenome | biome: ENVO:2100002; feature: ENVO:00000062; material: ENVO:00002003... | reverse complement strand
CGAGATCATGCCTAGTCTCGTGGGCTCGGAGATGTGTATAAGAGACAGGCACTACCCAACTGGTTTCCGCATACGGATTAAGATTTCGTGGCGCGGTCAGTCCTATTGATCAAAGAACATCCTATGATGTGTTTGCTCATAGTTATCCTTCTTTCAGAGACTATTTTGACTTGGAGTTCAATATAGCTTTGTATTCTACCGAGAGCGTCGGTTATATCTTGCGTGTTAAGGGGAAGGATGAAGGACAGATTTTCAATCTTTTTTTTGATTTTCGTGGTGATGATATCTTGTTCCGTTTGAATCAAGAGGGGAAGTGTGTGTTGATAGCCTTGCCTGTCAATAAGGCTGGAGCGATGAAATCCCATTGGTTTAGGGTGAAGATAGCCTTTAACTTGAAGCAGGATGAGATTACTCTCAAGATTCATGATCAGGAAAAAGTATGCAAGGGTGTAGCACTTGCCGATGAGTTCAGCCCGAAAATAGTGTTCGGTAAGAGCGACCACATTATTGACGTTCCAGAGATAGCTATTGATAAGTTGGTTGTGCACGCTGACCACACTTACACGTTTCCTTTGGATGAGGCGGAAGGAGAATCGGTTTTTGACCGGGAAGGGATTCTTTACGGTAAAGTGGAAAATCCGGTGTGGCTGATTAATGAGGCCTTTCACTGGAAGCGGGAGGGCGGTTTTGCGTCGGCTTCAGAAGCAGGTTCTTGTTATAATATTGGTAGAAATGAGATTTATTATTTCAATCGTGATTCGTTGTTTGTCTACAATATGGAGACGGGAAATATTTCTGCCAAGGCTTTTACCGAACGGTGTCCTGTGAAGTTGTTTCTTGCCGGTAGTTTCTTTGACAGTGCCAGTGAAAGGTTATATGTCTACGAGGTATATACAGAGAATGGGGATGCGGAGCCTATGATAGCAAGTCTAGACTTGAATACATTGGGCTGGAGAGTAGAGAGTTACAGTCGGCTCAGCATGCAGTTGCATCATCATTGTTCCTATTATGATGCAGTCCGCAAGCGTTACACCATCTTCGGTGGTTTCGGCAATATGTATTACAGTAATAAATTCTATATATTCGATCCGGAAGAAGCGCGTTGGGATACACTTGGTTCTCTATCCGGTGATTTTCTTTGTCCCCGTTATTTCTCTTCGGCCGGTTATTTGGACAGTAACCATTCTGTCTATATTTTTGGCGGTATGGGCAATGAGTCGGGTGACCAGGTAATAGGCCGCCGTTATTTTCACGATCTTTATAAGGTGGATTTGCAAGAGATGCATGTGCAGAAACTTTGGGATATTTCGGAAGGACAGCCCAATGTGGTGCCGGTGCAGGATATGCTGATACAGAATGATTCTTGTTTTTATGTCTTGCGTTATCCCGAGAGTGTGTCTAACTCGTTTTTGCATCTCTACCGTTTTCTTATAAAAGATGGCAGCTGTCAGATATTGGGTGATTCCATTCCCATTTACTCTGATAAAATCACGACAAATGCTCGTCTTTATTATAACGAGCGTTTAAGCAGGCTTTTTGTGACGGTGCAGGAAACACGTGATGACGTATCTTCCAAATTTTCTGTTTATTCGTTACTCTTTCCACCGGTTTCTCTTGAAAAATATATTGCGAATAACAGTGGAGGAAGTGTTTCACGTGTATGGCTAGTGCTGGCGGTCGCGGTTGTAGTTGGTGGAGGCGTATGGATAGTGTACAAGTGGCGCCGAAACTCCGGTAAGGGCGAGGCCGGCAAAGCTGTGAGACAAGACAAGGAACAGCTTCTTGATGCTTCTGATACCACTAAGATGGAGAGGCAGGCAGTAGATGCGGGAACTGCCAACTCCATGTATTTATTCGGTGATTTTTCCGTTTTCGACCGGAGTGGTCGCAACATCTCTTATATGTTTTCCTTGCGTATCAAACAAATATTCTGTCTCATTTTGCGTTATAGCGATGCCGACGGAATTTCTTCCAAACAACTGAGTGACTTGATATGGCCCGACAAGCCAAAAGATAAAGTGAAAAACTCGCGTGGAGTAGCCATCAATCATTTGCGCAAGATTCTGAAAGAACTGGATGGCATAGAACTGGTTTATGAGAAAGGATGTTTTCGTTTCACGCTGTCTTCTGTCTTTTATTGTGATTATCTGCGTTTTATGGCGATAGTTGCTGAAAACCGGGTAGAGAATTGCCGGCAAGAGTTCCTGCATATTGTAGGGCGTGGCAAGTTTGTCGGCTTTATGGACGATCCGTTGTTCGACGGTTTTAAGCAAGATGTGGAGTGCCGCCTGGAAGTGCTTGTTTTACAGTTGATGAAAGAGGCTTTTGAGGCTCAGGATTATTCGGAAGCTGTGAGTTTGGCTGAAGCGGAATTCAATATTGATCCGGTGAACGAAACAGCCTTGTCTTGTTGCATCAAGTCACTTTTCATGCTTAAGCATGAAAATGCTGCTATTGGTACTTATCAAAGATTTGTGGCAGAATACAAAAAACATACGGGGGAAGACTACCCTACTCCTTTCAGCCTTTATTGGAATTAGCTTTCCCGGTATGCTGCATCCGGTATTTTTTGTCTTTGCTTTTTCTTTTATTTTTCTGTCTGCTTTCCTGAAGTTCTTGTTGTTGTTCTTATATGCAATTGAAAAGTATTTATAAAATATTTTTAAGTTTAGGCACATATGTAGGCTATCTCAGTCGTATACTGAGATAGCCCATTATTTCTCCTCTGATAATTAGGCTCCCAAAATCGATGAATTCAATATGGTAAATGAAGACAAATGGGCTGTTGAAAATAAAGATTTAGTAGGACTTATACGATAATTGTTTTATTCGCGGCACTACTTTTGTGGCTTAAAGTGTTAGGCGAAGTCTGTACTTTCTTTTATGGGTTAAAATGATCTGGATTAATGTTTTTTTTATGCCATTATACCCAAATTAACCCTAAAATTAACCCATGTGGAATCAATTTTGCAAATAAGGGGGCGATTTGCAACACCCTGAGGCTGATGTGGGCGATTGGCATCGGCTCCTTTGTTATATTAACTTCTAATTAATAATTTAAGCTATGAAACAGTTGAAAAAGCTGAAAGTTTTTGGACTGATGGCCATGCTTATAAGTATGGTCATCATGGCGAGCTCTTGTTCGGACGATGATACGGGCGGAAGGGCTTTATCTTATGGAAAGGTGACGGGTGTCGTCACGGATGATTTATCTTCCCCTCTTGAAGGGGTCACAGTTTTAGTCGATGGTTCCGGTATAACGGCTGCACCGGACGGTCCTCAGACCACGACAAATTCGCAGGGTGTATATACACTCGAAAATATTTCAATAGGTACACATATAATTACATTTACGAAAGCCGATTACCAGACGGTAAGTGTTACCGTTGTGGCAGGAAAATTCAATGAAGAACAAGTGGCTGAAGTTAGCCCTAAAATGGAGTATGCAGCCGCAAAAATCAAAGGAAAAGTAGTTGATGCAGGAAAGGGAAATACTCCGTTGGAAGGAGTGACGGTCAGCATCAGTTCCACACAGACTGCCACCACCGGAAGCGATGGTACATTTGAAATTGGTAATTTGCCATTGGCAGACTACACCGTTACTTTTACCAAAGCAGGCTATGCTTCCATTGCGAAGAAGGTAGCTATAGCTGACTTTGTGGATGGCATTGCCACTATAGAGGTTCGCATGGGTGGGACAGAAATATTGCGCGGACTAACTCTTGATGATTTGAAAGCTGCAGAAAAATGGTATTATAACGAATACCGTGGCGGACGAAACGCTGAAAGCTATCCCCACTGGGATTGGGCTTGCAACTACATGTGTACGATGGACTTCCGTGGCGACTGGGAAGAGCAGAACGAAGGAACCACTCTCCGCATTCGTAACAATGAAGAGGACCGCAAGAATCCTGCTGACTTGGAGATATTCGATTCCTTTGTATTCGGAAGCAAGCTGATTACAGAAGATAACTACATGATGACCCTCCAGATCCGTACGCACAGTGCCGACGAAGCTGCTCCGGTATATTATGGCGTGCAGGTGGTAGACCTGACTGCTACCGATCCGAAGGCTGAGATGGTGGGTGATGTCAGAACCTATGCCTCGGAAAATTACATTTCTGTTCCAGTAGACTTGAGCAAATACATCGGTAAGGAAGTAATCATTGCCATCGGTACATTCCGTGCCCAGACTGGTGATTACTGGAAGCAGTTGGTATTGCGCCGCATCGCTTTTGCTAAAGAAGCCGTTGAAGGATGGGGCTGGTTGCCCGGAACATCGGTCGAAGAGTTGGATGGTTGGGAGATGACCCGGGAAATGGTACGCTCTACCATGCCGCAAATGAAGTCGAAGTTCACTGGCTTGAGTCCGGTTGAGGGAAATCGCGATAACTATGTGGACGCCTATCGTGCATGGCGCGAGGTGGACCATATTTGTGCCGAGTGGTCGTATATGCCGCTCAGTAAAGATCCTGAGGTATTCCCTTCCGAAGGCTATCTGATAAAGACACGTAGTGGAAACAACGTAAGTACCACCGTTCCCGAATCTTATTTCTATGCCAAATTCTCCATTGCGTCTGGGTGTGATAGGATGACATTGAAGACTCGCAACTTCAGTGGAACGAATGCTACCTTCTTCAAGGTGACAGCTATCCGTATGGACGGAACTGTCGTACACTTGGCACCTGCATCCCATACGGCTCAGTTTGCTGAGGCTGCTGCCGACGGTTGCTGGAAATTTATCCATCAGGCCGGAGGAAAGGGGGATCCGGAGGCATATGCCGATTTTGTCTATGATTTGTCTCAGTTCAACGGAGAAGATGTAATGTTGACTATTGGTGTCTTTAAGGGAGAAGAGAACGGCGACGAGAACAAACTGGTGCTGCGTGACATCACAATGGAGTGACAAACTGCTGATATTTAATTTTTTTTGTTTTTCCCTCTTTATCTCCTTTTACATCTTGTGAGGGGAGAGACGGGGACTGAAGAAACTAATTGTATGAATATAATGAAAAATTTATTTACTTTATTGACTTTGCTCTTATTGACGTTAGTGGCTTGCAGTAATGACTCTGCTGTTGATGAAAAGCCGGACAACGGAGGTACGTATGTTCCAGGTAATCTGCCGGTGCAGAATGTGGCACGTGCCATAGAGCTGATTGACAATGCTGTAGAGTGCTATTTTACGGGTACGGGCATGGCTATGTCACGTTATTATAACCCTTATACCGGAAACCGTTCCAGTGAGTTGGGCAGTGTGTGGATGTACACTAGCTCCATTGAGGCCGTGAATGCTGCGATGAAAGCCATGAAGACCGGGAAGACAAAGGGAGAGACGGCTCTTTATGACTCTCACTTTAACCGCTACAAGGAACTTTTAGCTCAACTTTATGACAATCTGGAGTTTTATGCAGGTACTTTTACGCTGACCTCTTATACGCAGACCAAACAGTGGACGGTATACGGCGTAAACCGCGGCAACGGCAAGGGAGCTGCACAAGTGGAAGGTACCCTCAATGTTTACGATGACCAGATGTGGCTGGTGCGTGAACTGTTGGAATCCTATCATATTACTGGTGAACAGCGCTATCTGGAAAAGGCAGAATACCTGACAGAATACGTGCTTGACGGTTGGGACTGCACCCTTGATGAGCAAGGTAGTCCATTGGGAGGCATCACATGGGGACCGGGGTATATCACCAAGCACTCTTGCAGTAATGGCCCTATTGTCAGTCCTCTGGTGTGGCTGCACGAAATTTACAAAGGAAAACCTGACGAAGTGACCTATGGCTACGTGGCTGCCGACAACAGTCGCAAGCTACGCACTGAGAAGAAATCTGACTATTACTTGAATTTTGCCAAAGCTGTTTACGATTGGCAGAAGAAACATTTGCTGAGACCAGACGGGGTGTACGACGATATGATGGGTGGTTATGATTCACCGGACATAAAATATGTTACCATTGATGGTGAACGCTACCGGACTGGTTCCAAACTGCGTGATCGTGTAGGTCCGGCCATCACTTACAATAGTGGTACGATGCTTTCCGGTGCTGCCGACCTTTTCAGAGTTACAAGCGATGCGACTTATCAGACGGACTTGGCGGAATTGACCGATAATAGTTTTGCTTACTTTGCCAAACCTGAAGCTGCCAAACCGGGCTGTTATACATTTGATGTCAGCGGATTCTGCAACTGGTTCAACGGTGTACTGATGCGTGGGTATGTGGATGCTTATTCAACCCACACTGCTGCCGCAAGCTGTATCGAGGCATTCCAGAATAATCTGGATTATGCCTACGAAAACTATCAATACAAACATATGCTTCCCACCAATCTGCTGGTGGGGTGGTACAAAGCTGAAAAGAACAAGAACAACGTGGAAGGAATGTTCACTTTTGCTTTTGCCGCCGAATATGCAGTGTTGGCGAATTATGAATGGAGCAAGAAATAATTTTAAAATTAATGGACTATGAAGAATTTTAGCAAGATGCGACAAGGATTATCCTACATGGTAATGGCATTCCTTCTGATGCTGATTCCGGCAGGTGTTTTCGCACAAAACTCTATTTCCGTTTCAGGAATAGTTATGGATGACACCAATGAACCTGTCATTGGCGCTGCCGTTATGGTGAAGGGCACCACTATAGGTGTCATTACCGACATTGACGGACGTTACACCATCAGTACTCCTGCAGATGGTATTCTCAGTTTCTCTTATGTGGGATTGAAGGACAAGGAAGAGAAAGTGAACGGACGTACCACTATCAACATCATTATGCAGACTGACTCCAAGATGATAGACGAAGTAGTGGTGATAGGTTACGGAACACAACGCCGCGGATCGGTGACGGGTGCCGTTTCTGCCGTCAAAGGGCAGGATATGATAAAGACCAAGAACGAAAATCCGCAGAATATGCTGACAGGACGTATTCCTGGTTTGCGCGTATGGCAGAAGAGTTCTGAGCCCGGGACTTTCAATAACAGTTTCGATATTCGAGGTATGGGATCTCCATTGATTATCATCGATGGAATTCCTCGGAGTACGGAAGAATTCCAGCGTTTGAATGCAATGGATATCGATGATATTTCTGTGTTGAAAGATGCTTCTGCCGCTATTTACGGTGTACGTGCAGCCAATGGTGTAGTGTTGGTGACCACCAAAAAAGGAGGAGCTGGAAAAACGGAATTCTCTTACAATGGTTCCTACACTTTCCAACAACCTTCACGTATGCCTGAACTGTGTGATCCTTATGAATCTATGACGCTGTTCAACGAAATGTCGATGAATAACATCAATGGCGGTTCATGGGTCTTCAGCGAAGAGAGCTTTGAAGCATTCCGTAACGGTACGCGCCGTACGACGGACTGGAATGACTTGATTATCTCTAATGTGGCTCCACAGACACAACACGACATCAGCATTTCCGGTGGCAACGAGAAGACGAAGTTCTATATCAGTATGGGCTACTTTTACCAGGAAGGTATCTTCCGTTCGGGAGACTTGAATTATAATAAGTTCAACCTGCGTTCCAACATTTCAACTGAAGTTGCTAAAGGTATAAAATTCGAACTTGGTGTAAGTGGCATCTCCGACGAACGCAATACGCCTTACAGTAGCGCACAGGATATCATTCGTAACTATTGGCGCCAAGGTGTACTTTATCCTGCATACGCTGATCCTGAAGGGACGATGTTGAACTACAACGGTTTGGACATGGAACAGAATACTGTGGCTATGATGACGGCCGATATTTCCGGTTACAAGAAGTACAAGCAGAAATATTTCCAGTCTTCGGCTACTTTGACGGTAGATTTCAGTGAATACACACCGGTATTGAAGGGATTGACTGCCAAAGCTATGTTCAGTTACGATTATCGTGCTGACAACAACGAGGCTTTCCGCAAAGAGTACTACCAGTATGCTTATGACGAGCAGACCGGTACCTACAATCAGAAGGTTTATAACGAAAGTTCGCCCAGCAACATGCGTCGCGAGTTCTATGACAAATCACAGATGTTGGGACAATTCACAGTGAACTACGACCGCACTTTTAACGATGTCCACCATGTGGGTGGTGTTGTCGGTTGGGAGGTACAGAAGCGCAACGGTGACAACTTCTACGCTGTCCGCGACCTGGCATTCTCTATGCCTTACCTGCTGGCTGGTGTGACTGAAGGACAGATCGGCGCCATGCAGACTGGTAATAATGATTTGTATGAACAAGCTAACGAAGCTTTGATAGGTCGTGTCAACTATTCGTTTGCCGACCGATACCTGCTGGAAGCACAGTTTCGTTACGACGGTTCCAGCAAGTTTGCCAAGGGGCATCAATGGGGTTTCTTCCCTTCAGTATCGGCTGGGTGGAGAGTATCCGAAGAACCTTTCTTCAAAAGCATAGATGCTTTGAAGTTTGTCAATCAGCTGAAGCTGCGTGCCAGCTACGGTGTGCTGGGTGATGATGGTGACTTGAATTATGACTGGGCTATGGGGTACACTTATCCTGCAACCAGCGGTAACATGTCTAATGGCGACTATAACGGTTATTCACCGGGCTATATCTTCGGTGGCAAATTCATCAGTGCAGCAAGCCCGATGGCATTACCTAATGAGAACATCACTTGGTTCAAGTCGAAGACATTCGACGTGGGTTTCGATTTTGAAGCTTGGAACGGTCTGCTGGGTGTTTCGTTCGACTATTTTAATCGTCTGCGTACTGGCCGTTTCGCTCGCCGTACCGGTGATTTGCCTACGGTGGTAGGTGCTTCTGCTCCGCGCGAAAATTTGGACAGTGACCGCCAATTCGGTATGGAATTGGAATTGACCCACCGCAACAAGATTGGACAAGTGGCCTATAATCTGAAAGGTATTGCTACCGTTACCCGTCAGAAATACCTGACTGCTTCGGAAAAAGGTCCTTGGGCCAATTCCTACGATCGTTGGCGTAATGACAACTTGACGAACCGTTATCAGGGAGTACAGTTCGGTTATACTTCTGCCGGACGCTACACCAGCTGGAATGATATTTGGAGCTATCCTGGCTACAAGGAACGTGACATTCTGCCGGGTGACTACAAATATGAAGACTGGAATGGTGACGGTGAGATTAACGGTCAGGACGAACATCCGTTTGCCTTTGACCAGACTCCATGGTTGCAGTTCAGTTTAAATGCCGGCTTGCAATGGAAGAACTTAGATTTCAACATGCTGTTGCAAGGCTCTGCGCTGGGTTCTATGGAGTACAAAGAGCCTTTGCATGAAATTTGGGGTAAGAACGGTGGCGGTGCATTGACACAGTTTCTTGATCGCTGGCATCCCGTAGACCCGAAGGCCGATCCCTATGACCCTTCTACTGTCTGGACTTCCGGTCACTACGCCTACACAGGTCGTTGGGCGAAAAACAATTCAGCTTTCAATCGTGTAAGCACCGCTTACCTTCGTCTGAAGAGTATCGAGCTGGGTTATACATTCCCGAAATTGAAACAGATTCCCAATGCCAGTCTGCGTATTTATGCCAATGCTTACAACCTGCTGACATTTACGGGTGTGAAATTTGTAGACCCTGAGCATCCCGATGATGATTTGGGACGCATGTATCCGTTGAACAAGACCTATACATTGGGAGTTTCCCTTTCTTTCTAATTAATGATATAAACCTAAAAAATAATAAATATGAGACATAAACTGATATCCGCGATGTTGTGCATGACTCTTGCCACTTCATGTGTCGATATGGATATTGCTCCCAAAAATATCGTGACTTCCGAGTCGTTGCTTTCCAATGAGTCTGGTATGGACATCTATATGGCACGTTTGTATAGCAACTGTCTCTTATACACATCTCCGAGCCCACGAGACTAGGCATGATC
>ENA-OXEI01000664-OXEI01000664.1-human-gut-metagenome-genome-assembly--contig:-NODE-664-length-9948-cov-11.465683_pt1 | contig 9948 bp, 7 predicted proteins | sample MGYA00249361_ERZ652255 | MGnify/ENA primary metagenome ERZ652255 (study PRJEB26925, sample SAMN05826744) | human gut metagenome | biome: ENVO:2100002; feature: ENVO:00000062; material: ENVO:00002003... | reverse complement strand
CGTAAGGAGTCGTCGGCAGCGTCAGATGTGTATAAGAGACAGCCTGAACATGCTGGCCCGCGCGGCCCAAGTGTTCGAACGCGAGTCGCCGGGCATGATCGAACGGGTGCGCATGGCCGCCGACACACTCGTGCAGTCCACGCCATTGTCGTTGGCGAACCTCATCGCCCAATGCGACGACATCGACTGGTGCGAATACGATCCGCCCGCCGGCATCGACCCGGCGAACATCGATGATCTGGACGAGCTGTACGCCTGGCATTGCGTGGAACGCGACCCCGACCTGGCCCGCGTGATGCAGGGGCGGTGGGGCATGTACATGGATATGGCCTGGCTCGGCCGCGACAGCGCCCTGTGCGACGACGTGACCCTGGGCGAGCACGGGTTCCTCCTGGCCAACGGCGTGCCCGACGCCAACCAGTATGACCGTGGCGAGCTGCGAGAACTGCTCGACGCGCTCGACCCGCCCGCGCCTGCGCCGGATTTCCGTCTGGAGAACCTGTTGAAGGAAGGCGAGCACATCGAACGCTACGCGATCGAGGACACCGGCACGAACTGGGGCGCGCCCGACTACGGTTGCATCATGCCCTACGGCTCCACCGATCTGGCCGCCGGCCTGGAGGACACGGTGCAACGCATCATCGCCGACCGGCACGAACATGGCGACGCCACCGAGCAGATCCGACTGACCGTGGGTGCCGTGCCCGCGATCGATCTGGCCGGAGAGGAAGGCATCGTGCCGATCGACCGAGGCTACGCGCTGCCCGGGCCCATCGTCACGGCCGACCAAGCCCGGCAGCCCGCCAAGGGCAAGGACAAGGGCGAGGCTCTGGAAGGCATACGCCGACGCGCCAGCCAACGAAACGATATGAAGGGAACGGAGGCCGCGACGAAGACCAGAGGCGGCCATGCGCGTTGAAAAAGAGATCCCCGCCGTGCAGGTCTGGCTGCGCGGCACCCTGAGCGAGGACATGCGCGCCGAACCTGGCGACGAAGGCCACGCCGCAGTGTGGCTGAGCGTGCTGACCGATCCCGTGGAAGACATGGGGCCCATCGGCGTGCGCGTCAAAGCCGACGGGCCAAGCATCGTGTGGCTGAGGAGCCATCCCGCCCGACAAGGCATGCGCACGATGGCGCACGGCACCCTCGCCTCCGATTCCAACGGAGCGTTCGTGCTGGCCGACGAAATCGCCCTGTCCACCAGCCTCGACACGGAGGCAGGCGCATGACCCCCATCATGCCCGCAAAACTCGCCCTGACCAGCCGCATCTCGCCGCCGGCCGGCATTACCGCGTTCTCCGTCACCGAACCAGTCGGGCGGGTGCTGGCGGCCATGTGCGCACAAGCCGACTGCCTGATCGCCTGGAACGGAAGCATCGCCCACATCACTCCGCTCGACGCCCGGCCATCGGCCAGCGCCATCATGCCGTCGTCCGCATCCGCTCCGATGACACGAGCGCAGACGCTCGACCACATACGCCAGCGTGCCAGCCAACGCCTCGATCATGCCGACATGCCCTCCGGCCAATCGGCCGGGGATTTGCCCACGCAAACACTGACAGCCGACCGGCGTGCCCGCGCCACCATCCAAGGAACCCAGCCATGAACCACGCCAAGACCATTCTCCCCGCCTTGCTCGGCCTGCTCGTCCTGTTCTGGACCGGCGACAAGATCGGCTACCGGATACGCGCCGACATGGAAGCCGGCGTCAGCGGGCTCGACATGGCCGACCGATTCTGGCTAGACCTACTGGACCCATCGCACATCTCCACGCATCCCACCGACATGCTGTGCGGTCTGACGCTCGTCGCCGTGGCCGGCCTCGCATGGGCGTATAGGCGCGCGGCACGCCTCACCCTGCGCAACGGCGAGGAACACGGCTCGGCCCACTGGGCCGGCCCGCGCGACATCAAACCGTTCATCGATCCCGACCCGGCCCACAATCTGCGGTTCACGCGCACCGAACGGCTCTCCACCGACACGCGGCGCACCCTGCGCAACCTCAACGTGCTGCTGCTCGGCTCGTCCGGCTCCGGCAAGACCCGCTACTACGTCAAGCCCAATCTCCTGGGCGCGGACATGAACTGGGCCGTCACGGACCCCAAGGGCGAGCTCAAACGAGACACCGAGTCTCCGATGAAGGCGCGCGGCTACGCGGTGCACGCGCTCGACCTCGTGGACCTCACCCGTTCCGACCGGTTCAATCCCATGCGCTACATCGACCCGGCCGAACCCCAGTCGGCGATCCTGCGCCTGACCGACAACCTCGTGACCAACGCCACCGGCGACCGCAAAAACGGCGACGGCTTCTGGGAAGACGCCGAAAAGGCGCTGCTGTCCGCCCTGATCGCATGGGTCCACTACACCGAGGACGAACCCACGCTCAACCACGTCACCGACATGCTCGACCAGATGGGAGCCAGCGAACAGGACGAGGAGCGCGAGTTCATCGTCGATGCCCTCTTCGCCGAAACCCGCGTCGAAATCGCCGCCATGCGCGCCCACGAGGACGACTACGACGAGCAGACGCGCGACATGCTCGAAGGACTGGCGTTCGCCTGCGCCCAATACAACACGTTCCTCAAAGGCGCCGGAGAAACCAAGAAAAGCATCATCATCACCACCGGCGTCCACCTCGCGCCCCTGCAAGTGCGCGAGGTGCGCCGCATCCTCTCCGGCGACGACATCCACTTGGAGGCTTTGGATGAAGGCAAGCGCGTGGTCTATCTGGAACTGCCCGACACCAACGCGACGTTCGGCTTCCTGGCCAGCGTGTTCTACCAATGCCTCTTCGAGACTCTGGTCAGGAAAGCCGACCACGCGGATGGTGGCCGGCTCGGCCGCGATGTGCACTGCCTGCTCGACGAGTTCGCCAACATCGGCAAAATCCCGAACTTCGTGAGACTCGTCGCCACCATCCGCTCGCGCGGCATCAGCTGCTCGATCATCCTGCAAACCGTCTCCCAAGGCAAAAGCCTATACAAAGACGACTGGGAAACCATCGCCGGCAACTGCGACAGCTGGCTCTTCCTCGGCGGCAACGAAGCATCCACCACCAAAACCATCAGCGACCGGCTCGGCGACCAAACCATCGACGTCATCGAAACCAGCGAAACCAAAGGCATGAACGGCTCCTGGAGCCGCAGCATCCGCAAGAACGCCCGCCAACTCCTCACCCCCGACGAACTCGGCCGCCTCGACACCAGCCAATGCATCTACCTGCTACGAGGCCTACCACCCTTCTTCAGTCACAAACTGACGGACTAGGGTTCACGGTTTGTCGAAGATGGAAGTGACACGGCTGAGTTGGTAACGGTGTCTACTCATGTACTCCTTCAATAAATCTATGCTACAACCTATATGATGAGCGATCCAAAGACGAATTATTTGTTTGGCTTCAATCAAATACTCAATCATGCTCACCGTATCAGGTCTTTTATCCGCACGATAAAAATGCTTAATCCCGTTATATGACTTAGTGACGCCATCTATCCAATCTGTTTTGCTGGCGTCGTCTCCCAAAAGCGGAGCAATCTGGTCAAGAATGGCATTGAGCTGTTCTCGGAAACAACTATCATGCCCCTGAACCATTGCGCCTATATGCTCGATGGTCACTCCAACAAGGAGGAATTGTGTCTCAAGTGGCAGATATTTTTCGTTCTCCAGAATGTTGGAAAAGGCATACAATCCCATAGGACAGTCATGTAATAAACCAAACCATTTGCGCGTGCCCTCTTCATTAATATTCTTGAAATAGAATATTGGTTCTGCTTTGCCTGCGTTTCGAGCTTCTTTAAAGTCAAGAGTAGGCATATGAGGCATTAGAAGATCGCGGAACGTAGCAGAATATTTTGGGGATGGCTTATCTTCGTTGCGAGACACTCGAATGCTACGCATATCAAGCTTGCAGCCGTATGCTGTTTCTAGCAACACTAAAAACGATTGATGAAGTCGAAAATGGTCATTAATATCGAGATTTTTTCGCGAATATGTGGAAAAGGTAGTATCTGAATGTAGTTCCACCTTCCCTTTCCCTAAATTGTCTGAAGAACCAGCTTGGACTTGGATATGAGCATAAACGGTGTTCTCATTGGAAATACGCCCAATCTTTATTGGTTTCGTCTTCTTAAGCCCATAGGCAACTACAGTTCTTTGCTTTGCGTTATCGTCATTAGGTAGCCAGAAAAACAAAGCCGAATCTCCAAGCCACATGTTCAGCATGGGGATAGTTGATTGCATACGATTGATTTTTAGATATTTGTTTCCAAAGCGATTTAGGCCGCCGTCAGAAAGCTGAATGAGTCTGCCAACCTCTATCACTTGACGAGAATTGTACGGTCCGCCGCCAAACGCAAAATTGGTATCGACAAGTCGGCAATCCGTAAGTAGGTAACTACTCTCTTGCGGTCCGGTAAAGAATGAAATGGTCTCAGGGCATGGTTTCATTCGCGGAGATCCGATGGCGATGACCCCATTGCCTTGTTGACTGATGCAAGATGGGTCAAATTGATCCAGATAATCATCTTTTGGTCCAGCTCCCGCATTATGGAGTTCCAGTAATATCCGGCCATCATCTTCGTGCAACATCCCCGAGGTCAAGTACGTCTGACCCTCATACACTTTACCAAGTAAAGGTTTGTCAAGAATCATTTCGTCCTCTTTCTCCGATTCATTCCGCCAATTAGCGTCATGCTGAAGTTCGAAGTCCTTGCCCGTAATCGTTAATCGCGGTGGTAGAACGGTAGATACCGTGCGGATCGGCGCGCGCCCTCCGTGGCGGGATCCAGGAAGATGAGACCGGCGTCGACTGCGGCGGCAATGACCTGAGAGGTCACTGCCGTCTTTGCCTTGGGCAGGCCGAATCGTTCCCTGAGCGAGGAGTTGGTCAGAAAGTCTCCTTTGGCCGCCTGGAGGCAGCAGTGCAGGTATGCGGCGTTGACGCGCTCCTTCATGCCCATGTCCTCGAAGCGTCCTTTGCGCAGCTCGACCGTGGTGCCGTGCGTCTTGACGATGAACTCCGGCGCGTCGGTCTGTCGTCTCTCGATGTTCTCCAGGGCCCGGTCGATGCCGCTGCCTCTCTTCTCACAGATGCGCAGGATGCGCAGCGCCTCGGCCAGGCTTTCGTTGCGCTCGTACACCTCGTCGACGAAACGACTGGTCGGTATCTGGGGGATTCCGGGATTCGACACAGTGATGCGTTGGGAGGATATGGTGATGTCTATGCCGCCGTGCTCCATGAAGTCCTGATGCACGCAGGCGTTGGCGACGATCTCGCGAACGGCGATTGGGGAGAAATCGCGATGCTCGTCGCGCAGCCCGCTTGCGAAATCCTCGCTCACGGGCAGCAAGGCGTTGATCTGGTCGATGACATCATCGAACACCACGGCATATCCCTTGCCGTACACGCGGTCGAACACCATGTCCGCGATGGACGTGTCGCGCAGCCGCATGACGCGGATCGTGTGATACTCCACGTCCGGGAAATCATTGAGTGAGCGGGCCAGGGTGATGGCTCCCAGCCTGCGCACATAGAACAGCGAGGGATCGAAGGCCACGCGTTCCACGAAATGCATCCTGAGAAAATCCCTGATCTGCGTTTCCTCGCCCGGCATGCGCGAGCCGGTGAGCTCGTAGTATCGCTCCACGGCCAGCAGCAACTTGATCTCATCCCAGGAGTGGGCGCCGGGTTCGTTCTCGTCCAGATAGCTCGGCGCGCCCTCGTTGAGCAGTTCCCTGAGCCGTTCGGGACTCATGGGTTCGAGGGATTCGCCGCTGCGCATCCAGTACTGTCCCTCGTAGGAGGTCGGATGGCCGACGATCGAACGAGGGATGTGGAGAAGAAGCACGCGCTTGCCGTCGGCATGCAACGTCTCGAACGTGCAGCGCAGCCCGATCCGGTTGTAGATATCGCGTTCCGTCTTGGCTGGATCGGCAAAGGCCTGCGTGCCGACGATCTGCTTGTCATCGGACACGCCAAAGACCATCGTGCCGCCGCCCTCGCAGCTCAACGCGCAGCAATAACGCATCAACTTGGTGGAATCGAATTGCGCTGTCGCGCTCTTGAACTCCAACTGCCTCGACTCATTCTCGGCCAGGTATTGCCTGAGCCTATCGATGTCTCCAGTCATTGCGTGTCACCGCCTTAAATAAACAATCCGCAGAAAATCAACGTTCTTCGTGTTTTTGACCTATGAATGAGTCTACCAGCTTAAATAAACCCCTTGTTCGCTGACAGTCGGAGCGGACGAGGCATATCTAACGCCAAATCCACTGTTCTATGACGCGGCAATAGCAAGAAAACATAGGACTTTGGAGACGCGCCTGCAATGGATTTCAGACATTGACAGTCGTGTTTTTGACTGACATGGTGATACTACCTTAAATAAATAAGCCGCAGAAAATCAACGTTTTTCCTATTCCTGACCTATGAGTGAGCTTACTGGCTTAAATAAAAAAACCTCATTTGCTGGCATTTGGATGCGGTTTGGCGTCGTTGCTGTCGAATTGCCGCTCTGCGATAGATCGGCGGCGGGGATTGAAAAGGATTCGGTCATGTTTGCAACAGGTACGGGGCATTTTGAATGGTAGATTGACTCTGCCTTCAATAAACAGACCGCAGAGAATCAACGTTTTTTGCGTTTCTGACCTATGGATGAGCCTACCAGCTTAAATAAAAGCCCTGTTCGTTGACGGTTGGGTCAGACGCACTTGGTGTCAAATCCACTATTCCACGACAAAACAATGCTGGGAAACATAGGATTGCGGCATCAACAAGGGATTTTAGGGGGTGATGGTCATGCCTCAGGGTAGCGCGGTGACGCTGCCTTAAATAAACTTTCCTTGAAAAATAAGGGTTTTGATGAGATATTGACCTTATGCTGGCCTACCAACTTAAATAAACTCTTTTTCATAAAGAGTCGGGGAAGGTTGAGGGAGAGTCGGTGCTTGGCACGTCCCATGATGGGGCTGAAGGAGACGGTTGAGGTGCGGGCCGAGGGGTGGCAGGAGCGACTGGCGTTGGGTGAGTGGTGCTGGTTGATGGCTGCTGTTGGATGGGTGTGGGTTGTGATTCGGATGTCTCGGATGGTTCGGTTGACGCGGCTGGTGCTTCTTCTGCCTGTTTGATGGCGTCTGAGAGCCGCTGGGTGAGGGTATTGAGGTCGTCCGCGGCTTTGTTCAGGGCATTGATGTCGGTGGCGGTGTGCAGGGTGTTGCGGGCGGTGTCGAGTTGGGCGCCGAGCGATACGCGCGTCTCGCTAGCGTTGGTGTTGGCCTCGGTGCGTTGGTAGAGGTCTTCGGCCTGGGCGATGGCATCAAAGAGCTTCGTCTTGGCATCGGTGAGTCTACGTGCCTGTTGTGATTGTTCGGCGGCGGTGGTCGCCTTCGAGAGTTCGTCGAGGACTGTCTTCGCTTGCTTGTTGTGTTTGTCCGCAGTACGGGCGTTCTCTTTGAGATGTGCCGTGGAAAGATCCGCTGTGCAGTGAGGAATCTCGTTCGTCGGGTGATGTTCGCCCGCCTTGCGTAGGAAGACCAGTGCCTCGGGATCGGTCACGTCGGTGTCACCCAATGCCAGCAATGGCTTGGCAGCGTCTAGGGCTGCGTTCCATTGACCGTATAGCTTGTTTGATTGTTGGATTGCTTGATTGCATGATGCGAGTGCCTGCGCATGGACATGACGTTGCCCCACGATGATGGTCACCGATGCCAGGACACCGGCCAGGATGATGACGGCGGTCAGGGCTAGGATACGTGCCCACGGGACGCGCCGACGCACCCTGATGGGTGGCTCCTCGGTTTCGTCCGCCGTCGAATCGCCGGTGAATATTTCTTCTGCCTCCGACATGTCGGAGACGGAAGAAGATGCCGCGTTCTGGTCAGGGGTCTCGGATTCCGCGATTGCCGAGGAATCAGAGGCGGTGGAATTGCCCGACTTATTCGATTCGCCCGCTTCGGGCTTCTTTTCCTCCCATAGGATCGGCTGGATGACGCGGAGTCTTCGTTTGCGGGGTGTGCCCGTCGGTGGCTCGGGTGGTGCTCCGGCTGTCGAGGGGTCGTTGAGCGCGAGTTTGGCCCATGTGGCGAGATCCGGCCATGCGGCCGGATGCCGGGGAACTTGGTCGAGTAGGTCCCAGTGCTCGGGGTCGGCCATGAGGTCTGCGAGCTCGTGGGGATCGAGCCGTGGGTTGATGCGTGGCATGCTCTCCGCTCCTTTCTCGGTAAGGGCTGCGGCTAGTGGATGTAGGTGATGCCGGGGTTCTCGGCTTGCTCGCGTGTCAGCAGGCGTGTCCAGGCGCGGCGTTGGCCACCGCCGGATTCGCTGATGAGGATGGAGCCGTCCTCGTGGATTTCCTCGACGATGGCGACGTGCCCGTATTCGCCGCTGGCTCCCAGCACTCCTCGCTCGAAACTCATCACGTCGCCCAGTTGGATGGTGCCGCCGATGGGGTACCCGTGTCGCTCGGCGCTGGCCGCCCACATGTAGCCGTGTCCCATGTAGGGGTCCACCGGTTTGCCGATCTGTTGCCGTCGGGCGGCGGCCCACCAGGTGCATTGGCCCACGCTGTATGAGTTGATCGAGGCCACGGGCACGCCGCTGGCGTCGATGTCGATGCTGGTGCCATCGACGACCAAGGGCGGGCTAAGGGCGCCGATGGTGGCTCCGGCCGTGGCCGAGCATGAGCCGCCGGCGTTGATGGCGGGCCGCACTTCGTCCAGATATTCCTTGGTGACGTTCGGGATGTCGGGATATTTCATTAGGTTGCCTTCGCCCGCGTTGTGCGCGATGACCAAGGCCTCCAGATCGGATAGCCGGGCGAATTGCGCGTCGGGGTGGCTGGCCTTGAGCTGTCTGACGTCTTCGAGCCGGTTCTTGAGATATATGCCGCCGTATTGGGCGTGGATGTTTGGATTGGTGATGCCTTGGGGCGGGGTCTGGTCCGCGCCTTCGGGATGCACGCCACGCCACACGCTGCGGTTGAGCTGCAACAGGCCCCAGGTGCCTCCGTTGCTGTCATCGGCATACGCCTCGGGATTGAACCCGGACTCGCGGCGCATGAGAGCGGCGATGAAATCCGCGCCCAATCCACTGGACTGGGCGGCCCGTTCGACCCAGGGCTTGGCCTGTTCGGGCACCTCGACGACGCTGGACTGGCAGGTGGATTGTCCGCCCACGGCCACGGTCGGGATAAGCCACATCAACAGACTGATCATGAGCATGACGATCGCGCCGACGACCAGCAACGGCAGACCGGCGGCCGCCGACACCGTGGCCATGACCGCCGCCTTGGTCGCCATCATGGAACGGGCCATAGTCCGAACGACCCATTGCGTCGCTCGCATCGAGGAACCGGCGCCGGAACGGACTGTTCGCCGTGCTCGGCCGCCTCTGGCTAGAACAGGGCCCGTGCGTTTCCGGAGTGCGCTCTGAGTCAGGATGGAACGGCCTCCACGCATGTTGCCACGACGAGCTACGCGGACTTTGCCGGGCCGCCTGCTCTTGCCTCGCGGCGATATGACTCGGGAGGCAACGGAAGCGGGAGAACGGCCGATGGCTTCGCCATCAGCCTTATCGGTGTCGTCGCTTGAGATTTGCGCATGCAGCAAAGCGGAGGTCTCCTCCGTTGCTCTCGCCAGATGACGCAGCGCTATCCGGCTTGGCCCATCGGACCAGCTTGGCCTGGCCAACGCCGGCTTGGACGGCTGCCCGTCGATCTTCGGGGCAGGAGCGGCATTGCCGGAGAACGGCGGGACGTCCTCGCCCTTAAGCCCGATGGGTCGGCCGGCCCGCAGCTTTCGGGGCGCTGGGCCGGAGGGCTGCGCGGTTTGGCTTGCCCGTCCGATGGGCTGGGGCTTGTTCATGGATGCTGGTCCTCGAATTTGGTGGTGTACAGCTGGTAGAGCAGCTGTCTCTTATACACATCTCCGAGCCCACGAGACTAGGCATGATCT
>ENA-OXEI01000647-OXEI01000647.1-human-gut-metagenome-genome-assembly--contig:-NODE-647-length-10088-cov-29.554072_pt1 | contig 10088 bp, 9 predicted proteins | sample MGYA00249361_ERZ652255 | MGnify/ENA primary metagenome ERZ652255 (study PRJEB26925, sample SAMN05826744) | human gut metagenome | biome: ENVO:2100002; feature: ENVO:00000062; material: ENVO:00002003... | reverse complement strand
CTTGTACTACTTGTTTGTTTATCTTAAATCTTTCAAAGAACTCTCATTTATGTTTATTTCCGTTTTTTCCGGAAATGTTTTGCAAAGATAAAGCGTTTATTTCAAACTACCAAAAAATTATCGAACTTTTTTAAAACTTTTTTGTTTCATCTATGTTCTTCAAATCATCTTGTCAGTTTTAAACTTACCTCTCTTGCTAAGCGGATGCAAAAGTAGTTGATTTCATTTCTTTATCCAAATATATCTACTATTTTTTCTATTTTTTTTGTGATTATACTTATAAACATCTGATTTACAGATTATACAAAATGGTTATTTCGATAATCCATTTTACAATATCAAAAAGTATATACCATATTATATTATCGCGCGCGACAGACTAAAATGAATATTGGGTAAACATCGGCTCACCTGCAAAATCATAGGAAAGGGCATTCGCTCTTAAAGGATCATTTTCTTCTTCGAACAATTTCCGAAAGTCTTCTTGACGCATCATCATTGCAAAGTTAGATGCAATTATGCCCTCATGCCCTCACTTTGTGCAAAACAAACTCATTATAAGCTACTTATGTAGTTATAGTAAAAATTATTGCCCTCACTTATACCCTATGCCCTCACTACGTTTTGAAGCTTATTTCTGTATAACATGCTTACTTTCAGTTATATAAACTTCTTTTTTAGACTATTCCAACTTGACGTAAAATAGGGCGTTCTTGTTTTTTGCTCGCAAACAGTGTGCATATCTCCACGGAATATAATAGCACCCCCGGTAGCGGTAAAAAGACCAAGACACTTTTAAAAAAGCTCGTTATCTTTTTAAAAAAGTTCTTGTTCTTTTTTGAAAAGCTCTTGATCTTTTTTGAAAATGTCCTTATCTTTTGGAGGTGAATGATTTCACAGACGTGTACTAGGATTTAGTTAACAACTTCTATTGTTATTACTATATCAGATTTGCATAGTTGTTTTTAAACCTAATGTAGTTATTATATAGGAGATTCCACATACATCCGCATAAGTCCGCACATACATATGTGTAATCCTATGCAGATATACGTGTAAAAGCATGCTTTCTGACACGGGTAAAAAATTGACCGGACAACCGAATCGATTTTAAGCTAAAGGCTGATGAATATACAAACTTACATACTTCAGGCTAACATATTCTATCATATATCATGATAAAAGATACCAAGTACAATGCTCCGTATCCAACTTTTATTTTAGTATTCTATCTGTTCTATTTTAGAAGACAACTTTTCAATGACAGTACCCAGTTCTTCCTCCCACGGGATAACATTAAACTCCCCCCAAAAGTCAGCATCATATTTAAAATGTGTATCCGAAAATATAGTGCGTGTAGGCATCCGTTCTTTACGTTGGAAACGGGTCACATTATCTGTATCCACCTTACAGGTAACCATTTCAAACCATGTATGCAAGGAAGAAGAACTAAACCATTGCCGTTTAAGTTTCACTTTAAAATAAAGATCGCCACGAATATGATTCATGTAATAAATGCCATTCCACTGCCTGTAAGAAATGGTATAAACCACCTCTTGCGCGGTTATTTTCCACTTCCGTGTCTTTCGTTCTATAAACATATCCGTAGCTTGCCTCACATAGGCAGGATTGATTTCAAGACGCGCCTGAACCAACGCATTGTTTTCAGCATCAATATATAATTCGCCACAATAAAGAGGTTCTTTTATTCCTTTATTCTGTCGAAAGGAAATCACATTAACCAAACGATTGTCTATCACCGTCATATCACAGGAGGCATAAGAGTACACATTACCCTTATCGTCAGGCAACAGAAAATCCGGCAAGTTCTTGACAATATCCAGTTGCAAACAAGCATCAATTCCCGCACTTATCTTGGCTATCAGTGTATCCCGTTCCTGACTATTGACTATGCGACTCATCTTTAATAGTTTTACATGATCCTGAAAATGATTCAACAAAGGAGAAGGTTTGTAGATTTTAAAAACAGCCTCTGTCAGATTACGAAATTTTTGTTTATACCGAACCCCTTCCCTATAAAATGTAGTGAGATAAATAGGAACCGACGCATAATTTGTTTTTTTAGCTTTCAACATCTCACGCAACAACCGTATAGGATTGACAGCACGAATCACCACTTCTTGAATAGGAATCACCCGAGGCTCCAGAGACCACACCGCGTGTTGAGCCTCTAATAAAGACATATCCATCTCCTGTCCCACATACCCCACATGAGAAACCACGATGCGCCCCTGTCTCAACGAATCGGGCAATCGTAAACGGAATTCGCCATTCTGATTGGTAATACTGCCTATAGAAGTACCGACTACCCCCACCGTGCCGTAAGCAATGGGAGCCCCCGACTGATTATCCTGCAACTTGCCTTCTAAAGTAAAATAGGCCAAAGTATCTTTAGAAGTGGTAACAACCGGACATTGCACCTGCAACTGATTGATCAAAATATGATTCTCCACAATATGCAGACTGATATCCTGCCGACCGATAATTTCGTAAACAACCTGACGAATAGTGCGCTGTCCTGCCCCCAACTTCACCGTACGATCATTGTCCACCACCTTGCTGTCATAAACAAAAAGGAAACCAGACTGTTCGGACACCTTCCCCAGTAAAGTATAGACAGTACCCTTACTCTTAGCAAGATAAATGACTCGCTCCAACACACCTCTATCCGCCGCTTTCGTAAATTCCGTCATGCAAACCAACAAACTGAAAAAGAAGATATGCCAATAATAATGATATGTACGAATATGATTCATTTTCCCACTTTATTCGGATAAAACACCTATATCACCTTCACGAGTATATTTTAAATTCATAGCCAGACAGATAAGCTCTGCCATAGACTCCGGAGATTCCCCGGAAAATGCAACCGTAAGCCGACGCTCCCCTAAGGAGGGGGAAGTCTTAAGCTGCAAACCGGAAGAATGCATATTAATAACCCTAAGGATATTCATCAAAGATTCATCTTTGAAACGCATACTTTTCCAATAATGGGCTATCCGGGTATCGTCCCTATAATCAGTGAAACGCAATTGATGTGTTTTAAGCGTCACCGCTTCACCTGCATTGACATACATCTCTTGATTTTTATTTTTCAATGCCACTTTGACCTTGCCGCGCTGTACGGACAGTTCGAAAGTACTCCCTACATCACTCTTTACATGAAACATCGTTCCCAAGACCTCAATTCTGACCTCCTCCGTTTCAATCAGAAAAGGACGTTCCCGGTTACCGGCCACATCAAACAGAGCGTTTCCCTGCAAACTGACCTCACGCTTGTCCATAGAGAAATGTTCAGGATATTGCAAAGAGGTTTCCCCACCCATATAGACAATAGATCCATCCTCGAGTGTGGTCACCAAAGTAGATTGCTCCGTGTTCTCCTGCATAATTAAAGCCCGAACTTCCACCGGCTCGCCCACTTTTCGATAAGTAGTAGTCAAAAAGACACCTATTCCGACCCATATAGCAGCCACAGCCCCCCACTTCCACAACATGGATGCAGACAAACGTTTTCTATTCTGCCGGTCTGATAACAAAAGTCCGTCAGCATCCAAACGGTCATACAATTTATTCCATGCCTGATCCACTCTTTCCTTATTTCTTTTTGTTTCACTCATGTCCTTATAATATAATTCTCAATTTCTTTTTTTAATGCTTTAAGAGCTTTTGTCATCTCAGCCTCTACAGTCTTCACTGACAAAGAAAGCTGCGAGGCTATTTCCGCATACTTTTTACCTTCCATACGATGCATCCGGAATATGCGCAACCTTCGTTCCGGCATCCGAGCAAGCGTAGCATCTATCAAATGTCTTAATTCCTGGTATTCCATCTCTTCTTGAGGATTGCTATCCTGTGTCCGCCCCTTCCGCGAGAGGACAAACTCCCGATATTTGTTTCTCACCTCCTGATGCTCGCAATATTGAAAAGACTGATTGCGCACCGCAATATAAAGATAGCTTTTCATAGAACGGAACAACGGCAGCCTCTCCCGATCTCTCCAAAACCCATAAAACAACTCCTCTACTATTTCCTCCGCAGCTTCCATACTCCGGTGATGCTCATGGCATACCAACAGAGAGGAGAATAATAACGGCGAAACACATCTTCAAACGCCTTTATATCTCCCTCTCTTATTCTGGCCAGTGTTAACAAATCATTCAGCATCTACTTCTTTTTTGGTAGTTCTTTTCAATCATACGAACCTCATCCGAGACTTTAACGCGATTGTTTCTTTAACTTATGGACTGCATTTTCCAATGATTCCGTAGGTTCAATGATATTATAGGAGTCCCAAAAATCCTCGCTCCAATATTCATCCACTTTATCATAAAAAGCATCTTTCTGATGAAAAGCCATCTTTCCGGGAATGATCGCCACATTATTTTCCTTCCTATCCGTTGCCACCATCTCTGAAAGCACAGTATAGCCGGTAGAGAAAAGTTTGCGCTTCCAGTCACACTTAAACCGGATACGGTTACGGATATAATTCAGATAGGTTTTCCCATCCATATCTTTATAAGTAACAAGGAAAGAAAGTTCCTGTGGCTTAAAACGTAAGCCATAGGGTTTCTTGGCTAGAATAGCCTGCACTGCCTTGACTTTATTATCCATAGACAAGCTAAATTCCGCACGGGTAAACGACAACTTGTCACGATCAATATACAATTTGCCATAATACAAGGCATAAGGCAAAACGACACGGGGACGGAAACTGATCACATATTGCTGACGATTGTCTATCTGGACCGGTTCTTCCATAAAGAAATCATAATAGTTCAATGTTTCCATATCCAACAACGCATCCTGATTTTTCACAATGTCCACATAGATAGATAAAGTGGGACCACCAGCCAGTTTCACCCCCAACGTATCACTGACTTTCTGACTGAGCAACCGGCGCCCCTTCAAAACCTGCACCCGGTCGCGGGTAGTTGTCATATCCTCATAAGAAGTCTTGTAAACATCAATAATAGCTTCCGAAATATTGATATAACGACGCCCTTTCTGAACAGTTTCCCTGTAAAAGCCGGTAAGCATATTGTTTTTATTGCTGTAATTGACAGGAATCTTGCGAATGGCCTCTTCCACTATAAGACGAGGATTGTGGGCATAAACCACAATCTCATTCAACATATTGGCATGAGGGGTAAGGTAAATCTTTAAATCCGACAAATGTTCTTTATCCAAACGTACTCTATTATTATGATAACCGATATGTGAAATCTCTAAAGCAAAAACCATCTCCGCATCTTCTATCTTCAAAGAAAATTCACCATCCGCATTTGTCACCGTCCCCACACTTCTGCCCGGAACTGATACATTGACATACTCTAAAGTCTTTCTATTTTGTTTGTCCTTTACTACACCGCTGACTGTAATATAAGTATTCTCTTCAGCAAACGGTGTCTTCTCCTGACTCCATCCCGGAATGACACTCAACCAAAAGACAACGAGCAGTATCCATTCAATCAATTGTTTTTTATGCGCTCTCATATTCATTAAGGTATTAAAAAAGTGAATACTAATTCTGTTTCTACTTATAAGATCACCCAGGATTAAAATACCCTATGAAAATAAGAAAAATAATTTGTTTTATCGATATTGACGCCCTTTTTTATAGACCCGAACAGTATAAACAATCAAAACAACTGTATCATTCTTTTTCTTCCTTTTTGATTATTGTCTTCTTTTTCTTCATTCTGCCACTCTTGCGCAAAGCTTCCGCTATAATCCATTGAAGCTGTCCATTCGTGGAACGGAATTCATCCGCCGCCCATTTCTCGATAGCTTCCATGGTTTCCGCATCCATTCTGAGCACAAAACTTTTTATCGTTTCTTTCTTTGCCATCTCCTACACTAATGATTCAACGTTCCGGAATTAATTACCGGCTGTGCTGGCTCATCCGCACAAAGCACTACCAACAAATTACTGACCATAGCGGCTTTCTTTTCTTCATCCAGTTCTACAATTCCATCCTCGGCTAATTTATCCAAAGCCATTTTAACCATAGAAACAGCCCCCTCCACTATTTTTTCGCGCGCTGTAATAATAGCACTTGCCTGCTGACGACGAAGCATCACCGCTGCAATCTCCGGAGCATAAGCCAAATAATTGATTCTGGCCTCTACTATTTCCATACCTGCCATAGCCAGACGCTCATTAAGCTGACGTTCCAGCTGGTCATTAATCTCCTCACCTCCGCCACGCAAGGTCAGCTCATTCGTATCATGCTCATTGTCATCGTAAGCATACTGTCCGGCCACCTGACGGAGGGCCGCATCACTCTGCACACGTACAAAATCCTCAAAGGCATTCATACGCCCTGCCACGCTGACACTTGCCGTCCCTGTCCCTTTACTGTCCGCCATCGTCTGCGCGTCAATCTCAAACATCGCCTTATAAGTATCTTTCAATTTCCAGACCAAAACCAGCCCTATCAGAATAGGATTGCCAATCTTATCATTCACCTTTATCGGCTCCACATCCAGATTACGGGCGCGAAGAGACAACTTCTTCTTGTTCATGAAAGGGTTTACCCAAAAGAAGCCTGTGTTTTTAAAAGTGCCTTTATATTCACCGAAAAACACCATCACACGTGCCTCATTAGGTTCTTGAGAAAAATATCCCGGAAGCATCAGCACAAACAACAATACCAGCATAAACAAAACAGGAATAGATAACCAAGGTAGTTGTCCAAAAATCAAAAAGTTCAGGAATACTAGTGCAGGCAACATAACCAAGTTAAAAAACAAAGCCATAAACCCATTAATTACCAGCTCATTGTAAGACATTTCTTTTGTTTCCATAATGATTTATTTTTGATATTATTATGATATCACAAATCAAGCAATACTTCTTGAGATAAACAAACTGATTTATATGTTATACGACAGAAGCAAACAAAATATTCACCAAAATGCAATAAGAAACTCCTACTTTTTTTGACCTAAATCAATAAAATTGAGATATCGATTAAAAATATGCTGTAAAACATATATCATAACGAACAAACTCCTTATCTTTGTGTTGTAAAACATAAAAAGATATTTTTTTAGTAGCTACTAAGGTAAAAAGAAAGATTGTTTAAAGAAGGCCAACCGGGAGGTGCGCCTGCTATTTATGAGTGTTTTTAGGTATTAATTAAAAAAAGAAAGGATAACATTATGAAAAAGGTAAAAAACATTTTTCACAAAATTGCTAACGCTGATCCTATGATTTGGGGTTACGTTATGTTGAACGAAACAAAGTAAATTAGAACCAATACAGGGCAATCCCCTGTAGGACTATAAAAAAGGACGGTTATTTAACCGTCTTTTTTATGCCCTTTTACGGGATTTCCACTATCTTTGTCCATTCATTTTCAAACGTATGGACAAAATGCAAGTAGACACCCATAATAAAGAGTTTCAAGATGCCTTGAACCTTATCCAATATACACGTCAGTCAGTATTCCTCACTGGAAAGGCGGGTACAGGTAAATCTACTTTTCTAAAATATGTTTGCGAAGTAACCAAAAAGAAACATATAGTACTGGCTCCCACAGGTATTGCAGCTATCAATGCCGGTGGAAGCACACTGCATAGTTTTTTTAAATTACCATTCTATCCACTTTTACCGGATGATCCTAAATTCAGTTTGAAAGATGGAAAGTTACATAGCTTTCTAAAATATACTTCCGCTCATCGAAAACTGATAAAAGAAGTAGAATTAGTGATCATCGATGAAATTTCCATGGTTCGGGCAGACATTATTGACTTTATAGACAAAATATTGCGGGTATATTCACAAAATATGCGTGAACCATTCGGAGGCAAGCAAATATTGCTGGTAGGAGATGTTTTTCAACTTGAACCAGTCATTAAAAATGACGAACGTGAGATAATCAACCGCTTCTATCCCACCCCTTATTTCTTTTCGGCACGGGTCTTTCAGGAAATGGAGCTGGTATCCATAGAACTGACAAAAGTATACCGCCAGTCGGACAAAATTTTTGTTAACGTATTGGATCATATCCGGACCAATACTGCCGGAGCAGCCGACTTGCAACTACTGAACACCCGTTACAACACTCACATAGAAGAAAATGAAAGTGATATGTATATCACACTTGCTACCCGGAGAGACACCGTAGACTTTATCAATGAAAAGAAATTATCTGAACTACCTGGAGAATCAACGATTCTGACCGGTGAGATACACGGAGAATTTCCAGAAAGCAGCCTCCCCACCCAAATGGAACTGGAAGTAAAACCAGGAGCACAAATTATTTTTATAAAAAACGATTACGACCACCGTTGGGTGAACGGTACGATTGGCACCATTTCAGGTATAGACGAAGAGGATACATTATATGTTATCACAGAAGACGGACAGGAATTTGACGTTAAAAAAGACAGTTGGCGCAATATACGATATAAATATAATGAACTAGAAAAAAAAATAGAAGAAGAAGAATTAGGAGTATTTATACAATATCCTATCCGTTTGGCATGGGCCATCACGATACACAAAAGCCAAGGATTGACTTTCAGCAGGGTCGTTATTGATTTTACAGGAGGGGTGTTTGCCGGTGGACAAGCCTACGTAGCATTGAGCCGCTGTACTTCACTAGACGGCATCCAACTAAAAAAGCAAATTACACGTGGAGATATCTTTGTCCGCCCGGAAATAGTAAAGTTCTCGCAACGATTCAATAACCGCCAGTCCATTGAAAAAGCATTGAAGCAGGCACAAGCTGATGTACAATATGTAGAAGCGGTACAACACTTCGACAAAGGTGATTTTGAAAGATTTCTAGAACAATTCTTTCTTGCCATCCATTCACGTTATGATATCGAAAAACCTTTGATCAAAAGATTTATACGTAAGAAGCTGGGAATCATCAACAATTTGAAAGTCGAAAACAAACGGCTAAAAGACCAATTCCATGTACAACGCAAAAATCTTGAAAAATATGCCCGCGAATATTATTTAATGGGAAATGAATGTATCATCCAGGCACATGATTCACGTGCTGCTATTGCCAATTATGACAAAGCGATTGAATTGAACCCTTCTTATACGGACGCTTGGGTACGTAAAGGTATCACATTACATAATGACAAGGAATACTACGAAGCCGAAGTTTGTCTGAATGAAGCGGTACGCCTTAGTCCCGCTTTATTCAAAGCTATTTACAATCGAGGGAAAAACAGACTGGCATTAGATAATATAGAAGGAGCTTTGGGAGATTTTGACCGGGCTGTTTCTTTAAAGCCGGAACATCCGAAGGCCCATGAATATTTCGGAGACGCATTGATGAGAGTCGGAAAAGAAGAGGAAGCCGCCCTACAATGGGCTATTGCAGAACGCTTGCGTGAAAAAAAATCTAAAAATTAAAATAACATGCTTTTAAGACTTTATAATAAGAATAATAATCCCAAAGATCTGGAAGAAGTAATCCGGGTATTGGAAGAGGGAGGGTTAATTATTTACCCTACCGATACGATGTATGCCATAGGATGTCATGGTCTGAAAGAACGTGCAATAGAACGTATCTGCAAACTGAAAAACATTGATCCACGTAAAAACAATTTATCCATTATCTGTTACGACTTAAGCAATATCAGCGAATATGCCAAAGTAGACAACAGCACATTCAAGCTAATGAAACGCAATCTTCCCGGACCGTTCACTTTTATCCTGAATACGGGAAACCGTCTGCCCAAAATATTCAAGAACCGTAAAGAAGTAGGTATACGCGTACCAGACAACAACATCATCAGGGAAATATGCCATATACTAAAAGCACCCATCATGACCACTACGTTGCCTCTGAAAGATGGCGAAGACATAGAATATATTACCACTCCAGAACTGATAGAAGAAAAATTCGGCAAAGAGGTAGAACTAATTATTGACGGAGGAATCGGAGGCATAGAACCTTCTACCATTGTGAACTGTACAAACGGAGAAGCAGAAATTGTACGTCAAGGTAAAGGTATTCTGAACGATTTTTAATCTGAATTGTTTTATATATTAGCTGTCTCTTATACACATCTGACGCTGCCGACGACTCCTTACG
>ENA-OXEI01000642-OXEI01000642.1-human-gut-metagenome-genome-assembly--contig:-NODE-642-length-10146-cov-7.767119_pt1 | contig 10146 bp, 10 predicted proteins | sample MGYA00249361_ERZ652255 | MGnify/ENA primary metagenome ERZ652255 (study PRJEB26925, sample SAMN05826744) | human gut metagenome | biome: ENVO:2100002; feature: ENVO:00000062; material: ENVO:00002003... | reverse complement strand
CGTAAGGAGTCGTCGGCAGCGTCAGATGTGTATAAGAGACAGGACAAACACAGTATTGGCTAAACATCTATATAGGTGATGCTCAGCGTTCAGTCTGAAAAAGCATGTTGATAGTGATGTTTACCGAAATGTGTTGTCTTTAGTCGGATATTCTCATCGGTGGAATTAATTGGTTAGTGGGCGCAAAGGTAATGATTTCCACTGAATAACAAAGGCTTTTTGCGATATTAATATCGTGTCGGCAAGAAGTTAATATCGTGTTTGCAAGAAATTAACTTCCTGCAGACACGATGTTAATACTTTATTGGTTCTGTTACTTCATGGCCGAAGCATCGAACGAGAGTGGCAGTAATTCTCCCACATTCTTCAGCTCGTAGATTCCCTTTTTGCCATACAGCAACACCCGCATTGGCTGCTTGAAGCGCTTCTCCGTTTCGAGCATCACTTGCCGGCAGGCGCCGCAGGGCGGGATGGGAGACTCCAGGAACTCGTCGTGCTCGTTGCGTGCAGCAATGGCGAGGGTGGTTACTGCCTGGTCGGGATGTTGGGAGTTGGCATAGAATAGGGTGGTGCGTTCTGCACACAGCCCGGAAGGATAGGCGGCGTTTTCCTGGTTGGTGCCGGTCACTACAATACCGTTTGCCAGTCTGGCTGCAGCTCCTACCGAGAAGTGGGAGTAAGGGGCATAGCTGCGGTTGGTAGCCTCGCGGGCGGCATCCATCAGTTCGCGGTCGGCGGCATCCAGTTCTTCATAGTCGTATATCTTGACGGCGATTTCGATATTTAATTCTTTCATAAGGCAAAGGGTTATATTGTAATTAATGTTACAAAGATAGAAAAGAGATTGGTTATTTCAATTCTTTTACGGACTTTTGTGCAGAACTCAACATTTTAAGCATGAAACGGATTTTCAGACTGACTGCTATCATAGCATTTCTTTTTATTTCCATTACAACAGTGCAGGCACAACGCCGGAATGCCCGCTACAATGAGTATATCAAACAGTATGCTCCCCTTGCCGTGGAGCAGATGCAACGTCATAAGATACCTGCCAGCATCACGCTGGCCCAAGGGCTGTTGGAGAGTGGTGCCGGATACAGCGAGCTGGCGCGTAAGAGCAACAACCACTTCGGCATCAAGTGTGGAGGCAACTGGCGCGGACGGACGGTGAGGCATGATGACGATGCCCGCAATGAATGTTTCCGCGCTTATCGCAATCCGAAAGACTCTTATGAAGACCATTCCGATTTCCTGAAACGGGGAGCACGTTATGCTTTTCTTTTCAAACTGAAGATTACGGACTATAAGGGTTGGGCGCGCGGCTTGAAGAAGGCCGGCTATGCTACCGACCCGTCGTATGCCAACCGCCTGATAACCATTATTGAGGACTATGAACTGTATAAGTACGACAGCCGTGGCATGAGCAAACACGATGTCCGCAGTTGGGAGAAGGAACTGAAAAAGAAACCTTGGCTGGCCAATCCGCATCAGGTGTACATTGCCAACGATATAGCTTATGTCGTGGCGCGCGACGGAGACACCTTCCAGGTGTTGGGCAAGGAGTTTGACATCAGCTGGAAGAAACTGGTGAAATACAACGACCTCCATAAAGAATATACACTGGAGGTGGGAGACATCATCTACTTGAAAGAAAAGCGCAAGAAAGCTGCCAAACCCCATACTGTCTACATTGTGAAGGACGGCGATTCCATGCACTCCATTTCCCAAAAGTACGGTATTCGTCTGAAGAACCTTTATAAGATGAATCGTAAGGATGCGGAATACGTGCCCGAGGTGGGAGACCGCTTGAGATTAAGATAAAGAAGCTATCCGAAAATGTACAGGGTGTCCGAAAACGGACACCCTTCTTTTTTGTCTTTTCGCTTACTTTCAGGGGGTTATGATTTTGGCATGGATTTAGTATATATTAAGCGTTATGTTCGCAAACAATAAAATTTAAAGATATGGATAGAGAAATTCCGAAAGAAGTGCGTAATAAAGAACGCAATAAGAAAATCATCCGCTACGGTGCTATCGGCGTGGCAGGTATCGTAGTGGTCAGTGTACTCATTTCATTGATGCGTACGGGAGTGAAGGAGAAAGACCTTGTATTCTCCAAAGTAGGCAAGGGTACGATTGAAGTCAGTGTCAGTGCCTCCGGAAAAGTGGTTCCTGCATTCGAGGAAATTATAAATTCGCCTATTAATACCCGCATTTTGGAAGTGTACAGAAAAGGTGGTGATAGTGTGGATGTCGGTACCCCTATCCTGAAACTGGACTTACAGAGTGCCGAAACCGACTACAAAAAGATGCTGGATGAAGAGCAGATGCGCAGCTACAAGCTGAAACAGCTGAAACTTGACAACCAGACCAAGCTGACCGACCTTCAGATGAAAATCAAAGTCTCCGCCATGAAGCTGGACCGCATGAAGGTGGAACTGCGTAACGAGCAGTACCTTGATAGCCTCGGTTCGGGCACCACCGACAAAGTGCGCCAAGCCGAACTGAGCTACAATGTAGCACAACTGGAATACGAGCAATTACAGCAGCAGTATGCCAACGAGAAGGAAGTGCTGGCTGCAGAATACCAAGTGCAGGAACTGGATTTCAGCATGTTCCAAAAGACACTGGCCGAAACCAAACGTACGCTCGACGATGCGCAGGTGCGTTCGCCCCGGAAGGCCATCCTTACTTATATCAACAATCAGATTGGTGCCCAGGTTCCCGAAGGCTCACAGATTGCCGTCATCTCCGACTTGAGTCACTTCAAGGTGGAAGGCGAGATTGCCGATACTTACGGTGACCGTGTGGCTGCCGGCGGCAAGGCCATTGTGAAGATTGGCAGCGAAAAGCTGGAAGGTTCCGTAAGCAGTGTTACTCCGCTTTCAAAGAATGGCGTCATCTCCTTTACCGTGCAGTTGAATGAGGACAACAACCGCCGACTGCGTTCCGGTCTGAAAACCGACGTCTATGTGATGAATGCAGTGAAGGAAGACGTGATGCGCATAGCCAATGCCAGCTATTATGTGGGACGTGGGGAGTATGAACTTTTTGTACGCAATTCCGACAAGGAAATTGTAAAGCGCAAGGTGCAGCTGGGCGATTCCAACTTTGAGTTTGTAGAAGTGGTCAGTGGCTTGCAACCGGGTGATGAAGTGGTGGTGAGCGATATGAGTAACTATAAGAACAAGAATAAGTTGAAGCTAAAATGATAAAGGTTTACTTGAAACAAGCCTGGGAGCTGTTGAAGCAGAATAAACTGTTCAGCATGCTCTACATTGTGGGTACGGGGCTGGCCATTGCCATGACAATGATTATGGCGGTGGTGTATTATGCGAAGATTGCGCCCGTCTATCCGGAGGCAAACCGCATGAATACGCTTTACCTCAGCAATTCAAAATTCACGCAGGGAAGCGGCAACAATACCAGGACCATGCAATGGGCTGTTTCCTACAAGGCACTGCAAGACTGGTTCTATCCCGTAGAGAATGCCCTTGTCGTTTCGGCCGAGCTGCATAATGATTTGTCGGAAAACAGTTATATACAGCCTGCCGACTGCAGCGGTGATTTTCCGGTTATGGTAAAGTTGACAGACCCTGCTTTTTTCAAGATATATTCTTTCCAATTCCTGGAAGGTAGTCCATTCACGGCATCCGACCTGGCAAGTGGCATTTCCACTGCTGTCATTACCGATGATTTGGCACGCCGCTTGTTCGGTACGACGGAAGAGGTCGTAGGACGCTCGTTCAGCCTGAACTATATCGACTATCGGGTTTGTGGGGTGGTGCGCAGTGCCAGTTACCTCACCTCTAAATCCTATGCACAGCTTTATATACCTTATACGGTGTCGCCCGATTACAGCACTCCCAAGTACGACCTTCCCTATCTGGGAGCTTTCAGTGCTACCTTTCTGGTGCAGGACAGTAAGCAGGGAGATGCTCTGCGGGCTGAGATAAAGGAAATCTGCCGCAAGGAGAATCTTATGCATCCCGATGAATGGAAAGTAGATTTCTGGGAGCAGCCCACCTCCCATCTGTTGAGTGTCTTCAAGACTTATGCAAGTATGGAGTTTGACCTTTGGGCCACAGTGCGCCACTTTCTGCTTGTCCTGCTCGTATTGCTGTTGGTGCCTGCCCTGAATCTGAGCGGCATGATATCGAGCCGTATGGAGGGACGTCTGGCAGAGATGGGTGTGCGGAAATCGTTTGGAGCCGGACGTAAGATACTGCTTTCACAAGTGATGTGGGAAAACCTGCTGCTGACCGCACTGGGCGGAGCATTGGGCTTGCTGCTGGCATGGCTGGCACTTTACGTGGGACGCGAGTGGATATTTACGGTATTCGACAGCTGGCCGAATATGGTACCCGAAGGAGTGGAGGTCCGCGTATCGGGTGAAATGCTGTTTGCTCCGCTGGTTTTTCTCGCCGCATTGGCGCTGTGCGTCGTGCTGAATCTGTTGTCGGCCCTTATACCGGCGTGGTATTCCTTGCGGAAACCGATTGTGAACTCACTGAATGAAAAACGATAAGACACGGGAGGTTGGTATGTTTAAGTTAATATGGAAGAATCTTTGGGCGCGCCGCCGCAAGAACGGATGGTTGTTGGCCGAATTGATATTGGTGAGTATCATCAGTTGGGTTGTATTGGACCCGGTGATTGTGGTCACGCACGATCGTAATATCCCGTTGGGCTATGATGCGGAGCGGCTTTGCCTCATTTCATTGGGCGCATTGCAGCCCCAGGCACCGGGATACGATGCCGAAGCGCAGGACTCTGCTACGTTGGTGGACAACTATTATAATTTGGTGCGTTATGTCAAGGACTTTGACGGTGTGGAATCGGCCACTCCCGTGCTGGGATTCTGTTATCCCAATTCTTCGGGAAGTTCGAATAGTCAATTGTTTGCCGAAGGGGATACGATTCCCTTATCTATTATGATGATACAATTTTTGCCTCATACGAACTTTTTCGATACGTATGGTTTCCGTTCCGGTAAGGGGCGGACACCCGGACAGCTGTCCGACTACGCCTATGCCCCGAATGACATTGTACTGACGGAGAATGCTGCCGAACAGTTGTTCCATACCAAAGACGCGCATGGCAAACGCTGTATAAGCAGAGACCATGGAGATACCTTGTACATGCCGGTTGTCGGTACGATAGGAGCCATGAAGATGTATAGCGAGTGGCGTCCCGTCCCCGTTGCATTTATGCCGATGCTTACCATCGATACAAGTTATATCCCTGAAAGTGCCCATATCCTGGTACGTCTCAAAGAGGGTGTCAGCATGGAGCGTTTTCTGCACGATTTCCGTCCTTGGATGGTGAAGGAGATGAGGCGGGGCAATCTGTTTGCTCGCAGTGTCCGTTCCTATGAGCAGATTATAACGGAGAGCGAAGCCATCAATTCCACACCGATTTACCGCCGTAATCTGGCGATGGCGGCTTTCTTCCTGGTGAATCTTTGCCTGGGTGTCATCGGTACCTTCTGGTTGCAGACACGTACGAGGCGCGAGGAAGTGGGAGTGATGCTGTCGTTCGGAGCTACACGTAGTGACATTGTCCGCCTGCTGATGGGCGAAGGCACGGTATTGACCGTGGTCGCTTCACTGACTGGTTTTCTGCTTTATTTGCAATATGCACTGAAAGAAGGGCTGGCCAAAGGACAGAATTGGGTGGAGAGTACAGAGAGCTATTGGGTGTCGGATTTCACCTCGCATTATCTGCTCGTGTCGCTCGTCATCTTTCTGATACTGCTGGTGGTAGTGTTGGTGGGAATCTATATCCCAGCGCGCAACATCAGCCGCATTCCACCTACGGAAGCTCTGCGTGACGAATAGATGAAAACGGACAAGGTGTTCATTTTCGGACACCTTACTGCATGTATAAATAGCAGATAATCAATAATAAACGGTTTTGGCACAACTTTTGACCTCTTGAAACAGAAATTGTGCGGAATAGAAACGGAACAGAATAATAACAATTAAATACTTACCATTATGATTAAGTTAACTGGCATCAACAAGATTTATCGTACAAACGAGATTGAAACCGTGGCATTGGAAAATGTAAACCTCGAAGTGAACAAGGGAGAATTTCTCAGTATCATGGGACCTTCCGGTTGCGGAAAATCTACGTTGCTGAACATTATGGGTTTACTGGATGCACCTACCAGCGGCACCATCGAAATAGCCGGTACAAAAGTGGACGGCATGAAGGACAAGGAGCTGGCTGCTTTCCGTAACCAGAAGCTGGGTTTTGTGTTCCAGTCTTTCCATCTGATTAATTCGCTGAATGTGCTGGATAATGTGGAGCTGCCTTTGCTGTATAGAAAGGTGTCTGCCAAGGAACGCCGTCATCTGGCGGAAGAGGTATTGAAGAAGGTCGGTTTGAGCCACCGCATGCGTCACATGCCTACACAGCTTTCCGGCGGTCAGTGCCAGCGTGTAGCCATTGCCCGTGCCATTATCGGCAACCCGGAGATAATCCTCGCCGATGAGCCCACCGGTAACCTGGACTCCAAGATGGGTGCCGAAGTCATGGAACTGTTGCATCAACTGAACAAGGAAGACGGACGTACCATCGTGATGGTGACCCACAATGAAGAGCAGGCCAAACAGACCTCACGTACCGTCCGCTTCTTCGACGGACGTCAGGTGGAATAATTACTGCTTAACAGCCAACTGTCAACTATTAATTATCAACTATCAATAAATGAAATGCAAACCGTAAGACAAGCTTTTACAATCTTGAAGCAGAATCCGCTGCTAAGTACGATTTCCATATTGGGTACGGCCTTTGCTATCACCATGATTATGGCTATTGTGATTACTTGGCAGACGAAATATGCTGACTTGGAACCGGAAGTGAACCGCAGTCGGTGTCTTTACTTTTCCGCTATGCACGTATACGACAAGGAAAAGGACGGCAATAATAATTGGAGTAATCCTTCGGCGGCATTTATGAAAGAATGCGTGCAGCCGGTGCCCGAAGTGGAATACTGTACGGCATTTTCCCCAGCCGGTTTGTCGTTGGCTTCGTTGACTGACGGTAACAATCGGGTGAAAGTGGATGCTATGCGGACAGATCCCGACTTCTGGAAAGTGTTCAGCATGCAGTTTCTTGCCGGACGCGGCTTCAGCGAAGCCGACCGTGCTGGAGAAAGCAAGGCTGTAGTAGTTTGTGCGTCTGTAGCGCGGAAACTGTATGGAAGTACAGATGTAGTGGGACAGGAATTCCTGCTGAACCGGGAACTTGCGCGTATCGTGGGAGTGGTGAAAGATGTTTCCGTCACTGCTAAGGATGCATATGCACAAGTATGGGGTATGTACAGTGCCGACGAACTGAAAATTACCGGAGTCCACAGTTATTTGGGAGGCATGCAGATTGCTGTATTGGCACGTACATCCGATGACTTTCCTGCCATCCGGGAGGGCATTGCCAAGCAGGTGGAACGTGTTAATGCCGGATTGGGTAATAAACAGATAGACATCATGGAACAGCCGGACAATATCGTGGCGCACGTCAACCACGTATGGGCTAATGTAGGGCCAGACTTGACAATGCTTTATCTTCAATATGCCGTAGCTTTATTTATCATTTTGTTGGTACCGTCACTCAATCTGTGTGGCTTGAGTAACAGCCGCATGCAGCAACGTATTACTGAATTAGGTGTACGTAAGGCTTTTGGAGGAACGAAAAGTGTGCTTGTGCGGCAGATACTGAACGAAAATCTGATGTTGACATTACTGGGTGGAGTAGTGGGACTGCTTTTCAGTTATTTGGCAGTATATGCCATGCGTATGTGGCTGTTCACCAATAATCAGAATGTGGGTACGTCGGGCGAGTTCAGCTTGAACATGGAGGCGCTGTTTAGTCCGTGGGTATTCCTGCTGGCATTTGTTTTCTGTGTGGTCATCAATCTGTTGAGTGCGGCACTGCCTGCATGGATAGCGGCACGGCGCACTATTGTAGATTCTTTGAATGATAAATAGAAGGAGGTACTTGATATGAAATTTACGATACATAACTTACGTATGATAAAGGCACGCTTCAGCAGTAACGGCTGGGTATTGGCTGAATTGTTCTTGGTATTCATCGTGATGTGGTTCCTCTGTGACTCACTGGGATGCATGAAATATACTTTCTACCGTCCGCTGGGTTATAATATTGAACATGTCTATAAATTATCCACCGTTGTAGGTGGAGAAAGTCGGGATACGAGTCTGACTGATGCCGATAAATATCTGGGTATATTGGCGAAATTGGAACAAGAGCCTTCCGTAGAGGCAGCTGCCCTTTGTTATTGGAGCCTTCCGATGAGTGGCAGTAATAGTTACAATGCGTTGGTTGTGCAAGATACTTCCTGGGTGCAAGGACGCTGTATTTATACGACTGGAGGATATATGGATGTTTTCCGGATAAGTGAGGACCCGCGTCACCCGTTCCGGGACACTCCCGCAGGATGGAACAATGTGACACTGAGTAATGCCGCTTTTGAACGTTTTCGTAAGAAAATGCCGGAGTTTTCGCAGACTACGCCGTTAGGTAATGGTGATTCTGTTACAATCATCAAGCAGATGGGGAAGACCGGTGCTTTCCGTTCCTATCGTTATGGAGTTGAGGAACCTTGGTTCTTTTATCATTTGGGAGAGAATATGATTAAGGCAGAGTTTGCCGACAATTGGTCGCAGATTGTTTTCCGCGTGAAGCCTGCTGCCGACGGACCGGATTATCGGGAGAAGTTTCTGCGCGAAATAGCGCCTAAACTGGACACGGACAATGCGTTTGTGGCAGATGCCGCTCCCTATACTGAACAACAGTTGCAGTTCGAGGTGATGAATGGCGATACGGATAAGGTGAACAGTCAGGCTGTGGTGGTGCTCTTCCTGCTGGTGAATGTATTTTTGGGGTTAATAGGCACCTTCTGGTTCCGTACTCGCCGCCGCCGTTCGGAGATAGCTCTACGGATGGCGATGGGCAGTACGCGTGGCGGTGTGTTTCGTTTACTGATAGGTGAGGGGTTACTGTTATTGGCGTTAGTGACATTGCCTGCCATGGTTGTATGCTACAATGTGGGGATGGCGGAATTTACTATAGGACGTACCTCTCTCATATCCACTTGGCCGATAGAGTGGAGTGTGATACGCTTCCTTGCAGGTTCTCTAGGGGCTTGGTTACTGATAGCTCTGATGGTAGTGATTGGAATATGGTTTCCGGCACGGCAGGCTATGAAGATTGAGCCGGCAGAGGCGTTGCATGAAGAGTAGTATGAAAAACAATAGAGGATTAACAATAAAAAAGAAGAAAAATGAAAACTAATATAGTAGGTATTATCATTGCATTGATATTGACATTTGTAGGTATGCTGAGTGTTTATGCACAAGATACCAAAGTGAGTGAAGTGCGCAAAGTGGATGCCTTTTCGTCCATTGAGATAACGTCTGTGGGAACAATTTATTTTACACAGAGTGACACTTATTCTTTCAAGATTGAAGGTAAGGAGAAGCACGTGAAGAATACAGAAACCACAGTGAAGGACGGCTGTCTGCTGATAGGCTTCAAGGATAGGAAAAACAAGAGCATGAGAAATCAGAAAGATGGCGTGACCATTTGGATTTCGGCTCCTGATTTGAAGAAGGTGGAGTTTACCGGTGTAGGGGAGTTCAATTGTGAGAAGCCCTTGAAACTGGATGAGGTGTCATTTGAAGTAAAGGGAGTGGGTGAAGTGAATGTATCCGATTTGACGTGTGACGAGCTGAAAGTTGCTTTGCGCGGAGTAGGTAGCGCCGATATTCATGTAGTCTGCGATTATTTGACTGCCAGAATGAGTGGTGTGGGTGACGTCACTTTGAGCGGAACTGCCGGGCATGCTGACATTTCTAAAGGAGGCATAGGCGGAGTGAATACATGTAACCTGAAGGTGGGCCGTTGAGTAGCGGTAACACCAATCGTAAATAGTAAATCGTCTAATCGTAAATATCAATATGATAAAGCAATACTTCACACAAGCCTGGGCACAGTTGCGGCAGCAACCGATGATTAGTGCCGTCAGCATAGCCGGTACGGCACTTGCCATCTTCCTCATCATGCTGGCTGTCTCTTATACACATCTGACGCTGCCGACGACTCCTTACGTGTAGATCT
>ENA-OXEI01000629-OXEI01000629.1-human-gut-metagenome-genome-assembly--contig:-NODE-629-length-10249-cov-10.858054_pt1 | contig 10249 bp, 9 predicted proteins | sample MGYA00249361_ERZ652255 | MGnify/ENA primary metagenome ERZ652255 (study PRJEB26925, sample SAMN05826744) | human gut metagenome | biome: ENVO:2100002; feature: ENVO:00000062; material: ENVO:00002003... | reverse complement strand
GTATAAGAGACAGGGGCATGGCCTTCAACACGGGTGTCATCGTATATATCATCCTGTTGGCAGCCTGCCTCATCTGGGGTATCTACGAAAGCTATACCGAACGCAACAAGGCACGTATGGCACTCTCGTTCATACTCACCATCGCCATGCTGGGTATCCCGTTCTACGGACACGGTACCAGCTCGGTAGTTATCGGTGTCATTGTCATTGCCGCATTGTGGCTCTACCTCCGTCCGAAGACGCAGGCAGCCGTCAAAGAGAAATTCCGCGTATCGGCACGCACGCTGAACACCTCGCTGCTCTGCACCATGATGATTGTCATCGGATATTCCTCGTATGCACTTATCGTCATCCGCTCCACCGCCAACACGCCGATGGACCAGAACTCTCCGGAAGACATCTTCACACTGGGCGAATACCTGGGACGCGAGCAGTATGGCACACGCCCGCTGTTCTATGGCCCTGCCTTCTCCTCGCAAGTGGCACTGGACGTGAAAGACGGTTACTGCGAACCGCGCATCAAGTACAACGGCACGAAGTTCATCCGCAAGGAGAAAGCTACGCCCGACGAAAAGGATTCGTACATCGAAATCCCCGGACGCATTGAGTACGAATACGCCCAGAACATGCTGTTCCCGCGTATGTACAGCAGTGCCCATACACAACAATACCATGCCTGGCAGGACATCAAGGGTTACGATGTGCCCTATGACAAATGCGGCAACATGATTATGGTAAACATGCCCACACAGTGGGAAAACATCAAGTTCTTCTTCTCCTACCAGCTCAACTGGATGTACTGGCGCTACTTCATGTGGAACTTCGCCGGACGCCAGAACGACATACAAGGCAGCGGAGAAATTGAACACGGCAACTGGATTACCGGTATCCCGTTCATCGACAACTGGCTGGTGGGCGACCAGAGCCTCTTGCCTCAGGAACTGAAAGACAACAAGGGACACAACGTATTCTACTGCCTACCCCTGCTGCTGGGTATCATCGGCCTGCTATGGCAAGCCTACCGTGGGCAGAAAGGCATCCAGCAATTCTGGGTGGTCTTCTTCCTCTTCTTCATGACCGGTATTGCCATCGTGCTCTACCTGAACCAGACTCCGAGCCAACCGCGCGAACGTGACTATGCCTACGCCGGTTCGTTCTACGCCTTCGCCATCTGGATTGGTATGGGTGTGGCAGGACTCGTCCGTCTGCTTCAAGACTATGCCAAGATGAAGGAACTGCCTGCTGCCGCCATCGTTTCCGTAGCCTGCCTCTTTGTCCCCGTGCAGATGGCAAGCCAGACTTGGGACGACCACGACCGCAGCGACCGCTACATGGCACGCGACTTCGGCCAGAACTACCTGATGTCCTTGCAAGAAAGTGGCAACCCGATTATCTATACCAATGGTGACAACGATACCTTCCCCCTCTGGTACAACCAGGAGACCGAAGGTTTCCGTACCGACGCCCGTACCTGCAACCTCTCGTACCTGCAGACCGATTGGTACATCGACCAGATGAAGCGCCCCGCCTACGACAGTCCTTCTCTCCCCATCACCTGGGACCGTATGGAGTACGTAGAAGGCACCAACGAATACGTCCCCATCCAGCCTGAGTACAAGAAAAGCATCGACCAGCTCTATGCCGAAGCCGAGAAGCAGGCACTGGACGGTAATCCCGAAGCACTAGTCAATGTAAAGAAAGAATTCGGTGACAACCCGTATGAGCTAAAGAATATCCTCAAGAACTGGGTGCGCAACAAGAATCAGGACTTGAAGGTGATTCCTACCGACAGCATCGTCATCAAGGTAGACAAGGAAGCCGTGCGCCGCAGCGGCATGATGATACCGGGCGACTCAATCCCCGACTACATGCACATTTCGCTGAAAGGCAAACGCGCCCTCTACAAGAGCGAGTTGATGATGCTCGAAATGCTGAGCGAGGCCAACTGGGAACGCCCCATCTATATCGCTGTCAGCGTAGGCAGGGAGAACCAGCTGAATATGGAAAACCACTTCGTTCAGGAAGGTCTTGCCTATCGTTTCACTCCGTTCGACACCAGTAAGACGGGCGTGACAATAGACTCCGAAAAGATGTACGACAACCTGATGAACAAGTTCAAGTTCGGTGGCATCGACAAGCCGGGCATCTATATCGACGAGAACGCCATGCGCATGTGTCACTCTCACCGTCGCATCTTCTCCCAACTCGTGCAGCAGCTGATGCGTGAGGGCAAGAAAGACAAGGCAAAAGCCGCCCTGGACTATGCCGAAAAGATGATTCCCGCCTACAACGTGCCTTACGACTGGCAGAACGGTGCCGTACAGATGGCGGAAGCCTACTACCAACTGGGCGAAACCGCCAAGGCGGACGAGATGATGAAAGCCCTTGCTGACAAGGCTGTAGAGTACCTGACCTGGTATCTGAGCCTGGACGACAACCGCTTCATGATTTCTACCCGTGAATTTGAATACCACTGGGCTGTACTCGATGCCGAGGTGAAGGCCATGAAGAAGTACAACTCCAAGCTCGCCGAAATCTACGAGCCGAAGGTGGAAGAACTGTATAATATGTATGTGGACAGAATGAAGGAGTGAGAATAAGGATTAGGGATTAAAGGATTAGGGATTAGCCTGTGCAGTTCATCACTAATCATTAACCCCTAATCCTTAACCCCTAATCCTTAAAATCCCTAATCCCTTAATCCTTAATCACGTGTTTATAGAACAACCTCCTGAGTTTTTTCGCAAACTATATCCCGGTGCAGTCTGGAGGATGGACCCCAATGAAAAAGCCGTTTATCTGACTTTCGACGATGGCCCTATCCCCGAAGTAACTCCCTGGGTGCTCGACCTGCTGGATAAGCACAACATCAAAGCCACCTTCTTCATGGTAGGTGACAACATACGGAAGCATCCGGACGAATTCCGGATGGTCGTTGAGCGTGGGCACCGCATCGGTAACCACACCTTCAACCATATCCGTGGATTTGAATACACGGCCAAGAATTATCTGGGAAATACCGAACAGGCGAAGATTTTCATGGAAATGGGTGGGGACATCAATTGCAATGTGGAGAAGGTTCTCTACCCTCTCTTGTTCCGCCCTCCCCACGGCCATATGTTCGCCAACCAGTATCTCACGCTGAAACGAACCTACAAGATTGTGATGTGGGACCTCGTGACCCGCGACTACAGCAAGAAGCTGCGCGGTCCGCAAGTGCTAGCCAACGTGATGCGCTACGCCCGCAACGGCTCCATCATCACCTTCCACGATTCCTTGAAATCCTGGTGCAACGGAAACCTGCAGTACGCATTGCCGCGCGCCATTGACTTCCTGAAGGAAGAGGGATATGAATTCAAAGTATTATAAACTTGAAACAGCAGAAAGTTACCAACATCTGCTGTCACAATAAATTCCACATAAAATAAGAAGGGGTTGTCTCGGCAAAAGGCAACCCCTTACATTTTATAGGCTCATGTCCTGTTCCACAAGAATAAACAGATGTTTTATAATTACCAAGTAAATGTACATCTGTATTCATCCCACTGGTCTTTTACAACCAGTTCCGTAGGATAACTGTCGGAATTCAATGTCCATGTAAAATACATATCGGACACAGAGTCCTCGCCATTGTATGTATAATGCCCTACAAGCGGCAGATGTTTCGTAGCCTTACCAAGCATGCCTCCATAATAGGCATATATCATCTCGTCCATATCCACATCCAGTATTTCATCAAACAACATCAGGCAGCCCTTATTCTCGATAGGAGCTGTTATATTATCCGTCGTATAGTCTATGGCAGCACTATACTCCCACTCGTCATTGCTGTCGATAATTCCGTCACCATTGAGATCCCCACTAGCTACATAACGTGTGGAAGTCTTCACCACATCTCCATCCTTATAGGTGATGTTCGTTATTTCACCATCGCTTTCAGAGCGTTTCATTACAACCAGATGGCCTTCAGTGTCGTATTCCATCTCCCAAGTAAACTCATCGGCATCGGGAGTACCAGCGTGGTCTATTGAGTTGCAAAATTCCACATAACCATCGCTGTTGAGCTGCAAGTTCAGTTCTGTAACATCGCCCTCTTCATCCGTCACGGTGATTCTTGCTCGGTCCTTTGCAACATCTGCCTTTGTAGTAGCGGGAAAGTACTCAAAGACGGCTTTATCCCCATCCTCAGTTGTAATGTTCGTCACCAGCCCTTCTTCATTGTGAGAAATCGCCATGCCCGAAACCGACTTCGGAAGCCCTCCCGTAAACACTTGCGAAGGATTGACCACAGTGGCGGTGTTTTCGCCACCCTCACCATTCTCATTTTCGTCATCGTCACTGCAAGCAGTGAATCCCAAGCACAACGCCACACCCAACATGGAGGCAGCCATCATTTTAAACATTTTCATAAGTTACAAATCTTGTTTTATCCCCATCCCTCTAAGGAAAATCCATAATAACAAAAGTATAAGGAATGCCGTCCGTATCTCACGACAACAAGACTCTGCCATTCAAACCCGGACAGATACTTTTGGCCATTTATCATTCCCAGACAAAGCTTAATATTTTTTGCAAAGTAATAAACTTTTCCTTTCACTCCTTGTCACTGAAAAAGGTGATTTTTCAGCCACATACAGAAAAAATTCAGCATCTCCAATAAAAAGCAAAATGAATAAGACGTATATTTGCAACAACTAAGCACAGATTGAATTCCACTAAAATATACCGATATGAGGGTACGCCATACTAAGCTATTATCACTCCTCTTTTCTTTAACCACTATCCTGCTTCACGCCGGAGAAATACCAACAGACACTCTGTTGGCACACTTCTACAACCGGGCAGCCAATCTCATGGAAGAAGGACACTACGATGAAGCGCAACGTAGCTTCGACAGCGCCTTTGCCACCCGGAACGTAAAGCACTCCTTCATGTATCCCATCTTGCTGAACGAACAAGCCACACTACTGATCTATGTGGGAAAGACAGAAGAAGCCTTTGCCATGAAAAAAAATGTGCTCCCCTACCTGCCGCAGATAGATGATTTGGAAAAGCACATCAGCGTATACAACGATTTGGGCCTCCTCTACCGTCAGCACCAAATGAATGACTCTACACTCTACTATTACAATAAAGCACTGGACAGTGCCTTGCAATATGGGGACGAAAGCTGGATAGCCCACCTGCAACAAGAACAACTGGAACACCAAGCCTTCCTGCTAAAAGCCTCCATTGCTGTAGCCCTTCTGTCTGGTCTTGCTCTCATTACTTTGTTGACGCTCCGCCACAAGAAACGAATAGCCGAAAAGAAGATTGAACTGCTAAAGCAAGAAAACGAACTGAACTCGGCACGCCGCTACATTGAAGGGTTGGAAGAGGAATGCAAATATTTTGCCAAGGAACTGCATGATGGCATAGCCAACGACCTGCTGGGGCTGCAAATGAAGATAGAAACTTCTGCCGGCAAAGGGAATGAGCAGGAACTGGCCTCACTCGTCAGCAAACTGAGAAACAACGTGCGGAATATCTCACACGAACTGATGCCTCCCGAATTCGAGCATCTCAGTCTAGACCAGATACTCGACCGTTATGCTGCCAAACTGACCGAGAACACCGGCATAGAGGTCAGCTATCATCCAACGGAGAACAACGCATCACGCCATCTTCCCAATGAAACCGCTTATGAGCTGTACCGCATCGTACAAGAACTCACCATGAACATCGTGAAACATGCCTCAGCCAGTCATATAGTCATCAGTCTCCGTGCCGACAATGAAAATAAATATACCCTGCAAATTACAGACAACGGTAAGAATGCAAACAAGCAACAAACAGCAACAAACAACAATGACGGCATAGGATTGCGCACCGTAAACGACCGTATCAGAGCCATCAACGCTACCGCCAATGTATGCTCGTCAACAGAAAACAACGTTTTCACCCTACTGCTTAACATAAACGAATGAAACCAAACAAAGAAACATACAGAATACTGGTAATAGATGACCACCCGATTGTTGCTGAAGGCATCATCGCATTGGCCTCGCAACTCGAAGGAGTGACGTGCAAAGGAGCCACTTGTGCAAAAGACGTGGAACAACTGACCCTCAAAGAGAGATTCGACCTTTGCATCATTGACCTTGAACTACCGGATATGAATGGATTCCAACTCATATCCCACCTTCACAGCCAGATACCCGAATGCGGCATTTTAATCTATACCATGCATGAAGAACCTTGGATCATAGCCAAATTATCCACCCTAAACATCAACGGAGCTGTTTCAAAAAATGCCAGCACCAGCGAATTGAGAGACGCCATCAGTACACTGAAAAACGGAACCAGATACTTCAGCAATGTTTTCAGCGAACTGGACAAGGAAAAACAAAACACCCTACCATATGCACTTCCCGAATTGTCGAGACGTGAAAAAGAAGTGCTCGCCTATCTCTCGCAAGGACTGAGCACTTCTGAAATATCCCAATTACTATTTCTCAGCATCAATACAATACAGACTTACCGGAAGCGCCTGATGGAAAAACTGGAGGCCAAAAACGTTGCAGAACTTGTCTACAAGGGGAAGAGCTTATTCTGAGAACACTTGTCATTCGTCCGGACAGTTACAAACCTCCAACTTCTCAATCTTCTCCGTCTGAAAAGGAAGAAAATCAACTTAGCGGATACTCACCGTCATCGGATTGCGCACCTTCTGTGCAAAATCAGCCATGTATCGGTTCCAGGCTTCAGCAGTCTTGATGTCCGCGCGGTCCCAGGCAAAGCCCCAGTAATACACGTAGTCAGCGCCCGGCTCATAGTCGCTGACAACCAGTACATGACCGTCCGCATTGTTACGCATCTTCTTCTCCTCTATGGGGAAAAGCACGGTTTTGGCTTCCTTCACAACGGCAGGGAAAGCCGCCCCCATAAATATCTTGCCATTATCCGGTCCGGTAGTGGGGTCTACATACGTCATATAGCCACCGGCGGCATCAGCCACCACAGCACCGTCCGGTTCGTGCAGCACAATACCGGTAACAATGGGCAAAGATTCCTTTAGATTGCTATACGAAACGGCAGTACGGTTCAGATGAGAACCGGCATCCAGCGTAATCAGACGTGTTTCCACCACCGCAGTATCCCCTTTCACAGCCAACGGATTGAACTCCAGCTTCACGGTGAAGCGCAACGGACCGTTGTCCAGCACCTCCTGCGTCTTGTAGCACCACGGATAGATAATGGTATCATTCACCATCAATGCAGACACTCCAGCTCCCAATGTTGGACCTACTGCATAGCAGTCCATGCCATAACCGTGGTCTATATGATAGGAGAATGTGCGTACCAGCTCATCGGCTGCCTTCGGGTCTGTCTTGCGCAATTCATTAACCTGCTTCCAGGAGTCTGCATCCAGTTCCTTGGCATACATGTCTTCCAGTACCGGTGCAGCAGTGCCTCGCTTCGTAAACAAGTCGTAGCCGAAACCGCGTTCACCCCTTGCCTGCAATGCAGGACCGTAGGCACGGAAGCCTACCAAGTCGTTCTCCCAGGCCATGTCGTCCAGACGTTCGGGATACTGCCGCCCACAAGCCCTTACCTCCACATCGACGGGAGTACCGGCCTGGACGGTATATGCAGCCGATGCATTGGCAGCTACCGTCGCAGGGAAGATTAATTTGTCATCGTAGGTCACTTGGTAAGGCACCTGCTCCCCTTCGACATTCAGAACCACAATCTGTGCGGTGTCTGCCAGATTCAGAAGGTTTGAGATTTCGGTCATGGACACCTCTACCATCTCATCGGAACGGTCCATCGCTAACGGATTGGTTACCGTAACAGTCACTATCTTGCTATCGTTGCAAGCAAGACAGCAGAGGGCCGCCATACATAATAAAAGAAAGTTTCTCATATAATCATTGCTTTTTCCTAATCAGTTGTATAACTTTCTTTTAGGCGCGGATTTCGCGGATTATACGGATTTTCCTTATCCTTTCCGCGAAATCCGCGTAATCCGCGCCCAAAAGAAAAAGGTGACAAGTGACATTATCCTGCCACTTTATCACCTTCTCAATTATCCTTAAATTTATTTCGGTTGCTTTCCGATATAAGCCAAGATACCTCCGTCTACATAGAGGATGTGACCGTTTACCGCATTAGAGGCTTCCGATGCCAGGAACACTGCCGGACCGGTAAGTTCTTCCGGAGCCAGCCAGCGGCCTGCCGGAGTCTTGGCGCAGATGAACGAGTCGAACGGGTGACGGCTACCGTCGGCCTGCTTTTCACGCAGCGGAGCAGTCTGCGGGGTAGCGATGTAACCCGGACCGATACCGTTACATTGGATGTTATATTCACCATATTCAGAGCAGATGTTGCGAGTCAGCATCTTCAAGCCACCCTTGGCAGCGGCATAGGCCGACACAGTCTCACGCCCCAGTTCGGACATCATAGAGCAGATATTGATAATTTTACCGTGGCCCTTCTTCATCATGGCAGGCAGAACAGCCTTTGATACGATGAACGGAGCATTGAGGTCGATATCGATTACACGACGGAAGTCAGCAGCCTCCATCTCGTGCATAGGAACACGGCGGATGATGCCGGCATTGTTTACGAGGATATCAACAGAGCCTACTTCCTTTTCAATCTGGGCTACCATGGCCTGAACAGCAGGTTCATCTGTCACATCACATACATAACCGCGTGCCTTGATACCCTTTTCAGTATAGGCAGCCAAGCCTTTGTCTACCAACTCCTGGTTGATATCGTTGAAACAGATAGTTGCTCCTTGCTCTGCAAAAGCTGAAGCGATAGCAAAACCGATACCATAAGAAGCACCTGTAACAAGGGCTACTTTACCTTCCAAAGAAAAATTCAAATACGGATTCATAACGTTAAATTATTAAGTTTAAATAAGTGATATTCTATTTATGTACGATTTGCAAGTAGTTTATACTCAATGGAAACTTTATTTTGGGAGAATGCCTTTCCTATAAGGAAATCGCAGCGAATGCTTTTCATATCGTAGCTTTTCACATAATCGGGATGCTCAGCATAGCGAATTTCATAGTTCGTTTTCATGATTGCACTACATTTAATAGGTTATAACTTCAGCCATCAAATACACATCGTTTGCGTACACGATGCAAATGTAACAAAAGAAAATGGAGAAACCGTATAAATTTGTGTCAATTATATAGCAATATCGTTCAAAGATTCGTAAAAAGAAAAAATCTATACCTATAGTGCCAACAAGAGGGGGAAAGAATAACAAAAAAACCCACTAAAACTTGCGATTTTAGTGGGTTTTTAGCTGCAATTAGCTGTATCGTAGTTGGACTACCAGGATTCGAACCTGGACAAACAGAACCAAAACCTGTTGTGCTACCATTACACCATAGTCCAAACATAGGGCTTTCTGTTAAAAAGCGGTGCAAAGATAAAAGGAAGCCCCGAAATATCCAAATATTTCGGGGCTATTTTTACTGCCGAAGCATCATTTCCTTAATTACTTCTCTTTAGGCTACCGTTATTTGGCGATAATCAGATAGTAATTCTTCTTGCCGCGCTGTACCAGCAGGTATTTTTCGTCCAGCAGGTCGGCTGTCGTAATCACCTGGTCGAAAGCAGCCAGTTTCTCCTTATTCAGAGAAACGCCACCGCCTTGCACCAGCTTACGCATCTCGCCCTTGGAAGCGAATACAGCAGCATTATCCACGAACAAATCCACCGCCTTCACACCGGCAGCCAGTGCATCACGGGATATTTCGAACTGGGGAACACCCTCGAACACAGCCAGCAGCGTATCTTCGTCCAACTTCTTCAGTGCATCGGAAGTTGCATTGCCAAACAAGATGTTGGATGCATCCACAGCAGCGTTATAGTCCTCTTCGGAATGAACCATGATAGTCACTTCCTTGGCCAGGCACTTCTGAAGGACGCGCAAATGGGGAGCAGCCTCGTGCTCGGCCGTCAGAGCATCAATCTCCTCCTTGGACAGTGCAGTGAATATCTTTATGTAGCGTTTGGCATCCTCGTCGCTCACGTTCAGCCAGAACTGGTAGAACTTATATGGAGAAGTGTAGCGCGGGTCGAGCCAGATGTTTCCGGACTCTGTCTTGCCGAACTTGCCACCGTCGGCCTTCGTAATCAGCGGGCTGGTCAGTGCAAATACCTCCCCACCGTTCGTACGGCGAATCAGTTCGGCACCGGTGGTGATGTTACCCCACTCTGTCTCTTATACACATCTCCGAGC
>ENA-OXEI01000627-OXEI01000627.1-human-gut-metagenome-genome-assembly--contig:-NODE-627-length-10282-cov-9.026401_pt1 | contig 10282 bp, 7 predicted proteins | sample MGYA00249361_ERZ652255 | MGnify/ENA primary metagenome ERZ652255 (study PRJEB26925, sample SAMN05826744) | human gut metagenome | biome: ENVO:2100002; feature: ENVO:00000062; material: ENVO:00002003... | reverse complement strand
CGAGATCATGCCTAGTCTCGTGGGCTCGGAGATGTGTATAAGAGACAGGGGCAACGCTTTTCTGCGACTAGTGTCTTCGCGGCAAAAGTAATCGGTCCGTATGTAAAGCCTTCTAAATCATCCGTATTGACGTAGGTGTCCCACTTAAATCCCTTGTCAGCAAAACGTTTAGTAAACAATGACTCATGGAGGCCAACAGAATCATAGTAGCTTTTAATAGGAGGCATATTGTCCCAATAGTCTTGGAATGACTTGCTCTCAATCAGGCTTCGACGGTATGCGTGGAAGTGGGATTGAATATGCTCTGGTAGATATCCAAAGGGACTGCGCCCGAATGGGTCCTGTGGAACTTTATGGAACTTTGTGATACCCCAGAAGTCCAAATCACGCTGATCCATCGTCTCAAACATTTCAGAGAACGGATAGACAGGACCCATGATGGTGGCGTTGAACAGCACAACTTCATCGAAAGATACGAGTTTTTCCCAACCGTAAGATTCCATTGCAGTTTTATAAGCCCAAACATCGAAGCCCTCATTTGGGCGAACAATCAGGTTATTTGTATACGAGGAAAGAATTTTTTCTCCTGCCTCGTTCAATTTTCCATTGCAGACGATAGTCATTTCAGAAAGATAGGGTCTGAAACCATTCAGCAATGTAGGGATGTAGTCATCTACCACGCCTTCTGCATCGTAGAAGAAGAAAATCCCAAGACGTTTTACCGATGACTCATCTTGAATTTTCATAGTAGTTTGCTCTCTCTGTGTGTATTGATAATACGTATCACGACCTGGACAGGTTGCTGCAGTTATTTATCTGGTCATAATTACTTACAGCAATGACTCGCTGTCGCTTTCTAAAGACCTGTCAATTTTTTGAAAGTCGTCCTTCTCGTAAAACTTGACTAGTCGATGCGATTAAAAGTCAACGCGCGGTCACTGAGGATACCGTTTTCGCTGTTTCTATCATTGCGCACTGCAAAATAGCAGCAGAAATCATCGTTGGTGAAAGCGACGTAATCTGGCCGTTCTGATTCCTCTGACTCAGAACGGATGGTGGCGAAAATGCGGAACTCCCCGTTATTGAATTGCTCCATTGGAATGGAAAACCGGACTTTATGGTGCCCTTTTTCAATTGGGAGACCGAAATATTCGCTTTGAGTATCGACGTCATAAATTTGGCCACCGCGTCGTGCATCTTGCAGAATTAGCCCCAGATATCCCTGTCGATCACTAATGGCGTATTCATATTCAACGTCAAAAACAAAGGGAGATTCCCCATCGACGATTTTAGGGCTGACAGGAGTTATTCGAAGCACGGGAACGCGCTGGTTCAGACCATTGGGATAGCGAAGCTCCTTGCTCGAGTCGTTCTTTGTCTTGTAATAGTTGAGTTCATGTGCATTCTCGAGCGAATACTGATCTGCGACATTATGTGGGTCACCAGAGGCAATAATTTCACCGTCTTTAATGAGAATTGCCTTATTGCAATACTTCTTGACGGCATCCATGCTATGCGTGACAAGTATAACTGTCTTGCTTGGATCGGTTTTGACCTGCTTAAAGAACCTATCGCACTTCTTCTGGAAAGCCTCGTCTCCAACCGCAAGTACTTCATCTAGAACTAGAATGTCTCCGCGCGCTTTGATAGCCACAGAGAAAGCAAGACGCACCTGCATGCCGCTAGAATAGTTTTTAAGTTTCTGATCCATGAATTCACCAAGCTCAGCAAATTCAACGATATCGTCATACATTGCGTCGACTTGGTCGCGAGAGAAACCGAGGAGTGCGCCATTGAGGTACACATTTTCTCTACCCGTTAATTCTGGATTAAAACCGACACCTAATTCGATAAACGGGACTAGAGTTCCATTTATCACAACGTTGCCTTTTTCGGGTGTATAGATACCTGAAATAATCTTGAGGAGGGTTGATTTTCCAGAGCCGTTTCGTCCGACGATACCAAAGAAATCACCTTTTCGTACTTCGAAAGAAATATCGCGCAGCACTTGCTGTTCACGGTATCCTTTGATGCCTTTGGTCCAGTTCAGGAAGGCTTGTTTTAGGCCACTTGCCTGTTCTGTCGGCAGACGGAACGATTTTGCAACGTGAGAAACAGATAGCGCGAGGGGATTCTCTTCATCGTTCGACAGGACAATCGGGGTTTCAACTGTAGTCACTAGAGTACCTCCGCGAATTTGCTGCTATTCTTTCGGAAAACATGTACACCAAGCCAGAGCAATAATGCCGTCAGAGCATACGGGATAAGGGAAAGAATGGGGTCACCCACCCATGTCCATACAGTTGGAATGTCCTCTGGAGATAACAGATTGTGACGGACATCCATGATGGTCTGCGCTATTGGATTGAGTAACATAATTTTGGACACAGCGGGGAAGTACTGCGAAACCATAGAAAGTGGATAAATTACAGGAATCGCATAAAACATTGCTTGTAAAACGACATCCCATATATGGGACACATCTCGAAAATATACATACAACGTGCCGAGAAGCAACGAAATGGCGAGGGCCAGCGCATAAAGCTGCAGTACGTTCAGAGGAACTAGCAGCATATACCATGTGTAATGGGCGTGCGAGAAGAAACCGAAGATGACAACCACAAGCAAGTTTATTCCAAGGGAAATCATAGATCCCATGGTTGTTGCGGCAACGATGATATAGCTCGGGAAATGAACCTTGCGAAGTAAATCGCCACGATTAACTATTGACTGCATTCCCATAGTGGTCGCTTCAGAAAAGAATGACCACAAGCATGTACCGCACAGAAGTGAAATCGCAAATGTAGGAGTACCGTCCGAAAAACGTAGGAATCGGACGAAAACCATGTACATGACGGCAAAAAGCATCAACGGTTTTAAGACAGACCAAAGTACGCCTAGAAAAGATCCTTGATATCTTAGCTGGAAGTCAGTCTTCACTAATTCTTTAAATACCACTATTGAATATCGGTACTTAGCCTTGAAACGCCGAATTAAGTCACTCATAGTCTCTCCACTCTATCAAAAGGGATAGCTGAAACTTTAGGCTGTTTAAAATCTACACCCTATGCACATGCCACATATAACGTTGGATTGCTTTGGGAAGCAAGCTACTGCATGTTTTTAATTTTGCGGTCGTACACAGCCTTTTCAACTAACCGCATATGACGCAGAATTACACAAATTGTTTTTTGCGAAAGAGACAGCTTCCTAATAAGAGATTGAGCCTCGTTCTTGCTACGCTCATAAGTGCTTCTATTTGAGCTTAAATCGGGGGCGGAGGCTGCCTCGTTTAGTGATCCGATCATGGTGTAGTAGCTGCGGGCTGGAAGCACGCCTTGGCTGAGAGCATGCTCGAAATTTGACAGCCCCGCGTTGAGATTGTCCTGGTAAAAACTGTAATTGCGCTTGCTGTGAGTGACGGATCCAGGGGACTGGAGCCAGTAGTACAAAGTACAATCGATGTCCACAACTTTATGCATGCGGGAGTATAACTTGCCGGCTACCATGACATCTTGGGCATACATGCCTTCGGGGAAACGAATGCCGTCCCACAATTCTCGTTTGTATAAGCGGCACCAGTTCGCCTCGTTGAAGTAACGAGCTTCGGTATTTTTTTTGAGTATGTCACCGATGAGACGAAGACTCTTGCAGAAAACAGTTTGATACGACCGAAGTGGGTTTTTGAATGCAGTTACTTTGTTAGGTGCCGTTGCGCCTACTGCTGCAACTGATTTGACCTTATCGAGCTGTGAGATGCCAAACTGTTGCCACCGAGCCTTAGACATGTCAGAGCCGCTGCTTAGGAGAGCATGCAGAAGGAATTCAATGTTATGACAATCCAAAATGTCATCGTTGTCCGCAAAAGCGACATATTCACCGTGTGCGGCATCGAGGCCAGCGTTCTGAGCTTTAGCGATGCCACCATTTTCTTGATGAATGACATGAACACGAGAGTCCAGAGCTGCATAACTGTCGCAAATTTGTGGCGACTTATCCGTAGCGCCATCATCGACGAGGATGATTTCCAAGGTTTGGTATGACTGAGCCAGAATTGAATCGATACAGTATGGCAGATATTTTTCTGCGTTATACACGGGAACAATAATTGAGACCAACGGTCTTATACCGGTCATGAAGTGCATCCTTGACGCATGGGTTAGTCGTACGTTTCTATCGTACAAGGTTATTGGACTTTGGTGAAATCGGTGTTGTTTAGATACCCTTTGCCTGCGGTCATATCATATTGAACCAATTCATAGTCACGAAGTAGTTGTTTTGCGTCCTTACTCAGTGATTTCTTCGAGATCTGATTGCCTGACATGTCCAGATACGTTGTGTCCCCTGAACTGATTCCGCCTGTTTCTGTTGCGATGCGACTTGCTGCGGGAATTTGTTCCAACAATTGTGTAAGTAATGCAAGATAAGGAGATACTTTCGCATTCATATGGTTGGCTGCTAATGACATGAAGTAATTTGGCGACGTGAAGGCTGTATTAGAGGCATCGAGTTTCGTTCCACTTGATGCTGATGCACTGTTTGACCATATAAAGTAGTCGGTTTCATGTAGAGCGACGTGATTTTCAGTATCCTGATCAGCTGTCGAATAGATACTAGGCAGGTGATCGCCATAGAAAATCACAGTAATTGGCTTGTCAATTTGGTTGAGTTCGTCTAAGAACGAAGCGGTTGCCTGATCGGTGAGGTTTAGTCCTTTAGTATAGGTTTCGAGATTTTGATATTCGTCCGCAGACAATCCTGTGGAAGTATCTGCGCCTACAAATTCATTATCGATGTACCAATTGGTGTAAGGCATATGATTTTGCATGGTGGATAATTGCAAAAACTGTGGGTGCTTTTGCTTTTCGATTAAATCAATAATATTTTTGTATGCCTCTTCATCACTGACGTATGGAGAGTAGTCGATTGTGTCTTTGTGCTTGATTGAGGGAGTGCTATCAAGAGTGCGTAGGTGAGAAAAGCCAAATTTCTTGTAGTCAACGTTTCTCAGATACATGCTTTGGTAATACGGATGAACTGCGTCAGAGCCGTCAGCGCCATATCGATTGTTCCAGATTTGGTTGAAGGCATAAGGGTTCTTCTGATTAGGCACAAGCTGTTGGAACGGGATAATGAGGGAATCATCAAAAATAGACAGACTTAAACCCGTCAAAGCTTGATATTCCATATTGGCGGTACCTCCGCCATACCCCGAAGACAACATCAAGCCCGAGGTCGTGGTGTCTTTTATAGCATGAATATTCGGAATCGGATCAGTCGAAAAAGAAATACCAGGAATTCTTGTTGGATCGGAAAAAGTCTCCGAAAGAATCATTACTACAGTACTGTCAGTAAGGTCATTCTGCCTGTTGTTGTTGATTGATATGGCCTGCTGAGAGTATTTTTCCGCAATTTGCGTCATTGTATCGCGATTATAATCTTTTGGTTTTTCTATCACTTTCGTTTTTGCCAAGCTGAGGAATGTAGTGACCGGACCATTGGTCTGGGCGTCAATTTTAGTATCGAATAAGGAAGGAGTATACCCAAGCGATCCCGCGAAAGAGTATGCCCAGGAGCCGGGAACGCTGAGGTTCCAAGAGTAGGAACAGAGCAAAGCAATACTGGATATTGCGGCAACAATGCGGGTAAGAGTGCCAGTAAAGTTTTTAATGCTTGCAAAAGGTCTTTTCCATGAGCAATAGATGAAACTCCGTCTACCATCTATAATGAAGAAAACGATACAGCAGCAAATGAACCAGACTAAAACAGTGGCGGCTCCGTTGACGAATGACTGACTTTCTTTAGGAATGAAAGACAGAAGTTTTCCTGAATCTCCTCCTGTCACAAAAGATAGATCGGCAGGAATGATTGGTTCATTGCGTAGTCCCATCTTAACGCTGTTGGCCGTTCCGTAGACAGTGAAAAGAATACCGAACAATAATGTCGCAATCCAAAAACGATTGGTGACAAAGATGAAAACAAGATAAATCACTGCGAGTGTAAACAGACTGAGCAGGAATTGGTATTTTTGTTCAAGATACATTTGACTGACGAATTTGGTGACTTGCCCTGCGACGCTGTTCAGAATTTTGGTTGTCTGATCAACTTCATCGCCTTTATCGTACGTTGGTTCGCTATACACTCCCCACTGAAGGAAGATGACTTCGGCAGAAGTCAATAGGGTGAACACGATGGCGTAGAACGCATAGGAGAACCTCATGCGCTTCTTCCACGGGCCATATGCTTTCCTAAAGAATTTGATGATGAGTTGAACGGCTTTGAAATTGGTGAAAGTGTGCCATGCGGTCTTTACTGCTGTGACGGCGACATGGATGGCGTGGCCGGTGGTTTTGGCGGCTTTCGCAACTGCGTGCCCTGCGGCGGAAAGTGTTTTTGCTGTTGTGTGTGCTGCTTTTTTGCAAACCGAGACGGCCTCATTCAAAGGCTGCTCAGTGGGTTGCTGGGGCTGGAGCTTGGAGGGAGTGATTTGGTTGTTATTGTCTATTTCGGCTTTACTGACGGATCCACTGGAAACCATCTCCAGTAAACAGGGCAGGGTGCCAGCGCCTGAAATAAAGATGCTTGTGTTGTCGGAGGTGGCGTGAATTGCCGACTTCTGCGTATACAGTTTTGAACTATGGTGACCTGAAAGGGCGGATGGGGCGCAAGCGTTGCTGTCTTCGTCATTCGCAAGAGGGCGATATGTTCCACCCGCAATCGGCTGCTTAGTAAGTTTTACGTATGAAGGTGCACAAGCATGACGGTCAGGCGAAAAAATAGGCATCGTCGCATCCTTCAACAAGATAGCCCCTTATAATTAGGGGCTCTGTACAATTAAACCGGATACATTTTAGTGTTCAGCTGTGGACGAACGGGTATCTCGTAGATGTCTGAAAGGTAGCTGGAAGGTTAACTGTGCTACGTGGGGTATCTGCCTACAACGTAAGTGGGAAAGGGCAGCAAAATGTATGCGAAATCTGAAGGGTCGTAGCGCAGGAATTGGTTGATTTGCAGACTGGGGGAGAGGCTCGATATGTGGATCTTTTTACTCAATTTGCTGCGAGCGACAGTCGACAGACGGATTTGGTGTTCAAGGTGGACGACTATATGCGCGCGCAAGTGTTGGATGCCACCAGCTGATAATGCGCCGAAAGCGTGGCTTGTATGGGGCGACGAGAAGGCGGGCGGCGGATTCGGTGCGTGGCTTGGCGCAGTTAGACCGTTGACGTGAGATGTAACGTGGTTGCCATGACAGACCATGAACGCACTATTCCGACTTCTGGACATATTGCTGCTGAACATGCCGTTCCAACTTGTGCTCGTATGAAGACCATTGCTGTTCCGGATTTTGAAGTGTTGTTTGCTGACTATAAGGGTTCCAAGCCTCAGGAAGACGAATTTGTGAAGTGCGTCGGACGGGAACGCTTATGACAGTTCGCCATGGCGATGTGACGCAGTCTGACAACTGAGATTCGGTAAGCGTCGCTTTTGAAGATGTCACGCTGCAAGCGAGTCGGCTTCACTGGAGGCGGAAGCGGGACCTGACTCATACTTGGCCTAGAGCCCGAATCTTGCCATGTAATCCAGAAGTTCTCTTCTGCCAGGACCTAAATTTAGGGTGCTCGTTTGAGTTCAATGGGTCTCTGCTTGAAAAGCCAATGATTATGCGGTCTTTACACCAAATCAAGGGTTGCGAAAGGCGCTCTCATACACCAAATCAAGGGTAACTGAGGTGCCGTTCATACACCAAATCAAGGTTTGGAGTGCGAAAAACCTGCTGAATCTGTCATAGATATCGCATCCGCCACGGGGGGAAGCCGTGCAACCATTGAACTTTTCGGCTTGCGCGGGTTACGTGAATTAGTGATTCGAGACATCGCCCACGAGCGCTCCATGAACTATGCAACCCTGCCGGTACCCTGAAATGGTGAGTAGTGAGATTTTCAAGCCGCGCAACATCATCGTGACCGGCGGATGTGGGTTTATCGGAGCCAATTTCGTGCGCTACGTGGCATACAACCATCCTGACGTGCGCATAACCGTGCTCGACAAGCTGACGTATGCCGGAAATCCGCAGAATATCGCCGGTCTTCCGCAATCGCAAGTCGAACTCGTGCAAGGCGATATCTGCGATGCTGCACTACTGGAACGTATCGTGCCCGGGCATGACGCGATCGTGCATTTCGCGGCCGAATCGCACAACGACAACTCCATCGCCAATCCTGAACCCTTCATCACAACGAATGTGGAGGGTACGTTCCACCTGCTTGAGGCGGCGCGCAAGCATGACGTGCGATTCCATCACATCAGCACCGACGAAGTGTACGGCGACCTTGCGCTCGACGATCCATGCAAATTCACCGAAAGCACGCCATATAAGCCGTCAAGCCCGTACAGCGCGTCAAAAGCGGCATCCGACCAGCTGGTGCGTGCCTGGGTTCGCACGTACGGGCTTCGCGCCACGATTTCCAACTGTTCCAACAATTACGGGCCGTACCAGCATGTGGAAAAATTCATTCCACGCCAGATCACTTCCATCATGGAGGGCGTGCGTCCGAAACTATATGGCACAGGCGAGAACGTGCGCGACTGGATCCATACGGAAGACCACTCTTCTGCGGTGTGGAAGATTCTTACACGCGGGCGGATCGGCGAAACATACCTGATCGGCGCGGATGGTGAAATGAGCAACATTGCCGTGATGCGTATGATCCTGCGGCTTATGGGATGTGCCGAAGATGCGTTCGACTGGGTGCGTGACCGCCCCGGACATGATCGGCGTTACGCGATTGACTCCAGCAAGCTGCGTACCGAACTTGGATGGAAGCCTGTGCGCACCGATTTCGAAGCCGGTTTGCAAGCGACCATCGCTTGGTATATCGCCAACCGCGCCTGGTGGGAGCCCGCCAAAGCCGCCACCGAAGCCCGCTACCGCGCCCAAGGCCAGTAAAGCGCGTCGGATGGGAACGTTTGTGACGGTGCGTCATGGTGGATGCGGCGCAGCCTGGCAATTGGGTTCGGTAAGTGGCTATTGGAAAATAACGTGCTGCAAGTAGCCGATTTCGTCAGGAAATGCCTCCGGTCGGACTGTCGAATCTGCCATATATAAGCCAGATACGGTGCGAAAGCGCTTGTACGGGGGTGAAGTCGTCCAAAACGTAACTTTGACCCCGTTAATAAGCTCTTTCGGGTTTTTGTGGAAGGGGTATCGATTTGCGGTATGGGCGGTTATCGGGTTGTGAAAACGTTGCGAAAGTCATCTTTAACGAGGTCAAAGTTGTTTGAAAACGCAACTTGGCCCCGTTGAACGCAGGGGCGGCGGAGCTAGGGGCGGCGCCCTGTCGGCTCGTCTGGCTCGAACGGCTTACTTGGCGGACTCGAGTTTGAGTTCCTGGCTGGCGATCACCGACTTGGCGGCCGCGTCGAGTTCGTTGGTGATGTTGCGCAGGTTGTCGGCGTACGTGCGAATATCGTCTGTCGCCTTGGTGAAGTCGCTGGCATTGCCGTTCGCGGGGCATGTTGGCGCGTTTTCCACGGCTTCGGCCAGCGTGATCGCATCCTTCAGGGTTTCCAGCGTGGTGCCGTCGGCCACGTCGTCCACGGTGAGTTTTGCCGCATCTTCGGCTTCTTTCTGAGCCTCTTCGAAGTTTTGCTGATGCGTGGCGAGCGCCTTCGCGTTCAACGTGCAGGTGTCGCTGGCGGCTTGCGTCATTTCGCGCTTATTGGCGACTGCGATGATGGCAACGGCTGCGAGCGCGATGGCAACCACTGCTATCACGGCGACGATGGCGATGGTCTTGCGCTGTTTCGCATTGTTTTTCTGTGCTGTTGGTTGCATTGGGGTTCCTCTCTTCTCTGTGGCTTTCGTATTAAGCAAAACGTTGCGAGTATACAAAAACATTTCTGAGAAACGATTTACCACTGGAAATAATGTGGATTATTTTGCTATGAAAGGAATTTGTTTGTGGATGGGGGTGCTGGGCGCGTCAGGAGTGCGTGGCATTTATGCTGGAAGGAGAAACGTTTTAAGGGGTTTGAATGGCGTATCGTGCGACGTTGAAGGATGTGGCCGCTGCTGCGGGGGTGTCTGTGACGACGGTTTCGCTGGTGTTGAATAATCGGCCGGCTCGCGTGTCTGATGAGAAGCGTAAGGCCATTGCCGACGCGGCGAAGAAGCTGAATTATGTGCCGAATCAGAGCGCGCGTAGCTTGGTGACCAAGCAGTCACAGCTGGTTGCGCTGATCGTGCCTGATATTGAGAACTTGTTTTTCGCGGCGCTTG
>ENA-OXEI01000621-OXEI01000621.1-human-gut-metagenome-genome-assembly--contig:-NODE-621-length-10356-cov-7.622076_pt1 | contig 10356 bp, 10 predicted proteins | sample MGYA00249361_ERZ652255 | MGnify/ENA primary metagenome ERZ652255 (study PRJEB26925, sample SAMN05826744) | human gut metagenome | biome: ENVO:2100002; feature: ENVO:00000062; material: ENVO:00002003... | reverse complement strand
TCATGCCTAGTCTCGTGGGCTCGGAGATGTGTATAAGAGACAGGCAATGATTTGCACACCTTTCCCGTCGGCTATAATAATCTCTTTTTCAATCTCTGAGGCATTGAACTTACAGTCAGCCACCTTGACACGGGGCACAGCCGCCGCTACTTTTACATATCCGTAATTCATAAGGATGCTATATTATTTATTCGGTGCAAAGATACGGCAAAATTCTGATTAAGAGAGATAAGAGAAAAACGTTTTCTCTATATCGGCACGAGAAACCGACTGAAGCCGGGTGCATCCTGCCTTCGCTTTTATGGCAAAAATACGGCAACCTGCCTACAAGAAGAGGAACATATATAAACAATTTTAATGACCGCAACTAAAAATTTTCCAAAAATCTTTTGGAGAATTATAGGAACTTCCTATCTTTGCAAGTGAATTAAAAATGTAATAATTACAAGTTTGAAACTTTAGATTATATGGATGTAGTAAAACGATTGCAGAATCATAATATCAAGCCTTCAGTACAGCGCATAGCCATCATGAATTACTTGATAGAGCATCGTACGCATCCCACGGTGGATGAAATCTATACGGCACTGTCTCCCTCCATACCGACACTGTCTAAAACAACGGTATACAATACCTTGAAACTACTGAGCGAGCAAGGTGCCGCACAAACCCTGACTATCGACGAGCGTAACACATGTTATGATGCCGATACCAGCCCGCACGGCCATTTCTTGTGCAAGCGTTGCGGAAAGATTTATGACTTGATGTGCAATAACAACGTCAAGAAGGTGGTCGACATGGATATGGACGGGCACGATGTGCAGGAAATCCACTACTATTATAAAGGAATCTGTAAACATTGCATAGAAGAAGAACGTTTAAGAACAACAAAGAATAACTAATTCAACTAATTAAAATCTGAGAGAAAATGAAAAAATTTAGATGTACTGTATGCGGTTACGTATACGAAGGAGATGCAGCTCCCGAAAAGTGCCCATTGTGTAAAGCTCCCGCAAGCAAGTTCGTAGAAGTTGAAGAAGCAACAGCTGACGGCCCGCTGGTATTTGCCGACGAACACGTAATCGGCGTAGCCAAAGGTTGCGACGACGAAATGATTAAAGACCTGAACAACCACTTCATGGGCGAATGTACAGAAGTTGGTATGTACTTGGCAATGAGCCGCCAGGCAGACCGTGAAGGCTATCCTGAAGTTGCAGAAGCTTTCAAGCGTTACGCTTGGGAAGAAGCAGAACACGCTGCTAAATTCGCTGAACTGCTGGGTGACTGCGTATGGGACACCAAGACAAACCTCGAAAAGAGAATGAACGCAGAATCAGGTGCATGCGAAGACAAGAAGCGTATCGCTACCCGTGCCAAAGCATTGAACCTCGACGCTATCCATGATACCGTTCACGAAATGGCTAAGGACGAAGCCCGTCACGGTAAAGGTTTCGAAGGTCTGTACAACCGCTATTTCAAGAAATAATCCTATACTTTTATAGTAATGTGAAGAAAAGGGACTGCTAATGTTAGTAAGTCCCTTTTTTTATTCCAACTTTTTTCACTTTACAATGTCACGTTTGTATTTCCCATTCGTCTTATCTGTGTAAATGGAACTCAAAGAATTCAAAATAACCGTTCTTCCACTCCGTGCCAAGCTGTTGAACTATGCACGGAAGTTGACCGACGAACCGGAGGATGCAGAAGATGCCGTCCAGGAGGTACTGCTCAAGCTATGGAACAAAAGGCTTGAACTGGAGCAATACCGGAGCATCGAAGCATTTGCCATGACGTTGACGCACAACATCTGTATAGATATGTGGCGCTGCAAACGCAACGACACCCTATCTCTCGACATAGTGCAGGCGGCATCCCCCACCGGAACACCGGAACGGCTGTTGGAAATCAAAGATGAAATCCGTCTGATGCACGAAATCATCGACTCGCTGCCCAATCTTCAACGCACCATCATGCGGATGAAGGACATCGAAGGATACGAAACGGACGAAATCGCCGAAATCACGGGATGCGGACCGGAAGCCATCCGCAGCAATCTGTCAAGAGCCCGGAAGAAAGTGAGAGACGTTTACCTGCGAACCATACAAGAAAGAAAAGAAAGGAGAAATGAGCCATGAAGATAGATGAACTGCTGGATAAATATTTCGAAGGGGAAACTTCCTGCGAAGAAGAGCGTGAACTGCGCCGTTTCTTTACCGAAGAGGAAGTGCCGGAGCACCTGCAAACGTACCGCCCGCTATTCGCTTATCTGAACCGGGAAGCAACTTCAATGGCAGAACCGACAGAGGAAAAATCCGTAACAACAGAATCGGCAAAGGAAGTACCCACACAGCGAAAGCCTTCCCGCCTCTATCGCACATTCTATGCTGTCAGCGGCATTGCCGCCGGATTGCTCCTGCTTCTCGGGGTAGCTAAGATTATATTTCCGCTTTCCGGTGTTCCCGAAAATTATGTCGTCATCGACGGCCAGCGGTATACAGACGAGAAACTGGTGGAAGCCAAAGCACTAGAAGCCCTGCAGAACGCCAGCTTCACGGATGAAGATTTAAGCAACTTACTGTTTCAACACTAATATAACAAGGTTATGAAAACATCTATACTGATTTGCATACGTAGTCTGTGCCTCTTTTCCCTGCTGATTTGCCTGCCAGCCTTTGTACATGCACAAGAGAGACTGCAAATAGCCGACCTATTCAGCAAGTATGGCGAGCAAAAGGACGTGACCAGGGTAGAACTGAACGGCAGTATCCTGAAATCTTACCGCATGACTACCTACAAGAGCCTTGTGTTCAAGAATGTATCCCCCTATCGCCGGGAAATTCAGCAGGCCATTGTACACGACAAGCAAGATAACGCAAAGAAGGCGCAGGAGGTAATGGAAAGCGGTGTGCTGCGCAGCGCTTATTACCAACTGAAAGAGGTGGAACGCAATGGAAAGAAGCTGAACCGCTACATCATTTTCAAGATAGGAAAAGACTCCATGGGCACTTTGATTTACATAGAGGGTCTGCTCAGTGAAAAGGAAATGATGGATATGCTTTACAAATCGGAATAACACTAAAAACAATATACGATATGAAAACCAGAATTATGATTTTGGCCTGCCTGCTTGCTGTGCCGGCCGGCCGCATGGCAGCACAACAACAGACTGACCCTGAACAGAAAGCTACAGTACAGACACAAGGCGACTCCATCATCATCCGGAAAGGAAAAGGAGACATGCGCATCAAGGTGTACGAAGAGCAGTTGGAAGACGGAGAAAAGAAAGAAGTACAAATTTATGAAGGAGTCTATCTCGAGAAAGTGGATGCAGACAAGCGCACTTTCCTCGACGCCCTGCCATTCATCCCCAAAAAGAGAAGATACAATGCTTACGAACCGCACTGTTCCGGTCTGTATATTGGCTACAGCCGGCTGGCTAACGACTTCCTTTCCTTCGGAGCAAGCGACAAGATGGGACTCGACTTATCCAAGTCATGGGAATTCGGCTTCAACATCCTCTCCGTATATCACAACTTCAAGAAGAACCCGCATTGGGGAATCAACCTGGGAGTCAGCTGGGGATACCGTTCTTTCAATATCGACGGTAACTATGCCTTGCTGAAGGAAAACGGAACCAGCATCTTCACCGCAGGCAACGAAGACACCAGTTACAATAAAAGCCGTCTGCGCCATTTCTTCTTCCGTGTACCCGTATTGATGGAATGGCAGCAAAGAGTGGGAAGAAACAAAGTGTTCTTCAATGCCGGTCCCGAATTTGAGATACGTCACAGCGTGAAGTCATTCTCACACATCAACGGAGGCAAGAAGAAAACCGTAGGCAAAGGTATGTATGTGCAGCCCGTCGGCATAAACCTGCTGGCACAAGCCGGTTATGGTAATATCGGCATTTACCTGCGCTACTCCACATACGGATTATTCCAGAAAGACAAGGGACCGGAAGTATCTCCCTATTCATTTGGCGTGGCATGGTATCTGTAATCCCTCCCCTATAACACAAGACTCCCCGAAATGTATTTGTACATTCCGGGGAGTTCTTTTATACCCTAAGGTATTGACAATGAAAGGTTATCTGCAATGAAAATTGTTCTTCTAAAAACGCATGCCCAATGTAAATAGCACTTTACTGCGAGTGTTGGTAACTTCCGTTGTTGGCGGTGTTACCAAGCCGTTTATATCATTATAAAACGGATAGAAATCAGATTTATAAGTATCGAATTTATAAGCCAAATCCGCATAAAACGAAGAAAAGCGATAACCGATACCTAAAGTGAAAGTATTCATCGATTTGCTATTGGCAAAATCCGTATCTGTATTTATAGAATTGGAAGGCAATGCCTTAATAGCATCCTTTTTATAGGCTGCAGTACTGTAATTGTAACCGGCACGCAGAGAGAAAGCAGGTATCGGCTTGTATTCTGCTCCTAAACGAAGCGTACTTACCCCCTTCATACAGAGGTCAGCCTCACCCGTTTCCCATGCCATCTCGTCACCTTCAGGATATTTGAACTTCATGCTTGAGTAGTCCTCATATTCATATTCAGCTCCCAAAGCCAGATTATTACCGACTGTATAGCCCAAACTTGCATTAAATACCCACGGGGTTTGCAGCTTAAAATCACGGTCCATATCTCTACCGCCTAATGCAGAATAAGTATCCACAGTGGTACGAGTAAGAGTTTCATCCCCAGCCTCATTCGGTAAAAACAAATCCGAAGTCAGCAACGCTCCCGTAGTATAAGTCAGTTTGTAATAAGTAGGAGTATGCACAGCCAAACCTATACGAAGCGGAGAATCCTCAATCGGCCGGAAGATGGCACCGAATTTGAAGTCGAAACCCGAACCGTGTATACGGTTAAAGCTCTCCAAAGAGTAGCCTTCCTCATAAATCTGCCCGTCGCCCTCCCATTTGTAGGCATACATTTCATTATAGAGAGAATATTTGTTGTAATCCACATCGTAAGCACCCAGAGTAACACCAAAGTAAAAACGGTCATTTATATTGAAGGAGATATTGAAATCATATTGGTCAATACCGCCACGCTCACGCGACAAGAAATAAGCATCCGCTTCGGAAGGAATATAAGGAAGATAAGTATTATAGTCCTCACTTTCTATATCCTCAAGAACAAGTGCACCTTGATACCCCATAGTCCCCAGCCATCCAGCATAATTATGTTGATAAATATCCTTGCGACCATAGTCCAAATAAGCTCCTTGATCCGGGTAATCATATTGAGGACGATGATAGAACGCATAAGCTGCATCCGTAGCCTGCTGCGCCATACTCCGCACTTGAGATACATATTGATTATCTATGCTTCCCATCACCCCCTGCATCGTCATATTCTTATAGAATGACTTTGATTTGTGGTAATTAAAACCAAAATTCACATACCGCAAAGGAGTATGATTGCCTATCTTCGAAGCTATCACAAAACCGGCATTATCAAAACTCCAGCGGTTCTTGTTCGTTTCAAATTTATTACCTACATAATTGCTTTCTGTGCCCGTCATTGAATAGCCAAAGGTAAGCATAGCATCATTGCTACGATAAATACCGATACCGGCAGGATTGGTTCCTATGGTAGAAATATCACCACCCAATGCTCCCATAGCTCCGCCCATTCCGACAAAACGGGCGGTTCCATTCAATTCCTTCTGTGCAATATTCGTTGCATCATATATTGTCTGTGCCCCTGCGCCTACAGCTGTAAACATAGCAAGGGCTATCATGGTTATCTTCTTCATAATTCTTAGTCTTGTTAGATTAAAACATACTTATACTTACCGTCTTCTGGAACCACCGCCGCCACTGGAACGACTGGCACCACCGCCACCACCACTGGAGTAACTGGAACGTGAGCTACTGCCTGAAGAGAAGCTGGAAGAAGAACGGGTGCTACTGGATGAACGTACTGGAGCAGAATATGAACGATTGCTGCTACGATTGTTGTCATTGGAGTAGCTGCGTGCCGGTGCGGCGCTTGAACCTCTGTTATAAGTCGATGAAGTCCTGCTACGAGTGGAAGTTCCAACAGAAGAGCGTACACCGGAAGAACGACTGCTACGAACTCCTTCTACGCTACTATTATATGAGCTACTACGCGTACTGCTTGGACGGGTGTAAGTGGAACGGCGGGTAGAAGCCGCACTCGAACGGTTTACACTTGAGCGAGTTGCAGAAGAACTTGAACGAACTGTAGACGAACTTCTTGTGCCTACCACCCGACGGGTTGACGTACCGGTACTGCTACGTCTCACTTGACCGGAAGTAGTACTGCTACGACGTACAGTCTGCCCTCCATTTACAGTAGAAGAACGGCGGGAAGTAGAGGACGATACTCTGTTTCCGGCATAAGAAGAACGGCTCGGACCATAAGAACGTCTATTGGTATATGCATTTCCCCAATGGCCGCCTCCCCAATGACCACCGCCACCGGGATAATATCCGGGATGATAGTGATGGTGATGATGATGTCCCCACCAGCCACCGCCGTACCAGCCGCCCCAGCCAAAGCTCCAGCTCGGACCGTACCAGCTGTTCCATCCCCAGCCATAGTAAGGATAGCCGCCCCAACCATAAGAGTTATAGCGCCAATCCCACCACAAGCGGTTGGTGAATGTAGGGAAAGCATATGCATATAATCCGTCGGTATACACGTTCCAATCCCAGGAATTCAAGCCATAGACCACATCCCAATATAGCGGGCTGCTGATGCTGATGGCATAACGGGGATTACGGAAACGGATGATACGGGTAGCATACTCGTAATCATCCTGCGAACCTTCAAATTCACCGTTCACCCATTCGCCGTCCAGGCCGTCATCTTCTTTTTCATTGATGTAAAGGGTATCGTTCTCCATCACGAAATCATTGTCGCGGGAGTCATAACGGCGGTTATATTCGTCCACATCGCGGGTGTTTCCCTTACGGTCTTTTACTACAACAGTAGTGCTTCCCGGCGATGAATAGACAGTGGTCGGTACATTCGACTTTACTACAATCTCTTCTACGGGAGCAGCGACTTTCTTCTCCTGCTTCACCTCTTCTTTTTTCTCTTCCTTATTCTTGGAAGGAGTGTAGTAAAGGTCGTCATCTATACTTTGTGCCACCAGTGTCCATGGGAGGCACAAGGCAAAAAGCGATAAAAAAACAATCTTTTTCATATTAGTTTGGTTTATGGATTTTACGTTTATCTATTTCTTCACGTCACAAAGATAACGCCGGATTTTATCCCATGCAGCAGATTTTCCCCAAAGATTTATAGGGAATTCCCTAAATACCCCGCCTTTTGACGAGGCAAGCGGCACTTCCGCATAAAAAATGAACAAGTTCATTTTATTCTGCCCTCGGTTTACATTACCTTTGCAGTGTGAAAACAAAGATACGCAGAAATAGATTTGTTCTTTAAAATCTTCTTCTGCATTTAACAAACAATCATATTCCGATGAAATATTTAGAATTTACATTCCGCACTGTTCCGTGCACAGAAATAGTCAACGATGTACTTTCCGGAGTCTTGGGTGAAGCTGGCTTTGAAAGTTTTGTTGAGCAGACCGACGGTATCACTGCCTATATACAGAAAGAGCTGTATAACGAATCTCTACTCAAAGAAGCACTTGCAGACTTCCCTCTGCCCGATACACAGATAGAATATAATTTCGTAGAAGCCGAAGACAAAGACTGGAACGAGGAATGGGAGAAGAACTTCTTCCAGCCCATCGTTATCGGAGACCGTTGTGTCATTCACAGCACTTTTCACAACGATGTCCCACAAGCAGAATATGACATCGTCATCAATCCGCAAATGGCATTCGGCACAGGGCACCACGAGACAACAAGCCTCATCATAGGCGAACTGCTGGATAGTGACCTGCAAGGCAAAGCATTGCTCGATATGGGTTGTGGGACTTCCATCCTTGCCATACTGGCACGCATGCGTGGAGCCTCCCCTTGTACAGCTATCGACATAGATGAATGGTGTGTGCGCAACTCCCTCGAAAATATAGAATTGAATGGAGTGGACAATATTGCCGTATCCCAAGGCGATGCCTCCTCTCTGGAAAGCAAAGGTCCTTTTGATATGGTTATCGCCAACATCAACCGCAATATCCTCCTGGCAGATATGAAGCACTACATAGCCCGCATGAATCCCGGAGCGGAATTGTTGATGAGCGGTTTCTACATAGATGACATTCCCGTCATCCGCGAAGAAGCCGAACGCAACGGGCTGCACTTTGTCCACCATCGTGAGAAGAACCGGTGGGCAGCAGTGAAATTCCAAAAATAATAAAGGTCAATACTAAAAAGCTAAAGGTCAATATCAGGAAGCTAAAGTTGACCTTTAGCGTTCTATACAAGGAGTTTTCAACGTAAGCTCCAAAAGTTCCTCCATTGTACCATTAAAGACGTTCAAATCCACCTCTTCTTCAATACCGGGCACAGTGCCTACATCCGTGTGCTGCCAAAAGTGCCACTTGCCCTCATAACGCACGGAATCTACATAATAATGGGCTATCCAATAAGGATAAGCATTGAAAATGGAATCGCTGAGATAGCGTTTCTTGAATTTATAGGAAGTATAAAGAATAGGCTTTACGCCGTAATGCGCCTCTACCCTATCCAGCCAAGTCTTGACTGCCGTTTTAAGTTCCTGCGGTGACTGCTTGCCGGTAGTCTCCACATCAAGTACGGGAGGCAGGTCTCCCTTTGCCAGCTGCACGGTACGGATAAAGAAATCGGCTTGCTTGCGGGCATCGGTCTTAGGGATAAAATAATGATAGGCACCACGGATAAAACCGTATTTACGCGCCTGGCCGAAGTTCTGCGTAAACGTATCGTCACCATGATCGCCGCCTTCGGTAGCTTTCAGAAAAATAAAGTGAATGGGAAATTGGGCTTCTCTATTATGTGTCAGGAGTTCCCAATCTATCTTTCCCTGATAGTGGGATATGTCTATGCCATGCACCTCATAGTTGCAAGGCATACATACACCGTAACCTTTCTGACCATAACAAGGCTTCCAGCGATAAGCATAAGGACGAATGAAAAACCAGTAAAAGCCGGTAGAAAAAACAAGAATGATACAGACCGCCAAAAGATTGCGCAACCATACGGGCATGGTACGTGGCTGCATTTTCTTCTTGCTCCGCGGAGAGGAAGAACGACGGGCGGCAGTAGTTTTACGCCGGATATTTGTGGAGGTCTTGGTTGCCATGAGCAAAGGAAAAGAAAGGGCGGAATGAACCGCCCCTCCGTTTTATTGTCAACTTGTTGATGCATCAACTTATTTAGCCTGCTCCAGCTGCAAAGTCTTCGTAGCCTGGTCGCAAACTTCTGTCGGACCGAAGTACTGGATAGGGCCTGGATAAACGTAGTCTGTTTCCATAGCCCAACGGTCACGCTGAGCAGCGAATGCCTTGAACGGAGCACCGTCCAGCTTCACCAGAGCCTTCTGGATAACTGGCTTCATTTCACCGTGGCGACGTTCCATGTTCATCATCATAGTGATGGGCACACCGCCTGCAATCCATTCTTCGGCAGGAGCAGTAGTGTTGCGTACAGAAGACATGTAACCGGTCTTTCCGTTAGCAATCAATGCAGATGCTGCATAACCCAAAGAGTAGCAGTAGTCAGCGTCGAAGTTAGACGGAGCAGCGCAACGTCCTTCGTAACCGAAGAAGTGGTGCTGTGCAGCAAACTTGCCTACGAACTTGCCCTCTTCTTTCCACTGAGCCAGCTTAGTGCCAACCATTTCGGACAGCAACTTTTCTGTTTCAATCAGAGATACCTGTACGTTTCCGTGCGGGTCGCGGTCCAGAGACAACTGGCGAGCCACGCCTTCGGGCAAGCTTGCGTAGATGACCGCATTCTCCGGAGAGAGTTTACGGATGATATAATCGCGTTGGTGAGATTTCTTAATTTGAGCAAACTCTTCTGCATTGGCAGCAAGGAAGTCGTTCAACTCAGCAATCAGACGCTTCATGGCCGGGATGAATTCAACCAATCCTTCGGGGATAAGAACCGTACCGAAGTTGTTACCCTGGGCTGCACGTTCAGCAACGACCTTGGCAATGCTGGTCACGATGTCGTCCAAAGACATATCCTTAGCTTCAACCTCTTCAGAGATGATACACATATTGGGTTGAACCTGCAATGCACATTCCAAAGCGATATGAGAAGCGGAACGTCCCATCAACTTGATGAAGTGCCAGTATTTACGAGCAGAGTTACAGTCACGTTGGATGTTGCCGATTACTTCAGAGTAAGTCTTGCAAGCAGTATCGCTGTCTCTTATACACATCTCCGAGCCCACGAGACTAGGCATGATCTCG
>ENA-OXEI01000612-OXEI01000612.1-human-gut-metagenome-genome-assembly--contig:-NODE-612-length-10481-cov-7.257529_pt1 | contig 10481 bp, 10 predicted proteins | sample MGYA00249361_ERZ652255 | MGnify/ENA primary metagenome ERZ652255 (study PRJEB26925, sample SAMN05826744) | human gut metagenome | biome: ENVO:2100002; feature: ENVO:00000062; material: ENVO:00002003... | reverse complement strand
GATCTACACGTAAGGAGTCGTCGGCAGCGTCAGATGTGTATAAGAGACAGTATTGGTTCGGGTCGAGTGCGCCGCTTTCACGACGCTCCTCCAAGTGTCGACGCAACATGTCGAGCGCTTCGCCGGCACTGCGTGCATCAATCAGATCGAGCCGTCCCAACGTGTACGACCACTGCGTGAAATGCGTGTGGCAGTCCCACAATCCGGGAATCACCCATATCTTCGAAGCAGCATCCGTTGGCCTTTCCGAAGGTCGCACCGAAGCTATTCGCCCGTGACCGACAGCAATGTCGACCGGCTTATCCGAACCTACGAAACACACGTTTTCAATCACACACGGCTCGCCCATACATCCTCATTTCAACGTGATGTTCTACCCGTGCCATGGTATCCCGCAGCAGCGCAGCAGCGCACTTTCGTCTCAATCAGGCATGCCGGCGGCCGACTGTTTATCCACATTTTTTGCGCATAACCTCGGTTATCCACTTATCCACTGTTTTTCGAATGCGAATAGACAACGTCCCATCCGAGGAATCAGAAAAATGCAACATGCGTTACAGTTCATGCGCGAAGGCACGGATTCCTCGCAGGAAAGCCGTTGCAGGATTGCTCTGATTCGCAATGGGCTACCATGTCCGAAAGTCAACTGGAAGGTTCGACTGAACAATGGGAAATCGCGCTTTTGGATATGGCCTATCCAGATATAAAAGTGGCCATCGAATACGACGGAAGACATCACGCCGGCCAATGGCTCGCCGACAGCAAGAGACGTGAAGCCTTAGAAGATGACGGTTGGGCATACATTCAAGTGACCGCCGAAAACCTTATGAACGACTTCGAGAAAACGGGCACTCGCGCAACGAGTGGCCGACCGGATGAGCCAACGATTAAGCAAGCCCATCATGCTCTGTCAAAGAATGCCCTCGGGAAGGATACACATCCGCATAACGTCTCTCGCCAATGGAAGCAGAAAGATTCTCATCTGAAAGCCACTATATGTGGCAGATTTGCCATCCCCAGACAAACCAAAACCGCTATATGTGGCAGACCAGACCGGTTTCAAGCCTCAAAAGACCCCAATCAGTACCCCCTAGACGAGATTTTCCTTGGGAGACTGCCACATATAACGGAAATCATTTTTCTGAAATGCCAAAAACTGCCACATATAGGACATTTCAAACTGAAAACACGGCATAGGCATATCACCTTTTTCGTCAGATCGAAGACAGCATTCCGAAAACGTCGTCATCATCGACGACGAGGCTATCGATTTTGCGGCGGCCGAGTTCGCGCAGCCATTCGTCGGGTTCCGTATCGGCGAGCGCACGGATGTCGAGATGCAACGGCTTGTGCCTTCCGACCACCACCTCGTTAGCATCCACAGCTTGGACCGGCCCGTCGAAATGGGCAAAGGCACCATCCGAAACATCCAGCCGATCCGCCCGACCCGGAAGGCGTGCGGCACTTCCCACCGATCCTTCCGTACCGTTCGAATCACCCGGGGCACCCGCACGGCCACCAGTCGGACATATGCCCAACACCGCCGCATACGTGTCATATAGCCCGCGTCGACGTACAGCGTATTCGGCATCAGATTCCTCCGCATGTTTTCTGCCGTCCACAATGTACGGCATTCCTGTGGTGATGTAGTGGAAGAAATGGCGATTGATGGCGTCGCATTCCGCCCGCATCACGTCATATACCACTTCCACACCGTTCTCCTCAAGAATGCGAAGTCCTTTGCCGGCCACGATGGGATTCGGATCGATCGAACCGACCACGACGCGCGTTATGCCGTGCGAAAGAATTAGATCGGTGCATGCCGGCTGCGATCCGACATGGCAGCAAGGTTCGAGAGTGTCGATGACCGTGGCTCCATGCATGTCGATACCATGCTTGTCGGCGTAGTCGAAGGCCATGCGTTCCGCATGCGGTCCGCGGTAGCGGTCGTGGTATCCGGCTGCGAGAATCTCGCCGTCGCGGACCACCACCGTGCCGACCAACGGATTCGGATTCACCCAACCGGCTCCCTTATGGGCCAGTTCCAGCGCCTGCGTCATGTATTTCCGATATTGAGGCATGTCATCCATGGTTCCAAGCATATTGCATCGATTGCGGTCCCACATTTCAAAATCGCCATGAGACATTTCGTAAATGGATAGGCGCGAACCGGTCATCCGTCCCATCGCCGTACGGCGTCGCACAATGACGCCATACAATGTTGGCAGACCAGCAAAGGAACCAGCGAGAGGAAGCACCACATGCAGCGCGAAATCATGACGTCCATTCCGTTTTTGAGCCAGCCGTCGACGGAGGCGCTCAATACGCCCGAGGATCTTGCCGTCGCACAGGATCTCAAAGACACGCTTGACGCACACCGCAAAGGCTGCGTCGGCATGGCCGCAAACATGATCGGCGTCTCGAAGAGCATCATTGCATTCGTGGACGAGGATTTCGGCGGTCGCATCTTCGTAATGTTCAACCCGACGATCACTGCGAAAGACGGCGCCTACGACGCCTCAGAAGGCTGCCTGTCCCTCAAAGGCGAGCGCCGCACGGTTCGCTTCCAGCGCATTGAGGTCTCGTATGCGGATCGCAAGTTCCGCGAGCGTCATGCCACGTTCACTGGTTTCACCGCGCAGATCATCCAGCACGAGATCGATCATTGCGAAGGCATTATCATTTAACGACTTTTTCAGGCATGGCACCTAGCGGCTTTTCGGGCGCTCCATCTAGCGACAGGCTTAGGAAAAATCGTTTGATGTAACAATCGTACGTAACCGCCTTACGTTACAGTTTCCGTAATGCACCGTAGGGCAGTGTCAAAGGAGATTTCATGGGTGTCATCGATATGTTCAACGATTTCGTCAAACTCATTGAAAGCGAGTCCCTGCCCGTCGAAGCCGTTGCGATTGCGGATGGCGACGCCATTATCGCGGAACGTCATTTCGTTCCCGACCAGGATCGCAATATTTATTCCCATACGAAAAGTTATGTTTCGACGGCTATTGGCATTGCGATTGAAGATGGCTTGCTGTCGCTCGATTCGCGATTGGTCGACTCGTTCCCCGAGTATGTTCCCTCCGATGCGCAACTGGAGTTGGGCCAGATCACGCTGAGGCACTTGCTGACTATGTCGAGCGGTTACAATCATGCGTATTTGATGAACCCTGACCGGCGCAGTGGTGTTGGTGCGCCTGATTATTTACGGTACATGTTCTCTCGCAGGGTTGAGGTGGAGCCCGGCAGCACGTTCTGCTATTCGTCTGCGGATTCTGATTTGGCGGGCCGCATGTTGGAGCAGGCTGCCGGCATGCGTCTTGGCGAGTATTTGTATGGCACGATTTTTTCCAAGTTGGATCAGGGTTGGCCTGTTTGGGAATGTGATCCGCAAGGTCATCCGATTGCAGGCGGCGGGATCTACATGTCGCTTGCGAATATGTTGAAACTTGGCCAGGTCTATTTGAATGATGGCACTTGGCATGGCACGCGCATTGTCAGCGAATCGTGGGTCAAGCAGGCTTCCGGTAAGCAGATCGACACTCCGTATAGCAATATTTGGACGTGCGGTTATGGCTATCAGTTCTGGATGTCGCCTTATGAGGGGGCATATCGTGCGGATGGTGCGTACGGTCAGATTACTACGGTTTTGCCGAAGCAGGGTTTGGTTGTTGCGATTCAATGCCCGGAATCTGGTGATTTCGACAATATCGTTCGTCCTGCTTTGCATGAGCATCTGCTGCTTCCGCTTACTGCCTGAGCGCACGACTTTCGCCCATACCGTCGTGTAGATGGGGTATGGGATAATTATGCACGGTATTGTGCGTGGGTTGCGTTCCGGAATCCTTGATTGAGTTTCCGTTGACCGCTCATGCAACACGCTGGAATTCCAACGTTTCTTAAGGATGGAACACAACATTGGCTGAATTCATTTACCAGATGATCAAGGCCCGCAAGGCTTACGGCGACCGTGTGATTCTCGATGACGTGACTTTGAGCTTCCTGCCAGGCGCGAAGATTGGCGTTGTTGGCCCGAACGGCATGGGTAAGTCCACGCTGCTGAAGATCATGGCCGGACTCGACACCGTGTCTAATGGCGAGGCTTCTTTGACTCCGGGTTATACCGTCGGCATTCTGCAGCAGGAACCACCGCTGGATGACACCAAGACTGTTGGCGAGAACATCAAGATGGCGTTCGGCGAGATCGCTGAAAAGGTGGCTCGTTTCAATCAGATTGGCGAAGAGATGGCCAATCCGGATGCCGATTTCGATGCTTTGATGGATGAGATGGGCAAGCTGCAGAACGATATCGACGCTGCAAACGGTTGGGATCTTGATTCTCAGCTTGAGCAGGCTATGGATGCTTTGCAGTGCCCGGATCCGGATACTCCAGTGACGGTATGCTCCGGTGGTGAACGCCGTCGTGTGGCATTGTGCAAGCTGCTGCTGGAAGCTCCTGATCTGCTGCTGCTTGACGAGCCTACCAACCATCTTGATGCCGAGTCGATTCTGTGGTTGGAGCAGTTCCTGCACCAGTACAAGGGTGCCGTCATCGCCGTTACCCACGATCGTTACTTCATGGATAACGTGGCCGAGTGGATCTGCGAGGTCGACCGTGGCCAGCTGTACCCGTATAAGGGCAACTACACCACGTATTTGGAGACCAAGGCCAAGCGTATGGAAATCCAGGGCGCCAAGGATGCCAAGCTCGCCAAGCGCCTGAAGAGCGAACTTGATTGGGTGCGCTCTTCGCCGAAGGCCCGTCAGGCCAAGAACAAGGCTCGTCTGGAGCGTTACGACCAGATGGAGCAGGAGGCACGCAACAACAAGAAGCTTGACTTCTCCGAGATTCAGATTCCGGCCGGCCCGCGCTTGGGCTCTACTGTGCTGGAAGCCGAGCATATTCACAAGGCGTTCGGCGACCGTGTGTTGATCGACGATCTGAGCTTCACGCTGCCGCGTAACGGTATTGTCGGCGTGATCGGCCCGAACGGTGTGGGTAAGTCCACCCTGTTCAAGACCATCGTTGGCCTTGAACCGTTGACGTCTGGCTCGTTGAAGATCGGCGAAACCGTGCAGATCAGCTATGTGGATCAGAATCGCGCCGGTCTTGACCCGAATAAGAACCTATGGGAGGCCGTGTCTGACGGTCTTGACTTCATTGAGGTTGCTGGCGTTGAAGTACCGACCCGCGCGTATGTGGCGTCCTTCGGTTTCAAGGGTTCCGACCAGCAGAAGCTCACCGGCGTGCTGTCCGGTGGTGAACGCAATCGTCTGAATCTTGCGTTGACCCTGAAGCAGGGCGGCAACCTGCTGCTGCTCGACGAACCGACCAACGATCTTGATGTCGAAACTCTTGAATCGCTTGAAAACGCACTGCTTGGCTTCCCGGGCTGCGCTGTGGTGATCTCTCACGACCGTTGGTTCCTCGACCGCGTGGCCACGCATATTCTCGCATGGGAAGGCGATGACGAGAATCCAGCCAAGTGGTACTGGTTCGAAGGCAACTTCCAGGCCTATCAGGAGAACCGTGTCGCTCGTCTCGGCGAAGACGCGGCTCGCCCCCACCGTCTCCATCGCAAGCTAACGCGCTAAGCCGTTAAGCAGACAGTCCTGTGGACTGTCTGTAGGCTTGGCCTGAGTGAGGCGACAGCCGAACGAAGGCAACAATGAGCCTTGCGAAGCAAGACCATAATTGCGAACGTTACTCGCAAATTTCAGCAAAGCGCCGTGCTTCGTTACGAAGTGCGGCGCTTTGCCGTATGTGAATCGTTTGACGATTACCTGCCGTTCACGCTTCTCACGCATTCGTTACAAAACAATCCGGCGAAATTTACCGCCCTTGCGTAGACTCGTTTCCAGAACGAAGCGTTTATCGTATGCGACTCAAAGAATCGAGGCCCGTTATGACACAGACAGCGCAGACAGCAATAACTCCGTTACAACGGTTGGCGAAGGTGCTTCAGCTGGGCACGCCTTCCACGTACCGCAGCCACACATATGTGAATGGCGAAAGCCTGTATTTCCCCACTGGCCGCGTGTACGGCGGTCAGGTGATCGCGCAGGCCATGATGGCCGCATCCAAAACGGTTCCGCCATCTCGTCTGCCGAATTCGATTCATGGCTATTTCATTTCCGCCGGCGATATTCGTCAGGATTTGCTGTTTGATGTGGAGAATCTGCGTGATGGCCGCTCGTTTTCCGCTCGTCGCGTGAATGTCACGCAGGCTCAGGGTTCGATTCTGACGGCCATCGCCAGCTTCCAGGAGCAGGGTCAGGATGGCATTGAGTTCGCCGATCCCATGCCGGAAGGCGTGCCGGAGCCGGAAACGTTGACCAGTGCGAAGCAGCTGATGGAGCCGTTTGCCGAAAAGTCTTCGTATGCCAAATACTATGCGGAAAAGTCGCCGTTCGACATTCGTCATGTGACGCGCACGATCATGCTGGGTGCCGATAAGAAGAGCGCCAGTAACGATTCCGGCAAGCAGATGGTGTGGATGAAGGCCGACGGCACGGTTGACGTTCCGCAGGTCATGCATCGTGCGATGTTGGCTATGGGTTGCGATCAGGTGATGCTGGAGCCGGTGTTGCGTCGTGCCGGGTTAAGTATTGCCACGCCTGGCATTTCGTTCGCTTCGATCGATCATTCGATGTGGTGGTATCGCGATATCGACATCAATCAGTGGCATTTGTATGTGCAGGATACGCCTACCGCGGCTCACGGCCGTGGCTTGGGGCAGGCGAAGGTATACACGCAGGATGGCGAGCTTGTTGCCTGCATGACTCAGGAGGCGATGATCCGTGTTCCTGAGGAGGATTTGAAGAAGTAAGGACAATCAGGCTTTCGTTTGGGTTGCCGATTTGGTTGCCGCGGCCGCGTAACGGTTTCGTTGCGTGGCCGTTTTCATTTTCGGGCTTTCCGGACCGTCGATTGGTGGGATTTGACACAACCACTCCCCCACAATGCCGATGATCATGTCAGCGATGCATACGATTGCCGCGATCGCGCATTCGAGGATGGCCTGACTGTAGAACGTCGCCTCACCATGCGGCAGGCTCATGATGAGCTGTCCACCATACCAGCCGGCCAACGCCGCTCCTGCCACGCCCAACGCTTTGCATGACACCAGTGTGGCGAACGCCTTCTGCGGGTCCAAAGGTTTCAGCTGCGCGCGTTTTTCGGGATCCGTGGTGGTGTATTTGTGGATCTGCAATGCCATATACAGCACGACGAATCCCAGAATCGCCAACACCACGGGCACGATCCATGGAGCGCCGACCAATGGCAAACCTGAAATCTCGCCATATTTCGCCAATCCCATACCGGCCAGCAATCCTAATGCGGCAGCGAGAACATAGCACCACCAAGGGGTTCTGCGCGCTTTCATAGCGTACCTCCGATGATCCAATTGTCGGTCAGCAGTCCCACTTGCGCGGTATCGGGGGCCATGGCCAGCAGGAATGATACCGGATCCTTGCCCAGTCGCGCATCGGGATCCATGTCGAGCCATGGCGCAAGCACTGCGGCATGGTTGCGTGCGGTGGGCCACGGCACCTTGCAGTCAGGTTCATCGCATGTCACGCCTTCCATGTCGATCAGGTCGAGATCGAAGTCTTCGCCGATGGAGGCTTCCACATTGCTTAATACTTCGATCAGATCATGGGCGCCCATGCGCGTGGAAATCTGGATTACCGCGGCCATTTTGTCGGGGAGTCCGTCGAGTTGGCTCACATGGTAGAGGGGTGAGATGCCCTCGACTTGGTTGCCGGGAATGCCGTCCAATGTGACGATGGCCATGCGGAACTGCTGTTCGGCATCGGTTGCTGGGCTGTCCAGTGAGATCACCGCACGTTTCGATGCGGGTTCTAGCTGTGCAGAAGCGAGTGCGGCCACTTTGGCTGCGGCGGTTCCTTCCGGCAAATCGCTGGAATCGATCGCATCATACGCTTCGCCCATATCATCCGCATCGCCCGCATTATTGGCATCGCAGGCAAGGTCGTCGGTACCGTAGCCGGTCGGGCTTTCCACCATCCAATCATCTGCGATTTCGTCGATATGGTCGCGATCGGTCGATTCATGGAGGAGTTGAGCCACGGAACCGGCATGTTCGCCCGGCAGTTCGGCATCGGGTTCGAGTGCCAGCCACGGCCCCAGCACGAACGCCCGCTGCCATGCACGGGGGTGAGGCAGCGTCAGGTCCGGATCGTCGCTGCTCTGACCGTCAAAATCGATGATGTCCAGATCAAGTGTGCGCGAAGTCCAATGGTCGGTACGCACTCGACCATGTTCGGCTTCGATGCGCTGCAATCCTCGCAACAGCTCCATTGCCGATAGCTTGGTGGTCACGGAAACAACCGCATTGTAAAAGTCGGGGGTACCATCGGGCATGCCCCACGCATCGGTACGGTACAGCGGCGAAATGCCCGTAACCTGAGTGGACGCCAGTCCGTCGATCGAACGCACCGCGTCACGCAAGGTGGCCACTACATCGCCCTGATTACCACCCATGGCAATGATGGCATGATGCACTTGCGATGCAGCCGAAGTTGTTTCACGAGAACGTTCCACGGTTACGCTCACATCGTCGAATGGTACGACGATTGGCGCACTCGGCTTATGCACGGTCACTTGCGTTCGCGCCACGGCAGGATATTCAAGAATCATGCTGGCAATGCGATCGGCCAGTTTTTCGATGAGATCGACATGATCGCCTTCGATAATGGCGACTATTCCTTTGGCGATGGCACCGTAATCGACGGTGTCGTGCAGATCGTCGGAATGCCCGGCTGGCGCAAGATCCAGAAACAGCGTGGCGTCGACGACGAACGTCTGCGCACGCTCATGTTCGAAATCAAGCACACCGTGTTTGCCGACCGCGCGAACGCCAGTCAATCGAATCTGATCCATGCCAGCCTTTCTTTGCATATCTCAAGGTTTTAGTGATGTGAGGCGTTGCCGTGCCTACGCAGTCAAGAGCATACGAACGTATGCACCCACCGCGCGTATCAGACGTTGGCGAAAGCACGCCACGCATTGCCGATGGCCACCGCGTCACGGCTTTTCTCCACGTCATGCACGCGCACGGCCCACGCTCCATATTCGGCGCACAGGGCGCTGATGGCGGCGGTCGCATTGTCTTTGCTGCCCATGCTTGGCTCGTCGATACCGGCATCGGCAAGCGCCGCGCCGACGAATCGTTTGCGCGAGGCTCCGATCAGCACCGGATACCCGGTGGCGTTGAACCGCTCCAACGCCACCATCAGTGGGAAGTTATGTTCGACGCTCGGTTTGGAGAATCCAAGTCCTGGGTCGATGATGATCTGTGACGGCGAGACGCCTGCCTGAAGCACGTCGTCGACCTGCTTCATGAGTTCGTCATACACGTCGTTCACCACGCCATTGGCGTACACGGACGTATTAGCGTCAGGCACGTCGCCTGCAGAGCCGGCAAGCCAACCGCGCCAATGCTGCACAATGTAAAGGCTTTCCGCGTGTTCGGCCACCACATGGGGCACTTCGCGGTCCAGCTGACCGCCGGACACGTCGTTGATGATCTGCGCACCATGCTCCAACGCCATGCGAGCCACCGATGCGCGCGTAGTGTCGATGGACAGCACCGCGCCTTCCGGAATCAGCGCATCCACAGCACCTAGCACGCGGGTCTGCTCGTCTTCCTCACTGACACGTTTGGCTCCGGGGCGAGTGGATTCGGCACCGATATCGATGATGTCAGCCCCATCTTTCATCATCGCTTCGCCGTGTGCTTTCGCATTCGCAGGATCGAGCCATAACCCTCCATCGGAGAACGAATCCTCCGTAATGTTGAGCACGCCCATCACCAGCGTACGGTCACTATCATGAATCGATTTCATATCAATGGTCATCCGGTTTCCCCTCCTATATCCGGTTATTGGTATTTACGATTCGACTTGCTGCAGTCGCGCCGATCACGCATGCTGCGACAGGATCAGGCTCATGGCTTCGGCTCGCGTCGTCGCGTCTCGCATGCAGCCGCGCACCGCCGATGTAACCGTACGCGATTGCGCCTTCTTTACGCCACGCATGGCCATGCACATGTGATCGCATTCGGTGACTACGATCACGCCACGTGCTTCGATACCTTCCATCAACGCGTCGGCCACCTGTTGGGTGAGGCGCTCCTGCACTTGCGGACGTCGGGCATACAGTTCCACCAGTCGTGCAAGCTTGCTTAAGCCCGCCACTTGGCCGTTCGACGGAATATAGCCGACGTGGGCCACGCCATGGAACGGCAGCAGGTGGTGTTCGCATACCGAGAAGAGTTCAATATCGCGTACCAGCACCATTTCGTCGGTATCGACTTTGAACTTGGTTTTGAGCACTTCCTCGGGGCCGTGTCCAAGGCCTGCGAACAGCTCCTTGCAGGCACGCCCAATACGGTCGGGGGTGTCGCTGTCTCTTATACACATCTCCGAGCCCACGAGACTAGGCATGATCTCGT
>ENA-OXEI01000605-OXEI01000605.1-human-gut-metagenome-genome-assembly--contig:-NODE-605-length-10572-cov-10.179043_pt1 | contig 10572 bp, 8 predicted proteins | sample MGYA00249361_ERZ652255 | MGnify/ENA primary metagenome ERZ652255 (study PRJEB26925, sample SAMN05826744) | human gut metagenome | biome: ENVO:2100002; feature: ENVO:00000062; material: ENVO:00002003... | reverse complement strand
CTACACGTAAGGAGTCGTCGGCAGCGTCAGATGTGTATAAGAGACAGGAGTACAGACAGCATCCAAACGCTCCTTTCCTTCTCTTGAATGATAATAGCCAAGAGTACGTTCCAACATTTCCGGTTGTTCTTGTATTTCTTTGATGAACTGATTCATAAAAAATATTTGTTTTTTATTGATTAAACACTACCAATTCCGCTAATGAGCTATTTTATTGCATCAGCAATAGGTCATTTTCCTTCAATATACCTCTTATAACCTTCATAAGTGTCCGTTCCCGGCTTAAAGGTAGCCCAACTGAAATTCGTAATATGATCGGTAAACATTCCGGCAACCCTTAATTGTTCTTCCAACTCTGACCAAGGCTTGGTACGCATTGTAATCTTCGGACACCAGCATTCCTTAAACGACTCGATGTCTACCCCGAAAATCACTCCGTTGGCATCGCAAGCTTTCTTTATTTCGGCAAACCAATTGGGCAGATCCACATCAAAGTCCACCAGACAACGTCCGCCTATGTCCTGAAGATAAAGAACATCAATATCGGGTGTTTGGGCAAATATCTTACCGAACCACTCCCCACAAAGATCGGCCGGCATGCCACGCCACAAGGCAGGAGCGATGCAGACTTCCTTGGGAGATTTCGACTTTATATAAGCCGCCACCGTCTGCAAATAGTTGGCCAGCATGGAGAGTGAAGGTTCTTGCTGCCACCCCACGGGATAGGAGCCATCGTGAAACTCTTCCGTTATATACCAACCATCCAGGCAGGGATGATTTCCCCAAAGGGCAAACAGTTCATCAAAGACCTGCTTGTTCCGCTCTACGAGGAAGTCGTATTGCTCGGGGCTTGCAGTGTCTTTTTTGCTATAATCACCGGGATAAAGCCCTACGATAAGCTTCATTCCATTCTGCTTGGCAGCCTCGAACATCCGGTTCATGATATCATATTGTTTCGTGACCCAAGGAAGTTTTGTTGGAACATAAAAAGAAGTTTTTTCTTCTGCACGGTCATTGAACCCCTCGGCATACTGTATAATCCAGGTATCAATGCCCACCTCTTGGCTTGCTTTAAACTCCTTATCCCAATCGGTGTTTTCATATACCCCGTCCAATTGAATAAACACACTGGAAAACTTTGGAGTCCCTTTGAACTCGGGAGCATAAGAAGTCAACTGCTCCAGATTGTCAATGCAGAACGAACCGGTACACATTACACCCTCATCATTGGTCACTTCTATCCGATACCCCTCAAAGCGGTTCAGCATCAGTTTATTATCCCCCATATCATGTCCCTTGACAAAAGTAAAGGCTTCGTATGGCATCACCACCCGAGTCCACTCTTCTTGAGTCAACACCTCTTTGTCCACATATTCAAAGAATTGCCAGCGCCCTTTGTCGTGCAGTGTCCCCTGGGTGAACATGCCTGCATCTTGAATTATCATAAAACGGAATGTACCCTTGTTGTTCTTATTACCCTTCACCCAAATGGAAAGTCCCAGAGGATGAAAAGATAAATCACTGCGGTAGTCTCCACCACTTTGCTGGATATACACCGATTCCGCTTCGGAAGAATTGCCGGAAAAAGAGTATCTGATTTCAAAACTTCCTGCACCTTCTACACAGTCATCACTGACAAAACGGTCTATCGAACTTTTAGGCGAGGCAGGAGTTACCTTCATATCATACACCACACAATTCATCTCATCATAAGCGTTCAATGTCTTCACAGCACGAGCTTCTGTCAAGATATCCTCGCTTGTGGGGAGCTGCTTATTGCTGCAAGCTGCCATACATAGCAACAAAGAAGACAAGGTTGCCAGAATCATTCTTTTTTTCATGGCTGTCATTTCGTTGTATAGGTTATAATTTCGGTAATCCATATCTTTCCGCCGGACACGGGATTTTTCCATTTAAAAGTCACTGCGTGCTTACCCACCGGACAGTCGTAGCAGAAGAACAACTCGCACTTCCGGTGATTGAGTTCCTGAGGCAAAGCAGTGGTCTCATGCAATTTCCCATCTATATACACCTCCATTTCGGCCGTATAGTCTGTCGGAAGAGCACCTGCGACGTACCCCTTCACCACCAGACCTGTGCCTACGAAAGTGAATGGATTCACCTCATCTATCGATTTTTCAACAGTAAGTTTGCCACTAACTTTCAGGTCCTCAAAGGCCACTTCCAACGCAACAGGACGAATATCCTCCCGCTTGATTTCAAAAGCATTCCCTATTTTCGCATTTCCATGCTTCCGGAGCATATCACAAGCATGTTTATAAGTCATTTCGTAAGCCTTGTTCAGACTTATGTCTGTATGAGAAAAAGGCCGGTCTTCCACCTCATACAAAGTCCCTTTCCAGTATTCGGGAATGTTGCTGTAACCTATCATGGTTCCCAATATACCTGCTGCCGATGCCGGGTTGCAGTCAGAATCCTGCCCAGCACGGGTAGAGATATCAATGGTTTTTGTAAAATCACCCTCTCCATAGAGCAATCCTAAAAGGATGTAGGCCCCGTTGATTTTCGTACCGATATTAAAAGAATTGTGGATGCCTTCGGGACAACTGATTTCTTCGCTCCACTTGTTCTGCAGTTCAAACCAAGTACGCTTCCAGTCATTGGGATATTTCTTGTGCCAACGAATGACATCGGACATGCACTTGTGAAAATCGCTTTCCTCCGGTATGATTTTAAGGGCTTCTTCCACAATATACTCCATATCATCACTGACATAGGCCAAAGAATACATGGCTGCAACATACACCCCCCCGTACCAACCTTCGCCATAAGACATGATGTGACCTACCTTATCGCAAATTTCAGCCGCTTGATTGGGCATCCCAGGCGACATAATTCCGGCAAAATCAGCCTCAATCTGGAAATCGATACAATGGGCATGAGGGTTGTTCTTCCAATGCCCGCTCTGAGGAGCTTTCATTCCTTGCAGCAGGTTATAGCGCGCTACCTGATTGGCATGCCACAAGGGATATTCCGTTCGCTTAAAGGCAACGGCAAACGAATCCACCGGAGCATCCAAACCGCATCTTTCAAAGACTTCGACAAATGTCAAATCTACATAGACATCATCATAAAGTCCCGGAAAGCTATCGTACCATTTTTTCACCATGTGTTCATTCCAAGGAATGGGAATATAATCCTGAATAATAGTTCCCAGGAATTTGAATTCGGTGGGACCACCATAACTGCACCCTAACGTTTGCCCGGCCCAAGCACCTTTCACCTTATCCTTCAGCACTTGCTCTGACAAAATTCTCTTTTCGTTCTTTTTAAAAGCAGCTTTTACTTCAAAGGTACCAAACAGAACCAATAAAGTCAAGAGAAACACTTTTTTCATTCACACTTCTTTTGATAATGATTATACCATTCTGTATATTGCTCATATAATTTTATAGAATCCGGATGCCCTGCCACAATATCTGTATCAGGTTTGTTCATAATGCCCAAATATTGATAGCAGAGCACCTTATCCACATAAGGGGACACAGCTTCCAGCTGCCTGATAATGCGTTTGCCAAAATCAGCAGGAAGCAAATTACCACCGGTTCCATCCTCAAAATAAAACAATTCGACATCTGCCCACAAACGAGCCCTGCAAGCTTTTTCATGCGCCTTATACAATATTTCATAGAACTTGGCCGAGTCTTCCAATGAAGTATGGTTCACTCCCACCCCGTCCTGATAGGCTATGATATCAATATTCATCTTCTCCAACTGACGAACAAAATGATCATCAAAACGGGCTTCCTTGATAAAATAAGGGGCTATCAGGTTCACACAATTGGGCGTCAGGCGTTGGGCAAATGCCGCAGTCTCATTGACATAGTTCACACAAGCATCCACAAAATAAGGTTGCAGCATGGCTTCATTCGGAAAATACCACCCATAAAAACACGCATGATGACTGTACCTCTCAGCTATCTCTTCCATCGCCTGGAAACGAACTGTCTGTACTCCCTTGTCCAACATCATGTTGTAAGCATCTAAATCGCCCCAAAAATCATTGCTGACAAAAAATTTGATACCACATTCATCTGCCGCAGAAAGGACAGCTTCCAGCGGGTCATCACACCCCATTGGAATCCGAGGAGCAATTTTAGAAGGATAGAAGGGTTTGCCGGCACGAGCCACTCCCATCAAAACCAAATACTCCATACCGACCTCACGGATTTCAAACACCTTCCTGCGCCATTGGTCGGCAGTAAAATGGGCCAATGCTTCATTCCAATACCCGCCTTCGGCTGCCGAATGTTGAAATTCAAACCAAGAGCCCGAAATAGGCTTGGTCTTCTTGTCCGAACACAATGTGGTGGCGGCAGCAGGAACTGCATGCATAGCTTCGGGTATGGTCACAGCCACACTTCCCAAGCCTAAATATCTTATAAAATCACGTCTTCTCATCTCTTGTTCTTTTTTTCTGTTTTACTCAATAATTTTATCAGCCAATTCCCACCCCATGAGGGTCGAGATATAAGGAATTATCCACATAGCCATTTTCCTATGTCCACTGTATCCGGGATGCCAGGCTGCACCCAAATCTGTTGTCCTGTTATAAAGTCCTTCATCCAGCCTCAGCAGAAAGAGTTTCGGATCATTCAATTCAGACACTATTGTTTCATAATAACTGAACACCGGAGCCTGCATAGCAACCGGATAAAGGCAGAGAATAGGAATATTCCCATAATGCTCGCGCAACTGTGCTATTATCTGCATATAAGCTTTTACAAACTCTCTCTTGTAAGGATGCGGTTCTGTAGAAAAATCGTTCGAGCCTAAATTTATAACCACCAAATCCGGTCGATAGCCCGTGAAATTCCATTTAACAGTAAGGTCTTCATCAAGAGTATTTAGCATTCGGTCTTTCATCGTTACTTTCGACACCCTCACCGAATCACCGTAGTTACGGGCTACTCCTCTGCCCGAATGGGCAACCAACGTATAATCGGCATCATAATAGCGGGCTACCATGGCTGCAAAGGCATGATTACAGTTTTCCGTTTCCACCCCAAAAGGCTCATCACGGTGCCTACCATCCACCCCATACCCACAAGTAAGCGAGTTGCCGATAAACTCAATATGACGGGTACGCACAGTAGGACTTGCCTGCAACTGTCCCGAAGCAGAGAGCACAAATCGGTGGATGGTTGTCTTTCCAAACTCTCCCTCAGAACGTTTTTGCATCCTCAAGCTATGAAGACGCTTATCTATCCCCGACACCACATTAATTAGAGTATCTGTCCCGCACACCTTTACAACCCGGTGCAGTTCATCATCCACAAACACATTGTAGTAGCTTGTTCCGGTTTCAGAGACTATCAAAGAGAGTCTTCCGCCCGTAAAACGAGTCTCCCAATAGGTGCCCACCCAATCGAAAGATACCGACCCGTCCGAGGAAACCAGCGTTCTGCCAACATATCTCACGGCCGGATCATTCCCTTTGAAAACCTTGCCACAACTCTTAGCAGCAAGCTCCGACAGGCAACACATCTCTATTAGGATAAACAGGTATAGATAACAGCGCTTCATCACTTTCTTTTTATTTACGTGTTTTATTCCTATATTTCAGTTCTTTCAAATATCTCATATACCCATTGAACAAGTTGATTGTACGCGCTTCGCCCACACGGATAGACATCTCCGGATCGTTGAAAACACCGGGGAACTGATAGCAAAGGATCTTCTCGAAATTGTCAAACAGATTCAAATCATGAATAATCTGCTCTATAGGACGGGGATACAAAGAATTGTCCGGATTGAATAGAAAAGCCTCAAGATCGAACCACAAGTGCGCATTCGCCTCATCGCAAACCTTCTGCAACAAATCGGCAGCCTCTTTGCCGCTTATATCGGTTGCCGGCATACGTGCAAAGCCGAATGGACAAAGAATATCCAGATATTTCAATAATTCCGGATAAGTATCCATCCCAACAGGGACATCAAAACTATTAGTGGCAAGCATTATGGGTTTCTCAGGAGCTAAAGCACTACAAAACTCCTTAAATTCCTTGAAGAAATGTACTATTTCAACTTTTCTTTCCTTACTGCGTTGTGGATCTGGTTCCCAGTTATTTAGGCCCCCACCACTTTCTTCGGATACATAGAAAGCATAAAAAGACTCATGATGCCCATACATATCCCACAGTTCTTTGGCAACCCGTTTGTGCCATTCCAAGGACTCGGGGGTAAAGTCGAACCAAGCGAACATACCAACCCCCATCAATACTTGCATTCCTTGCTTATCCGCTTCCGAGAGAATGGCTTCGATAGGATCTTCAGCTGCAATGTCCATACGGCCGGGATATAATTTAGAAGGATAGAAAGCCTTCCCCGGATAATCCTCAACGGTAGTAGAACTTCCGATATAAGCTTGATGGCGAAATACTTCCTGAATTACCACCATATCCATCTCAATCTTGTGCATGGAACGAATCATCTCTCTCCAATGGTTATCGGTCATCTTTTTGATATCTTGATTCCAGTGCTTACCTTCCTCTTCACTCCAATGATAGATTCCGGTCCAAGCACCTGAAATCTGCTGAATGGAACGAATGTCCGATTGAATTACTTCTATTTCTTTTGTCTTACGATATACTCTTTTGCCATCAGACACCTTCAAAATCACCTTATGCTTGCCCACTTTATCTTTCATGGGAATCATAATCTTCACAACATCCGATTTACTTGATGATATTTTCAAAGTTGTATCACACAATAAAGCAGATTTTTTCTCTTTATCCCAAAAAAGGGAAACTTGATAAGTTTGCAGAGAATTACCCCTATTCACAATTCCTCCACGTATATCCAAATTTATCTTATTTGAAATTTTGCCGGGAGGTATCAATGTTAAACCCACTTTCTCATTAGAGTACATATTCACAGTACAAAACAGAGAAAAAAGAAACAATAATAAATATTTCATAATAACCTTTTTTGAAAGTATAATTTCTATTAATAGAAGCTGTTGGGAAAAGTGACAAAAGATTCCATCTCATTATTAGCTACGCGAATATAAGTATCAAACCTACGTTCACCTTCATGCAAAACAATGACACGAGCTCCATTAGAAGACAAATCATTATAAACAGTTTTTCCACCTGTATAACGACCATAAGCCAACAACACTTCTTTATATGCTACTGCATAATCATTATCATGATCATGTCCAACGAAGATACCCATCACATCACCACACTCCTTAACTGAAGTGAAAAAGCCAGAATTGGTAGTTGGACAACATACCATTTCTCCCTTACAACCAAACAAACGGTTTTTATCTTCCAGTAATGCATCTTTATATTCTGGGAGAGCAATATGGAAAAAAGCCAATGCAGGCAGAGGTATACCTCCGTTGTTTTCTGCAAACTTCTTACTGTGCTCACGATACCAAGCTATCTGATTAAATTTAATCCAATCATAACCCGGAACTGACTTAATTTGAGTATAAGAATGAGAATCAATGCAATACAGTAATGCCGCATCTTTATTCTTATCTTTTGAAGATTTCACAGTCAGCACATAATCCGGAACCACCTCACTTATACGGGTAGGCATTAGACTGCCTTTCTTCTTCGCAATATAGTCATAGAGTTCCGGACGGGTATGATCGTATTCGTCGTCATGATTACCAAATACGACAGCAAAAGGAATATTACGTTTGATACAAACGTCCAACACTATATCCAACCCTTTAAAAGATTCGTTAGAAACCACAACATCTCCCGTGAATATTACAAATTCGGGCTTCTCTATATCCAAGACCTCATTCATACGATCCAGTGCTACCTGAGAATTGACCTGATCATCATATTTATAATGGACATCCGTAAACTGTACTATTTTAAATGTTCTATTCTGATTGAATTTCAATGTCTCTTTTTGTCCCCATACTGTAAAAATATTCAATAAAGCCATAAGGGAAAAAAGTACTTTCTTACATGTCATAATCTAAGTCCGATAAACTAATTAATAAAAACCCAAAAAACAAAAATAGGCGGGATTATCACTCTTAAGACGAATTCCCGCCTATCAATCACCAGCTACATGTTACTTCTTATTGGCGATACCAAGTCATCTTATACATGCGTATTGTTGTTTGGGATGTATCACCACCAATCACACAAGTTGCAATATAAATATCATATCCAGTATCTGTAGGCACAATGGCAGTAGTCAAATCACCCCAAGAGTTATAACTTGTAGCATAAGGAGACCATTCACCCCTGAATAAACAGAACTTATCATAACCTGCATCATCAGGTCCCAATTCCATCTTAGACGGGTCGGTAATATCATAAACACTCAATGTAGAAACGCCACCAGACCAAGTGTCCGCTTGCTGGTCGTTCAACGCTAAATAAGTCTCGTTTTCAATATTGAACACATTAAATCCTAAGATGCGATACTCGTGATTGTCTTGATTCAAAGACGTAATTTCATAAGCCGGAGTAAACATACTAAATTTAGCTTTATAAGCAGCGTCATCGCCGGTAGCGCCAGAATAGCGATTATAAGCAATATAATGCTTAGAATCATCTTCAAGAGTTGCACGTTGTATCATTGGAGCGCTGGTCCAATCGCCACCAGCAGGGCCATAACGAAGTACATTCGGTTTTGCATCAGGAGTTACCAATTGACCATCCTCCAATTTCCAATAATAAATTTCCATATTATGAGGACACATACCATAAATATAAGCTACTCCTTTAGTTACATCCCCCTTCACACTCATGTTATAACCCAAATCATCGGGACATCCTGCATCAGCTGTCCAATTCAATAGATTAATATGTTCTTGAGTCTCCTCTGAATAGTAATAGACCATAAATCCTGCACCATAAACATTTTCACGGTTTGTAATCAAATGACCGGCATCATCTGTACGAGCTCTCATCATAAAGGTACTTGCTGCAGGGATTTCCTTCACAAACTCACCGCTATTTCTATCATACAATTTAATAGGAGCATTGTACTCTTGAATAGCCAAGTAGTTCTGATAGAAAGCCAAACCGGTAGTATTAGATGACATATTCAGTAAAGCGGCATTTTTCTCCCATAATTTAGCATATTTAGTCTTCGGAGGAGTAGGCACTACACGAATCGTGTTATGATGCTTATTTCCCAATGCATCCACTACCGTTATAGGATAAGGATTTGTAAAATCCATCTCACCACCAACCGCAGGAGTAACATAACAATTGTGTTCTACATTCACCATGCAGATAAGACGTGTTAGATCTAACGGGGTTTCATCTGTCGTAGGTACCTTAACAATAATCTCTTCATTTTCTTCATAAGGTCCAGTCTTGGTGGCTGCAAATTTCGATGGATTTCCCGGAATCTGTATGGTAACACTCATCAGTCCGTTCACTTGAGCAGTACGGCCTGTTTCATAATCAGGAGACTCACACGATGCCAATGTAGCCCAACACAAACAAGCGATTACTGATAATTTACTTAATATTTTCATGGTTAATTTTTATTTTCAAGTTAATACATTCAGCAAATAAATTGATTTTTTACTTCCATTCATCAAACTGTTGAACTGCTTCATTCTGTTCTATTTCACCAAGGGGTATAGGGAATCTGGCATAACGTTCTTCCCAAACACGGGTCTTGCCGCCATCAATATCTACAACTTCGTATGTAAATTCATTATCACCGACCTTAATCGGCTTCACTCCATGCATACTTGTACCGTTCAGTACAGTAGATGCCAACCCCCAACGGCGAAGATCCCAAAAACGATGGCCTTCAAAAGCCAGTTCAATCTTTCTCTCATGGCGAAGTAATTTCATGAATTCTGTTTGGGTAGCAGCCGTTAAATCCTTAGTAAAACCAGCTCTTCTCCTGACCTGATTTAAAGCATCTAAAGCCTCCGGCAACTTATCCTGCATCGCCATGGCCTCTGCATAAATTAACAGCACTTCAGCATAACGCATATAATAATAAGTCAAATCTCCCTGACCAGTAAAACTCGTGCCTTTGGGTTGAATGGCTTCTTTCATCAACTTACGCATGTAGTAGCCTGTACTGGTAGTACCTCCTCCCAAGCCAAAACCATCCTTACTACCCTCATAAGTATATAAAGTTTCCCCTTTCCATTGACAACCGTTATACAAGATTGTTGCATAAAAACGCGGCTCACGCCCTTCATAAGGATTAGCAGCCATCTCAGGATTATCCCAATCAAATTCACTACCATCAGCCATTTGATAAGAAGAAACCAAATCTTCTGTAGGAGAAATCTCAGCATAACCACCATCACTTGGCGGACAATAGAAATAATCAAAAGAATAAGTGAACTTATCCTTCAGATATCCGAATTCTATGACACTTTCTTTATTTTCAACCGGCACCAAACGCGAATTGGTAAACAGTTTACCGTAATCTTCATATAGCTCATAATCTTGGTTCATTACCTGAGCTGCTGCATCAGAAGCTTCTTTCCAACGTTCAGCATATAACATAGCACGAGCCAACATACCATAAGCAGCACCACTGCTCAAGCACTGTCTCTTATACACATCTGACGCTGCCGACGACTCCTTACGT
>ENA-OXEI01000601-OXEI01000601.1-human-gut-metagenome-genome-assembly--contig:-NODE-601-length-10607-cov-16.582070_pt1 | contig 10607 bp, 9 predicted proteins | sample MGYA00249361_ERZ652255 | MGnify/ENA primary metagenome ERZ652255 (study PRJEB26925, sample SAMN05826744) | human gut metagenome | biome: ENVO:2100002; feature: ENVO:00000062; material: ENVO:00002003... | reverse complement strand
AGTGCATCGAGCCCGTACTGCGTGAGCTTAGGCTGCTGGGCAGCATTCACAGCAATGCTGCCCGCACCCGCCTCAAGGCGTTCCCGCTCAATGCCGATCTGGTGCATATCCGAAAGAATCACGGCAGTGCTCACCAAAAACGTGATGCCGAGCGCGGTTTCCACGGCAATCGACCCGGATTCTCGACGCAGTCCGGCGGTTGCTGCCGCAATCTTCTTGAAAAAGGAAATCTTATTCATTTCACGCCCCTTCACTCTCTTCAATGCGGGGGTAGTAGGCGATGACGCGTTCGTAGCGATAGGTGAAATCTTTGCGGTTCGTCAGAATGAGGCGCGGAAGCGGCGTAATGAAGTCCTTGGAGATCACGACGACCACCTTCCAGGCGGGATAGCTGCTGTCCGCTTCTGCGGTGCCTTCCTCATCGTCCTCGCCCGCGCCGTTCGTTCCGCCCGGGTTGCCGAGCGCGTCGAGCGACTCATAGGCCTCAACGGTTACGCGGGAGACATTCGAGGGCTTGAGGTAGCCAAATGAATAGGCTGCAATACCCTGACGAATGTCATTTTCAGCGGACGCTCCCAGCTCACCGGCATCGCGAAAGCGCAGAAGCGCGCTCGAGACTGCGCTTTCACCCACCTGAATCGTGAGCGCCATATTGGCAAATTCCACAATGATGAAGAACGCCGCCAGAATCACCGGAAAAGCAAAAGCCGTCTCAACCGCGGAGACGCCGCGACCGTCGCGCAGGAAAGCACGGCCGGCGGTAAAGATTCGCGAACGGAAGATCCCGACAGTCATTTAGGGCTTGCTCCCGTTTTGACCAGCGCTGCCCTTTTTCAGCGCCTCAAGCGCAGCTGCTGCTTCGGGGCTGCCCTTCGGGAACGTCTGAGCATGGGAAGAAAGACCGGCTCCGCCATTTGTTTCGATCGTCTTTACGGGCTCAACGACAAGCGGCACTTCATAGCCGTAGTCCGAATCATCCGCAGATTTCGGGCGAATTTCGATCATCTTCTCGGCCGCCCGCAGGCACTCATCGGCGAGCGTAGATTCGCCGGCATCAATGCGGCTTTTCATGGCCGCAAACTTTTTGAGAGCCTCTTCGGCCTGTTCATTCGTCATGAAACTCTGAAGCGTTTCGCGCGATCGGTCAGCCGATCCCGTCATGAACTGCACAAAGGCGAGATTCATTTTTGGGGTTAGTACGCCGGAAGCGTCCGACGAGCTGAAGTTTTCAGCGTCGCCGAGCACCTTCAAAGCCCCCTTGGCATCGTTCATGCCGAGTTTGGCGAGCGCCAAGTTGTTAAGCACCTGCACGTTCGTCGGCGACTGGGCAAGCGCCTTGTCAAAGTACTTGACGGCTTCTTCGTGCTCACCCGCAGCATCAAGAACGATGCCGTAGGCGTTGAGCGCAGAAACGTTCTTGTCGTCGAGCTCTACGGCCCGCTCGAGCGCGCTTCGCGCGTCGCTCATGCGGGCTGAAGCCATATAAGCGCGGCCTAAACCGGTGAGAAGCCCCGCTTCTTCAGCCGGAGAAAATTGTACTTTTTCAGCTTCGGCAAGGGCTTTGGTTCTGGTAAACAAAGTCAAGGTTGCTCGCGGCGGTTCAATGAGCGACGCGATCCCTGCATATTCCAAAAGGGTCTTGGCATCCATGCCGCCCCGGCGGTCGAGCTCAGCATATACGCCAAGCGCCCCTTCGTAGCGTCCCTGAGCCACCAGCATGCGCGCAAGGCGGAGCGCTGACTCACGGTCCTTCTTGGGCGCTGTTACGACTTCTGAAGGCGTGCGCTCCTTGATGGTGCGCTCTGGCATCGGGCTGTCCGACCCCGCGCCGGCGAGGGAGGCACACCCCGAAAGCATCAGCGCAGCTACCCAAAGGGCAAAGAGCGCAGCGGTCTTCATTGCCGCTTGCGGGCCTCGGCAGGAACTGTGAGCAGAAGTAGTCATGATCGACACCAAAAATCAGGAGAGGAGACTGCGGATGACGCGCATCAGCGCGGGCGCAGCCACGATCGCTACGACGGGCGGCAGAATCAATGTCATCAGCGGCAAAGAGAGACGGGCGGGGAGCTTCCCGGCGCGTTCTTCGAGGGTCAAAATCAAGGTCGACCGAGATTCAGCGGCAATGTTGTGGAGCGCCTGCGCCAGAGGCGTACCGAACTGTTCGGCTTGAATAAGCGTCGAAACCATGCCTTCAATAGACGGCACGCGCGTACGCTCGGCGAGATTGCGCAGCGCCGCTGAACGCTCGGGCATGATTTCAAGTTCGGCATTGGTAAGTGTGAGTTCATGAGCCAGTACCGGTGCGGAAAGTTCAAGTTCTCTCGACACCACCTTCACAATGCGCGTAAAGGGAAGGCCGGCCTCGGCGCAGATCACCATGAGGTCAAGGGCGTCGGGCATGCTGCGCTCAAGCGCCGTATAGCGCCGTGCGGCCATCGACTTCAAAACCCATTCAGGCAGAATACCGCCCGCAAAGTAGCCCGCCCCCATGAGCGCGATAGTGCCGATGCTTCGCTCCTGAGTGCCGAAAAAGAGCGCGGCCGCAATGCCGAGTCCAAGCAGCGTTTTGAGGAGCAAAAAGACGCCGAGCGAACCCGGGCGCGCAAAACCGGCTTGGGCGAGAAGGAGCGCCGTTGTCTCACGGCTCTTGTCATTCCCGGCGAGCTTCAGCCCAAACCGAGCAACCGGCTGAATCCATTCCGGCAGCGGCTCGATGCCGCCCGCCTGATGCGGATGCGCTGCCGCTTCTTCATCAATGGTGCCCGCCAATCGATCTTCAAGTGCCTCAGCATCTTGTTGGGAGCGCAGCGCAAACACAAAGACGACGATAGAGAGGAGCGCGAGGGCAAAAACGATAATCCATGTAATCATGACGCGAGCCTCACTGAATGCGGCGAACCATCAGCCAGGTCACAAAAAGCCCGGCAGCAACGCTGGCGGCAGCGTAGCCGAGCACTTTGAGGCCGGTCGGATCGGTAACGAGGAACTGAAAGTCCTGCGGCGCCTGGATGTACTGATAAATGAGCACGCCGGGCACGAGGCAGGCGACGATCTTGATGGACGCACGAGCCTCGGATGTTTTGGCCTGCACCTTGAGCGCAAGCTCCGCGCGTTCGCGAAGCGTGGCCGCCAAGCGCTCGAGCGTGTCGGCCAGACGGCCGCCCGACTCCTGACTGATGATCACGATGACGGCAAAGAACCGGTATTCGGGCAGCGGCACGCGGTGTGCTGATTCCTGAAGCACCTGCTTCAAGGGGACACCCAGGCGCAGCCACCGGTCGATGGTGCGAAGTTCTTCCGAGAGCGCTCCGCGCAGGTTCTGTGCAGCAAGTCCGAAGGCGGTCTGAGCCGGCACGCCGGCGCGGCAAATTCGCGCGATGGAGTCGATCGCTTCCGGAAGCGATTTGCCGAGCTCTTCGGTCCATTCGCCCATCGCGCGCAGATAAAGGAGCGCCGCCGCAGAGGCGAAAAGCGCAGCGCCTCCGAAAAATGCGATCAGGAACGGATAGTCCGTCATGCGGCCCACCAGTGCGGCTGCCGTGAAGGAAAGAGCTCCAAGGACCAATACCCGAAGACGCAGGTTCTTGGTCCAGCCGAGCAGTTCCAGTCCCTTCTGAATGCGCACGATGCGGGCATGGAGCCTCGGGAAATGCCCGTGATAGTCGTCAAGCCCCATCAGCACGGATTCATCGGGATATTCAACCGGCGCAACGCTTTTGGCTTCCTCCTCAACCTGCGTCAAAAGCTCAGTGAGTCTTTCGCGAACCATTTCTTCGCGGCGTGCGCGGTTCGTAAAGGCACGAAGTCCCAGCACGCCCAAAAGTACGAAGAGGAACACCAAAATCGTGAAAAGATTAAGCATGAGCTTTGTCCTCTCAATTGCCGCCAAAGAGATGTGCTCGGTCCTGATAGAACTTCGGGCGCAGCCCCGTATTGACGAATTCGCCTACGATCCGTCCGTCGGCAGAGATGGATTTGATGCGGTAGTTGTAGAGTTCCTGCGTCTGGATGACGTCCTCTTCCATGCCGCAGACTTCAACGATCGACACCACACGGCGCTTGCCGTCGCGCATGCGTTCAATCTGCACGACCATATTCACCGCGCCGCCGATCTGACGGCGGATGGCATTGAGCGGGAGCTGCAGATTGGCCATCAGCACCATGTTCTCCAGACGGATCAGAGCGTCGCGCGCATTATTGGCGTGTACTGTGCAAAGCGAGCCGTCGTGACCGGTGTTCATGGCTTGGAGCATGTCAAAGCACTCGCCGCCGCGAACTTCGCCCAGAATGATGCGGTCCGGACGCATACGAAGCGCGTTCTTAACGAGATCGCGCTGGGTGATCTGTCCGCCGCCTTCAATGCTTTCGGGACGGGTTTCCAGGCGCACGATGTCTTCCTGATTGAGCTGCAGTTCGGCCGCATCCTCAATCGTCACCACGCGCTCCTTCTGCCCGATCTTGAAGGACAAGGCATTGAGCAGCGTTGTTTTGCCCGCGCCCGTGCCGCCTGAAACGACGATATTGAGGCGCGCCATCACAGCGCGGGAAAGGAGCTCCACCATTTCCTTGGTGAGTGCGCCGCCCTCGGAGAGTTCTTCCAAATTGCGCTTATGCTTGCTGAATTTGCGGATTGAAATGGATGTGCCGTCAAGTGCAAGCGGCTTCGTAACAACATTGACGCGGCTGCCGTCTGCCAGACGAGCATCGACCATCGGATTGGCTTCATCAATGCGGCGGCCGACGCGCGCGGCAATGCGCTGCGCAATATTGAAGACGTGCTCTTCATCAATAAAGGTAATGGGCGTGAGTTCCAGTTTGCCGAAGCGCTCGACAAACACCTTATCAGCGCCGTTGACGAGAATATCCGTAACGGTTTCATCAGCGAGCAGCGGCTCGATCGGCCCGATCCCGAGCATTTCGTCGAGCATCTGCGCGCTGATGGCCTGTTCTTCAGCGGCCGTCAGCTGAAACCGGTTCTGGTCGCAGATCTCACGAATGAGTTGAGCGACTTGTTCTGCGAGATTTTCCCGGCTGGTCGTCGCCGCCTTCATCGGGTCAATCTGCGCAAACACCTGATCGTGAATCGTGCGGCGCACGCGGGCAAGTTCCGCCGAAGCCTGTGCCTGAGCCTGAGGTGCCGCAGCAGCGCTCTGCGGCATGGAACGCATGCCGGGGCGGCGCACGGCTGCACTCCCAGCATTCGAGGCGGCAGCAAACGACGGCCGGCTCGGCATCGCGGCGGGCGGCGTCTCGACGCCTGGCTGCGCAGTGCCGAGGACAGTCCCAGCCTGCCGAACTTCTTGGGCTGGGCGCGGCGCAGGGGCAGCGGCCGGAATGGGTCGACGAGTACCAACGAGCATCTTCACTATTCTCCAAACGGTCTCTTTTCTTGAGGTCGGCAGCCGCTCATCAAGCCGCAGCCTTGGCGGAATCCTTGTTTCCGGTGAGCTTCAAAAGCTTGAGCAGCTTCATGACGGTCGGGAAATACCGCTCTGCAAAACCGGGTGCCGCCGAGTGCGCGCCAGCGCGCCCGAGCAGTCCGCAGGCGAGCGCTTCAATACTGCGGGCAAAGGCTGGAGCCGCCTGCGAAGTGAGCGCTCCATGCAGGAGACTTGCGTCAAGGACCGTCCCGGCATTGGGCAGTTCAAAGTCCACCTTGACGCCGAGGAAGTTTTCAAACTCTTCACGCGTCAGCACGGGCTTGCTGCGCTTGCCCGCACCAGCTCGGCAGGCATTGGCCACCAGGAAGCGGCGCTGACCGGGCTGCGGCGCACCGAGTTCAGCGAGCAAAATCTTCGCCGCGCGGGCGTTCGAAACTGTGTAGTCGATGAGAATCACGCAGACATCGGCGTTCTTCAGAATTTCTGCGCTCCCCGCAGGGCGATGCGACGGGATATCCCAAATCGAAACAGAAAAGAGTTCGCAAAGCGCACCGCCCAACTGAAGGAGGAGCTGCGGATCAACCGGCGTTTCCGGACCGGGACGCTGAGCAAGGAGCGACAGGCGCTTCTTTTCACCGTCGGCGAGCACCGTGCGGGCAATGAGGCGATAGTCGATTTCAGCGGCCGAAAGAATGCCGGCCAAGCCGTTGTCGGCCTTGAGACCGAGGAGCAGCGCGAGGTCACCTTTGCGGCGATCGAAATCAACGAGGAGCGTCGGATATTTGGCAGCCTCCGCAATCCAGCGCCCCAAAAGCGCCGCTACGGTACTCGTACCCGCTCCGCCAGCAGCACCCGTCACCGCAATGGTCTGTCCGACCCGCACGCTTGAAGCATCCGGCATGCCGAGCCAGCGATCGCTGTCGGCACGGTTCAGGAGCTCCACCACCAAAGCATCTGCCACCGGTGAAACCAGATAGTCAAATGCGCCGGCAGAGAGGAGCGAACGGTAAAGTTCAACATTTTCTTCTGCGCCCACTGCCACAATGCGGCAGCCCGGGCCCGCCAAGGCGGCCAAATCCGCTAAGGCCGGCACTGGGAAAGGCGAAGCAGAAATATCAACAATCAAGAGCCCCGGGGCGTCATGCTGCGTGAGCCAGGCCTGAGCTTCGTCCATGCCGCCCTTCTGAGCGGCTGTGCAGCTGCGCCCGAGCCGAGCGAATACGTCGGTGAACTGCTTCAGATCGCCTTCGCGGCAAAACACCGCGGTCGTGATGCCCTCGACGGAGGCATTGTTTTCGTTTTCCTTATCCACGATCAATCCTCCTGGCTGAAGTCGATGTCGATCAGGTCTTCCTGATCACCCGTCTGATATTTCTGTACCGCCAGATTGCTGGCTGTGCCGTCAGCGCCTTCAAGCGCACGCGGACGGAGGAGATCCTTCGGATCGCTCACCATCATGGCGATGTTGGCGTTGTTGGCGCAGCCCAACGTGCCGACGGCCTCGTAAGGCTCAATCGTCCAGCGAGTCGGATCGGCCACCTCGCACTCCGGCGCATGCACAACGTAGGCTTCGCTGATGAGCTCCAAGTCCCAGCTCACGCGGCGGTCCGGAAAGTCGCGCTTGCCGGTTTTTTCATTTACATAGACAGCAAGCTTGGGTTCCTGAGCGCCCGCTTCTTCGAGCGCTTCGGCCAATCGGCGAGCCAGCTTTTCGCCTCGCTCGGAGAGCGGTACGACGGTGAGCACCTGACGGCGAATCGGTCCCTGCGACAGGAGGAACTTGTTGGCAGACTCGATCGACTCATCGGTGAGACCCGAACCGTTTGCCGAAGCACGAAGGTAGAGCGACTTCGCCTGAACCTTCATGGAGAGCGCCTCGTCTCTCGTCTGAGCAAAATTCGAGGAACGCACACGGCCAACGGTCTTTGTCTCAAGCCCTTCAACCGCACGGTACCCTGCTTCGGCTTTGTCAAAGGCGTAGCCGCCAGCCGTCTGAACAGCATTGCCCATGTAGCTCAAGCTTTCACAGCCCGTAAGCGCTGCGATCAAGGCAATGCTCAGGAGCACTGCCGTGCCTTTGCGCGCCTGAGTCTTCAGACTGAAGCGGCGCTGATTGTTGTTGTGTGTCATATCTTTCATCCGCATCCGTTTCAATTAGAAGAGGTAGCCGATTGAAGCCTGACGCGGCGCATAAGCGTCAACGGCATTGATGCCGCGTCCCGGCACGCGCAGATCGCCCGAAGAAACCGGGTCGACAATATTGGCGGTGAGCAGAATCACGAGTTCGCTGTCTTCGACCTGCGTCTGTTCGTATTCAAAAAGACGGCCGACGAAGGGAAGATTGCGCAGTCCCGGCACACCGTTCACGGTCTGCGAGGATTCGCTGCGAAGCATGCCGGCCAAGGCAAAGCTCTGGCCGCTCGCGAGCTCAACTGTGGTTTCTGCTCGGCGCACGCGCACCGCCGGAATCACGGAGCCTTCCGAAAGAATCACCTGCCCCTCGCTCGTAAGCTCGCTCACTTCAGGCGCCACATGGATTGCAATGCGGTTAGGCGAAAGCACTGTCGGCGTCATGCGCAGAATCACGCCCCAGGACTTGTAGTCGATGGTGATGGAGTTGCCCGTAATAATCACGATCGGCACTTCGCCGCCGCTCGCAAAGGCGGCGGGCTGACCTGACATCGCCGTCAGGTTGGGTTCGGCAAGGAGCGAAGCAAAACCGGATTCGCTCATGGCATTGATGAGCACGCCCAAGGACATGCGGCCCATATTGAAGATGCCGCCGAGCGCCGCGCCCGCCGTGTTCGAATCCGGCATCAGCCCCGGAATGTTGGCATTGCCGTCCGCAAAGGAATCATTCGGATTGAAGTGTGAATTGTTGGCCGCATGCGTGGAGAAGAGCCCCTGCGATGTGCCGTTGCCGAGGAAAAGCGGGCCGCGGCCGGTATTGAGCACCGCACCCCAGTTAAAGCCGAGCGAATGGGTGAGTGAACGGGATACTTCAACAACCCGCACCTGAATATTCACCTGCTGAGAAACTTCAACTTTGAGCTGATTGATGACCGGACTCGACTGACCGCCGGCGGAGCCGCCCTGGCCGCCTCCGTCCTGACCGCCTTGCTGACTGCCCTGCCCCGGACCGCCTGCGGCGGCCGATGAGACCAAATAGGATTCAACGAGCTGGGTGACACGCCGGCTGTCGAGCGCCGTTTTCACTTTGCCGCGCACGATCATGCGGTTGTTGAGCGCCGGCACGAGTTCAATGCTCGCACTCGGCACGGCCCGCTTGATGTCGGCCTTCAATTTTTCGAGATTGTGTTCAACCGTCACTTGGACTGCTGCAATCACCGCGCCGGCTTCGTCAAGCGCATAAAAAATCGTTGATCCGGCAGCGGTGCCGAAGAAAAAGACCTGATCGGGCGAGGGCATCTGATAGGAGGCAATGCCCGGCGTTGCGACAAGCACTTTTGCCGCTGCGCTCGGGAGCTGAAGCAGAGCGCCCTCCTTTAAAAAGACGCGAAGACTGCTCGTCGGCTTGGCCAGCTTGAGGTTTTTCAAGCTTGAAGCCCCTTCGAGCACTTTGACGTCTGTCGGAACCTGTGCTTTCAGCGCTGCCGATGCTGGGGAAACAGCCAGACCGAGCAGTGCGCCCAGACAGGCTGCCGCAAATACGGTGCGCGACGGCTTCCGGTTTTGGGTCAGACGGGAAGAACGGCTGACTGAATCTTCAAGGTGTGGAATCTGCACGATGGTTCTCTTCAATCGGTTAGAAGGTGACGGGCGCAACAGCCGCACCCTGATATGTAATGACAGTCTTAGCGGCCGGCCGCTGCGTGCCGAGAATGCCCGTGGCATCCTGCAGATGCGTGACGGCAGCGGTTTTCTCATTCACTGCGCTGGTGCCGGCCGCATCTTTGGTCTCCGGTTCACGCAGACCGCGAATAGACACCTGAAGGTCTCCGGCTTCCTTAGCCACAGCGAGCGCCTGTGCTTCCATCGGCGTGACTTCAAGCGTGATCGTGCGGTAGTCAACACGACGCGCGGCTGTCGAAGCCGTCTTTTTGGCATCCGTCTTCTGCGGAGCAGTCTCCGGCTGCGGCGCAATGCTCTCGGTTGAGTTATTAAGCGCGAGCACGCGGACGTTGGTGAGGATGGTCTGAGCAGCGAGCTTTGTCATGCCGCTCGTTTTGTCCTGCTGATCCGCCATGGCTTCAGCAGTTTCACGCTTCAATGTCAAGATCACGTCCACCCAGTCGCCGGCACTCACCAGACCGGAGTTGCTCGACACCGCAGAGGTCGGAATGGACACTGCACGCTTGCCCGGCGACAGCACAGCCGCCAGGAACCCTGGATTCCCGGGGTAAAGCACATCATCCTGCGTGATGAGTTCACCCTGCGGAACTGAACGCCGAACGGTTGCGCCCATCAGGAGCGCAGCGGCCGTCCGGTCTCCCGGACGCTTGGCGGAAATCGCTGATGCAGGGGCCTCATCAGCCTTCATCTCCACCCATTTGATCGCCGTCCCCGAGAGAAATTCGCCGGGCTCTACCGGTTTGGCTGCAGCCGCTGCCCAAACGGGCGGCACCTGCGCCTCGCTCGCCTTGGCCTGCGCCGCAGCGGCCGGACGTTCTGCCGCATGTGGAGCGAGAAGCCCGCGTGCGACGAAAGCCGCACAGCCCGCAAGGACGACGGCAAAACCGAGAAGCAGTAGAGAAGAAGTTTTGATTTTCACGATCTCATTCCTGATGTCGCGTGGAATCCCGACGGTCTGGTCCGTTTTTTGAGCGCACAAGGCCCCTGCCTTCCCGCAGCCGGAGCTGCCGGAAGGTTTCAAACCATCTCGAAGAAGACTTAGAAAATGTGTGAGAAAACGCCGAACTGCACTGCAGCAAAACCTGCCGCTATGGCGAGCCCGTAGGGAAGCCCCTTCTGAGCCTCACCGCCGAGGAGACCGATCGGCGTGCATTCAAGCGGCCGGCCGAAGGCCTCCGCCAAACGCTCCGCCCAAAACCCTGTCTTTGTTTCAATCATTCGCAAGAGCGGAAGACCCAAAACCATGAGTCCGCCGACGAGCGAGAGAAGAATCAAAAAGAGGAGCGCGTCAGACCCCGCCCAAAAAGAAAGGACGGCAGCAAGCTTTACGTCGCCCGCTCCCATCCTTCCGGTGAGATAACCTGAAAACCGTGGAATCTACACTCAGTCAGATTCGCCGAAGAAGAGCTCGAG
>ENA-OXEI01000599-OXEI01000599.1-human-gut-metagenome-genome-assembly--contig:-NODE-599-length-10661-cov-7.908731_pt1 | contig 10661 bp, 7 predicted proteins | sample MGYA00249361_ERZ652255 | MGnify/ENA primary metagenome ERZ652255 (study PRJEB26925, sample SAMN05826744) | human gut metagenome | biome: ENVO:2100002; feature: ENVO:00000062; material: ENVO:00002003... | reverse complement strand
CGTAAGGAGTCGTCGGCAGCGTCAGATGTGTATAAGAGACAGATTCTGAAGTATAGGGGTATGGTGAATTTCACTCGCTTGGCCTCTCCGTCCTGATAGCCGGGCGACCAGCGGTAGACGTCGGCAATGGCCTCGAAAGCGCGTATGGCTTCTTTGTCGATGTCATAGCGCACGGACTGGAGAATTTGGGGATGGGTCATCTTGCCTTCTTCGTCTACAACGAATCGTAGGATTACCCTTCCTTCTGCCTTTTGCTTCCAGGCGTCTTCCGGATATTTGGTAACATTGGCCACCAGTTTCATGAGGTTCTCTATTCCACCGGGGAAGGATGGAAACATGAAATACGGCTGATGTTCCATTTCAGTTCCGTGCTCGTCGAACATCTTTCCACCGGTACACTGATTCTCTGAATAGTGTTCCTCTCTACGGAGTTTCCCGTCGGGATAGTACTGCAGGAGTGTTCCGTCAAGTTTACCATCGCTGTAGCTCCGGGCCAGATGTATGGCACCGTCGGGATAATACACCATGGTCTGCCCCTCCAGGCGGTTGTCTCTATATACTTCTGTCAGGCTGTCCTTGCCATTTGCATAGAATGATGTATGCAGGCCTTCCCTTATCCTTTTGCGGGGATTGCTTTTGTATTCGGAGAAATGCCAGACATCCTTCTTTTGTCCTTCCAAAGCATACTCTTCCACCTTGATGCACTTCTTGTTTATCTTGGAAACAAGAGCATACTTGACTGCCTGGATGGAGTCGTCCGTCCATTGGTAATTCTTGTCCAACCAGAGCTTTTCTTGAGCGATAGCGGAAGATATACCTGAAAGAAGAACAAATATAAGAATCAGCCCTTTCATGATTACCTTTATTGTTATTTACTGTGTGATTTATAATATTTTATCATCTTCGGGATAACCTCTTCCACCGTACCGTTGATGACATAGTCGGCAATCGTATTGATGGGAGCGTTCTCGTCATTGTTGATGGAGATGATAATACCACTTTCCTGCATACCGGCAATGTGCTGGATTTGTCCGCTGATGCCGCAAGCAATATACAGTTTGGGGCGGACAGTGACACCGGTCTGGCCAATCTGGCGGTCATGGTCGGCATAACCGGCATCGACGGCAGCACGGCTGGCGCCTACCTCTGCATGGAGTTCTTTGGCAAGCTCGAACAACATGTCAAAACCTTCCTTGCTTCCCATGCCGTAGCCGCCAGCAATCACGATGGGAGCGCCTTTCAGGTTGTGTTTTGCCTTTTCTACGTGGCGGTCGATGACTTTTACCACATAATCCGTCTCGGGCACGTACTTGGCAACGTCGTGGTTGATGACTTCGCCCTTATAGTCAGCGTCCAGTATCTCTTTCTTCATCACACCTTCGCGAACGGTTGCCATCTGCGGACGGTGCTCGGGATTCACAATCGTGGCAACGATGTTACCGCCGAATGCGGGACGGATTTGATACAGCAGGTTCTCGTAAACCTTGCCTTCCTTCTTGTCTTCGTGGTTGCCGATTTCCAGTGAGGTACAGTCGGCAGTCAGTCCGCTGGTCAAAGCGGAAGAAACGCGCGGGCCGAGGTCGCGACCGATAACGGTGGCGCCCATCAGGCAGATTTGCGGCTTTTCTTCTTTGAACAAATTGATGAGGACAGAGGAGTGGGGAAGGGAAGTATAGGGGAACAAGCCCGGAGCGTCGAATACGTGGAGTTTGTCTACTCCGAAGGGCAATACTTGCTTTTCAATGCCTGCCAGATTGTTGCCGGCAGCAACTGCCTCCAGTTGACAGCCCAACTGATTGGCTAATTTACGACCTTTGGTCAAGAGTTCGAGACTGACGTCAGCAACTGTTGTGCCTTCTATCTCTAAATATACAAATACATTATTCATAATCTTATCCTATCGTATGGTTAGCTAACAGTTCAACAATCAAATCTTCCACATCCTTGTCGCTGCCCGTCAGCGTTTTGCTTTCTTTGGCCTGGAATGAGATGTTCTGAATGGTCTTCACCTTGGTAGGCGAACCGCTCAGACCGCATTGTGCAAGGTCGCCGTTCACGTCGGCAACACTCCATTCCGTGATGTTCAGATAGGGATATTTCTCGTAGAGGCCGGCGTAGGCAAGCTCAGTGCCTTCCTTGGTGATGGCAGCTTTTTCCTGGGCACCGAGGGCGCGTTTGTACTTCTGCACCAGTTTGGCATTGCGCGGGCGGCAGGGAGCGGCACTTCCGTTTACGGTGATGACTATGGGCAGGGGAGCCTCAACGGTTTCCACACCACCGTCGATATGACGTTTCACGGTAATTTTCTTGGCGGCTTTATCCACGTTCAGAATCTCTTCTGCGTAGGTCACTTGCGTCAGCCCCAGCTTTTCGGCAACCTGCGGGCCTACTTGGGCGGTATCACCGTCGATGGCCTGGCGTCCGCCAATGATGACGTCATAGTCGCCTATCTTCTTGATGGCTGTGGCAAGGGCATACGAAGTGGCAAGCGTATCGGCACCTGCAAAGGCGCGGTCGGTCAGCAGATAGCCGTTGTCGGCACCACGGTAAAGTCCTTCACGAATAACTTCGGCTGCACGTCCCGGTCCCATGGTCAGGATGGTAACGGTGGAGCCCGGATGTTCATCTTTCAGTCGGAGAGCCTGTTCAAGAGCGTTCAGGTCCTCGGGGTTGAAGATGGCAGGGAGTGCCGCGCGGTTGATAGTTCCGTCGGCTTTCATGGCATCTTTCCCAACGTTGCGTGTGTCGGGAACTTGTTTTGCCAATACAACAATTTTCAAACTCATGCTATTAATTATTAGTATTAGTATTTCTTTGTATGTCAGTACCGGGAATAGGAGTAGTAGAATCCTGCTACTGAAATTGGCCGGTTAACTCATTATCAGCCTGCAAATTTACGGAAAGAGTTGGGTTTGACAAGAAAATGGGGTGAAAAATGCACAAGTTGAGGGATTTTGCGCAAATATCAGTTGGCTCTATATCTGTAAAAAAGGTAATAAAACCGGTAATTTATCTACCTTTCCGTTCCCGTTTCCTCTGTACTTTTGCAGCGTCTGGATGAGGTCTGCATAACGGGCAGCATCGGATAAACAAGCATTGCTACTTAAATGTTATTATAGAATATGTATATTGAAAAAGTAAATTCCCCTGCTGACGTGAAAAAGTTATCAGTCAGCGAAATGAACGGATTGGGTGGAGAAATCCGCCAGGTGTTGTTAAACAAGTTAAGCTCCCACGGAGGACACGTAGGTCCCAACCTGGGAATGGTAGAAGCCACCATAGCCCTGCATTACGTGTTCGATTCACCAACGGACAAGATAGTCTATGACGTGTCTCACCAAAGTTATACCCATAAGATATTGACAGGCCGCCGGGCAGCGTTTATGAATGCGGACGAGTATGACGAAGTCTCCGGATATTCCGAACCGTCGGAAAGCGAGCACGACTTCTTCGTCATTGGGCATACCTCTACCTCCGTCAGTCTGGCAAGCGGACTTGCCAAGGCGCGTGACCTGAAGGGGGAGGCGGGTAATGTGATTGCCGTCATCGGCGATGGCTCGTTGAGTGGAGGTGAAGCCTTCGAAGGATTGAATGTAGGTGCCGAACTGGGCACGAACTTCATCGTCATTGTCAACGATAACCAGATGTCCATTGCCGAGAATCATGGCGGGCTATACCGCAATCTGCAACAGTTACGCGAAACGGAGGGGCAGGCTCCCTGCAACTATTTTAAGGCAATGGGATATGATTATCTCTATGTGAAGGATGGCAATGACGTGGAGCAATTGATAGAGGCTTTCCGTGAAGTGAAGGACAAGAAGCATCCGGTTGTGGTACATATCAATACCTTGAAAGGTAAGGGATACAAATTGGCAGAAGAGCAAAAAGAACGTTTCCATTACAGTGTTCCGTTCGACCTTGAAACCGGCAATCTGACCGGTGAGTCTGGAGAGGGTGAAGACTATGCCGACCTTACCGCCGGTTATTTGTTGCAGGAGATGAAGAAAGACCCGACTGTGGTGGGCATCACCGCAGGTACACCTACGGTATTTGGCTTTACACCGGAGCGCCGCAAGGAGGCAGGGCGGCAGTTCATCGATATGGGCATTGCCGAAGAGCAGGCTGTTGCCATGGCTTCTGCCATTGCTGCCGGAGGTGGAAAACCGGTATTCGGGGTCTACAGCACCTTTATCCAGCGCGCCTACGACCAGTTGTCCCAGGATCTTTGCATCAACAATAATCCTGCACTGATTCTTGTCTTCTGGGGAAGCTTATCGAGTATGAATGATGTTACCCATCTTTGTCTTTTTGATATTCCGGTCATCGGTAATATTCCGAATATGGTTTATCTGGCACCTACTTGTCGTGAGGAGTATATGGCAATGCTGGAGTGGGGCATCCGTCAAACGGAACATCCGGTTGCCATTCGCGTGCCGGCCAATGGGGTTGTCCGCAGGAATGTAGAACCGGAGAAGGATTACGGCAAGATGCTGAACCGTTATGAGGTGTCCCATCGTGGAGAGAAGGTCGCCATATTGGGACTGGGCTCTTTCTATCAGTTGGGCGAAGCCGTGGCTGCCCGGTTGAAGGAAGAGAAAGGAGTGGATGCCACGCTTGTCAATCCTCGCTACATCACGGGTGTGGACGAGGCTTTGCTCGATGACCTGAAGCGCGACCATACACTGGTCATTACTCTTGAGGACGGAGTGCTGGACGGTGGCTTTGGCGAGAAGATTGCCCGTTACTACGGTCCGTCGGATATGAAGGTACTGAACTATGGTGTGAAGAAAGAGTTTATCGACCGTTACGATGTGGAGGAGCAGTTGAAGAAGAACCGGTTGACGGTTCCGCAGATTGTGGAAGATATCTGTAGGATTTGGTAAGAATTGAAAAAGGAGATGCATCAAACTGCATCTCCTTCTTTTATTTATTTAATACCCAGTTTCTTGGCAATATCCTTAGGCAGTGCATCCTTGTGCACAATGATGTTCATTGTTTTATAGCGCACGAAAGCTTTGGAAGCATACCACAGTCCTTTGTACTTTCCGGCTTCACCCCAAGAGTTCTTTACCATATAGTATTCGTTGCCTTCCTGGTCTTTGGCTATACCGTAAATCAGCATACCGTGGTCGTCAGTAGTTTCCCAGTTGTCGTATGCCAGCTGGCGCTCTTCTTGTGTGCACCACTTCTGCGGTTGAGGCTTGCTGTTCAGTTTCTTTTCTTCGGGTTTCATTTTCAGCCAGTGTGCCATGTCCGAACCGCTCAGTTCTTGCACCTTTTCTGCATCGGGCATTACGGCTATACCGTCGCGTGTGAAGCCTTGTTCGCTTACGTCACTACCCCATGCAATGGTGTAACCCTTATTGATAGCGTTGTCAAACACTTCCATCAACTCGTCAATAGGCAAGTTGTAGGAAGAAGCCCAACGCCAGTTGTCTTGTATTTCCAGGACGAACGGCTGGTAGAAGGGATGGTGGGTATAGGAAGTCAGTGAGATATAGTCATCTGCATTCAGTCCGGTAGATTCATAGAAAGACTTCGGAGTATATTCCTTGCCTTTGTAGGTGAACTTCTCGGGACGTTCGCCCAGATAGATGTCGTGGATGGCAGTGATGGCCTTCTTCCAAAGCGGGTTATTTTCCTTGTCTGCTTGCAGGCTGCGGTGTCTTCCCTTGGCAATGGCTGCCACTACGGCATCAGATACGGCTGTCAATTCGGTGTGGTTGCTCAGCGTGTCGCCATACATAACGCCCGGACGCATTTCCTCTTCGGGCACCAGACCGAAAGTTTTCATACCATAAATTACATCGTAGAACGAACCGCCTTGTGAGAACGAAACGTCACCATGTGTACGCACTGCCTTGTCGGCACGGTCCAGATAGGTGTTGTGTACGATAAACATTTCAGAAAAGTCGTATTCGCCTTTGCCCATGCGGAGCAGTTCGGATTCGATGAATGCCAGTCCGGAATAGCACCAGCATGTACCGGCACGGTTTTGGTTCTTAACAGAAGTGATAGGATTTTCTTTTACGGTTGTAAAGATGAAACCTTCCTCTTTCGGAGTGTCTTGTGCTATTGTGTTTAAACTTAATAAACCCAATGCAGCCATCAGTATTGATTTCTTCATCATAATTAAAATGTTATAGATTTATAGTTGCAACTGCAAATATAGGCAGAATATCGTAAACAAAAGCTATCTTTGGAGCGTTAATTCTGACACTTATGGAGAAAATAATACGTATCGACGACCATAGCGGTCTTGTTTTGGAGGGCGGCGGTATGCGCGGTGTCTTCACTTGCGGTGTGCTCGACAGCTTTATGGATCGTGGCATTCGCTTTCCCTATACCATCGGCGTCAGTGCCGGAGCCTGCAACGGACTTTCTTATATGTCCGGTCAGCGCGGGCGTGCCAAGTACAGCAATATCGACTTGCTGGAAAAATACAATTACATCGGATTGAAGTATCTGTTGAAGAAGCGGAATATCATGGATTTCGACTTGTTGTTCCAGGAGTTTCCGGAACACATACTTCCCTACGACTACGAGGCATACTTTCATTGTCCCGAACGCTATGTGATGGTAACTACCAACTGCGAGACGGGCGAAGCGAACTATTTTGAGGAGAAGCGGAGTAAAGAGCGCGTCATTGATATTGTGCGTGCTTCGAGCAGTCTGCCGTTTGTCTGTCCCATTACCTACGTGGACAACATCCCGATGCTGGATGGAGGTATTGTGGACAGTATCCCTTTGATGCGTGCCCGTCAGGATGGATTTACCAATAATGTGGTGGTGTTGACGCGCAATCATGGGTACCGTAAGGAAATTCAGGGAACGAAGGTTCCACCTTTTATATATAAGAAATATCCGCTATTGCGTGAAGCCATCAACCGCCGCAGCATTGTCTATAATCAACAGTTGGAGCAGGTGGAACGGATGGAAGCCGCCGGGGAAATCGTTGTGATCCGTCCACAGAAGCCGGTAGTGGTAGACCGCATCGAGCGTGACATCAAGAAGCTGACGGAGCTTTATGAAGAAGGATACCGGTGTGCGGAACATTTTGCTTTTCGTTTTTGATTCTGAGAGAGTATACTATGAGAGCTGGTGCAATTAGCATCTGCTCCCATATTGTTTTCATTCTTTTCTATTAATTTGCTGCTAAAGCTAAAGTTTATTTAGCAAAAAACACGCGTAGAATACCTTTAGAAAGGGGATGTATCAAAAATACCACCTTTCGTAACATTTGTTATAGGTGCAAATCCTGGTTTCGCTTAATTTTGCTGACACAAAACTCAATTGCAGAATTGGTTTATTATTAACTTTAAATTAATAGATATGTTGAAAAGCATTAGTCTCAGGCTTTGCACACTAATTGTGCTTCTCTTTGCGGGCATCTATTCCTTTGCCCAGCAAGTCCAGGTAAAAGGTACTGTCGTTGAAAAATCGAGTGGTGAATCCATTATCGGTGCTTCTGTCATGGAAGTAGGTTCCAACAGTAATGGAACAATTACGGATATTGACGGAAATTTCACTCTGTCTGTAGCTTCCGGTGCCACATTGTCTGTATCCTATATAGGATATAAAGCCGTTACAGTAAAGGCACAGCCCACTTTACGCATTGAGTTGACGGAAGATTCCCAGTTGATTGATGAAGTAGTAGTGACCGGCTATATGTCCGAGAAGAAGGCCAGTTTGACTGGTTCGGTGGCTGTGGTCAAGATGAAGGATGTAGCAGATATTCCTACGGGAAATGTGTTGTCGAGCTTGCAGGGACGTGTTGCCGGTATGAACATTACGACTGACGGCACACCGGGCGGTGGAAATACTTCTACATTGGTCCGTGGTAAGTCATCTTTCCGAAATGATGCCAATTCCCCGCTTTATGTCATTGACGGTGTGATGACCCGTGAGAACATCTCGTCTATCCTTTCTTCCAATGATGTAGAATCCATTCAGGTATTGAAGGATGCCGCTTCCGCTTCTATTTATGGTGCACAGGCTGCCAATGGTGTGATTATCATTACTACCAAACGTGCCAAGAAAGGGGAGACCCGTGTGGATTTTGATATGTCGTTGACTTTGCAGACCTATCAATGTGGCTTTGATATGTTGAATGCAGATGAGTGGGGCCAGGTTTATTGGTCGGCTTATAAGTATGCCAATAATGGAGCTACGCCAAGCAGCGAAATATATGGTAATGGTGCAACTCCCCAACTTCAAGACTATATCGGCCTGAATGGAGCTAAAGTACATGCCGTTGATACGGATTGGCGCGATGTGGTTTATCGCACTGCCTTGATGCAGAATTATAGTGCGACACTTTCAAAGGGCTCTGACAATGGTGCCTTCTCGTTAGCGTTGAACTATCTCGACCATGACGGTCTGGTAGAGAATACGAATTTCCAGCGTATCAATACCCGCATCAGTTCTAACTATCATTATCTTGACAATCGCTTGCGCATCGGCGAGAACGTTGCCATCAATCGTTGGACACAGACCCTCAGTCCGGCCGGTGTAGATGAGAATGCCATCAAACAGCATCCTGCCAAGACGGTTTATGATGAGAATGGCAATTATAACGATGCCATCAATGATGTTTTGGGTGATGCCCCCAATATGGCACGTTTGTTGGAGAATGAAAAACAGAACAAACATGATTACTGGCGTGTCTTTGGTAATGCATTCCTTGAAATTGAACCGATTAAGAACCTGGTGCTGAAAACCAATTTCGGTATGAATTATTATGATGAAACCAACAAAACTTTTGAGCCGGCATGGGCACGCGATGAGGTCAATAAGCTGACTCAATCATCCAACAAAAGACTGGATTGGGTATGGACCAATACCGTGACTTATAGCAAAGCTTTTGGAAAGAACAATCTGACTGCACTTCTTGGTACAGAAGCCAAGAAGAACCATTCGGAATCCATGTTCGGTTATGGTACGGGACTGGCTGTAGAAGATGAAGATTATATTTATCTCGACGGTGTGACTGCCGGTAAGAATGTAGGTGCCGGTGCTTCCAATTATGGCATGGTGTCTTACTTTGGTAAAGTGAACTATGATTATGAAGGACGGTATTTGGCCTCTGTTACGGTGCGCCGTGATGCTTCTTCCCGCTTGGCAAAGGGTAATAATGTGGATTACTTCCCTTCAGTGTCGGCAGGCTGGCGCATTTCAAGTGAGAAGTTTATGGAAGCGACCAGGGATTGGTTGGCTGATTTGAAACTACGTGCTTCATGGGGTGTCAATGGTAACGATATTATTGATAATGAGGCTCCCTATACAAAATACTTGATTAGTCTGAAGGATGCAAGCTACAACATGAACGGTGATGGAACGACTTTGGCTCCCGGTGGTTACAAAGTGAGGTCTACCAATCCCGATTTGAAGTGGGAGAGTACAAGACAGCTCAATATCGGTGTGGACGCCGCTTTCCTGAACGGACGTCTGAGTGCTTCTCTCGATTATTTTGATAAGAAGACAAGTGATATGCTTGTGGAGAAACCGTATATCGCTGTCATTGGCGAGGGTGGTTACTGCTGGTATAATGGTGGTACGATGAACAATAAAGGTTTCGAGATGGCACTGACCTGGAATGATAAGGTAAAGGATTTCCAGTATAATGTAGCATTCAACCTTTCATATTACAAAAATGAAGTGACAGAGCTGACGGAAGAAATTTACTATACTTATGGTGGCGGTAATGGGGTTGACAAGACTTTGGTTGGCCAACCGTTCGGTTCATGGATGGGCTTCAAGACAGATGGAGTGTTCCGTACCCAGCAGGAGGTGGATGAGTATAAATCCAAATATAATGTACAGTTTGGCGCTCCCGGAGTAGGACGTATTAAATACGTGGATGCTGATGGTAACGGTACGATTGATACGAACGACCGTGTATGGTTGGGTTCTGACAATCCGAAAGTGATTGCAGGTCTGAATCTTGGGGCATCTTGGAAAGGCTTTGACCTCAGCATGTTCTTCAACGGTATGATTCGTGATGCCTATAACAACTCCAAATATTATACGGATTTATTCCAATGCTGGACCGGTAATCACTCTACCCGCCTGCTCGATGCCATGCATGCTTACGAGAACTTTGAAAAGACGGGTGTTTACAATAGCAGTGTACCTGCTTTGACCACTCTTAACAGCAACAATGAGCACGAAGTATCTGAGTTCTATATTGAAAATGGTTCGTATATCAAGCTGAAAAGTCTGACATTGGGTTACACGCTTCCTAAAGCAGTTCTCGACAAGATGAAGATGCGTCATGCGCGCATTTATTTCCAGGCTCAGAATTTGTTTACGATTACCGGTTATACAGGTGCCGACCCTGAAGGTTTGGGTTATCCTTATCCGTTGCCCCGTACGTTCTCTTTGGGATTATCATTTGGTTTCTAAACTTTAAAACTATACTATCATGAAATTGAAACATTTATATATGCTTGGCGTAGTAGCGCTGATGACTGCAAGCTGTAATGAAGACCGTTTCCTGGATTTGAAGCCCCAGGGTAGCTTGAATGAAGATATTATGACTTCTACAGAAGGTGCCGACCTTTTGGTGAATGCCGCGTATGCAGCTTTGGGTGGTCCCGAAGGACAGAGCTGGAGCTGTCTCTTATACACATCTCCGAGCCCACGAGACTAGGCATGATCTC
>ENA-OXEI01000581-OXEI01000581.1-human-gut-metagenome-genome-assembly--contig:-NODE-581-length-10949-cov-8.419222_pt1 | contig 10949 bp, 6 predicted proteins | sample MGYA00249361_ERZ652255 | MGnify/ENA primary metagenome ERZ652255 (study PRJEB26925, sample SAMN05826744) | human gut metagenome | biome: ENVO:2100002; feature: ENVO:00000062; material: ENVO:00002003... | reverse complement strand
GATCTACACGTAAGGAGTCGTCGGCAGCGTCAGATGTGTATAAGAGACAGGTGTGCTTCTTCCGCATGTTGCGTGTAATAAATCAAGGCCTTGAAGCGAGGAGCTTTGGCATAGTTTGCCGGATAACCTTCGGGGACTTGTGCGTACGTCAGCAGGGTGCAAGCCGTAAACAATAAAATAAACAGATGTTTCATAATTTGTAATTTATAATTTATAAGTTATTAATTCTCCATTATCTAATATTCCGCAATCAGAGACAGCCATTTGCCTGCCGAGGTAATCCATACCTCTTTATAACAGGCATTGTTGGTTTGCGGCCAATAGGGGACATCGTCGTTACCCAGGGTACGGATACCAACGGGCATCTCTCCTGTCATTTCTCCCGAAGAGAAGGTATTCAGTTGCGGATAGTTGTGTCCTTCTCCATAAATCAAGGATTGTCCGAAAGGATTCTTGCCTACGGTCCAGTACAACTGTTCCAGACCGATGTTGAGCAGTTCCTTGTCCTTCAGGAAGTTTCCGCAGATGGCGGCGGACTTTCCGTTGGAAAGATGGATGGCGGTATTGCCGTTGAAAATGTTGAACCACACGGGGAAACGTTTCATGTAGTGCTCTTTGTCCAGTTGTACTCCTCGTTTAATCTGTTCCGTGTACAGTTCCTTGGCATTGGCAGGGGGAAACAGATGGAGGGCGTAGAAGTTGGTGGTATCCTTATATTCCTCTGCATGGTAAACACCGCTTGGAATCATACCGTAGGGATGGGTATACTTCATCATTCCTTTCAGATACTCTCCATATAGTTGTATGGAATTCACCCATTTAGGATAATCGGGGTGCTCCTTCTGGGTTTCGCAAAGCATCACCATGGCCTGCATATAGACCTGCTCGCGCGACTGGTGTATGTAATGTACGATGGATTTGCGGGATTTGTCCCGGTAGAAGAATCCGCGTGTCCCGTCTTTGTCTTTCAGCGGTTCCGTGCGCTGGCAGTCGAGGGTGTAGCGGATGTATTCGGCGGCGATGTCCGCATAAGAAGGTTTTCCGGTCAGCTTGTATAATTGGCTTGCCGACCAGGAGATGGTAGCCATATACTGACTTTTCGAAGTGTTGTAACTGTGTTCGTAAGGCTGGACGAACTGGTCGAAGCTATCTTTTTTGAACTTCTCCATAGCAAAAGCGAAATCTTCTTCGGCCACGCGCAATAGGTATTCCTGCAGCATCGGGTCGTTGTCCAGCGTCATGGAGGCGTAAGCTTCGTATCCGGCATAGAGAAAGTTGTCAAATGCCATGTTCTGTACACGTACGGAAGATATGTCGTCCAATGTATTGAACACACCGTCTTGCCAGATAAGCAATCCCATGCTGCTGGCGCGGTAACCATCGCCGTAGCGGTTCTTTAGGATGAACTCTACTCCCCATTCCGCCTCTTCACGCAGGCGGGCGGCGAGGGCTGGGTTGATATTTCTTTGTTTATTATAGGCTTCGAGCAGAGCAAAGGTCACGTCTCCCGTCTGCAAGGTTTGCTGGGACAAGTCTCCTGCATCGTGCCATCCGCCGGAGTAGGAGATGCTGCGTCCGTCATGTCGGGACATGAGGTCTACGTGGCAGGTGGAATGCTTGCCGGGAACCGGATGTCCACAGCGCTGGCAGAAGATGAAGTTCAGCACTTTCCATTGTGAATCTTCCCAAAGTCTTTCTCTAATCCGGAAGGTGGGAGTTAGCGATGTTCCGACCTTCAGCTGATACTCTCCGGGATTATTGAAGGAGGTGAAATCAATAAGGCCAAATTCTCCGAGAGTGGTTTTCTCTTTTCGGATGTCTCCTTCGTAAGCTATTTCTCCGGTTGGGGTAAGCAGTTGGAAGCGCTTTCCGGCGTCTATGGTGAGGTTTGTGTTGATGAGGGCGGTTTTGGGGTGGTTGACGGCATAGCCGGTTGTCGAGTAGGAGATTTTTCCATCGGCAGGTATCCATCCGCTGACTTTCTCAGGGGCTTTCACCGTTTGCAGTTGTAGATTGTCCAGGTAGTAGATAGCTGAATCTCCTGTAGTCCGGTCTTTGCCTTTGAGGGCTGTGCTGAAGGTGATGGATATCACCTTGTCGCGCTGATACTCGTCTATTTCGAGGAAGCATTGGTTCCACTCCTTATTAATAAGGTTAATGAGGTGTGAACCCGAAGGCTGATTATATCCTTTCTTGGCAGGAGTATCTGCATTGCGAAACGTGAGGTTCATGTTGACGATGCGCGCGCCGTCGCAATCGGGATAGATGGAGAATACGATGCGGTTGTACTTCTCCAGATTGGCGCCGTCTAGATGATAGGTAACACTGCTGTTTCCGTAGGTGGCATAGTCTGGGTCGGAAGGAGAGCCGGTCGCCCTTTTCCCGGTGAATGTGGGGAATTGCAGTTTGATGCTGCCTTTGCCGGAAACGGTCTTTTCCGTACTGAAGGACATGCTTCCTGCGCCGGAATGACTCCATCCCTCTGTACCTGCCGAGCGGGTGAGAGGAGCGCTTTGCAAGACCTCCTTTTTCCATCCGTTGGTTTCGAAAGAGTTTTCAATATCCAGGGGGAGGGGTTGATGTATCAGTCCGCTTTCGTGGAGTTGTCGTTCCAGTTTGGGGTCTTGGGTCAGACGTGTCTGACCGTATGCGGCAATACTGCCGAGAGATAAAAGGTATAAAAATAATAATGTCTTTCTCATGTTGATGTCAACCTTTGGTTTCGGTTGCAATGTTAGCCATTATTAGGCAGAAGGAGGTTTGAAAACTGCCATAAAAGCTTTAAAAGCTATCCGAAGTAGAGGAAATATGAATTTCGGTAGATGTATAATCCCTATGATGTACGACTTATAATGCCAAAGAAAATACTAAAATCGTATTTTCATAACAGAAGAAAATTGTAACTTTGCGAAGTTATGTCACAATGTTAACCTATGATGCGTATCTTGATTTTAATAATAATGCTGTTGCCATGTTCGCTTGGTATGTATGCATCTGCAATAGATAGCCTTTTGTCTGTTCTGGATAAGACTATCGTGATGCGTAGACAATACGAGGAAGAAAAAGAACGGTATATTTCTTTGATAAAGGATGAGTTGAAGCAAGGGAGGCTTACTGACATGGAGCGTTATCTGATACAAAATCGTCTTTTTGCCGAATATAATTCTTATATTAGTGATTCTGCATTACATTATATAAATGAAAATATTCTTATTGCCACACGGCTAAATAATAGGCAATGGATAAATAGTTCTATATTAAATAAAGTACATATTCTAAATACTTCGAGCCTTTTTGTTGAAGCAATGGAATTGCTGAAATCGCTTCCTCGTAACACGTTGGAGGGTGAAAATATAGTGGACTATTATGTATGTTTTGAAAACCTATATCTCTATCAGGCAGAGTACGCCACTGATCGGAACTACGTGAACAATTATCTTCGGATAGCAAATTTGTATAGGGATTCTATAATCAGCCTAGTACCGGAAGATACTTATAGATATGTAGTCGTGCATGCACCTCAGCTCATTGACCAGGGAAAAAGTCAGGAGGCTATATGTTTATTGAAGAATTTTTTACCTCGGTTGAAATCCAATACGCGTGAGTATGCAGTAGCTACTTCAATTCTGGCTTTTGCTTATCATGTCGTGGGGAACAAGCAGAAAGAAATGGAAGCACGTATTAGCAGTGCCATTGCTGACATTAGGGCAGTGGTGAAAGAAAATTATTCTTTGTGCGCATTAGCGGAATTACTTTATGGAATGGGCGATTTGGAACGTGCTAATCACTATATCAAGATTAGTATGGAAGATGCTAATTATTATACTACTCGGTTGCGTAGTTCGCAGAATTCCAAGATGCTTCCGCTCATAGATCGTGCTTATCAGCAAGAAAAGGAAATACAGCAACAGCGGCAGAGAATGTTTATTACAGGCATATGTATCCTTTCTGTTTTCCTTCTATTGACAGTACTGTGTGTGCTATGGCAAATGAAAAAATTGTCTTATGCCCGTAAAAAAGTTGTTGCTGCCAATTCCCAATTGAGTATATTGAATAGTGAATTGAAGAAGCTGAACAAGTCTCAACATGAGGCTAATGAACGATTATTGCATACTAATCAGACTCTTACGGAAGCCAATCATATTAAGGAAGAGTATTTGGGACGTTTCCTCAGTTTAAGTTCCTCTTATATAAGTAAGATGGAAGAATATCGCCGCATATTGAACAAGCAGGCTGCTGCCGGTAAACTTGAGGAGTTATATCGTACATTGAAGTCCGACCGTTTCATAAATCAAGAGTTGAAAGAGTTCTATCACAATTTCGATGTATCTTTTCTTAAGATATTCCCTAACTTTGTAGAAGAATTTAATCGTTTGTTGCCAGTTGAAGAACAATTGCATCCTAAAAATGAAGAATTGCTTGTTACCGAACTGCGCATATTTGCACTGATTCGTTTAGGTATTACAGACAGTGCGCGTATTGCAGAATTTTTGCGTTATTCCATAACTACCGTCTATACTTATCGTTCCAAGCTAAAAAACAAGTCTCTTTGTAAAGAGGACTTTGAAGAACGAGTGATGAAAATAACTTCTTTTTGATTTTATCCTCCTTTTGAGGCTTTCTTCTGCCTTAAAAAGTTTAGAAATGATTTAGAAATTAGTAGCAATAGCATTTTTGTAATGCGTTGTATTATAGTTGATTGCCTGTTGCAGGACTTTAGATTTTTATCTCAGCCCAAATCGTGCGTTTGTTTTGATAATACATTTGCATCAATCTATTTATTGTTTAACTAATTTCTAATAAGATGAAAAAGAAAAGTCTAAAGAGATGCCTTAAAAAGCGCATGATCCTTTTACTGGGTTTTCTTATGATGACTGGTGTTGCTGTTGCGCAACAACTTCAGGTACAAGGAAAGGTGACCGATGCAACGGGTGAAGGTCTTATCGGTGCAAGTGTATTGGTAAAGGGTACAACTTCGGGGGTGATAACTGACATTGACGGTAACTATGTGTTATTGAATGTCAATCCTGATGCAATACTTATTTTTTCTTATGTAGGTTACCAAACGCAGGAACTGAACGTATCCGGTAGAAACAAGATTGATGTTGTCTTGCATGATGACCAGCAGGTGTTGGAAGAAGTTGTAGTAGTGGGTTACGGTTCATTGAGTAAAAAAGAAGTTTCCAGTTCCATTGTACAAGTGGATAAGAAAAATTTTAATTTGGGGGCTATGAATAACCCGATGGAAATGGTATCGGGAAAAGTCGCGGGCTTGAATGTCAATACGCAGGCAGCTGCCAATCCTAACTCCAGTTCTTCATTACAAGTACGTGGTGCAACATCTGTTTCTGCAAGTAATAGTCCTTTGATTGTCATAGATGGTGTGGCAGGTGGCGATATCCGTAACATCGCTGCACAGGATATTGAATCTATTACGGTATTGAAAGATGCGGGTTCAGCTGCTATTTACGGAACGCGAGGTGCTAATGGTGTGATTTTAGTTACAACGAAACGTGGCTCGGGTGAAGCTGGAAAAACGGTAGTCACATATGACAGTTACATCGCTTTTAATGTAGCCAAGCCCTCTCCGGATATTCTGTCGGCTGATGAATTCCGTCGTTCGAGACGAGGTACAGACTATGGAGCCGACACTGACTGGTATGGACTGATTACTCGTGATGTAGCATACGACACAAACCAATATATATCTATTGATGGTAGCACAAAGAATGGTTTCTATGGTGCTTCCTTCAATTACAAAAGTGCCAATGGACTTGACATCGTGAGTGGTCGTGAAGAATTTGGAGGTCGTTTTTCTATGGAACAGCGTGTACTGGAGAATCGCTTACAATTCAACGGTTCGTTGAGTGCACGTCGTGTAAATGAAACCTGGGGAAATGATGGTTTCTTCGATAGGGCACTCACAATGAATCCTACAATGCCGGTATATAATGCAGACGATTCGTATTATCAGCCTACTTCTCCTACGGGTGCAACCAATCCGGTTGCGGAGCTTGCTTTGAGAGATAACAACGGCCAGCGTATGTATTTGTTGGGTACGGCTGAGGCTAAACTGAATATTTTGCAGACAGAAAAGCATTTGTTGAATACAACATTAAGTTACTCATTGCATTACAATGACATGAAGCAACAATATTATGCTTCGTCTGCCGGTTCGGAGTCCTATTGGAATGGTTATAAAGGACGTGCGGAAATGAAGTATCAGAAATGGTACACCAATCGATTGGAGTGGTTGGGAAATTATGCACTGAACTTGGGCGACCACAATATTAAGGCTGTAGTGGGCTATACTTATGAGAAGTCTATCTGGGAACAGATTGGTGGTAGTAACAACGACTTCTCTTTTGATAATACGAAATATTGGGATTTGGGCAGTGGCTCTTATCTGAAGGATGGTTTGGCAAGTTTATATAGCGGTCGCTCTGAATCGACACTTATTGGCTTCTTTGGTCGGTTGAACTATAATTGGAAGGATATGCTTTTTGCATCGGCTTCGTTGCGCTATGAAGGCTCTTCCAAATTTGGTGCTAACCAAAAGTGGGGGTACTTCCCAGCAGCTTCTTTGGCTTGGGAAATGATGGAGATGGGCTTTATGAAGAATACCCGGAAAGTGTTGACCAGTTTGAAACCGCGTGTTTCTTTCGGAATTACCGGTCGTTCGGATTTTGATGCTTATAAATCACTTTCTACTTACAATACCAATGGTAGTTATCTCTTTGACGGGCGTTGGGTAACGGGCTATGCTCCCTCTAGTAATGCTAATCCGGATTTGGCTTGGGAAAAGAGCGTTGCGATTAATCTGGGTGTTGATTTTGTTCTATGGAATCGTTTACGTGGTTCAGTGGAGTATTTTGACCGTAGTTCTAAAGACTTGCTTTATACGTACACGGCACCTCAACCGCCTTTTGTCTATTCCACTATTTTGGTTAACGTTGGAACAACGAAAAATACCGGTATAGAAGTATCTTTGGATGGTGATATCCTTACTAAAACAGCAGTGAAGTGGACGAGCGGAATCAATTATTCTTATGGGAAGACTAAGTTGACCAAACTTTCTAACGATATTTACAAGGCATCTTATCTCGACCTTTACTTAAAACCGGGTACTGGTTCCAGCGAATATTTCTTCCGTGTGCAGGAAGGGGGAGAGATAGGGCAGTTCTACGGTTATGAATATGCAGGTGTTGACGAAAATGGCAATATGCTTATTTTGAATGATAAAGATGAGCAAATACCGATTTCTCAGGCTGATGCCAAGTATAAACGTTATATTGGCAATGGTGCTCCCAAGCACTTCTTGTCTTGGAGTAACAACCTGACTTGGAGAAATTTTGATTTGAGTGTATTCTTCCGCGGTACATTCGGTTTTGATGTATTCAATATGCGTAAATATGGTATGGGGCTTCAGGGATGTGGTACAGATAATGTTCTTCGCTCTGCGTATCTGGAAGATAAGAATATCCGTACCGGTGGTGGAGTAATATCTTCCTATTTCCTGGAGGATGGTAGCTTCATAAAACTGGAAAATGTAACCTTGGGATATAATTTTACTCCTAAGAACCGTAAGTTACTGGATAATATGCGCATATATCTGTCTGCCAAGAATCTGTTTACCTTGACCGGATATTCTGGTAATGACCCTTCAATTATAGACGTGAATGGTATCCAGCCGGGAGTAGATAGTAATAGTGCTTATCCTACAGCAACTCAATTGAGTTTAGGTGTGACTCTTCGCTTCAAATAAATGAGAAACAAATTATTAAAAATATGAAAGATATGAAATATATAAAATGTCGTTGGTTATTGGCGATGATTATGTCATGTTCACTTTTCTCTTGTACTAATTTGGACGAGGAAGTGTTCGATCGTGTGGATGCCGGAATTTATTATCAAGATGAGACGAGTGTTCAGGGGGCAGTGGCAGCCATCTATTCGAAAGCTGCATATAGTTATTTGGAATACTTCTGGTATTTGCAGGAGTTTTCTGCCGACCAGGTGGCATGGCGCAGTTGGAACGGTGGACTTTGGGGATGGGATGAGGCATTGAAGTTTGCTTTGTCTTCACATACCTGGACGTCAGAATCAACCATTATTCGCCAAACTTGGGAGAATGCGTGGACCACTATTGGGCTTTGCAATACGCTTATTACAGATTTGCAGGCAATCAGCCCCGCATCTATACGCATGACTGAGGATGCTTTGAATAGTTATATTGCCGAAGTACGTACCCTGCGTGCTTGGGCATACTACAATATCTTTGAGATTTGGGGTGGAGCACTTCCCTTGAACATTTCTTCGGGTGCGGAAATCCCTGGTTCTGCAGATACTGATTTTGATAAGGGGTGCAAGATTATCTACGATTTTATCAGTCAGGAATTAGATGAGTCAGTTACAGATCTTATGAAAGAAGATGGTTCTGGAAAGACTCGTAACCGCATGAACCAAGCTGCCAATCGTATGATTAAGATGCGCTTGTTGCTGAATTCTGAGGTGTTTATCAAACAAAACAGTTATAATGAGTGTGCCACTCTTTGCCAAAAAATTCTGAATGGCGATTATGGTACTTACAGCATTACCGATGACTATCGCGATATTTATTCGATAAACAATGTAGAATGTCCGGAAGTTGTAATGGCATTGGCGATGGAAGTCGGTCAGGTCAATACCGGTTGGATGCGTAACATGCCTTTCATGCCTTACAATTGTTGGGATTACTTTGGAGGTACATACAGCCAGAGCGGATGGAATTGTGTATGCTTGGCACCTTCATGGGATAATTCTGGAAATGTACAGCCGTATGGTGGTACTGACAATCCTAAGAGCTTTCTTACCGACTACGGTGATAAGTTAGGTGCAGTTTATGAACGTTTCCACGATAAAGATATCCGTAAGCAGAACTATGTGTATAATGAAACAACAGGAAATTATCAAGGCATTTTCTTGAAAGGGGCTATTAAAGCCAACTATGGTAAGGGTGCAGCTTTGAAAGCAGATGCCGACCGTGACGGTCAGGATTTGGTTTATGTGGATCAGGTGGGTACATTCCTTAATTTAGGACGTAATCTGGAGACTGTCATGTCACCTCGCTGGGGTGAAACGAATTCAGGTGTCCGTTTGGTAAGATATCCGGTTTATCCGGAGAGTGCAGGCATTGATTTCCAAAACATCGATGAGGTGGAATTCCGTTTGAGTGAAGTGGTCTATACTCTTGCTGAATGTAAAATGCGTGCAGGTGATACGGAAGGTGCTAAAGAACTGGTATATAGAGTTAAAACACGCTATTTTACAGATAAATCGGCTCTCGAGCAGCCCGGTCCTGGTTTTACATCCTTTGATATGGATTGGATGTTGAGTGAATGGGGACTTGAATTCTTGGGAGAGGGGCGTCGTCGTCGTACAGACTTGCGTCGTTTCGATAAGTTTACGCAAGGGCAATGGTGGTTCTTTGGCCGTGCCACGGACGACGGTTTAAGCTATCCGGCTAAACGTGACCGCAAATACGAGTGGTATCCCTTGCCCCAGTCTGCCCTTATGGTAAATCCGGGACTGGTACAGAATCCTAATTATTAATCATCCTATAATAATAGTAACAATGAAAAAATATATATGTAATCCGCTATGGCTTTTGTTGCTTTTTGTAGCTTTCATCAGTAGTTGTGACAAGGAGGAAATTGTGTTTGACCATGAGTTGCCGCAATTTGAACTTCGTAGCGATGCTATCTTGCTGGAGGTGATTATGCCCCAAGGAACTGGTGCCGATGAAATAATTTATATTGCAGGCGATTTCAATGGAGGTCAGGATGCTGCTTCCGGAGACCTTAAGTGGCAGATGGAGAAAGCTGCAAACAATGATGTTAAATGGGGCATATACCTCTATCCGGAAGATTTTGTTAATGGAAAGACACTTGCCGATGGCTTTTATTTCGTTTCTAAGACACAAGGTATAGAGCGTACTTTGCAGAATGGGGATGCTTTACATCAAATTTCGGCTAAGGTAGGTACTCGCACTGATATAACGGTAACCCGCTGGAATGCTTATTTTGAGGAGCCGGAAGACCCAAGTGAAGTGATTCATGACGGTTATGCTGTGTTCGTGATGGACAATACAGGTTGGGATGCACTGACACTTTATGCGTGGGGAAATGATTTGCCGGAACTTTTTGGAGGTTGGCCCGGTATTTCACCTACTGGTAGCGTTGAGATAAAAGGAATTACCTATAAATACTTCGATACAGGTGAAGCAAATAAGGGATTGGTTTACAATTTGATATTTAACGATAATGGAGTAGGTTCACAATTTGATGGACCACAGAACTTTACTCTTGACCGTGACATATATTTGGAAATCACAGAAAGCGGTTGGACGGAAATAGATCCGGATGCAGTGGTTATCCATGATGGTTATGCCATATTTATTGAAGACCAGTCCGGATGGGCAGAAACAACCATATATGCGTGGGGAAATGATATACCGGAACTCTTTGGCAGTTGGCCAGGAATATTACCAACCGGTAGTGTTGAGATAAAAGGTGTCACGTATAATTATTACGATACAGGTGAAGCAAATAAGGGATTGACTTACAATCTGATAATGAATAATAACAATGGAGGCTCACAATTTGACCTCGCAGCAGTGACGCTTGATCGAGATTATTATTTCCGTATTACGGACATAGCTGGTGAGGAGATTGACCCTAACAATCCGGACGGAGACTCTGAACCGGAATCTGAAGCGGCTTTTGTTTCTAATCAGAATAATTTCTTGAAATGAGTTTTGTATAGTAATGAAGATGTTAAATGACCTATTGGTGGAATGAGATTGGGGATAGGATATCTCTTTTCAATCTTGCGGATATATGTCCCAAGGCTTGGTTTTTCCTGTCTCTTATACACATCTGACGCTGCCGACGACTCCTTACGTGTAGATC
>ENA-OXEI01000577-OXEI01000577.1-human-gut-metagenome-genome-assembly--contig:-NODE-577-length-11015-cov-19.617336_pt1 | contig 11015 bp, 7 predicted proteins | sample MGYA00249361_ERZ652255 | MGnify/ENA primary metagenome ERZ652255 (study PRJEB26925, sample SAMN05826744) | human gut metagenome | biome: ENVO:2100002; feature: ENVO:00000062; material: ENVO:00002003... | reverse complement strand
GAGATCATGCCTAGTCTCGTGGGCTCGGAGATGTGTATAAGAGACAGGTATACCCCAGTTCCCGCGCTCGGCGGCGCAGCAGATCCGCTGACTCAAGCATCAGCAGATCTTCACTGCCCGTTACCAGCCAAAACGGAGCAAGTTCGCGGCGATTGGCGAGATCGGCAGCGAGGCTGCCGGCATTAAGCGCCATGATGAACCTTTAAGGCGTATCGGTACTCGGGCCCTTGGCGGCGCCAAGACGCTGCACGATCTGAGAGATCAGGTCGTTTTCCATGTCGTCGTAAAGCACTTTCTCTTCACCTTCGCGCGAAAGGAATTCACTTTCCGAATAGGTCAGATCTCGGGAGGTCGCGAGCCGCGTCGTTTCAACGAAATCGAAACCGTCGGGGGACACAACGCGGAATTCAAGCGTCATGGTGAGTTCATATTCGCGCGCTCGACCTGCGTCGTTGATCGACAAAATGTCGCGGCTGCGGTTGACGGAGAGGAGTTCCAAAATGGCGTCTGCCTCCTTTGGAGAGCTGACGACGCGAACATCGGATCCTGATTCAATGACGCGCTTTAAAAGACCGGAAAAACGGGTGTTTTCCGGCATCTGCAGATAGAGCGTTTCAAACGGCGCGGAGAATTGGCCGCGCAGGCGAAAGCCGCAGCCCGAGAGGACGACAGAACCGGCCAGAGAGCCCAAAAGCGCAAAAACCGAACGACGGGAGAGGTGCTGCATGCAGAAGATCCCAAAAATGAACAGGCGCTCGAAATTAGGCAAGCCCACAAAAGAATTCATTATAAAGAGGCAGGGCTTTTGGCGGCATATTGGCAGCCGCAAAGAAACGACAGAGCTCCTGTCGTTAACAGAGAAAAAAACGGCGCCCTTCAATGCTGAAGGACGCCGTCTCAACCGGCCTTAAAGCCAATGACTCATTGAGTATCGCTTTATTTGGCTACGACATTCACGAGCTTTTGCTTCACGATGATGACGCGGCGAACCGGAAGGTCACCCACAAACTTCTTGACGTCCGGATTGCTCAGTGCGGCAGCGCGGATCTCATCCTCACTGGCTTCAGCAGAAACCGTAATGGAGCCGCGAAGCTTGCCGTTCACCTGGCAGACGAGGGTGAGCTCATCGGCCTTGATGGCATCTTCGGAAACCTCGGGCCACTTCGCATCAATGAGGTCGCCCTCGATTGCGATGAAGCCGAGCTCTTTCCAGAGTGCGGTGGTGATGTGCGGAGCAATCGGGTAGAGCGTACGCAGCAGAATGGATGCGGCTTCCTTCAGAGCAGCTTTGCCGCCTTCAGATTCCGTACCCTTAAAGCCGTCGATTGCGTTGAACATCTTCATGCAGGCTGACACCACCGTGTTGTACTGCATGCGGGAGTAGTCGTAGTCGGCTTGCTTCAAGCACGAATGAATTTCGCGGCGAAGATGACGAGCTTCGTGGCTGAAACCCTCAGAAGTCGATGCTTCCGCAGCATTGTTCAGGTCGGTTTGATGCGCATAGGCCCAGTTCCAAATACGACGCAGGAAGCGGAACGTGCCTTCGGCACCGGAATTCGACCAGGCTGCCGATTGATCTGGAGGACCGGCAAACATCACGAAACTGCGGGCCGTGTCAGCGCCGAATTTGTTGATAATGTCGCGCGGTTCAACGACATTGCACTTCGACTTGGACATCTTTTCGATGCCGCCGAGCACCACGGGCTCGCCGTCTTCCTTGGAGATCGCTCCAACGGGACGGGCTTTGTCGTCGAACTGAACCTCCACTTCGTCAGGGTAGTACCAACGGCGGTGACCATCGGGCATATCCCGGTAGTAACACTCGGCCATCAGCATGCCCTGAGTGAAGAGGTTCTTAAACGGTTCGTTGTACTTCACGAGACCGAAGTCGCGCATCACCTTTGTCCAGAAACGGGCATAAAGGAGGTGCAGCACAGCGTGTTCGATGCCGCCGATGTATTGATCCATCGGCATCCAGTAGTCGGCGCGCTTGTCGACCATTGCTGTCGTGCAGTCGGGCGAGCAGTAACGCTGGAAATACCAGGAGGAATCGACGAACGTGTCCATCGTGTCGGTTTCACGTTCGGCGTCCGCGCCGCACTTCGGGCACTTGACGTTCTTCCAGGCATCGCACTTCGTAAGCGGATTGCCTGAACCGTCCGGCACGAGATCCTCAGGAAGCACGACCGGGAGATCTTTTTCAGGCACCGGCACAGGACCGCAGTGCGGGCAATTGATCATCGGAATGGGCGTACCCCAATAGCGCTGACGAGAAATGCCCCAGTCGCGCAGACGGAACTTCACTTCCTTTTGTCCCAGCCCCTTGGATGCGAGCTTGGCTGCAATGGCGTCAATGGCGTCATGCATGCTCAGGCCGTCGAATTCGCCGGAGTTGACAAGATGCGTTTCGCGCGCCTTGTCGCCATACCATTCCTGCCAGGCATCGGTAGAGAAGGTTTCACCGTCAACCGCAACCACCTGCTTGATCGGCAGACCAAACTTTTTGGCAAATGCAAAGTCTCGTTCATCGTGAGCCGGGACAGCCATCACGGCGCCTTCGCCGTAGCCCATGAGGACGTAGTTGGCAATCCAGACTTCAACGGGTTCACCCGTGAGCGGATGCTCGACGTAAAAGCCCGTCGGGACGCCCTTCTTCTCCATGGCAGCCATGTCGGCTTCCGACACGCCGCCCTTGGCGCATTCAGCAATGAAGGCCTGCAGATCCGGACGATTTTTGGCGAGGTAGGAAGCGAGGGGATGTTCGGCAGCGATGGCGACGAACGTCACGCCCATCAGCGTATCGGCACGCGTCGTATAAACGGAGAGGCGCTTCTTTTCGCCGGCCAGTTCGTACGGGAAGCAAAGCGTCACGCCTTCGGAACGGCCGATCCAGTGCTCCTGCATGCGGCGAACCTGTTCGGGCCAGCCGTCAAGCGTTTTGATGTCGTCAAGGAGTTCCTGCGCGTACTGCGTAATGCCAAGGTAATAACCCGGAATTTCGCGCTTTTCAACAATCGCGCCGGAGCGCCAGCCGCGGCCTTCAATAACCTGCTCGTTGGCCAGCACAGTCTTGTCGACCGGGTCCCAGTTGACGATCTGGGTCTTACGGTAGGCAATGCCTTTTTCCAGCATCTTGAGGAACAGCCACTGGTTCCACCGATAGTACTCGGGCTTGCAGGTAGCGACTTCACGCGACCAGTCGAAAGCAAGACCCAAGGGTTCCATCTGGGCCTTCATATCGGCGATGTTGCTGTATGTCCACGCAGCAGGCTGAACCTTTTTGGCCAGGGCGGCATTTTCGGCCGGCAGTCCGAAGGCATCCCAGCCCATCGGCGTCATGACGTTGTAGCCCTTCATGCGGTGGAAGCGGTACATGACGTCATTTAAGGTGTAGTTGCGCACGTGGCCCATATGCAGCTTGCCGCTCGGGTAAGGAAGCATGGAGCACACGTAGAACTTGGGCTTGGGATGGCCATTGGCGTCTACGGCATCTTCTTTGGCACGGTAGACGTCTTTGTCCTTCCACATCGCCTGAACTTCGGATTCGACCTCCTGCGGGGAGTATGTCTCGCGCATAACGCTCTTTGTCCAGTGTGAATAAGTTGGGGGGAAATTTGAGAATAGTTGTTAAGTATAGCCGCCAGACCTTGGCGGGAACGCCTTCAGATCCCTCTGGAATACCTGCTGAGTGATGCAAGTGCGGCTCACTGAACCGGCTTTTCCGGTTTGCAATAGAAAACTACGATATTGTCCTTAGACTTTGAATATGCTGTGCTGTTTGGCAGTTTTGAATCGAAGCGGTGCAGTTGGCTCTGCTTGTGCTACCTTTTCGGCCGCAAATTCATTTCTTGCATTGTCTTCAGAAAAACTACTCCATCGAAAGTCTGCCTATGTCGAGCGATATTCTGGCCAACCTCAATCCCGAGCAGCATCGGGCAGTGACCGCACCTGAAGAGAGCGTTCTCATTCTTGCCGGCGCAGGATCCGGCAAGACGCGAGTGCTGACCACGCGCATCGCCTGGCTGCTTGAGCATAATTTGGCGACGACGGGAGAGATTCTGGCGGTGACCTTTACCAACAAGGCCGCCAAAGAAATGCTCACGCGTTTGGAAGGCATGATTCCTTATGACTTTCGCCGCATGTGGGTCGGCACTTTCCATGGCCTGTGCAACCGTATTCTGCGCATTCATGCGCAGGAAGCGGGACTGCCGAAAACCTTCCAGATCTTGGATTCCGGGGATCAGCTTTCGCTGGTGAAGCGGCTCATGAAAGCTGCCAATATTGATGTGGAAAAGACGGATCCCAAGCAGGTCGTCAATTTCATTAATTGGTGCAAAGAAAACGGACTGAGGTCTTCGGGCGTTTCAGCAAAGGATGCGTCCGATCTGCGTCTCGGGCTTTACCAAGCTTACGAGCGGGAATGTCAGAAGCAGGGAGTAGTGGATTTCGCAGAACTGCTTCTTCGCTGCTACGAGCTGCTCACCCGCAATGACCTTGTTCGCGCGCACTATCAAAAGCGCTTCCGTCATATTCTCGTCGACGAGTTTCAAGATACCAACGTTTTGCAGTACCGCTGGCTCAAAATCTTGGCCGGTGAGAAGCTTGGGCCAAACGGTACGTCTTTGAATGCGGTTTTCGCGGTTGGTGATGACGATCAGTCCATTTACGCTTTCCGCGGCGCCAACATCGGCAACATGGCGGACTTTCTCAAGGACTTTCATGTTGAAAAACCCATCAAACTTGAACAGAACTATCGCTCGACAAAGACGGTTCTGGATGCCGCCAATGCTCTGATTGCCAATAATGACGGACGGTTGGGCAAAAACCTTTGGACAAGCGGCAGTCAAGGCGCAAAGATTTTGGTGAAGGAGCTCGAGAGCGAGATGGATGAAGCCGCTTGGGTGGTGGATTCGATTCGTCGGGCTCAGCGCCTTACAGGAGGCGATGCGTCTTGGCGTCAGTTTGCGATTCTTTATCGAACGAACGCTCAGTCACGGGCACTTGAAGCCGAACTGACGGCCCGAGGCGTGCCTTATCGCATTTATGGCGGCCTTCGGTTCTTTGAACGCGCGGAAGTCAAAAATCTGCTGGGGTATCTCAGGATGATTACCAATCCGTGGGATGACACCAGTTTTCTGCGTGTGGTTAATTTTCCGACGCGCGGCATCGGAGCGAAAACCATTGAGACGCTCCAGGAGTCAGCCCGTGCAAGTGGTCAGAGCCTTTGGGCCACACTGATTCAAATGGGCGACCAGCTGTCGGGGCGCCTGGCAGCCTTTCGCGACCTGATCTTCACGCTGCGTGAGACAGCTCAGAATATGACGCTTCCGGATGCGGTGGCACATGTCATTAAGGCTTCCGGGCTTGAGGCCTGCTACGAAAAAGATAAGGATGGCCCGGATCGCCTTGAGAACATGAAGGAAGTGATCACAGCCGCTGAAGGGTGGTTCAAAAACGAAAGACTGCCGGAAGATCTTTTGGCTTTCTCGCCAGCTAATGATGAGGTTCCGACGCCGATGGAGGGGTTTCTCACGCAGGCTACGCTTGAAGCGGGCGACAAGAGCGAAGGCCAGAATGTCAATGCAGTGCAGCTGATGACCGTGCATTCCGCCAAAGGGCTCGAATTCCCCTGGGTATTTATTGTTGGTGCCGAGGAAGGTATCTTTCCGCATTTTTCTGCGGTGAAAACCGTTTCCGAAGGCGGTCAAGGAGGGCTTGAGGAAGAGCGGCGCTTGATGTACGTGGCTATTACCCGTGCTAAGGAGCGACTCGTCTTCACGCACTGCAAGGTTCGTCGAACTTACGGCACAATCTTCAATAATCCGCTTTCATCCTTCGTTAAAGAAATTCCAGCAGAACTTGTGCAGATGGAGCCGCTCTTTGATGACGATGAGGATGATGATTCAGATCGGCAGGGCGGCCATTTCTACGGACGCGACCGCGACGATTCCTATGGGAGCGGGGCTCGCTGGGGAGGCAGCTCATCGGGCTATTCCGGCGGCTACGGTCGGTCCGGTCAGGGTTACAGCGGTTACAGTTCAGGACGCAGTTCAGGCAGCTCGTATGGTTCTAACCGCGTAAGCGATGCGGTTGTTTCCGAGAGCGGGCGGCGCAGCTTTGCTGGCGCCGGCGCAAGTCTGGCGGCCGCTCAGCAGCGCCGGGCTGAAGACGATTGCGGATATAAACCCGGCGACCGTGTTCGTCATGATGTATTTGGGGCTGGTACCGTTAAAGCAGTGATTGGTTCGGGCAGTACGACGGTGCTGCGCATTACGTTCGGTTCGTCCACAAAAGATCTTCTTTTGCGGGTTGCCAAAGAGAAACTGCATCACGCCGGATGATTCTGCAGAAGTCAGCAGGCCTGTTGCGGCCTCTGATAGAATCCGAATTCTTCTCCGGGCAGCCCCCGGAGAGAGAACAAGCACGGTGGGACCATAGTTCAACTGGATAGAACTGGCCCCTCCTAAGGGTCGGATCTGGGTTCGAGTCCCGGTGGTCCCACCACTGCCACTGTGCTTGAGGGCTGTAGAGGGCTTATTTTCCAAGATAAACAAAGCAATTAAAAACTTGGAAGGCTGCAGCAGGGTGCGTCGGCCAACTGCATTGACAATCGGATAAGACTCAAAATGGGCTTTTACCGGTTAAGGAAGTCTTTAAAGACTCAAAGAGACTAACTGTCTACAGACTCAAAAACCAATATGCATGGGGCCTCTCCTCGGAGTTCTCTAAGGTTTAATAGGGCTGCGTTCGAAATAAAGGGCTCGCTCAAAAAAAAGAAGCACGTTGTCTTTTGGGTCAACGTGCTTCTTTCTAGTGCCTGCGGAGAGTTAAGCGAGCAAATCCATCAAAGGGGCAATGGACTTTTGTTTTCCAAGATCAATCACGAATTGAATAATGTGCTGACGCTTTGACGCATCCATTTCATTCACCGCAGCTTCAAATTTAGCGACGATTTGTTCTGGCGTGGTGCTGTCGTGCGCGTCAAGGGTTTTGTCGGCATAAACCGTCCCGTCTTTCATCACAATTGACACTTCAGCCTGACGATGCGGGAAGCGGCTTGTGGCTTCCGGACTTTCAATGACGTGCACTCGACGGGCAAGGTCAAGTACTTCTGCGTCGGTTCGCACGGCCTGCGAGAAGTTCGCTAAGGAGACGCTTCCTTTGAGCAGCGAAATGGCAAAACAGAAGGGAAGAGAAAACTTTGCTTCATCTTCGGTGGCTGTTTTGAGCTGTGAAGTCAGATCGAAAGCTACCTTGTAGGTGGCTACATCAATTCGTTCAATCTCTTTTGGATTAATGGCGTATTTGGCCATCAGTTTAAAGAGCACATCAAGGGGAGAATTTGTATGTCCGCAGGACGAATACACCTTGTAGAAAGCTGAATCGGACACCAGTGCATCTTCAGATAAATGGGTGAGGTTTTCTGTATGCGGTTCAGTGCAGGTTGCTGCTACGAAACCTTTTTTACCCAGAAGTGCAGAGTGAGAGCCTGTCAGCCCCAACTTTGCCAGAGAGGCGGCATCAATCCCGTTTTGACAAGCTTCGGCAATATTAATGGCTTTGGCATGCGAGCCAAAGGACTCCACCAGTCCTCCTGCCATCGTCGCGGCGATACCAATAGCGTTATTGGTTTCTTCTGCGGACAGTTTCAGCAGACTGGCGGCTGCGGCCGCAGCGGCGATAGTCCCGCAAGTGCCGGTTGTATGCCAGGTCCGGTAATGGGACGGATTGACAGTGCGCCCCAAGCGGGAAAAAACTTCATAACCGAGAATGACCGCTTTTAAAACATCGGCTCCGCTGGCATTGAGGTGCTCGCCAAGCGCAAGTGCCGTCGGGACGGCAATTGAACCAGGGTGCCCGATGGCTGTACGGTGTCCATCGTCGAGTTCGCAGACATGCCCGGCAATGCCGTTGAGAAAGGCGGCCGTACGGGGTGAGCATTTGATCTGGTGACCAATGACAGTAGAGTTTCCCTGATCACCGTTTTCAATAAAGTACTTCTGAGCGATTTCTACTTGGGGATAGTGCTCTCCGGCCACGGCGCAGCCAACCCAGTCCAATACCCGATAGGCGGCATCTTCCTTGAAATGCGGGGCAATCTTTTCCCAATCGCAATTGGCGATAAAAGATGCCAGTTCATTTTGAATATGTTCTTGCATGATCAGCTCTCAAGATGAAAAAGCACTGCTCTTAAAGTAGTCGAGCAGTGCTTTTAGTGCCAATGAAGTTACGGCTAAATTACGGAAGGATGAAGAGGTAGACAACCAAGAAGTTCACCACGCAGCAGCAAAGCAGCGGAACCATGTTGCGCTTTACAACGCGGAATGGCGATACGCCGGCCATACCTGCCACAGCCACAATGCCGCCCGTTACCGGAGACATCGTGCGGCCGAAGCCCGTCATGGTCTGCAGGGGCAGCAGCACGTCAGCAGCATGGACGCCGAACTTTTCAGCAATAGCCGGAGCGATAGAAGCAAAGGAGTAGAACGGAGCGTTGCCCGAACCCATCAAGAAGGCAATGATGCCGATGATGACGCCCATCACGATGATCAGCGACATGACGCCGAGACCCATCGATTCCGCCCCAGCAATCAGCGCATTGACTGCACCGATGGCCGTGAGGCCCTTGCCGAACACCTGACCCGCAACAATGAGGGTGACGACGACGGCAAAGTATTTGCCCATGCCTTCAAAGAAGACCTTCATGCTGGCCATGACTTCAACGAATTCACGCTTGCGGATGTATTCGAAGATCATGGAGACGAAAATCGTGATGATGACAGCTGCCGGGATGCCGAGCTTGATGGTCGGCAGACCAAAGTACTCAGTCACAATCGGGTTGAACGTGAGCAGGAGGAAGAGCGGCAGAACGGTGAGCAGAGCGTAGATCTTAGGAGCTTTGTTAGTATCGTCAGCTTCTTCTTGACGGAACTTTTCGCGCAGCGCTTCAAAATCCGGATCAAGTCCTTCGCGCTTGTCCCAATACTTTTGAGCAAAGTACATCGTCACAAGCATTGTCGGAAGCAGGGCCCAGTAAATACCCATCTGCCAATTCAGGAAGTAGTCGGCCCATTCAATACCAGCCGTTTTGCAGGCCATATTGCAAGAGGCGGAACCTGGTCCGAGGTCGAAGAAGCGGCCCGCAGCAATGACGCAGACAGCAGTCATTCTCGGGACACCGGCGCGGATGAACACCGGGTACATAGTGACCATCATTAGCAGACCGAGACCGGAAGCTGAGGGAATCGCCATACCAAGCAGCTGATCGACAATGAAACCGGCCATGGCGAGCATATACGGATTCTTGACGTACTTGAGCGGCGCACTGACAACGTCATAGAGCGAACGGCCGGCTTCAAGCTTGTCCATGTACTTGGCGAAGCCGCCCATGCACATAATGTTTAAGCCCAGTCCGCCGAGCGTGGTTGAAAAGACATCCTGAATGATTTTGAAGATGTCGAAGAATTCTGATCCCGTGCCCTTTTTCAAGGCCAGTCCGGGCTCTACATCAAGCAGTACGGCGCAGCACAACAGCACCAGGCCGGCAATCATCAAGACTGCCGTCGGATACACTTTTTTGATGATCAGATAGCCAACGCAAACAATCACAACGATTGCGATGGTATTCGCTATAGCTCCCATAGCTTGGTCTCCTTGGTGGTCTCTCGCCGCAGCCCCTCAATGGGAATGCATTGGGGGCTGCGATTTCTCTCGATTTGAAGCTGGTTACTTCACCGTCTCCTTGGGCGATTCAGCAATGGATTTATCCGTGAGTTCCTGACCGATGCCGGGAAGATCCGGAATCTGATACTTGCCGTTGACCGGCAGATAGTCGTACTTGCAAGTGACGCGATTGCCTTCGAGCAGCGCGTAGCGGTGCAGTTCGTGAATAGCAAAGTTAGGAATTGCACATTCAAGCTGCAGCGCAGCGGCAGTCATGATCGGGCCGCCGCAGACGTGAATCTGGCAGGTCGTGTCATAGATATGACCCATGTCGCAGATCTTCTTGGCTTCACTGAAGCCGCCGCAGGTACCCAGGTCAGGCTGAATCAAATCAATGATGTGGTCTTCAAAGAACGGACGGAAGCCCCAGCGTGTGTAGACGCGTTCGCCAGCGGCAATCGGAATATTGATGCCGTCCTTGACCTGCTTGAGCTGGCCGGGATTAAGGGCCATCACGGGCTCTTCATAAGCGGCGATGCGGAATTCTTCGATCATGTTGCCGAATTCAATGGCTGACGTCGTATCCGTCAGTGCATGAGCTTCAACAATGATGTCGATCTTGTCGCCGACAGCTTCTCGGATTGCCTTGAGTCGTTCGTAGCCGACCAACAGATCGCGGCGGGCAAAGCAGCCGTACAAATTACGCTTCTTGGCACGGCCTTCAAGGTCAATTTCGTTGACGTCAACTTTGATGGCGTCATAGCCGTCTGCCAATGCCTGTTCAGCAGCTTTCGCATACTGTTCGGGCGTCGTGAGAATTTCCTTTTTTTCCGCATTGCCCCAGCCGAACTGCAGTTGGCTCGCATACGTGCGGAGTTCGTCGCGGCATTTCCCGCCGAAAAGTTGGTAGCAGGGAACGCCGAGGACCTTGCCTTTGATGTCCCAAAGCGCAATATCAATGGCGCTCATGCCGGCAGAAACAACCGTGCCGCCGCCCTGACCCCAGAAGGTCTTCTTCTGCATCTTGTCCCAGATGTATTCGCTGCGCATGGGATCTTCACCGATCAGAAGACGAGCCAGATCTTTTGCCATGCCGAAGCCCGCAGAAGCCCCGACACCATATGCCATGCCGACTTCGCCAAAACCGGAGACACCTTCATCGGTGTTGATGCGGACGACAACCGGGCGCCATTTAGCTACAGCCGACTGAAGAGGATTCTTCACATCAATGATGTCGACGCTGACGATCTTCATTTCTTACTCCTTGATTAGTGGAAAAACATGCTTAGGTAGGGGGGTTCCACATGTCTGTCTCTTATACACATCTGACGCTGCCGACGACTCCTTACGTG
>ENA-OXEI01000570-OXEI01000570.1-human-gut-metagenome-genome-assembly--contig:-NODE-570-length-11081-cov-6.899964_pt1 | contig 11081 bp, 7 predicted proteins | sample MGYA00249361_ERZ652255 | MGnify/ENA primary metagenome ERZ652255 (study PRJEB26925, sample SAMN05826744) | human gut metagenome | biome: ENVO:2100002; feature: ENVO:00000062; material: ENVO:00002003... | reverse complement strand
TAGTCTCGTGGGCTCGGAGATGTGTATAAGAGACAGCGGTAAGACCGTTCTTTTCCAAGATGTCCGCGCTTTGATTAGGTTTCGCGGCCGCGATTGCGACCAGCATGAGGTCGACGGTGACGTACTCGTCTCCCCTCCGTTGCATTTCTTTTTCGGCTTGCGATAGCACCGCCGACAGCTGCCTGCTGACGTCCGGCTGCGTTGTGGTCGATCCGCTGGCGCTCGGCAGCGATTGCATCGCCTGATGCACTTCGGCGCTCACGTTTTGCGCGTTGCCGCCTGCCGCTTCGATGAGCGCGCGGGCCATGCTGTTTTCCTGACGCAGCATCGCGTCCAGCAGGTGCAGGGTGTCTACCTGCGGATTGCCCAGCGCCGCCGCGTTCTGAACGGCGTCCGAAAGCGCTTCCTGCGCCATCTGCGTGAACTTCTGTTCCATATCATCCTCCATGGTTCGCGCCCGGCCGCCCGGCCTTCGCTACCGGGCCGGCGTTCGGACGCATATGTCGTTGTCTGATATGCTCAACCGACTTCATCGCCATTATATTCCCAAAACTTGAGTCCCACACACTCAACTTTTTGCGTTTCTCAAAACCGTCTTTCGACACAGGACGGCAGTCACCGACAATCACCAGCGCTCACCGGCAATCGCAATACATACGAAAAAGGCGGGCAGCAACGTAACGAAATCACGAAACGTTGCAAACCCGCCTAATCCAAAGTCCGCCAGCAAGCCGAAAATCAGCCGCGCACCACCACGTTGCGCAGATCGCCGATGCCCTCGACGTGCACGATCGCCTCGTCACCCGGATCCAGATGACCCGACGCGTTCGGAGTGCCCGTCATAATCACATCGCCCGGCAGCAGCGTGGTGAAACTCGTAATCGCCGCGATCTGCTCAGGAATGCCGTGAATCAGATTCGCCGTGGTACCCGACGCCATCGGCACATCCTCACCGTTGAGCGTGAAGGAAATCTTCGCATCCTTCCAATCCACATCGTCACGCGTCACAATCCACGGACCCAACGGGCACGCCGTATCAAAACCCTTCGCACGCGTCCACGTCGGATCAAGACCCTGCAGATCACGCAACGTCACATCATTCACGCACGTGAAACCCAGCACATAATCCATGGCCTGCTCCACCGGCACATTCTTGGCGATACGACCCATCACCACAGCCAACTCCGGCTCGAAATTCATATCATTCGAACACAGCGGAATCACAATCGGATCATCCGGACCAATCACCGACGTGCTCGGCTTGGTGAAAATCACCATATCCTCCGGCGCATGCTTGATATCGGAATGACCGGCCTCATGCATGAACTGCGCATGCGCCTCATAATTCTTCGCCAAACCGTACACCTTCGACGGAATCACCGGAGCCAGCAGACGAATGCCGTCACCATCCACCGGATAGCGCTCGCCGGTCGGCTCGACGGCCTGGCCGGACAGCGGATAGCCGTTCAAGGCCACGAGATAGTCCTTGCCGTCGTTCTTGTCGGTCTGAACGAAGGCGTACTGCGGTACATCATTATGCGTAAAACGTGCGATTCTCATACCCGCAAGTCTACCCGCTCGCCACGCCCGCCGTTCTCGACATGCGTCGCTTTGCGGACGATGCCGATTGCTCGCATTTTTTACGATTTTTGCGATTATTCGCAATGCAGTTCCGCCCGCAACGCCGCCACCTCGCGTTCCAGCTCGTCGATGCGGCGCACCTGCTGGGCGATGAGCAGGTCGCGCACGTCACCTCCCGACAGAATCGGGGCTTCGGCTGCGTTGCGCGGCGCGGGCAGCGTCGCATTGCTTTGCGTTTCCGCCGGTTGCGTTGGCTGCACCGGCTGCGATACCGCAGATCGAGCAGCTTCCGCCGAGTCCGCCGACGGAACCACACCCGCCGACGCCGATGGCATCACTCCACCATTCCCATCAACCGATACCAGCCGGTCCGTGCCCATACGGCAGGCAATCTTGCGCCAGCGCGCGAAACAACGTTCGATGCGCTTATAGCCGATCAGCGATGGGTCGAGTCCGGCTTCGCGGAACAGTTCGACCGGCGATTCGCCTGCATGGTACCGGCGCATGCAGTTGTGTTTGAACGATTCCGTGTAGGTGATGCGTCGCGACGTCGCTTCGGCCACCACCGGCAGCGAGCGCAGATATTCGACTTCTTCCGGACTGAACGCTCCCCCACCGTTGCACATGATGTTCCCTTTCGGCTTGGCGTGCGGCGGCTCCCTTCCACCGCACGGCAGTCGAATGGCCTCCGTCATGCCATTCCCCTGTTCGGCTTGCGATTTGGTTTGCGATGCGCGCTTGCGATACGTGTTTGCGATGCAAGGCCGCAATCCGATTCGTTGTTCGCTTCGTGTTCCATCATACCGGTACGAATGGCGTTTTTCCAACCATTTCAGGCGGTACTAAACCCTAAATCACCCGTATTCGTCACAACAAAAGCGGGCGAACCGTTGATCGCTCAACGACTCACCCGCCCGAACAAGCCCCGTTGCCTGTCTGCTGGCCCGCTCAGACCGCCATCGGCGTATCGGATTCGCGGAAGCGCAGCACGAGCGCCAGTCCGGCTCCGGCCATTACCAGGGCCGCGATGGTGAACAACGCGGTGCCCATTGCGCCGGTGAGCGGCAGCTGCGTGACGTTCTTCACGTTCTTGACCTGGATTGCCTTGTCGACCTCGCTTGCCAGACCAAAGTTGTTGGCGCCGACCAGCTTGAAGGTCGATTCGCCGTTCTCCTGATTCACGGTCAGTTCGACGGTGAAGGTCGGCACGAAGTTCTTCGCGTAGCCGTCCGCGAATCCGGTTTCCTTCAGCGTGTACTTGCCGGACTTCAAGCCCATGATCCTCACATTGCCGGTGGTGGAGACCACGTTCTCGGTAGTATTCTTCTCGTTCGCCTCGGCAAGGCGGTATTCGCCATCCACAATCTTGATGAACTTGAGCGGGGTCTGCGAAACCTCGGTTCCCTCGAACACGTGGAACTTCGCTCCTGCGAGACCATTGGCATCGCTTCCGACACCGTACTTGTGGAAGGAGAAGCCCCCGGTATAGGAGTCGAATTCGACCGGCGTGTTCCACACCTCGGTGTCACGGGACACGGCCGCCTTGTTGGTAACCTTGTTGCCCATGTCGATGATGTCCTTGTTGACCACGGCGGTGTAGGTGATGACCAGCTGGCCGCTCTTGTTGGCCAAGTCGAATTCCAGCACGGTGGTGGTCTTGCCGTCGGCCCCAACGGTCGGAACGGTCACGTAGGCGAACGGCATATTCGTTTCCGTGCCATCCGCGGCTCGAACAACGGCCTTGAAGTCCCTGTTGACCGTCAGGCCCTTGGATGCCACGTCCTTCACGAAGTACGGATACTTGTCGTAGCCTTCGGCCGCGTTCGGAATATCCAGCGTGATGGTGTAGGCGACGGTCTGCCCAATGCTCACGCCTTCAGTGGTGGTAATCGTATCGGCCGTCTTGCCCGGCTGGTCGGGCTCGTTCTCGTTCTTGGCCACAAACATGCCGACAGCGTTGATCTTGCCCTGGCCGGTTGCCGGATCGCCCTTCACTTTGAATGTGGCGGCCACGCCGTTCAGCGTGGTGGCGACGATGGCATTGGTTCCCCGACCGCCGTCCTTGTCCACATCGGTGATGAGATACCAGCCTTCTTCAAGCGAACCGATGGCAGCCGTACCGCCGTTGCCTGCAACGGTTTTGTCGGCAACGACGCCATCGCCAACCGCCAACGAGGCCGCGAATGTGCGGAACCAGGCGGCGTCGTTATCGCCGGTCTTGGTTGCGGCGAACGCGGCCGGATTGCTGTCATATTCGGAGGGCATGCTGACAACGGGGTCCATGTTGTTGTTGGCGGCGGCCACCGCGTCGGTCACAGCAGTCACCCAATCGGCGTCGGTGTCGACCTGCACGGCGTCGCCGTCCACCGTCAGCGAGGCGAACTTGTACGCGGAGTAGGTGTGCCCCTTCTGCGAATGCCGCACTTCGATCGATGCGCTGCCGGCCGCATACGCTCCGGCGGTGCCGAGCGCCATACCGCCCAGCAACGTTGCCGCCGCGGCGATTACTGCACAAAGCCTTCTCGTCTTCATGATGAGAGACCTCTCTTCCTTGGTTTGGTCGGCCTTGTTGCCGCAGCCGATTGGTTGGTTTTATGGGAAGTTTCGTATATTGTGTTGTTCTTTGGTTGTGATTGAAAATTGCGATTGCCGGATTGCGATCAGAGAATTGCGATTGCCGTCCGGCAGTTCCGTCACGGCCGTCCGCGCCCGATCAAAGCCAGTCCGACAATGCCCGCAAGCAGCAGCAGCAGTGCCGTGACGCCGGCCACGACCAGCCAGGTCCGTCCTTCCGATGCGCCGGATAGCGGCAGCACGGCCACCATCTCTTTCACGTTGGTGAACGAGGCTTCGTAGGTCGCGGTCTGTCCCTTGTCGAACGCGCTCCACATGTCGGCTCTGGTGATGCTGATCGGCACTGAGGTGACGTTGCCTTTCGCGTGATAGCCGGCGATGTTGCCTTCCGTGACGGTGTAGTCGTCTGCCATCACGCCACGGAATGTGTACTGCCATTCGCCGGTAGGCAGCTCGTCATCTTCGGAAAGGTCTTTGCCCAGCTTCGATGCGCCGCCCTGCATGAAATCGATGCGCAATGTGGCTCCGCTCGCCGGCATTCCGCCTTCCCAATGTTTCGTCACGACCACGTTGGCGGACGGCACCTGCAATACGGGATGCTGGTAGGCCGCGCAGGCGGACTGCTTGTCGAAGGCGTAACAGACCTGCGCCGACGCGTTCGATCGGAAGCCCGGCTTTCCTGCGGAAGTCGTGCCGGTGCCCGCGTCGCCGGTCGCGTCGTAGTTGATGCCGCCGTCGACCATATTGACCCGCGCGTAGGCGCTGTCGGTTGGCACTATGCCGTACGAGAGCGTGTAGGTCGCGTTGTGCAGCAGCTCGTAATCGCCGGCGAATTCGACGCGGATCTTGCCGTTGCCGGCGTCGCTGTACCACAATGTGTAATCACGTTCCAGCACTGGAGGCGTAGCCCCCGAAGACAGATTCGTCACGTTGAGCGTCACGCCGCCGGTCACTCGGTAGTAGGTTGCTCCGCCGAAGTTCCGCATGCTGGCCATGTTCCAGACAACGCCATCAACCTGCGCGTATTCGGACAGCTCGTCGACGATCGAGACGCCGCTGTAGGCGCTTCCCGTGGTGATTTCCTTCTGGATGTCGTCGAAGATCTTCGTCAGGTCGTCAGCGCTGTTGGTGGCCTTGTAGTAGCCGAGGTTGCCGCCCGTACCCCAATTGGCTTTGTCGTACGCGGTGGCGTTCGGATAGTTGCTGGACACGGCGTGCATGAACTGGTTGGCTTGGTCGTTCTCCCTGTTGCCGAACGATTGCTGCTCCGGATTGGCGCCTTCGAAGATGCCGATGCTGTAGATGAGCGTGCCGGCCGATTTCATGGCGAGCGCGGTTTGCACGGCGTTATTGGCGACTCTTGTGCTAAAAGCGCTTTGCGTGGTCGGCACACCGTCCGCGAAGAAGATGACGATTTTCTTCGCGCCTGGCCTTGCCTGCCGTAATGCCGTCTGCGCGGCGGTCATGCCTTTGTCCGCAGGGGTCGCGCCATTGGCGGATAGCCTGTTCACCGATGATTTCAGAGCGGCGGTATCGCTGGTCAGGGAACTCACCACGCCGGATGTCTGCCCGAATTGAGCGATGGCGATTCGCACTTTGCTGTTTTCGTCCTGGATGGTGTCGTTGGTGGTCTCGGTGGCGTCGATGAAGCTGGTCGCCGCTTCTTTCAGCGCCGTCAACCGCTCCGGATTCGATTTGTTGCATCTTCTTTGGCTTCCGTCCATGCAGTAGTTCATCGATCCGGACGTGTCCAGTACGAGCACCACTTCGATTTTCTCCGTGGTCTCATGGCTTTCGCGGGTATCCTTGCCCACCACGTTGAGGTTCAGCGTGTATTTGCCGCCGCCGTTGTATGTGATGCTTTTCGCGTGGTCCGGCGCCTGCACCGCTTCGTTCGCAGCGGCGCGCATCACGGTTTTGCGATTGAAGGTGAAGCGATCGCGCATGATGTGTTCGGCATCGTCGGCATCTTCAGCAGTGTTGCCATCGTTGTCAGCATCGTCCGCATCGCCGGTTTTGCCGTCATCGGCTGTCGCACCCGCATCGCCATTCGCCACAGCATCCGTGCGATTTTCGCCGGCATGGTCGTTTCGATCGCCGTCTTGAGTCGGTGCAGCACCATTTGCAGGTACGTCAGCGTTCTCAGCCGTCGGCTGCCTAACCGCCTGCCGTTCCTGCTCCTTCTGCTCATTCGGCTGTTCCGTCTTATCGCACGGCTGCCGCTGTTCCGGCATCGTCTCCGACGGTTGTTCCGGTTGCGATTGCGACTGCAGTTGCGATTGCGCTTGTTCGTTCGATGGCTGATGCGATTCACCGTCGTCCGTAAGGCATTGTGCGTCGTCATCGTCCGTTGCGGACTGTCCGGCAACATCTTGCCCGGCAATGTCGGCAACGTCCGATCCGACTGCGTTTTCAGCATCGGATTGTTGCGTCGATTCCGGCTGGCTCGCTGCGGATTCGGCGGCCACGTTGCCGCCATCCGTCACCGTTTCGTCGGCGAACGCGGTCGCGCCGGCTCCCGTGGTGCCGGCCAGCATCGCAATCGTGACAAGCAATGCGGTGAATTTTCCCATCCGCGCGCCACACCGGCTTATGAAGCCGGCAAGCGGGTCCTTCATCCACTTCATGACATGTCCATCTCTCATGGCGCTGCGGCGAATTGCCTATGCGCCTCCATGCCTTGAACCTTATGGATGAACGTTTTGAAACCCGTCCCCTCCATTGATGGGTTCGGGGAACGTGCGGACCCGCGAAAATCGCGGCCTTCCCCCTTATCCTTTACGCGGCCAGGCGGAAGCGTGCCGCATGATTCGGTGTCGGGGCCGCATCGACCGCACGACCATGCAGCACAACAGCATGCCGCCCATCGTGCAAACGATGGTCATGGCGAGCGCGCCCAGTTCGGTCGCACGTTCGTCGCGCACGTCGGCCGGATCTGGCGCGGGCAGCGGTATTGCGACGCGATGCCCGGAGACTAGCAGCCGATGCGTGTTGATGCCGTATGGCGTGCAGGTCATCAACGTCAGCCGGTCTTCGCCGGGCACGATTTTCAACCGTGAGACGTCGTCCGGTTCGATCACGCTGATTCGGTCCACTTCGTATCCCAGCGTCTCGTCCATCACTTTGATGTACATGAAATCGCCGTCGTGCAGTTCGTCGAGCCGTGTGAACATCAACGATTTGACCAGGCCGCGATGCCCGGTGACCACCGTATGCGAGCCAGTGCCGCCGACCGGCAGGCTGGTGCCGTACAGATGCCCTGCGCCGACGGCGAGCACCGGTTCGGACGTACCATGCCGAATCGGCAGTTCCACGCCGATTTTGGGCACCAATACCGTGCCCATGATGCCTGCGCCGGAATCCAGCAGGCCCTGATAGTTCGCGTCCGTGTCCGCCGCGGAAAGCCCGGCACCGCCGGAAGGCGCCGAATCTTCGGCGGTATCAGCATCTCCGGCAGTGCCAGCCGGTCTGGTAGTGAACGGATCGGCCGCCTCGCCCAATACCGGCTGTCCTTCCACGGCAAGCCGCCGATTGTATGCGCGCGCCCGTTCCAACTCCTCCATCGCCATCGGATACGGCCATCCGGCAACCGTGCGAGCCGCCGAATCGGATGTCTCGGCCAAGCGCCGCGCGGAATGCGCCTGCATGGCGAACGGCAACGACGCGACCACCACCGCGCCCACGATCAGCAGCACGGACACGCACCGCACCAATATGAAACGAATCCGCCGCAGCCTGCGCGCGCGAACCACATCGGCAATGTCAATCGCCTCGTAAAACGACGGCGTTCCAGCGAACGTTCCAGCAGACGTTCCAGCGAACGCAACAGTTCCGGCATGACCACTGTCGGCAGCTGCACCGGCATCAGATCCGACTCCGGCGCCATTGCCGATGCCATCGTTATCGTCACCGGCATCATAGGAATCAGCCGAGGCGCCCGCCACGGCACCGAACAGCCGCATGGGCGAACGCAGCACCGCATGCGCATGCACGTAGGAATCCGTCCTGCGGGCGAGCAGACGGACGGGTTTACTCATCAATCGAGAGGCAGACCAAAACATGGGTTTCTCCTTCGAACACACCCATGTTCACACCCGCCATACGAAAGCCCTTGCCCCCTATAGAAGGGCTTACCCCTAGAAAGACAACGGTTTCAGGCACGAAACCGGCAATTATGGCACCAAACCGCGCAGCACCCCACCTACCGGCGGAACGCAGCTCAGACAAGCCGTTTTTCAGAGGAATGCAAGTCAGACGAATGTAAGCCAGACGAATGCAATCCAGGCGGACGAGCCCCGCAAATCCTTAAAAAAACAGAAAAAGTCAAAGAAAGCGCTCAGATGAACGCACGCTCACCGAAAATCGCAGTGCCGACGCGCACGATGGTGGAACCTTCGGCGATGGCCAGTTCCATGTCGCCGGTCATGCCCATCGACAGTTCCCGGCAACGGTCCGTGCCCGGTTCGCCGGATGCGAGGATGAGGTCGCGGGTCTTGCGCAGGTGCGAGAAACCGCGGCGAATCACCGTTTCGTCGTGCACATGCGCGCCGATCGTCATCAGTCCCTGCAATTCGATGCCGTCCAACGTGCCGATTTTCTGCGCGATGCGGATGGCGTGCGCCGGATCGCAACCGGATTTCGATTCCTCGCCGGATTCGTTGACTTCCAGCAGCACGCCGACAGTAATACCGCGAGCCACGGCTCTACGTGAAATTTTTTCTGCCAAATCGATTGAATCGACCGATTCGATAGTGTCGACCACCGGCAGCACTTTGCCGATTTTATTGCTTTGCAGCTGGCCGATCAGGTGGAATGGAATATGCTCCGCCGCAGCATCCGGCGCGGCGCCTGCGACGCCCAGCGAAAACCCGCGTTCCGCGCATCGCCGTGCCAGCCCTTCGGCCTTCGCCGTCACTTCCTGCGGACGGTTCTCGCCGATCATGCGCACGCCGGCATCAATCGCAGCCATGATTTCGCCGATGTCGCGCGTCTTCGTGGCGGCCAGCAGGCGCACGGAGCCGGCTTCGCGTCCGGCTTGTTCCTCAGCGGCCGCGATGCGGTCGAGCACACGATGCACGCCGTCCGTGATCTCACGTGCGCGCGCATCGTCGATCACCTCGTTGGCGAGGTTCTTGTGATCCATGTATGCAGTCATCGTCCACCTCTCGCAAGTTCATTCGACCGCCGGTCCGCGGCCGGCACCACCGTTTCCGGCATGTCGGCTGATATTTCGATACCAGTGTTACCAGAAAACCGCCGACAACGTATAAAGAAGCCCACGCGATGACCTGAAGTGAAGCGATAAAGCGGTCATAAATTCGCGCGGGCTATAAAACCAGACGGCAGTAGAAGGGGGACTTCAAAGACTCCGTCTACGCATTTAATGTATCAGATAAATGCGCGCGAACCGCCGGAAAAAACCAATAAATCTGAAAACTTTTTTTCAGATTTTATCCCCCTTGCGCAGCCCCTCCACCAAACGCTCCAATTTATCGACGCGATCGCTCAACACCATCACCTGGCATACCAGCGATTGAATCTTGCCCAACGGCACTTCCGACATCGCATTGTGGTTGTCCACAGCCGTATCATGCGGTTCCGGCTCTTCGGCCGCCTTGCGCATGATGTCCTCGTCACGCTTCCAGCGTGCGATATTGCGTTCGATGCGCTTGTGCCCGATGACCGATGGGCTCAATCCCGCGGAAATGAAGATCGCAGTCGGCTTCTCCCCCTGCAGATACCGCCTCATGCAGTCGATTTGGAATTCCCTCGCATACGTGATTCTGCTGTCCGTCACCGCGTCGATCGACGGCAATGTACGCAGGTATTCGATTTCCGCTCTACTGAACTGTCGCTTCGTCATATTCGCCCCTTGTAAATCCCCTTTTGACCGGCCATACCGATAACGCATAGACCGAATTGCCGAAATCACCACCCAGAATACCGGATGACGCACACCACCTTACGCACACCCCAAACGAAACGCGCGGCCCGTATCACCATGCGCTAAATATCCTTCTCACACTGTGAGATATCTCACAGCGACGGCACGTTTTCGGAGCACGCTGCAACCTCGGCATGGCACGTCACGGCACGTCCAGCAACGCATTCCACAATCGCGTCCCACGAAACCCGCCGTTCCGGCCGCCGATGCAGGTACAGTTGCAAGCATCGGCGCAACCGGTCTCTGCATCGGCAACACCGAACCGCCCGCCAACGACAGGAAGGAACCCCGTGCCAGGTCGTTTCGCACCCACCCCATCAGGCCGCATGCACATCGGCAACATCTATGCGATGCTCGGCGCATGGCTGTCCGCGCGTAGCCGCGGCGACGACATGCTGCTGCGCATCGAAGACATCGACGAACCGCGCGTGGTGCCCGGCGCGGCCGAACTGATGATGGACGATCTGCATTGGCTTGGCTTGGATTGGGACGGCGATCCGGTGTTCCAATCCGCTCGGCACGACCTGTACCGTGAGGCGCTGCATTGCTTGGAAAACCTGACGATTGACGACGCATACGATTCGCCGTTTGACGAGCGCAACGACCACACCCCCGCAGTCGGCAGCGCAGCCAACAACGCAATCGCTGGCACAACCCCGCTGATTTACCCTTGCTTCTGCTCGCGCGCCGACATCCGCGCAGCCTCCGCACCGCAGGAAGGCGACCGTTTCATGGTGTATCCCGGCACGTGCCGCCGGCTTATCGCCAGCAATCCGGATACCGTCCGGCGGCGGCTGGCCAACGGCGACCGCCATTCGCTACGCATCGCCATGCCCGCCGACACAAACCCGCACGCAACCGTCCAATTCGATGACGCAGTGTTCGGCCATCAGGAATTCAATCTGGCGCACGACGTCGGCGACACCATCGTGCGCCTGTCTCTTATACACATCTCCGAGCCCACGAGACTAGGCATGATCTC
>ENA-OXEI01000560-OXEI01000560.1-human-gut-metagenome-genome-assembly--contig:-NODE-560-length-11183-cov-20.392613_pt1 | contig 11183 bp, 8 predicted proteins | sample MGYA00249361_ERZ652255 | MGnify/ENA primary metagenome ERZ652255 (study PRJEB26925, sample SAMN05826744) | human gut metagenome | biome: ENVO:2100002; feature: ENVO:00000062; material: ENVO:00002003... | reverse complement strand
CCATGAGTGAAGACAAGCAGTATGACTTCTATGTGGCCGGTCCGTTCTTCGATCCCGAACAGACGGCGAGCATGGAACGGTTGGAGAAGGTGCTGGAGGATCACGGCAGGACACTGTTCAAGCCGCGATTCGCCAGCCAAATCGAGGAGGTCGGCCCCGAGGGCTGCTTCAACGATGACATTCAGGGCATCAACGCATCCCAAGCGGTTGTTGCCAATCTTATGGATGAAGACCCCGGCACCATGTTCGAGGTCGGGTATGCTCACGCGCTTGGTATTCCGGTATACGGCTATTTCGAAAACCTGACGCCGATGGATCGCGTGAATCTGATGATTGCGCAGGCGGTCGAGCTGGTATTCGCTGGGCCGGATGACGTGGCAAAGTATCTGGAGACCGGCGAACATACGGAGATCGACTATATTCAGTTCTGAAACGTGAGAGTCGCAACGCGGGTGGTCAGTGGTGATTGCCCGCGTAAATCCGCGCATGAATACTGGTTTTCTGCCGATATGTTGTCGAATAACCGCGCATACGGTTTCTCGTGAAGCATAATGGCGAATGAAAGGCGAGCCCAGGTCATCGGGTCGGTTCGCGGATTTGCGCTGTTAAGGAGATATCATGGCAAATCAGTCCCCATCCAATATTGCCGACAATCTTATGAAAAGTGCGGGCAGCGCCACTCATGCGGTCGTTGCGTTGACCGATAAAGGCCCGCTTGCCGGCTTCAAAAAGTTCCTTTCCCGCGGTTCGATGATTGATATGGCCGTTGGTGTGGTTATAGGCTCCGCGGTTACCACCGTGGTCACTTCCATTGTCGATAACCTCATCAGCCCGCTGATCGGCATGATCGGTGGCGTGCCGGATTTGTCTGGTCTGCTGACCATTACGTTCAATAACTCGACCATTTCGTTCGGCGCTATTCTGAATGCTTTGATTAACTTCCTGCTCATCGGTGTGGCCGTATACTTCTGCGTGATTCTGCCTATCAACAAGTTGCGTGACCTGACCGCCGCTCAAGATGAGGCCGAAGCCAAGGAAGAAGGCCCAAGTGTCGAAGAACAGACGCTCGCCACGTTGCAGGAGATTCGCGACGAGCTGAAAAAGAGCAACGGCTCCATTGGCTGAGTCTGGACTGGGCATGTAAACATTGAGTTGCCGCATGGCCTCGCATTCCAGTGGATGCCGGTGTGCGAGGCCATTTGCATTGGGCGTGCAGCGTCAATCGGCGTGTTTTGTATCCTCCGTGGAGTTACATGGGAATATGCCTGAAAACATCGCCGATAAGGCCAATAACGATACTCGTATCGTCAAGCAGTTCACCAATCCCGTCAAGGAGCCGATCGACAGCGACATCAACCTGTTCGATTTGCTCGATGAGCGAGCCGAGCGCGATCCCGATGGCGCCATGATCGAATATAAAACTGAGGATGGCACCTGGCAGCCGTACAGCGCCCTGGTCTTCCGTGACATGGTCATCGATCTGGCCAAAGGCCTGATTGGTCTGGGCGTCAACAAGGGCGACTCCGTGGCCATCGTGTCTCGCACGCGTTGGGAGTGGACCGCTCTGGATATGGCGATCATGTCCATCGGCGCACTCACCGTGCCGGTATATGAGACCAACTCCGCCAGCCAGGTCAGCTGGATTTTCAACGATTCCAAGGTCACGCTCGCCATCGCCGAGGATGACGGTCAGCGCGACAAGATTGAATCCGTGCGCAGCGAGGTACCCACCCTGCGCAACGTGTTCGTCATCGAAGCAGGCGGCCTGAACGCCATCAAGACCTATGGCGAAAGCGTCACCGATGCCGAATTCTGGGAATACAAGAACGCCTCCCACGGCGACGACCGCGCCACCATCGTTTACACGTCCGGCTCCACCGGCACCCCGAAAGGCGTGGAGCTCACCCACCGCAACTTCGCGTTCCTGGTGCGCTCCGCCCTGCAGTACATGCCTCGTGCCGGCGCATGGCCCAACCGCCGTCTGCTGCTGTTCCTGCCCCTGAGCCATGTATTCGCCCGATTCATGGAATTCTTCAGTTTTGGCGGCACCATTTCTCTGGCCCTGAGCTCCAATATGAAGACCATGGTCAAGGACTTCGAGACCTTTGGTCCCACGCTGCTGCTTGCCGTGCCGCGTGTGTACGAAAAGGTCTACAACGCCGCTTCCCAGCGTGCCGGCAGCGGTTTTGCGGGCAAGATGTTCATGCGCGCCGTCGAAAACGCGCGTGAATGGTCCAAGGCCGAGCAGAAGGGCGAGAGGCTGCCGCTTCCCGGTCGTGTTGCTCACGCTTTCTACGAGCAGGTGGTGTACAAGAAGATTCGTACCATCTTTGGCCCGAACGCCGACTTTGCCATCACCGGTGGAGCCCCGATGGATTCCGAGCTCTCTCACTTCTTCAACGGCATTGGCATGCCGGTGCTGGAAGGCTACGGCATGACGGAAACCTGTGGTCCGGTGTGCGTGAGCTTGCCGGAAGACAATCGCATCGGCACCATCGGCATGCCGATGTGCGGCATCACCGCCGGCATCGCCGAGGATGGCGAGCTGGTAGTCAAGGGACCGCTGGTGTGCAAGGGATACCACAACAACCCTGAGGTCACTACCCAGCAGATCACTGATGGTTGGCTGCATACCGGTGATTTGGGTGATATTTCCGAAGACGGATTCATTTCCATCACTGGCCGTAAGAAGGACCTCATCATCACCGCTGGCGGCAAGAACGTGTCGCCTGGCCTTCTGGAGGCTTCTGTGATGACCTCTCCGGTGGTCAACCAGTGCTTGGTTATTGGAGACAAGAAGCCGTTCGTGGCTGCCTTGGTCACGCTGGATTTGGTGGATGCCAACAATTGGCTGGAATCCCAAGGTGCCAAGCCGGAGCCGGATTTGGATGCCTTGGCCAAGAACGCCATTGTTCATGCCGAAGTTGAGCGTGCGGTGAATGCCGCTAACGAAGGTGTCTCGCGTGCCGAATCGATTCGTAAGTTCGAGATTCTGCCCGATGAGTTCACCGAAGCCAATGGTATGCTCGCTCCGAGTCTGAAGACTCGTCGCGCGCAAATCGTCAAGCACTATCAGGAGCTCATCGACAGCGTAATCTACGTGCCGCTCAAGAAGTAACCAGTAAGTTTACAGGAAACAAGCTCCCTCTGAAGAGGGAGCTGTCGAGCGGCAGTGAGACTGAGGGAGAGAGCTGCGGCTCATCCGTGAAAAACAATAAGGCCAGGTGTATCGCGCACCTGGCCTCAGCTCCATTCAGTCCAGAATCGCCGAAACGTAGTCGGCGGCGGCTTGGTCAAGGGCGTCATCGGTGATGGTGGCAGTACCCTGCACCAGGAACGGCTTGGCGTATTCCATGCCGACCTTATATGCCACAACTTCAAATGGGCTCAGTAGGTCATCCATAGTACGGCCGTATTCGCCGTCTTTCTGATATTTGATGGCATCGGAGCCAGTGGTGACCACCAGTTTGAGTTCCTTGCCTCGCAGTGCGTGGCCGCCACCGTAGGCCCATCCTGCGGTGATGACCCGATCCTCCCACTCCTTCAGCAGGGCGGGGGAGGAATACCAGTAGAGCGGGAATTGCAGAATCACACTATCGGCTGCCTCGAGCAGTTCGTGCTCGTGATCGGCGTTGACGGCGAAATTGGGGTATTCGGCGTACTCGTCGCGGATGGTGATGTCTTCTTCGCCCTGAGCCTTCAGCTCGGCAATCAAGCGGGCATTGACGCGGGAGCCGTTCTGCAGGTGGGGATGGAATACAAGAATCAGTGTTGACATTGATTTGTCCTTTCTCATATGGTCGGCGTATTGCCGACGGTACGATTGCATGAATTGATGTTGGAATCAGTCCAGATTGGATTGCGTTCCTGCTGTGGCTTCATTAGCAGCCTGATCGGCCTGAGCCTGATCGAGCTTGGCGCGTACATCATTGAGCAGGCTCTGGGCTCGTTTGGCCAATGCTTCACCGATTTCCCACTGGCGCATGGATTGATCGAGATTCAGTCCGCCGGTTTCCAGCGCCTGAACGGCTTGGATGAGCTTATCTCGAGCCTCCTCATAAGGCATCTGCGCAATGAGCTCGCGTTCTTTGTCTGATAGTGAAGACGCGGGGGTGGTGTTGTCGGTCATGGTGTGTGCTCCTTATCTATATACGCATTGAGTTTCTCTTGCAGCAGCTCTGCGAGCGTTCTTACGCTGCGGCGGATGTGGTTGTGGCTGTGATGACACCCTTCTTCAAGGTTACGGTGATGTCGTCTCCGATATGAGCGGTGGAAGCGTCATCGAGTACGGTGCCATCGGCGGATTGCACCACGGCATAGCCGCGGTTGAGTGTGGACTGGGGGCTGAGGGCGGTCAGTGAGGCATGCGCCTTCTCGACGGTGAGCTGAGCGTCGTCCACGATTCTTCGCAGGCCGATATCAAGGCGCTGTATGGAATCGTCAATCAAGCGCTGATGCGGCTCCAGCATGGTGAGAGGTTGCGTCAGGCTGGGACGGTTTGCGTATCCCTCGATGAGGCGATCTTCGTTATCCACTCGTGAGCGAATTCTCAGACGCATACGGTCGATGGCTCCGGTAATGAGCTGCGTCTGTTCGTTGACGTCCGGCACCACACGTTTGGCCGCGTCCGTAGGGGTTGAAGCACGCAGGTCGGCAACCAGGTCCAGGAGGGTCCAATCGTCTTCATGTCCGATGGAGGAAATCAATGGTGTGGTACAGGCATATGCGGCACGAACTACGCGTTCATCCGAGAAGCCCATGAGGTCCTCGAATGAGCCGCCTCCTCGAGCCACGATAATGACATCCACATCTGGATCGGTGTCTAGTCGTGCAATCGCTTGTGCGACTTCGCTGGGGCATTGCTCACCTTGCACATGCACATGAACAACCTTGAAGGTGACCGAGGGCCAGCGAAGATTCACGTTAGTGATGACATCTCCCTCGGCTCGTGCCTGTGGGGCGCAAATCAGACCAATGGTCTTGGGAAATTCGGGCAGAGGGAGTTTATGGTCTGCGTCAAATAGGCCTTCTCCTTTGAGTCGCTTGCGCAATTCGTCGATCATGGCCTTGAGGCTGCCACCTGCGCCGACTTTGAGAATGGTGTCTCCGCGCAAAGAGAGGGAGGTGCGCTTCATCCACAGGTTGGGCTTGCCGTGAATGACCACGCGATCGCCTTGAACGAATTGCCGGGCCGTGTCGGCAAACCGTCCAAAGCCATTGACCTCCATTGCGATGTCTTCGAAATCGTCGCGCAGGGTGATATACGCCGAACCGGCCCGTCTGGTGTTGATCTGGGTAATCTGGCCCGTGACCCACGCGGACGGCCAGCGCTCCACCGCCCCATAGAATTTCTGGCTCAGCATGCTGACCGGCCAGGGATTCTGCGCGGTGGTCTCTGCGGCAAGCCTTGGGAGCTGGTCGACCGGCCGCGGGCCGTCGGGCAGGTTGACGATTCCCTGCCCGGCTTCGGTGGCCGTGTTGGGCCCAAAACCGGCCGAGGCCAAAGATGCGGCGGTCGGCGACTGGCCCGTGTTCGAGTAACCCATTGCAGTAGTCATGCCCTTAACTATAAGTGCGGTGGGCGATGGCGGTAGAAATCTACCGGTCCTGTGATGGGTGCGTCATGCTTGTCGTATGGAGGCGGTGACGACGCTTTGTTGTCCCGTCCAAGAAGATGGGTACTGCCGAAAGGAGAGGAATCGATGGAAGGTGGAGTGCGACACGCGAGGGAAGAAACAGTTACGCTAATCACACAAATGTAGTTTTGGCGGAAAATAGCCAAAAACCACTATAAATAGTTCAACACACCCTTGTTGGACACTAGATATAGGGGTGAGCTTGCCGTATTCTTCTAGAGGTTCAAGAAAACGACATCAATGTAATTTCGTATGGCCCACGACGAGTGCGGCTGAAAACGCGGGGTCCGCAAGGCCGCGCGGGATGAGGAAAGGGGTGCCCGATGGGCGCACAGGTGCTGGAGGAGAACGTCACCAACAATGGGACCAAGGCGGCCGCGAAGGCCTCCACCGTTCTCGTTGAGAAGCGTGATGGTCGTGTGGTCGATTTTGACCCCATCAACATCATCTCTGCGATCAAGTCCGCCTTCGGCGACCTGAACAAGGAAGTCGGTCCCGAGGAAGATGCCATGATCCGCGGCTTCGCCGATCAGGTCGAAGGCGAGATCAAGGAGCGTTACGCTGGTCCCGCCAAGATCGAGGACATCCAGAACCTCGTTGAGCACGCCCTCATTGATGCCCACCTGTACGACGTGGCTCGTGCCTACACCAATTACCGTCTCGACAAGGACATCCAGCGTGCCAAGGCCACCGATGTCAACGAGGCCGTCTCCCGCTTCATCAACCACGATCCGACCCTAATCCACGAGAACGCCAACAAGGATTCCAACGTCTACTCCACCCAGCGTGATTTGCTGGCTGGTGCCGTGTCCAAGGCCGCAGCGTTCAACATGCTGCCGCCGGCCGTGTCCAACGCCCACATGAAGGGCGACATCCACTTCCACGATGCCGACTACTCGCCGTTCACCGCCCAGTCCAACTGCTCCCTGCCGAACTTTTGGGACATGCTGGCCAACGGTTTCACCCTGGGCAACGCTCCGATGGCATCCCCGAAGTCCATCGCCATCGCCGCCACCCAGATCACTCAGATCATGAAGGATGTGGCTTCCAGCCAGTATGGTGGCCAGACCGCCAACCGTGCCGACGAGCACCTTGCTCGGTACGCCAAGAAGGACTACGAGAAGTTCCTTGAGGAAGCCCGTGAGACCATCCCCGACGGCATGCCGGTTGAATTCGCTCGTCGTCAGGTCGAGAGCGCCAAGAAGAACGAGCCGGCCAAGCTGCACTTCGGTTCCCGCGAGCCGCTGCCGATGGACACTCCGTTCCACACTGACGTTGACGAGCTGGAGCAGGAGCGCGAGATCCTCGCCAAGATTCGTACCCGCAAGGCCATCTACGATGCCATGCAGACCATGGAATACCAGATCAACTCCAATCGTGTGTCGAATGGCCAGACCCCGTTCGTGACCGTTGGCTTCGGTTTGGGCACTGACTGGTTCGCCCGCGAGATTCAGCGTGCCATCTTCCTGAACCGTATCCGCGGCCTCGGTTCCGAACATCACACCGCCATTTTCCCGAAGCTCGTGTTCACCATCAAGCATGGTGTGAACGCCGATCCGGGCGATCCGAACTACGATTTGAAGCAGCTCGCCCTCGAATGCGCCACCAAGCGCATGTATCCGGACGTGATCTTCTACGAGAACATCGTGAAGATCACCGGCTCCTTCAAAGCCCCGATGGGCTGCCGTTCCTTCTTGCAGGGTTGGATTGATCCGGCGACCGGCAAGGACGTGGAAGACGGACGCATGAACCTTGGCGTCGTCACCGTGAACGTTCCGCGCATCGCACTGGAATCCCACGGCGACAAGGATCGCTTCTGGAAGATCTTCGACGAGCGTATGGCCGTGGCTCATCAGGCATTGCAATTCCGTATCATGCGTTGCAAGCAGGCCGCGCCGGTCAATGCGCCGACCCTGTTCCGTTTCGGAGCTTTCGGTCGACTCGGCGCCAACGACAGCGTCGACCAGCTGTTCCGCAACGAACGTGCCACCGTTTCCCTGGGCTACATTGGCCTGTATGAGGCGACCAGCGTGTTCTACGGCAAGAACTGGATGCGCGATCACGGCTGGGATCCGCAAGGCAAGGAATTCGCACTGTCCATCGTCAAGCGCATGAACGAGCTGTGCAAGGAATGGAGCGACGCGGAAGGATACCACTATTCCGTGTACTCCACGCCGGCCGAATCCCTCACCGACCGCTTCAACCGTATGGACCACGAGAAGTTCGGCGAAGTGGAAGGCGTGACCGACCACGACTTCTACACCAACTCCTTCCACTACCCGGTCTGGCTGCAGCCGACCCCAATGGAAAAGCTCAACTACGAGAAGGACTTCCCGTACTACGCGTCCGGCGGCTTCATCAACTACTGCGAGTTCCCGTGCCTGCAGTCCAACCCCAAGGCACTCGAAGCGGTGTGGGATTACGCCTACAACATCGGCATCGGCTACCTGGGCACGAACACGCCGATCGACCGCTGCTACGATTGCGGATTCCAAGGCGACTTCGAGCCCACTGAGGAAGGTTTCAAGTGCCCGGAGTGCGGCAACTCCGACCCGGACCACTGCAACGTGACCAAGCGCACCTGCGGCTACTTGGGCAACCCGGTGCAGCGCCCGATGGTGCATGGACGTCACGAGGAGATCGCGCACCGCGTCAAGCATATGAGCGGCGAAACCGGTCATGTCACCTTGAGTGACGGTTCCGAACGTGAATGGTTCGAGGAAGCCAAGTAAGGGCCGCGTCGGTAGCAAACATAAACGAAATATGAAAGAGGGTGGGTTTCCACCCTCTTTCATTCTGTGACAATCATGAGGCAAGCAGCAATCGCAAAAACGCGACGTAACGGCAAAACGTGAAGGGACAACGTATGATCAGCAGCGCGAATCCAGCAATTCAACGTCGTGACTTTGCGGCGGACGAAACCAATCGCGGACCTTTCATCCCCACAACTCGTTCCAACAATCCCAAAGCAGGGCAATGGACCAACCGCATGAGCCGCAATATGATCGCCGACTACAAACGGTTCCTCATGACCGATGGAGAAGGCATCCGATGCTCGCTGTACGTGTCCGGCTGCCCGTTCCATTGCGAGGAATGCTACAACACGTCAATCTGGGATTTCCAAGCCGGCCACGAATACAACGACAAGCTCGAAGCGCAAATCATGGATGACTTAAGCCAATCGTATGTGCAAGGCATCACCTTCCTCGGAGGCGAACCATTGCTCAACACGGGCGTGCTGTTGCCCCTTGCGCGCAAAATACGCGAACGGTTCGGTAATACCAAAGATATTTGGTGCTGGACCGGCTACACGTGGGAAGAGCTCATGCGCGAAGGCGAAAGCCCCGACAAGCGCGAGCTGCTCGAACTGATCGACATTCTCGTGGATGGCCGTTATATCAAAGAATTACATGATTCCCTGCTGCAATTCCGCGGAAGCAGCAACCAACGCATCATCGACGTGCCGAAATCACTGGAAAGCGGACAAGTGGTGATCTGGCCGAAACTACATGATCAAACACGATTCATTCCCGAAATATACGGCAAAGACCGTTCTGCAGGGGAAGGCAGCGCATCCTGACATGGAAATGCTTGGAAGGGTTTGCGATCTCGACATTCGTCGAGCGTCCAGATACATAATTAGGCACGTTGACTGGATTAGTTGTCTAATTTGTGCGCTGTGTCGTGCATTTTATGCTGATTGCGAGCATTTACAAAGCACTTAGGCGTGGGCACAGACTACGATTACATGATTGGATAACCCGGGGTAGGGGCTTCCATGCCTGCCATGGAATGCAGCCCGGCGGATAGAACGATAGAGGTTGAGACATGGTTGAAGCAGCAGAAGCCGTGACCGAAACGCACGGCACAAAGCCGTTGCGTGTAGGTCTTGATATCGGTTCCACTACTGTGAAGGCGGTGGTGCTCGATCAGTCCGACGCGCTCATGGACGCGCTGTTCTCCGATTATCGGCGTCACCACGCGAACGTGCGCGCCACCGTGGCCGGACTATTGGCCGACATCCACCAGGAGCTGGAAAAGCTTGGCCGAGGTGACGAGCCGATTCGCCTGGCCATCACCGGTTCAGGCGGTCTTGCCCTCGCAGACAGCCTCGACGTGCCCTTCGTTCAGGAAGTCATCGCCGAAACCGAAGCCATCGACAAGGAATATCCGCAGGCCGACGTGATCATCGAACTTGGTGGCGAGGATGCGAAAATCACGTATCTCAAGCCGACTCCGGAACAGCGTATGAACGGTTCCTGCGCAGGCGGTACCGGCGCATTCATCGACCAGATGGCAACACTGCTCGACACCGACGCCGCTGGCCTGAACGAAATGGCCACGCAATACGAAACCCTATATCCGATCGCATCACGTTGCGGCGTGTTCGCCAAAACCGATTTGCAGCCGCTTATCAACGATGGTGCGGCCAAGCCGGATCTGGCTGCATCGATCTTCACCGCAGTGGCCACGCAGACCATTGCAGGCCTTGCCTCCGGACGCCCGATTCACGGAACCGTGATCTTCCTGGGTGGTCCGTTGTTCTTCATGTCCGAACTGAGAGCCGCGTTCAAGCGGGCGCTCGACGGCAAAGTGGACGAATTCATTGTTCCGACCGACGCTCACCTGTATGTGGCATACGGTGCCGCATTGCAGGCCGATCAGGATGGTGACGACCTTGACTAAGCATTACGAAGCACGAACCTGCGCCGACCTTCTGGCACGACTGGACGAACTGGAAAACCTGCCGTCCAACACTCCGACCATGCCTCCGCTGTTCGCTACCGAGGCGGATCGCACCGCATTCAACGAACGGCATCATCGCGAGCATATCCATCAAGGCACGCTCGAAGGAGCCCAAGGACCGCACTTCCTGGGCATAGACGCCGGTTCCACCACCATCAAAGCGACGTTGGTGAACGACGATCGAGAAATCGTATGGTCCTCTTATGCGACCAACGAAGGCAGCCCGCTGACGGCAGCAGTGCAAATCGTCAAAAAAATCCAAGCCGAACTACCTGAAGGCGCATGGATCGCACGATCCTGTGCGACCGGCTACGGCGAAGGCCTCATCACCACCGGCCTGCACCTCGACGAAGGCGTAGTGGAAACCATGGCTCACTATCGCGGTGCCGAAATGGTCAGCCCGGGCGTTACCGCCGTTATCGATATCGGCGGCCAAGACATGAAATATCTCGCCATCAACGATGGCGTGATCGACTCCATCGCAGTGAACGAAGCATGCTCGTCCGGCTGCGGATCGTTCCTGCAAACGTTCGCCATTTCCATGGGTCTGACCATTCAGGAATTCACCCAAGCGGCGCTCAACTCCACCCATCCGGTCGATTTGGGCTCCCGATGCACCGTGTTCATGAACTCGTCCGTGAAGCAGGCGCAAAAGGAAGGCGCGTCCATCGAAGACATCGCCGCAGGCCTGTGCTATTCCGTAGTGCGCAACGCCCTCTACAAGGTAATCAAGCTGCGTGATTCCGGCGAACTTGGCGCTGTCTCTTATACACATCTCCGAGCCCACGAGACTAGGCATGA
>ENA-OXEI01000550-OXEI01000550.1-human-gut-metagenome-genome-assembly--contig:-NODE-550-length-11402-cov-28.759055_pt1 | contig 11402 bp, 6 predicted proteins | sample MGYA00249361_ERZ652255 | MGnify/ENA primary metagenome ERZ652255 (study PRJEB26925, sample SAMN05826744) | human gut metagenome | biome: ENVO:2100002; feature: ENVO:00000062; material: ENVO:00002003... | reverse complement strand
ATCATGCCTAGTCTCGTGGGCTCGGAGATGTGTATAAGAGACAGCAAGACATTCCCGAATACGCCACCCTGCCGGATGACGTGCGCGCCCAGGTGGATGCACTGCATGCCTCGGTGGCCGCACGCAATGATGAATCCACGCCGATGGATATCAACGCGGCGTGGGAGGCCAAGCGCCCGGCCCTGCGCCTGATCTTCGATGCGGGCCGCAACAACAAGCGCGAGCTGGAGTTCGAGTATTTCAAGGCCACGGCCGGCCCGGACCTCAATTCCTTCGCCACCTGGTGCCTGTGCTTCGAGGTGTGGGGCGCACCTTGGGGCGAGAACCGCTGGTTCTTCGAGAAGACCATCGACGACCCGACCGTGCAGACGCTGGTCAAGGACCATCATGATCTGTTCGAGTTCAACCGCTGGCTGCAGTGGATCGCCGCCGAGCAGGTGAACGACGCTCAGCACACGGCCTTGGATCATGGCATGACACTTGGCCTTATGCAGGATATGGCCGTTGGCGTGCACGGGCTCGGCGCTGACGCGTGGGCCAACCCGGAGCGTTTCGCCTCCGGTGGCGTCACGGTCGGCTGCCCGCCGGACTTCTACAACCAGCAGGGCCAGGATTGGGGCCAGCCACCGTTCAACCCGCGTTATCTGGAAGCCACCGGCTACCAGGTGTACCGCGAAATGGTGCATTCCATGTATGAGCATGCGGGCGCGGTGCGTATCGATCACGTGCTGGGACTGTTCCGCCTGTGGTGGATTCCGCAGGGACTTGGCGCCCGCAATGGCGCCTACGTGATGTACAACCACGAGGCGATGCTCGGCGTACTGGCCATCGAGGCCACGCGCGCCGGCGGCATGGTGATCGGCGAGGATTTGGGCACCGTGCCGGATTATGTGCGCCGCATTCTGGCCGATCATGGCGTGCTTGGCACCGATGTGGAGTGGTTCAACCGTGTGGACGATTCGCCGAACGCCGGCGATCCCTACCGCACGCCGCAGGAGTACCGCAAGCAGGCACTGGCATCGGTCACCACACACGATCTGCCGCCAACCGCCGGCTATCTGAACTTCGAGCATGTGAAACTGCGCGAGGAGCTGCATTTGCTCAGCGAGCCGGTGGAGGTGTTTGCCGCTTCGGCCATGGCCGAGCGCACCGCGATGATGAACCGACTGGTGGAGGGCGGTTACATCACGCAGGCTGTGGCCGATGACGCGGAAGGTCATGTGCAGGAGATCGTTGAAGCCATGCACGCCATGCTCACTGATACGCCGTCGCTGTTGTTGCAGGCTGCGCTGGTGGACGGCGTGGGCGAATGCCGCTCGCAGAATCAGCCGGGCACGTCCAGCGAGTATTCCAACTGGCGAGTGCCGCTGGCAGATGACGAAGGGCACGTAGTGCACACCGACGAGGTCTTCGACCTGCCGCGCGTGCAGTCCCTGTCCGCCGTAATGCGCCGCGAGAAGCGCTGAAAACGCTTCCCGACGGTAGAGAGACTGCCTAGATCGACTTCGAGGGGCTGATTTCGTGCTTGCCGGAGGTCTACTTCCACTTCAAGGGGCTCCTCATCCGTTGAAACGGAAGTAGAAACGGCTTTGCATCAACGTCATTTTGCCGTTTTGTAGCTGTGTCTACTTTGGCACCAGCCCCTCGAAGTGAAAGTAGATGTCCGGAGCAAGCCCAATCAGCCCCTCGAAATCGAGTTACGACAATCTGGCCGCTTTTTGAATAGTCCGGCGTCCGAAACCGTTCATATTCCCAACGCGGAATCGCATACGCGCGGGGCGCTTATTTTGTCGGACGTGCGGCGTGCCGGGCGAGGCCGGCAAATTCCCGATCGCGCTTTTGCTTACGTCGCATCAATATGACGATGAAAGCGAGCAGCACGGCCAAAAGCACTATGGCTCCCAGTGCCAGCCATGTGGTGTTGATGCCATGCACATCGTCCGGGTCAGGCACTTCCTCCGGGATTTCGGCACGCACACCGGAGACCAGTAGGCGATGAGAATTGACACCATAAGGCGTACAGGTCATGAGGGTTACGCGATCCTCGCCTTTGGTGATGCGCAGTTTGCTGGAATCGTCGGGCTTGATCACGGTAATGCGGTCGACCTTGTAGCCGAGTGTCTTGCCCATGACCTCGATGTAGAAGGCATCACCCTTCTTCATCTCATCAAGGCGAGTGAACAGCAACGAGTTCGGCAAACCGCGATGGCCGGTGATTACAGAGTGTGTGGATTTGCCGCCGACCGGCAATGAAGTGCCATAAAGGTGTCCCGCGCCCACGGCGAGCGCATCTTCGCTGGTGCCGTGGTATATGGGCAGGTTGACGTCGATTTCAGGAATGCGGATGGAGCCCATCACGCCTTGGCCGGCGTCGAGCAGACTCTGATATTCTTGATCTTTGGCGGCCATCGAATCATCCGCGCCGGAAGTGGTGGACTGGCCGGCATTGCTGGCAAAAGGATCTTTGACCTCGCCGATGGCGGCCTGGCCGCCAGCCACGAGTTTCTTGTTGTACTCGCGGGCGGTTTTGAGCTGGTTCTCCGCCTGTGGGTACGGCCAGCCATCCACCTCGCGCTGCGTCTGCTGCACGGTGGCGTTCTGTTGGTATTCGCTGATGGCGCGCATGACGAACGGCGTGGTGATGATGGCAAACCCGATCAGCAAAAACAGCACCGACAGCACAGTAAACACGCGCGACTGTGTGCGCGTACCACTTTGTTTTGCTCCGGTGCTGCTTCGCATTGGATGGACTCATCTCCGCTCAATAAACGACACTACCCCAAGAGCTAAGAAAACCCTGCGGATACGGGACTTCATGATAATTGTTTGCATCATTCGGTTCTCCAGAATCAGCAAAAATAAAGAAATATGGAAAAGTCTCCGGGCGCATCGATCGGGAACAAGACGATGCGGCCGGAGACGGAGCAGGAACGGCGGTTTGCGAGGGGTAAGTGCGGTGCGCTGGCCGCCGTTCCTTAGCTATCTAGGCGTGTCCGCTCAGGCCTTGCGGCGAGCGCGGAGGGCGAAGATACCGGAGGCCGCGATGAACAGTGCGCCGACGGCCACAATCATGGCCAGACCAACGCCACCGGTCTTCGGCAGCTCGGTGATGTTCTTGGCGTTCCAGATGTTCAGCGTCTTGCCGTCCTGGGACAGCAAGGCACGCACGTCGGCGCCCTTCGCGAGGCTCAGCGCCACGACGGTGATGGTCTTGCATCCGGCGGCCTCATCGCCGACGGTCGGCGTGATGGTGAACTGGAACTTCGGCAGACTAATCGCGGTGTAGCCGTCCGGCGGTGCAATCTCATGGACCTCGTAGGTGCCGGCATCGAGGCCGGAGACGTTGATCTTACCGTCTTTGCCAGTGGTGAACACACCATCGGTATCAGTGACCGCCGGCTCGCTATCGAGGTAGCTCCAGCCATTCTCGCCATAAGAACCGAGGTACTTGCCGTCGTGCTTGCTGGTACCGGAGACTGCCTTGATCGTGAACTTAGCGCCGGGCAGCTTAGTGGTACCAGCCTTATCGGTCTTCAAGATGTCGAACTTATAGGCATACACGGGCACTTCCGGGCCAGGAACCTTATGGGCGTGGTTCACTTCTTCCGGGTGGTTGGAGTATTCGAGGTCGACCTTGTTCGGGTTCTTCTGCAGATTGCCAGGCTCGGAAATCAGCGCATCCTTGTTGAGCTTAGCCTTGACGATCACGGTGACGGTGGCGCCTTCGAGGATGCCGTCAGTAGCGGACTTAGAGCCCTCGGCCTTGTTGACGTACTTACCAAGGTCGATAGTGGTCACGTGTCCGCCCTTGTAGGCATCGGTGTCAGGAGTGTTCACATCGCCATAGTCAGCGACGGTAACGGTGTAGTCATTGTCCTTGACCAGAGTGACGGCCGTACCCTGAGCAGGAGTCAGCTTGACAGATTCGATGACGGTGCCGGCGGACACGGTCAGCGCCTTGCTGGCGGTGTCATTGATCTTGAAGATACGGGTCTTGGTTGCGTCTTTCATCGTCGAATCGATGTCGTAGCCGGTGTAGACCGGCACGGTGGAGGTCAGCTCATAGTAGACATCATCGCCAACTGCGTAATCCGGCTGAGTGTTCGGCGTGTAGGTGCCGTCGTCCTTGGAATCAACCAGCTTCTTATCGATGGTCGGGGTGGTGTTCTTCAGCGTCACCGTGCCCCAGCTGTCGGCGCCATCGAAGGTGGTCGGCGTGATGATCGGGATGGAGTTGGTACCCTTGGTGTCATCCGTGGTCGTGACATCCTTGAGGAACCACAGGCCCTGTTTGAGTTCCTTGTTCTCACCGGTCTTCAGTGCGCTGTCACCGGTCTTATCGGCAGCGGGAGCACCGACCTTGGCAAGTTCCTTGGACAGCGACTTGGCGAACACACGCAGCGTGGAGCTATCGCCGCCCCACGGGCTGGTCAGCTCGCTCAGCGCCTTGCCAGATTTATCCTTAAATACCTTCTCGACCAAGTACCCCATCGGGTTGGCGACGGCGTTGTCGGTGCTGTAGTAGTTGGCGTCTTTCTCGTATGCAACCTTTTGATCGCTAGTCATCGCGGCAACAATGGTTCTGACCATATTGTCATCGGTATCGATGAGGAAGCCGTTGATCTTGTTAGTACTATCCTTGGTGACGTTGGTCAACGATGCCAGGTGCCAGCCATCGAAGCTGTGATCCACCTGACCAGTGTCTGACTTGTTGATGGTGATGCTGCCGGTGGTCGGATCCGCAGCATACGCGGTGGAGACGCCTATGGCTAGACCGCTGACGGCGATGCCCAGAGCGGCGGCTCCGGAGATCACCCTCTTGAATATGGTGTTCATTTCTCTCTTCCTTTCTCTGAAATGAAGAAGAAGATTGTGTTGAATATTGGTTATTCAGTTATGAGTGTTGGTAAGTGGCCAATCGAGTGGCCCAGGGAGAAAAATCAGTCGGAGTCCTCCTCCCGTCGACGTTTGGCCAGTTGATATCCGCCGGCGATGAGAACGCCAGCAAGTATGAATCCGTCGCCGACCAGAAGCACTAGGCGTCCGGTCCAGTCGGCGCCCGTGGTGGGCAGGCCGGTGAGCACCTTGGTGTTCACGAAGGTTGCTTCGACGGCAGTTCCGGCGCTGCTGCCGGTGGACGTTGATGACCATGTGCCGATCATCTTTCCGCCGCCAGCTTCGGCATTGCCGGAGTCATCCTTGATGCGTGTCATCGTGGCGGAGACGGACAAGCCGGACAGCTTTCCGCTGGAATCCTTGGCTTGCTTGACCGTGACTACGACTTGGTACTCCGCCTTCGAGTAGCGCAGGTTTTCCACCGCGTCGGCGGAATCTGGCACAATCTCGGTGATCTTGTAGGTGTAGGTCTTGGCGTAGTCGCTGGCGTCGCCAGCTGCCGCCGCGAGGTTCGCGTCGGTGAACGTCATCTTGCCGAACTTGGCTATGACGTTGGACAGATCATCAGCGTCAGACTTCGGAGCCAAGGAGATGGTGCAGTCATTCTTGGTCGCGTCGCTGCTACTGCATTCGGCAGGCATCGGCGCGGCGGGGTTCGCGTCCACAGTCGACTTGGTCGCTTCAATCTTGAAGTTGAAGTTGACGTAGTTGCCGTTGCTGTCCTTTGGCCACGACGTGTATTTCACGCTCTTCTTTACCGGGATTTGGATGTTCACCGGAGCCGAAGCGTTGGGGACATTGGCCGCAGCTTCGCGATTGCCGCCAGAACGGGTCGTGGGCCTATCGGTCGCGGTCTGAGCCACAACGGTGGAAGCTTTGGTGTCAGAGATGGTAAGCGTGTAGACCGTGGTTGTTGCCACGTAGCCGTCTGGAGCCTTAGTCTCGGTTAGCGTGTACGTGCCGACCGGCAGCCCCCTGACCGTGATGACGCCGGCCTCGTCTGCGGTGTTCGCGGCATCGGACAGCTTTTCGCCAGTGCAGCCTGTGAACTCGATGCCTGCCGGCGTGGTGGCGCCATTGACATCAACCGTCACGTTGTCGGCCACGCAGTACACGTCCGTTGCAGGGCTTGGACCAACGATCTTCCACTGGGAACCGGCAAGTTTGCCGCCCTTGGTGTCGACCTTGTTCCAGATCACTTCGGTAGGGGTGTCCGAGATTGCGTTGTTGTCACCGGGCTTCAGCTTTTCATCGATGGCGCCAGTCGCCTCGCCGCTGGCCCAACCGCCGTTCCACGTGACGTTGCCATTGGCATCAATCGTGAATTGGTACAGGGTCTTATTGATCGCGTATCCGTACGGAGCCGTGGTCTCATGGAGCCAGTACGTGCCGGCATCCAGACCACCGACCTTGAATTTGCCGGCCGCGGTGTCCATATCGCACTTCACGCCGGGCCGACCGTTCTCGCCGTCGGCTGCCGTGCAGGAAATGGCCTTTGCACCATCGTCAATAGCGTTTTCGGCAACACCGTCAGCATCACTGGGCTGCGGGTCATCGGCGGGCGTCACCACGGCGTTCTCGTTGAGCACCGCCGCATCATTCGACTGGGCAGCAGCTGCGGCAGATGCAGGGCAGCCGGCCGGAGCGGTGGAGACCTGTGAATCGTTATACAGGTTCACGACTTGCACTTCGTTGCCCGTGAACTTGAAATCGCTCTTATTCGACCCCTGGTACCACTTGTTGGTGCTCGTGTTTTCATCGTCACCGTGGAACAAAAATTCCGTACCAGGCGACTGCTTCGGCAATATGGCATACACATAATCACCGCAGCTCTGGCTCATCTCCACGAACTTCCAGTTATTGTTGCCAGCGTTGTAGTACACGTAGTACTTCGACCAATTCATCAACGACTTCTTGAAGTACACCGTGGTAGACGGCACCTTGACCGTGAACGAAACCTTCTTGTCGCCGGCCTTCGCGGTGATGACCGCAGAGCCGAATCCCGTCATCGTCACGGTTGCTTTCTGACCGTTCTCGCCGCTGGAAGTAACCGTTGCCACGCTCTTGTTGCTCGACTCCCAAGTAATCGGGACAGCCGGAGTGGAGGAAGCGGTGAACGTCAGCGTGCTATCCACTGCAGCAGCGGTGATGGTGGAATTGTTCTCAACAGTCCGGTTCGAGGAATCCTTGACGGTGAAATCCTTGACGCTCATAGCTTTCACCTTGATGGTGACCAGGGCGCTGCACACCTCAGGATTGGAGACCGAGCATGCCTTCACATACACAGTGGTATCAATGCTGCTGATACCGGCGACGGTGGTTTTCAGATTACCCGTACGGGTCAATACCGCAACAGTGGACGAATCGACAGCATTGCCATCTTTATCGGTGAACGTCCATACAACCTCTTGCAAGGCATCCTTCGGATCGACGGCTGCGGTCAAATCGGTCTTCCACCCATTGGTAGAATCCAACGTGGCTGAGGTCGGATTGACCGTTACGCCGGTTGCTTTGCTGGTGTTGTCTGTGACCTTCCAGCTCTTAGCGGCCGCGCCATCTTTCACCTGCTGAATCTGCCACTCAGAGCCAGCAAGCTCCTTGTTAGTGTCGGCATCGACCTTCGACCAAGAAACCTCATGGCCGTTCTTTTTGTTGACGATCTTGCCATCGGTCATGTCGGCGCTGCCGTACGTATAAGCACCGTCCGTCTTTGTCACCGATTGCGTGACATTGACCGGCGTTGCCGATGAGTCCCCAGTCGCTACGTAATAGACGTTCGTATTCAGCTGGTAATCGTTGCCGGCGGAGACTTCCTTGATGTAGTAGGTTGCGTTGGGCTTCAGACCTTCCACAGTGAACCGGCCATCGGCAGAGTCCTTGTCGTAGAACGCGTTATCCTGCACGGTAAGCAGTGCGTTCTTTCCGCTTGCGGCATCATCGTACTTACCGTACACAGCCCACGTCGTGCCACCGAGCAGGGTGCCGCTTTCATCGGCCTTCTGCCACGCGATAGCGGAACAGGACTCGGTGTACGAACCGTTCCACGGGAAGTTGTGACGCTCCTGATCCATGTCGAGCACAGAGGCGGAATCACCATCGTTCGCACCGGCTTGATTGAACGTCCATGCCTTGTACGGGTTGTACATGGAGAAGTCGCCACCCGTGTACACACGGCCGTTGGTGGAAACATGCGATTCGAAGTTGCCCCTGACGATAATGCTGCCCATCATCGCGGCGGCGGCATCATCCTGGGTAATTTTATCGGCATTGGTGTTCGTACCGTCCTCATTGGCCACGCCACCGTAGATGGTGAGGTTATCGGTATTGCTGAAATTCCATAGAATCTTCTGGGCGGCTTTGTCGTATGCAGCCGACTTCTTCTTCAACTCGTCGGTGTTGTTGTAGTTGGAGTAGCCATCGGAGATTTCCGCACCGTTCCACCAGAACTGCCAACCGTTGTGGAACGAGATATTACCGGCGTTGCCGGTCACATTGATTACGACAGATGCAGTGTCGGCGATGTTCGCAAAGGCGAAACCTACGCCACGGTAGAGGGTGCCATTCTCATCGGTGTCGCTGAGCATGCTGGCATCGAGATTGAATACCTCCATGCTGGCATTGTTCGTGCCGGTGAACGTGATGAGCTTTTCGCGATTGGTGTACGACGTTGTGGAAGCAATGCCGCGGTCGGTACCGTACTTGGTGGTGTCGTCGTATTTGAAGGTGTAAGATATGCCGCTAGCGGCGTTGGGGCCTTCCTCGAGATAGTTGTGCTTATGGCGAGTAAGCCCAGGCCACGTGGAGATGCTTGAACTCACTGTACCGGTATTATTTTGCTTGGCCAGCGGGCTAGCGATATCGTCGACCACATACCCTTGATAGAACGTATCCTTCGAAAAATCTTTGTCAGTGGCGGCGGCGCCATCGGTAGCCTTGACTGAAACTTTGGTCAGATTGCCGGCGTCTTGGTTCTGAGTATTCCCGGACTTGTCCTTCTGCCAGTTGACGGAAGCACCGTTATAGCTGCCAATCGACGACGTGCCGTCCCTGCCCCATACATCCGACTGGCTACCGGAGAGTGAGCCGACGTGCGAATGTCCATCAATAAAACCAGGCTTATTCCACGCTTTCACATCAGCGGTGGAAGTGGCACTATCCATTACGGTTACGGTATTGCCGCCAACTACCAATGCGGTGCTGCCTTCGGCGGGACGATACTGCGCACCGAAGCCGGCAACGCCGAAACGAAAGCCCTGGCCGTTCCACGAATTCTTCTGAGGATGCAGCATGAGCTTGCCGTTGACCACAGTCAAGCCTTCGGCTTCTGCGGAATATGAAGCATCAGGACCGTCAGCATTGGTCAGGTTGTCGGACTTCTTACCGACATACATATCGCCGCCAACCCAAGTGGCAACGCCGGAATCCCTCTCAGTTGCGGGATTTGCTTCAGTGCCCATCGACTGGCTGGTCGGAGTGCATAATGCGCCGTCGCTCAGATCGGCGGCATAGGCAAGTTTGTTATTGGAAAATGCGAGTGAGCCAGTTGACGTCACCAGCACGGCAGCGGCAAGCAGGGCAGCGGCGGCAGCCTTGAATTTCGCTGCCCCCCCCCGAAACTTCTCGCTATCATCATGCTTTCCTCGTCTCCGGCGAACCGTCGTCTAACGCGTCGATATCGGCGTATCGCTACAGCGCGCTCGTTATGCTCACGGGTCGTGGAGCGAGCACGCAGCTTTGCGGAATATGCCCACTTCATTAGCGAAATCGGTTTTGCACACGTTGGCTTTTGGCCTCCCCGAAGTCGACTCCAAACAACCACTTACCACTGGTCGACTTCGACGTGCATCACTTCTCTCGTGTGCACAACATCATACTGCAAAGGTTGTCATTATTTCAACCCGCATGCCCTCTAATTAAGGGGGTATGGGTTCTCTTCCCGCATAGCAACAGGGGAAATACGTTGAATATGTTGACACTATACGCCGGCGTGTCGAAAACATTTACCCCCCATACGGGGGAATCTACGTATTGCATGCATATGCATTACCATCTATTCAAAGGGGAACGGCAGAGGTCAGGACCCCGCCATCGGGAATCAACAGCGAATTGTCCCATGCTATTATGCAAACGATGTCAGTATGTACAACACACCCCATGTCGGCGAATTTCCTCACCGCCGCTTTCGACACGTCACGCAGCGCGAAGCAGATTCCCGCTGCCGAGCAATCGACGGCATTACCGCCACCGGGCATGATACCGTTGTCATAGCAATGACAATCGAAACGCACACACCGACGGCGCAGCGCAACATACACAAGAACAAGGCAACACGCATCCGCACAGCAGCAGAGGATAAAGACTATGGCAAAAGCAAGCATTCAAGCGGTGGCAAAGGAAGCCGGCGTCTCCGTATCCACGGTGTCCCGAACCTTCGCCAAGCCCGACCTGGTACTCCCTGAAACTCGTGACAAAGTAATGGCCGCCGCCGAAAAGCTCGATTATTCCATCTCCCGATCGGCCGCCGCGCTGAAGTCCGGCCAGTCGTTCCGCATCGCACTGCTGGCCAGCGAGACCATCACCACCTGGTTCAATGCGAACATCTTTGCAGGGCTCGACTCGGTGCTGCGCCCTGCTGGCTATGACACCGTGGCCTACCCCATGCGCAACGCCGAAGAGCGTCACGATTTCTTTGCGGACCTGCCCGTGCGCCGCAATGCAGATGCGGTAATCGTCAGCTCGTTCAACATCGAGCCGGCCGAGGTGGAGCGCCTCAAGCATATGCATGTGCCGATCATCGGCATTAACATCCCCTCCACGGACGGGTTCGACTCCGGCGTAAGCATTGATGATCGTACAGCCACCCGCGCGGCCGTCGAACACCTCATCGCGCTGGGGCATCGGGGCATCGCATTCGTTGGCGGCACTCCCGCCGAAACCAATATGCGCTATAGCGCCGAATCGCGACTGCAGGGCGTGCTGGACGCGCAGGCCGCGCACCCGGAGCTCACCGTGACCAACCTTCAGGTGCCCCGCGGCGCAACGGAGACCAGCGCGGCTCTGAACGCGGTACTGACCGCCCCGGCCGGCACCACTGCATTCTGTTTTGAGGACGATGAGCTGGCGCTGCCGGTGCTGTATCGCCTGCGCCAGTACGGCAAACGCGTGCCGCAGGATATTTCGATTGTGGGATTTGACGACGTTGAAATGTCTCAGGCCGTGGGACTAACCACCATGCATCAGGATCCGTTTGCCATGGGTGCCGATGCTGGGCGCATGGCGTTGGAGGCCATTGCGGGCGAGCCGATTGAACCGGCGTTCATTCAGCCCGACGCGCCGCTCGTGCTGCGTGAGACCACTGCGCCTCCTGCCGCGCCCGTGCCCGCGCAGGGGTGATTGGGCACGGTGCACCGCGTCCCACCTCTCCCCTCAATGTCTTTTCTGTGTGGACTAAGGTGAGCGTGACCACGTTACCACCTGTCTCTTATACACATCTGACGCTGCCGACG
>ENA-OXEI01000531-OXEI01000531.1-human-gut-metagenome-genome-assembly--contig:-NODE-531-length-11596-cov-6.713283_pt1 | contig 11596 bp, 7 predicted proteins | sample MGYA00249361_ERZ652255 | MGnify/ENA primary metagenome ERZ652255 (study PRJEB26925, sample SAMN05826744) | human gut metagenome | biome: ENVO:2100002; feature: ENVO:00000062; material: ENVO:00002003... | reverse complement strand
GATCATGCCTAGTCTCGTGGGCTCGGAGATGTGTATAAGAGACAGATGCAGGTGAAGGACGCAACACAGGTAATGACTTTTATCAGACTTTGGGGAGTGTTCAAGCTATCGGACGTCGTTTTCTTGGTTATACGAATAACTGGAACTGGATGAACTTTTATGCACATGCGGATTACACTTATAATGATATGGTACAGGCGTCTGTAAACATGGCCGTAGACGGAGCCTCTTCCACCGGTACGGACGTAAACCGTTTCTATATGTATCCTTCTGTCGGACTGACTTGGCTGGGTAAAGGATGGAAACCTTTCCAGAATACAACTTGGATTAATAAGTTCAATATACGTGCAGAGTATAGTCTGACCGGCAATACCCGTTTTGCATCTACTTTAGGAAGTTTCAATTATTCGGCAGCTCCATATCAACAATTATCCACAATTGTACGTACCAATGTGCCGAATACTTCTTTGAAGCCGGAAAGAAACGCATCTTTAAATTTAGGCATTGATTTGTCAGTCTTGCGTAATCGTTTGAACGTATCTTTTGACTATTACAACAATCAGGTGAGCGATATGATTAGTGCCATGCCACTTTCTTCCATATACGGCTCTTCCGCCTATTATGCCAATATTGGTAAGATGGAAAACAAGGGAATCGAGCTTTCCGTACAGGCCTCTTTGGTACGTACCCGTAACCTTGAGTGGATTGTAGGAGGTAATATTGCCCGTGCTATGAATAAGATAAAATCTTTGGGCGGTGAAGACCAGATCGTACTGGATTATAACAATGGAGTGCAGATGGTACATCGGGTAGGAGAATCACCATACCAATATTATGGTTACCAAGCCGATGGAGTATTTTCAACACAGGCAGAAGCTGATGCAGCTAATCTCTCTAATCGTACCGGGATGCGATATAATGCGGGTGATGTTCGTTTTGTAGACCAGAATGGGGATAACAGGATTGATGATAAAGACCGTGTGTTGTTAGGTAATGCTTCACCCCGTTATTTTGGCGGATTCTATACTCAATTGAAATATAAAGGATTTGCGCTTTCTGCGGAATTCAGTTATTCAAAAGACAATATGGCCTACAATGCTGTAAGACAACAATTGGAATCGGTATCTACGACCAATAACCAAAGTTTCGCGGTTGTAAACCGTTGGGGATTGGAAGGAGAGGTGACGGATATTCCCCGTGCCGTATGGAATGACCCTGTGGGTAATAACTACTTCTCATCCCGTTGGATTGAAGACGCTTCTTATCTTAGAATGAGGAATGTGACTTTAAGTTATACGTTCACAAAGAAACTTTGGAATTTCTTCCGTGCAGGAACAATCTATGTGACAGGGGAGAATTTATTTACTGTCACTAACTATTTAGGCATGGATCCGGAGTTTTCTTATTCGTATGCAGAGAATATGCAAGGCTTCGATAATGCAAAACTGATGCAGCCGAAGACTGTAAAAGTGGGTGTTAATTTAAATTTCTAAAGAGTATGAAAAGAATATATATGTTGAGAAATCTGATACTCGGTCTGGTATTGATGGCATGTGCTTCCTGCACTGACTTCTTTGAGCCGAATAACGATACTATCTTGAGAGGTAATGACTATATGGGTGAGAACAGCGAACTTTATTCAGGATTTTTGGGAATAGTGACCAAAATGCAGGCTGTCGGTGACAAGGCCATTTATCTGACAGATACCCGTGCCGAGCTTTTGGAACCGACAGAACACACGCCGGGAGAATTATATAGCCTATACAATTACGATGATGACTTGAGCGGCAACTCTTATGCTGATCCGGCTAGATATTATGATGTGATTATTTCATGCAATGATTTCATGCAGAAGGCAAAGGCTTATAAAAATGCCCATGAAACCACTGTGGATATGGATCACTATAGAGGGTTGATTAGTAGTGCGTTAAGAGTGAAAACGTGGATTTACCTCACATTGGGAAAAATTTATGGACAGGCAGCCTGGATTGATGATCCTTTGCAAAGTTTTGTCGATTTTTCCAAGTTTGAGATAAAGGATTTGGATGGAATACTGGATGCGTGCGAAAATCTCTTGTCTACAGGTTTTGACGGTGTAAACGGAACTTATACTATGGACTGGAGAGCCTGGCTGGATCCTACGGGTACAGATAGTGAAGTCATTAGTACTTATGAATATTGGAATATGATGGTGCCGGGCTATTTTGTCCTACAAGCAGAAATCTCTTTATGGAAAGGAAACTATCAGAATACAGTAAGTGTGCTTTTAAGGGAGATGAATCGTGTATTTGCGTTGAATCGTGAAAAACAATCACGAACTAAATACATGCGTAATGGTAGTTATGGCAATGGATATGGAGGCTGGTTTACTAGTGCCAGTCCGGAAATCGAATCTACCGAATCTGTCATTATGTATAATTATCAATATAATCAAAAAAACTCTTTGTTGAGACATTTTGATACTACGGGAGAATATTTGTTGCGTGCATCATTAGCCGGAGTGAACCGGTTTAAAGATCCTGTTTATAATCCGTCTCAAAAACCGGATGATGAGTTTACGACAGATAACCGTTCCAAGACTTTTAAGGAAATTGTAAAGGATGTAGAATATTCAGTCCAGAAATATCGGGGTATGGGTAGTAAACTAGGACATACGGTAGCTCATGATGATGTGCAAATCTATATTTATCACACTGCCGATCTTTATTTTATGCTGGTTGAAGCATTGAATAATTTGGGACGGTATGAGATTGCCGATGTCTTGATGAATCAAGGGTTCTATCTTACATACGGTGCATTGGCGAAAGTTACGGATGCGGATAAAAAGGTGTGGAAAAACACAGGTTTCACTAACGATTGGGGGAAAAATCTGACAGACGAGGGAAGTTACCGTACTTATGAAGATAGAGGGATTCGGGGAATTTTAAATCTTGGTGACCGTGATATGTGGCGTGAGGGCGATGGAGAGACGGATATGGACATAAAGAGGCATAATGACCTTGAAATATTGAAAGAAGCCTTGTTGGAATTTCCTTGTGAGGGAAAGACATATCCGATTATGCTCCGTATAGCAAGACGCTGGAATGATTATAGCATTATCTCCAAGTATGTAGGTGAAAAGTATACAGATCCTGCCAAACGTGCTGAAGTGGAGAGCAAAATAGAAGCGGGAGCTTATTTCGTTCCTTGGGATTTAAGTAAAACGTCTTCTTCCCATTAATATGATAACTTGTTAGGTTTAATAATAAAAAAGATATATATGAGAAAAATATTCATTCTTGTTTGTGGAGCTATACTTCTCTGGACTTCTTGTTCGGATGACGAGGTGGTATCGTCAGAACCGGTAACTCCTGAAGTTCCGGTAGTGGAATATCCCGATATCACTATGTTTGATACCCGGGGGATGATGGTGAGTTATGATCCTGCTCATGGTGAACTGGGAGCATTGGTCAGTTGGAAATGGATGAAGGACGATCCGAATGATGCATCGTATGATATTTATCGGAGTGTGAATGGAGGTGAGTTTAAGAAATTGAATTCCGCGCCGATCTCTAAAAGTACAAATTATAAGGACTTATCTGTAGACGTATCAAAGACAAATACCTATGAATTACGTTTTTCCGGTTCCGGCGAGGCTCTTGGTTCTTATAAATTCACTCCTGAAATGGCTGCGACTTTCTACAAATCCATTCATCTGAATATGAATAACTTGCCGCCTCTTTTGGGGGCGACAGGCGTCCCGGGCGAAAATGAGGATGAAGATGAAAGTGGAAGTGAAGATGTTATGGGATATAAGGTTTCTGATGCGGCAATTGGAGATTTGGACGGAGATGGGCAATATGAGATTGTAATGAAAAGACAGACCATGTCAATTGATAATGCGAGTCCCGGATTTGCACCGGGCAGTGCCTTGTTGGAAGCTTATCGGTTGGATAATGGTGCGTTTATGTGGAGAGTGGAGCTAGGTCCCAATATCCGTCAGGGGACTCATTATATTTCGTTTATAGTATATGATTTGGATGGCGACGGAAAGGCTGAATTGGCTGTCCGTACATCTGAATTGACAAAATTTGGAGACGGGACCGTGATTGGCGATGTAGATGGTGACGGGATTACTTATTATGTAAATACTAATCCGGAAAGCGGCGCTTATGGAAAGATTTTGGACGGACCGGAATTTTTGTCTATTATTGATGGAACCACAGGAGCCGAATTGGCACGTACAGATTATATTTCACGGGGGGATAAACTACTTTGGACCGGATATTGGGGAGATGGGTATAATTATGGAAACCGTATCGACCGTTTCTTGATGGCAACGGGACATTTTGATTCTCCGAACAGTGCACCCAGTATTGTAATGTGTCGTGGATATTATAAAAATTTCCAGATTGTAGCACTTGATTACGCTAATGGTAAGTTGACTAAACGTTGGCATTTCGATACTTATCCCAACTATCAGGAGTATGTACATCAGGGAAATCATAATTTGGCGGTTGGCGATGTGGATAATGATGGCAAGGACGAGATTATGTATGGAGCATGTGCCATAGACCATGATGGGACCGGACTTTATTCTACAGGACGGGGACATGGTGATGCTTTACATTTGGGAAAATTTGATCCTAGCCGTGAAGGATTACAAGTGGTCACTTGCCATGAAGGTCCTGATATGTATGGTGACTGCGGTACTGAAATGCGGGATGCCGCTACCGGAGAAGTCTTGGTTGCCATTCCGGGTAATGGACAGGACGTCGGCCGATGTATGGTGGCTGATATTGATCCGGAAACGCCGGGATGCGAAATTTGGGCATCAGAACCAGCGGGTAAGCTCTATTCATGTAAAGGGGAAGTGCTGGCAAAAAGAGCCCCCCGTTATAAATGGGGAGATAACTGGACGTATAATATGGGAATCTGGTGGAGCGGCTCTTTGAACCGGCAGTTGTTGGATCGTGGTTTTGTTGTGGATTATGGAACAGGTGGAGAACCGAATGTCCTGTTCTCAAAAGGTGATTATAATGTGACCACCGGTCAGGGAACGAAGAATAATCCGGTGTTCTATGCAGATTTCTGGGGAGACTGGCGTGAAGAAATGGTTTATGTGACTCCGGATTATACGGAACTGCGTATTTTCACTACCAACCTTGAAACTAAGTATCGTTTCCGTCCTCTGATGTATGACCACATCTATCGGCTGAGTGCTGTTCACGAGAATGTGGGATATAACCAGCCTACTCATACCGGATTCTACCTTGGCTCAGATTTGTTAAATGGTGAAGGTATGGAAGTCGGTCCCGGTAATATTGGTGACTGGAAACCGGAGGAAGGCGAGCACAACGGCTCTGCTTATGAGGATTGAGGAATGTATTAATAATCACTAAGAGAAAAAGATATGAATATGAGATATATTATCAGTAAGAAAGGATTCCGGTTATTATGCTTGTTAGGGATAATTGGTCTTTCTTCTTGCACGAATGAGAGCGAAGTGCAAATTCTTGGCAACGATCTTATAATGGAACTGACAGCGCAGGTGAATCAGGTGAAAACACGTGCCAGCTCTGAAAATTCATGGACAGGTGATGGTACCGAGCAGGTTTCTCTGAATATGGGAGAAAAGAAGGTGACTTACAAGGTTACGGATGTAACCGGTACGTTGGAGCCCATAAATGAAGAAAACCGTTTGCTTTGGTCCGTGCCTTTAAAACCACAGGTTGTAACGGCTTGGTATCCTGCAACCGAAGGGAATAATCTGCCTGCATCATGGAATGTACAGGCGGATCAGTCCGGAGCCGGTTTCCAGTACTCGGATTTATTGTACACTATGGCAGAGGTTTCTTTGCAGGGCAATAAGATACTGCCGTTCGAGCATTTGACGGCCAAAGTGATTGTGAACCTGAAAGGGAATGGCAAGAATGAGACTGAATTGGCGAACTCGGTCGTTACAATTGAGAATTCGGTTCTTTCGGGCAATATATCCGATGGCATCCTGTCTGTTTCCCAAGGGGAAAGCAAGGTGATTACTCCGAAAAAAGTGATCTCATCCGACGGGTATGTTTATTCTTGTCATGCGTTGTTGATTCCCCAGGATATGAAAGGAAAGAAGTTCATTAAGATCCAAATGGGCGGAAGAACATTTTATTATACCCCGGAAGAAGGAGATGCCAATCTGGCCGGTGGGTTTAAGTCTGTCTACAATATTACGGTAGGCGATCAGAAGATTGTTGTTACTGTGGAAAAACTCTACGCAATGGGGGGATGAAGAAGAAGAAATCATAGAAACTACGCCGATTTCGTGAGTTATCCTTGATAGTGATTGATATATAGGAACAATTGGAATAAAGGAATTAATTATGAAGCAATATAAGTTTTTATCTACCGCTTTGTTTTTGGCTGCAATGGTGGCATGGAGCGGTTGCTCGAATGAGGATGAAAGCCTGCCGGCAATGTCCGGCACGGAGGGGCTTGTTATAAATGTGTGTGATAAAGGTATGGAAAATGCGGAATCTTCCGCATCACGGGCTGTAACAGACTTGAATTATAATACGACTTTTGAAGTAGGAGACTGTATCGGACTTTTTGCCGTGAAGGATAATGCTATCTTGAGTGATGTAAATAATCTGAAAGTGCAACTTACGAGGGAAGGCTGGCAGCCGGCTACGGATCTGCAATATGACGGAGCATTGAGAGAGGCTACTTATTATGCCTATTTCCCGTATAGTGAAAACTTGAGTATCAATTCTGTGGAAACCGATTTCTTTGCTTCAACGGCAGCGGGATGGAATATCGGAAAAGATCAGTCGACTAGAAAAAACTTTGCGGATTCCGATCTGATGACTTCTTCGGGAAGTACTGTATATAGAGGGGATAAAGGTGAATTTCTCATTCAGTTTAATATGGTTCACCGTATGTCATTGGCGGTAATTTCTTTACCCGGAACGGAGTACAAGTTTACTAACCCGGAATTGAAAGGAACAATTTATGCCATAAAGCCGGGCGGAGACGTTGCGTTCTATACGGAAGAAATTGCAAGTGGCAAGGAGATAAAGCCTTATCGTGCGGACGACGGTTCGTACCGTATGTTGGTGAAACCGGCTGTGGCTCCCGATATTGTAGGTGTGTTAGGTGACAGCAAGTATAATGTAAACTCCGCTATTGCTGCCGGGAAGTATAAAAGATTCATGGTTGACGGTGGAAATGTGGTGAAAGAGTATGAACTAAAAGTAGGTGATTACTATTGTGCGGATGGAAATCTTGTGAGCAGGGATTGCGCGCCGGAAGAAGTGCCGGATGACTGTATTGGTATTGTATATTATGTGGGAAATCCGCAACCGTCCGTATTATATAAAGAAACTCTTGAAGCAGTTGAAGAAAAGGATGCCTTGAAACGTGATTATCCTAACTGTGTGCATGGGTTGGTTTATGCAATAAATCAATCAAATGCCACTGCGACAAGTGTTGCCTCGAATTCAAAATTAGATTATGCTAAGTATTTTACGGATAATGGATTAGATAGCAGATATTTTTGGGGAAACGGGAACAAAGTTCCTGAATATGGTTGTATTTTAGGATATAATAATACGGAGGCATTGAAAGAAATGCATGTGATAAATGGCAATGCAGCAACGAATATGATTAGTAATATATCTACGTACTCGCAATTAATGCCTGCTCCGAGCCTTACTTCCGGATGGTATCTGCCTTCTGTGGAGGAATTGGATATTATCTTCGAGAATAAAGACGACATTAATTCATCATTAGCTAATGTCGGGGGAACGGCTTTGTGGATAGAAGCTTTTGCTGGTACAGGGTATCAGACATCTACGAATACCGGAAGAACAATGTACCGGGTTCTTTATACAAATGAAACTTTTGGTCTGAATTCAGCATCAAATGCCAAAGGAGACTCGGGCTTTTTCCGCTTCTCTTTAGCATTTTAAAGGTAAAGGTATATGGTGAAAAAGATTGTAATAGGAATATTGGGGATGGGAATGTTATTCTCCCAGCAGAGTTGTATAGGAAATACTCCCGATAAAACGACAAAAGAGCAGGCATGGAAAGAATTTGCCAATCCTCAAGACTCTACCCGCACGAAAGTGTGGTGGTTTCACGGTGAAACGGAAACCACCAGAGAGGGAATTACCGCCGATTTGGAAGCGTATAAACGTGGTGGAGTAGGCGGAGTGGTCTATTATGACCAGGCACACGGAAAGGGAGAAAATGCCATTCCCGCCATGTCGCAGGAATGGTGGGACATGCTCCGGTTTGCGGCTTCGGAAGCGAAGAGAGTCGGCTTGTCCTTTGAGGCCAACATAGCCAACGGCTATGTGGCAGGTGGCCCGTGGATCACTCCCGAATTGGGTATGCAGAGACTTACAGCTACTGAAACAATCATAAAAGGAAAGTCTTCGTTTAAAGGAGTATTACCTAAACCGGACAGCAAGTCCTTTTCGGACGTAGCGGTGCTGGCTTTCCCTATTCATAAAGGATTTTATGAAACAAACCAAACCCGTAACCCGAAGCTGTCGACCAACCTGGCAGGACTGCCCGTTGAATCCCTGTTTGGCAAAAGCAGGAAATTGACGACAATCCCCCCACAGGAACCGGGGCATTCCGTGTTCGTAAACCTTGATTTTGGAGATGATTTCATAGCACGTAGTATTACCTATCGCGTAGGTACACGGGGTAAAAGCCGTGGCGGCGCCATGAATGTACCGGGAAAACCGACGGAGAAATTCGTTGCTCAAGGATTCATTGAACAACCGGATTTGGGACAGCTGGAAGTGTCAGATGATGGAGTCAATTATCGAAAAGTATGCGATTTGAAGCCGGTTTATTCGGCTGCGTCCGGCAACTGGAATCAGAAAACCGTTTCTTTCCCAGCTGTGAAGGGCAGATATTTCCGTCTTAACCTGCATGACTGGTGTCATCCGAAAGATAAGAAACCGCAGATGTATCTGGGTGATGTGGTGCTTTCTTCGCGGGCGAAAGCCGATAAATGGGAAGAAAAGGCCGGACTTTACTCCGAGTATGTTTTGCCGGACGAGACACCCGAATATTCCGGTGAGGAAGTGATAAATCCGGAGCAGGTAATCGACTTGACTGCCCGGATGAGTAAGGATGGAGAGCTGCAATGGGATGTGCCCGAGGGCGAATGGATGGTTTTGAGATTCGGACATGTGCCGACAGGAGGAGTCACCAAACATTCACGTGCCAATATGAAAGGACTGGAATGTGACAAGCTTTCTGCCGTGGCTGCCAAAGCACAGTTTGATAATTATTTCAAATTGATTCTGGATACTTTGAATGCGGCAGGATGTCCGCTGAAAGGCTTGACTATGGATAGCCAGGAAGCCGGATCGCAGAACTGGACTGCCGGTTATGAGAAAGAATTCCTTCAGAGAAGAGGATATGACATACATCGCTATCTTCCGGCTCTGATGGGGTATATTGTCGGCTCTCCCGAAGAGACGGACGGTTTCTTCTATGATATGCGTCGCACGATAGCCGATCTTGTGTCAGAGAAATATTATGGTACGCTGGATAGCTTGTGCCGGCAAGCGGGTGTTGATTTTACAGCTCAGGCTTCCGGTAACGGATTGAATCTGGTGGCTGACAACTTTCAGGCTAAAGGACGGGTGCAGAAACCGCAGGGCGAGTTTTGGGGGCATCATGTACATGGAAGCTATGATATAAAGGAAGCTGCATCTGCTGCGCATATCTATGGAAAGCTGATTGCTTCGGCAGAGGCTTTCACGGACGTGAAGTATGACGAATCATTTGCTGAAATGAAGAACCTGGCTGATTATGCCTATGCTTTCGGAGTGAATGAGTTTGTGGTGTGTGCATCCGCTTATCAGCCATGGCTGGATAAGATTCCGGGAAGTACGGGAGGCGGCAGACACTATTGCCTGAACCGTAATAATACGTTTTGGGAATATAGCCGCCCGTTCTGGGATTATCAGGCACGGTGCGCGGGATTGATGAGAAAGGGAATACCTGTTGTGGACTTGTGTATCTTTGCAGGTGATAACGCTCCGGTGAAATTGCTCACTTACCGTTTGCCGGAAATACCGGAAGGATATGACTTTGATGTCTGTACGGCAGACGCGTTGATAAAACGCATGAAGGCCCGTGACGGACGTGTTGTATTGCCGGACGGAATGAGTTATCAGATGCTTGTAGTACAACGCAACGGAGATGTCACTCTGGAAGCTTTGCGACATATTGCTTCACTGGTGGAACAGGGAGTGCCGTTATATGGTCCGAAACCTCTTCGTTCCGGTTCGCTGAAAGATGCCGGAAATGCGGAAGAATATGCTAAACTGGCAGATAGCTTGTGGGGCGGGGAGATGGCTGCTTCCGGTTCTCATGCTTATGGTAAAGGAACGGTTTATTGGGGTATGTCCCTTGAAGAAGCTTTGGCGCAGGCGGGAATCCGTCCGGATATAGCGTTGAAGAGCGGCAATACTCCTAAGGACAAAGTGTATTTCGCTCACCGGCAGTTGGCTGACGCGGAAGTTTACTTCCTGAATAATCATAGTAAGAATGTATTTAACAGTACAGTGACTTTACGTACTGATGCCCGATATGCCGAATTCTGGGATCCTGCTACCGGAAAGCGTTTCAGCCTGCCTGCGACTCCGGGAAAAGATGGCTTGGCAGTAACGATTACTTTGCAAGCCAATGAATCCGGTTTCATCGTAGCGTCCGGCCAGCTGACGGAAGGTATCTCCCAACGGATGATTGGAAGCCCTGAAGCGGTTGTTCCTGTCGAAGGAAGTTGGAATGTATATTTTGATCCCAAATGGGGAGGCCCGGGGGAAGTTGTGTTTGAGGAGCTGACGGATTGGGCGCGTAATGCGGACGATCGGATCCGCTATTATTCGGGAACGGCTGTCTATAAAAAGACAATCACACTAGACAAGTTGGATAAAGATGAAGAGCTCGTGCTTCGTATTCCCCGATTGGGAGCCATGGCACAAGTCTTTATCAACGGCAAGGAAGTTTCGACTATCTGGTGTTCGCCTTGGGAGGCTGATCTGACTCCTTACGTGCAGGAAGGTGATAATGCACTGGAATTGCGTGTCGTTAATTCGTTGACGAACCGTATGATCGGTGATGCTTCCCTGCCACAAGAGGAACGTTACACGTATGCTTATCCCGAAATAGTGAAAGCGGGAGACAGGCTGGTTCCTTCGGGTATCATAGGCGAAGTTTTATTGGTAAGGAGATAATACACAGGAGTTTATACGTGGAATCATTCATTTATTCACGTTCATAGTCTTTCAGGACTTGACAAAGGCTTTTTTATGTTGTATATTTGTAGACGTGAAACATAAAACAACGAATAAAAAACTAAAAACGAATGAAACGATTCTTATCTTTTGCCGTACTCGCTGTGATGTACTTCCCCGGATGTGCAACCAGTAAAAATGCAGTGCGTTGTCTGAGCCGATGGATTAAAGACTGCAACCCGTTGGTCAAAGAACTTATACCAACAGGGTACTTGCCGTATAATCATCGGTATCTGACTGCAAAACAGTATAAGATCATCTGTCTCTTATACACATCTCCGAGCCCACGAGACTAGGCATGA
>ENA-OXEI01000527-OXEI01000527.1-human-gut-metagenome-genome-assembly--contig:-NODE-527-length-11697-cov-18.179694_pt1 | contig 11697 bp, 10 predicted proteins | sample MGYA00249361_ERZ652255 | MGnify/ENA primary metagenome ERZ652255 (study PRJEB26925, sample SAMN05826744) | human gut metagenome | biome: ENVO:2100002; feature: ENVO:00000062; material: ENVO:00002003... | reverse complement strand
ACGACTCATAATCGTAAGGTCAAGAGTTCGAGTCTCTTTCTCGCTACAAAGGCCGGTAAGCCACCGGTAAACAACGACCACAGAGGTGAACCACATGGCAAGCAAAAGCGCCGATATCCGTCCGGGCATCACGCTGGCATGCACTGAGTGCAAGGAGCGTAACTACATCACGACGAAGAACCGTCGTAATACGCCTGACCGTCTTGAGCTGAAGAAGTTCTGCCCGCGTTGCGGCAAGCAGACCGTGCACCGCGAGACCCGCTGAGCTTTATCAAGTCTTTGTCGTAAAAGCCCGACCTTCACCGGTCGGGTTTTTGTCGTTTCATCGCCCCGGCCGTCGCACGGCCGCCGCTCGCGGGACGGGCGCGTGTACCCTAGAGGGCATGACGAGTTTTGCAGATCTGACCACTATCGGCGTCGGCGGCCATATCGCCCGATTCATCGAACCGACCTCGCGCGTCGGGGTGATTGAAGCGGTGGAGGACGCGGACTCCAAAGGGTTGCCGCTATGCGTGATTGGCGGCGGATCCAATCTGCTGGTCGCTGATGGGCCGTTCAATGGCGTCGTCGTGCGCGACGCCCGCCGGCAGATCACCGTGCCCGACGAGGCCGCGCCGGTCGAGAACGGCGAGCGAATCGTGCACGTCAACGCCGAAGCCGGCTGCAACTGGGATGATTTCGTCGCGTTCACCGTCGAGCTCGGGCTGGAGGGCGTGGAAGGTCTGTCCGGCATCCCCGGCACAGTCGGCGCCTCGGTGGTGCAGAACATCGGCGCGTACGGACAGGAAGTCGCAGGCGCGGTCGAATCCGTGGAGGCGTGGGACCGTCGGGACAAGCGGACGCTGGACATCGCGGCTGCCGACATGGGATTCGGATACCGTATGAGCGCTCTCAAGACGAGCATGTATCAGGCTCCGGCGGTGCCGGCCGGCGAGTTCTTCCCGACGCCGCGATACGTGGTGCTGTCGGTGACATTCACGCTGCGGCACAGCGCCACCGGCACGGTCGGTTACGGACAGCTCGCCAAGGCGCTGGGAGTCGAGGTCGGTGACCGCATGGAGACCGCGGCCATCCGCAACGCCGTGCTCAAGGTCCGTGCGGCCAAGGGGATGCTGGAGGATGCCACGCGTTATCTTCAGCCGGCGATGGCCGGCACCAAGCGCGACGTCAACGTGCGCATCGCGCTCGAAGCGCAGCGTCGCCAGCTGTCCGCAGGCGCGGACACGCCCGTCGTGCGCGATCCCGACCGGCACAGCTGCGGCAGCTTCTTCATGAATCCGGTGCTTCCCGCCGAGGCGGCCGATAGGCTGCCGCAGGACGCCCCGCGTTTCCCCGCGACGCTGCCGGATGGCACGGCGGGCGTGAAGACCTCCGCCGCCTGGCTGATCGATCATGCAGGATTCCATAAGGGGTTCAAGGTCGACGAATCCTCGCCGGCCGGCCTGTCCGCGCTGCACACGCTGGCACTGACCAACCGCGGGGATGCGGCCGCCTCCGACATCGCGGCGCTGGCGCATGCCGTGCAGGATGGCGTGGAGACGGCGTTCGGCGTCCGCCTCGTCCCCGAGCCGGTCGTCGTCGGCATGGACCTGCGTTAGCCGCCCAAAGTCCCATCTCGTGCGCGTTAGATGGGACTTTCGCGGGGTGGAGCAAGGCGGGGGCGTGACCGTGCGTCCCCGTTGCCGCGTACTGTGGTAAGTCAAGCTAAGCCAAGGAGGAGTCATGCCATACGTTATCGCCCAGCCGTGCGTGGATGTCAAGGACAAGGCTTGCGTGGACGAGTGCCCGGTCGATTGCATCTACGAGGGTTCGCGTTCCCTGTACATCAATCCGAACGAGTGCGTCGATTGTGGCGCGTGCGAGCCGGTGTGCCCGACCGAAGCCATCTTCTACGAGGATGACCTGCCCGACGAGTGGGCTTGGTACAAGGATGCCGCTGTGAGTTTCTTCGCCGAGGTCGGTGATTTCGGCGGTGCTTCCGCACACGGCCCGATCGGCCACGATCCCGAGCAGGTGGCCGCGTTGCCGCCTCAGAATCAGGACTGATCCGCCCGGCATCATTCTGCAGGCCGTCGCCTTGTGCGGCGGCCGCTTTCATAGAGCACGGTTCCTTCGCCGGGTGACACGCCACGGCCGGCCGGAGGACGTCGAGGAAAGGACCAGCATGGGCTTTCACGCTTATTCATCGCCATACGATTGGTCTCGCATCGCCCCGTACAAGACAAAGGCGGCACAGGTGCCGGGCGGCATCGTCGACCTGTCGGTGGGCTCTCCCGTCGACCCGGTGCCGCAATCCGTGCGTGAGGCGCTTGCCGCGGCCTCGGACGCGAAGAACGCGCACGGCTATCCGGTGACGGCCGGATCCGGTGATCTGCGCGACGCCATCTTCGAATGGTTCCGTGCCGTGCGCGGCGTGGACCTGCAATCCATCAATGCCGACGTCGTGCCCACGGTCGGCTCCAAGGAGGCCGTCGCGCTGATGGCCTCGCTGTTGCACCTCGGCGAGGGCGATGTCGTGGTCCAGCCGAAGGTCTCGTACCCCACGTACGAGATCGGCACGCAGCTGGCCGGTGCGAGCGTGCTGAAGGTCGATGACGTCTCGGACGTCGACTCATGGTGCCATGTGCCGGGTGTGAAGGCGGTATGGGTCAATTCGCCGTGTAATCCCACCGGCGGCGTGCTGTCCGGCGGCTGGCTGTCCGATATCGTCGCGGCGGCGCGTCGCATCGGCGCGGTGGTGCTGTCCGACGAGTGCTATGCCCTGATGTGCTGGTCGTCGAATTCGCGTGATTTCCACGTGGACGGTGCCGAGGCCGGCGCGTCGACGCCGGTGTCGTTGGCGACGTCCCCGTGCGCGTTGAACACCGCCGTCTGCGATGGTACCGCAGACCGGATCCTGGTGCTGTACTCGCTCAGCAAGCAGTCGAACATGGCGGGATACCGGACCGCGTTCATCGCGGGAGACGCCGGCCTGGTGCGTGAGATGTCGGCGTACCGCAAGCAGATCGGGCAGATCATCCCCGGTCCGGTGCAGTCCGCGATGGCCGCGGGATTGCGTGATTTCGATGCGGCGAAAACCCAATGGACGCGCTATCGCCGCCGTCTGAAGACGCTGGTCGGCGCGCTGCGGTCCGCCGGATACGACGCCCGCATGCCGCAGGGGGCGCTGTACGTGTGGGTGCGGGCGAAGTCGGGCGACTGCTGGCGCGACATGGACGATCTGGCCGCGCTCGGCATCATAGCGAGCCCCGGGGAGTTCTACGGAGCGCCGGAATGCCTGCGCTTCTCCGCCACCGCGAGTGACGATGCCGTCGTCGACGCGGCGAGGCGTCTCTCGCGCTGACGTTGGTCGGCTCACCCACCGGCTCACAATCCCAGCGACGCCGCGCCCTTGCCGTATTTGCGGCGTATCGCGTCCAGCGCCTGCTCCGCGTCGCGCTGCCGCGCCGACCGCGTGACGGTTCCGGCGGACTGTGCCTCGGTCTCCTCCAGCACGTCATCCAACGTCGGCTGCACGGTCGAACCAGCCGACCTCGCCAATCTGCTCGCGCTCATGCCGGCGAGCCGGATGTCTCGCGGCAGGGGAGTGCCGGGGCTCCGCATGGCGGCGACGCCACCCTCGATCCCCAGTATCCGGCACAGTAGCTCTACGGATTGCGGATACAGCGCGGCGGCCGTGTCCTCGGCGCGTTCCATGGTGTGTGACATCGACTTGTAGCTCAGATCGGCGAACCGCAGTTTCACCGTCACCGTCCGCGCCACCAGACCGCGTCTGCGTAGCGAGCTCGCCACTTCGTCGCAGCACCGGCGCAGCAGGTCGCATACCCGTCGCATGTCGCGCGTGTCCTCGGGGAACGTGCTCTCGGAGCCGATCGACTTCTCCGGAGTGTACGGCGTCACCGCACGCCCATCCATGCCACGCGCGGCCATATACAGGCCGTGGGCCATGGTCTGCGAGCCGACGGCCGTGGTCAGCGTCTGCTCGCTCATCTTCGCCAGGTCGGCCACGGTCTTCACGCCCCACTCCGCCAGCCGCCGCTCCAGCGAAGGCCCGATGCCGGGTATGCCCCGCAGCGGCATCATCTGTACGAACTCGGCGTGACGGGCGACGGGAATCAGCAGCATGCCATCAGGCTTCGCATTCGTCGACGCCATTTTCGCGACCAGCTTGTTCGCGGCGACGCCCACCGAACAGGTCACATGGAACCGCGAGGCGACCTCCTGTCGTATCCAGGCGCCGATCCGGGTCGGCCGTTGCCAGGCGAGCAGCGCCCCCGACACGTCCATATACGCCTCATCCACCGAAACCTGCTCGAACCGGTCAGTGACCTGGCTGAACACCTCTTCGACGATGCGCCGAGACATCATCCGGTAGTAGTGCATGTCCACCGGCAGGAACACGCCGTCCGGGCACAGCTGACGGGCGCGGGCGCTCGCCATCGCCGAATTGACGCCGTAACGCCGTGCCTCATAGCTCGCCGCCGACACCACCGAGCGCGTCCCGGTGCCGATGATCACCGGCTTGCCTTTGAGTTCGGGATGACGTGCCACTTCCAGCGAGGCGTAGAAGGCGTCCATGTCGATGTGCAGCACCGTGCAGCCGGTCTCGTCATGCCCCCAATCGCGTTTGGCGGCGGCCAGTCTAGGTGCGGTACTCATATCCCTTATCGTACCGTGCCGGGCCGGGATGGAGCGGGCCTTGCCGTACCGGTTGGGGAGCGGCCGTCGCAATCTCTTTGCCGCCCGCGCGTGGCCTGGCCTGCCGGAGCGCAGGGCGCCGCGAAATTGCTGGCGTCGCGCTGCTGATCGTCGCGGTGATCGTCACGTTCACGGGCGACTCGAATCCGGCGCGTTGACCCGTCGTCAGGCCCCGTATGACGCCGCGTGCGGCACACCGTGTTGCTGAAGTCCGGGGGACGATGGTAAGATGCCATGTTGTTGCGCCAATGTGCAACATGGAGACATGCCTGAGTGGCCGATAGGGGCACCCTGCTAAGGTGTTAGTCGTGTTTAGCGGCTCGAGGGTTCGAATCCCTCTGTCTCCGCCGACTAGGCTCCGGACGTTTGCCCGGGGCTTTTTGCTTTTTCCGGGCCTTTCTCGAGGGACGTCAAGAACGACTATTGCAGCCCGTATTATGGCAGCAGGCTGGAGCTGCCGGCGCGTGGGTCGATGCTGTGTGACTGGTAGGGAATCGGTAAGCCGCGAAAAGCTGAATGTCCGCTGGGATTTGTGTGGTCATGATATGAGAAAGCCGGTCGTGCATAATCCGCGCGACCGGCCATCCGGGCAAGGCGCACCGTCCCTTATAGCGAAGCAGGGGGGGCGGAGGTACGCCATTGTCCGTCCGTCTCCAAGCAGTCATTCTACCCCCTTCGTTTACCGTGACACGATGATGTCATCGTTCACATAGTAAGAAAGATGCCGCCGCAATGTGATTGCATATGCCGGTTTCCCGCGCGTGTCGCACGTCTGTGCTTGTGTCATATGGGAGATCCGCCCGCGCGTGTCGTGTCCACTTACTGGACAGTAGCTGACGGGCGTTAGACTGAGAACCATCAGGACGAGATGAGCAAGGAGCGTACGATGGGGCACATCCGGGGAAAAGGGCATCACAGGACGACGGCATCGCATTCGCCCGTCAGGGCGCTCGTCGTCGTGCTGGTCATCGTGGCGGTGCTCGTCGGCGGCGGATGGCTGGTCGTGCGGCATATGCAGGCCGCCGCTCCCGTCGCGAAACCGGACAAGGCCGCGACGGTGACCCGGGTCGATCTCGACAACAAGCAGGCCGTACCCGAACCGGTTGTGGAGCACCATGGCAATTCGCCCGACTGCCCGGACACCGACTGCATCTCCATGCTGGTCAACGGCGACCTGCTGTTCCATCCGAACCTGTGGAAGCATTTCGCCGGTGCGAACACCGCCGCCACCGACGGCACGGCGTTCGATTTCACGCCGCTGTTCGAAACCATGAAGCCATACATCCAGGCGTCCGACATCGCCGTGTGCGAGTTCGAGACGCCGATCGCCAAACGCGGCGGTCCCTACACCGGCTATCCGGTATTCAACGTGCCGCCGGAGGTCGCCGATGCCGCGGCCTCGGTCGGCTACACCGCCTGCACGCACGCCACCAACCATTCATGGGATCAGGGTGCCGACGGCATCGCCCGCCTGTGGGATACGCTCGCGTCCAAGGGCATCGCGCAGACCGGTTCGTACAAGACCGAGGAGGACTCCACCAAGCCGCTGGTCATCGACTCGCCCACGGGCGGCGGCAAGCTCGGCCTGGTCACCGGCACGGTGTCGCTCAACGGCATGACCGCCGACCATGACTGGCAGGTCGACCGCCTGCGCGAAGCCGGCGACCCCCAGCATCAGTCCGACATCGACCGTGCCGTCGCCAAGGCCAAGGCCGCCCGTGAACAGGGCGCCGACGTGGTGGCCATGGCCATGCATTCGGTGCAGGAATACATCGACTACGCCGATTCGTGGCAGGTCTCCGAGGCGCATGAGCTCGCGGACACCGGCGCGTTCGACGTGATCTACGGCGCCGGATGCCATTGCGCGCAGCCCATCGAGAACTACAACGGCACGTGGATCATCTACGGGCTTGGCAACACGGTGACGGTCAGCGCCCCCGCCAGCAGAATCGTCAACAATCAGGGCGTGACCGCCCGCATCCAGTTCGCCGGCCGCAAGGGCGTGGCCGGGGCATGGCGCGTCAGCCGCATCGACTGGGTGCCGAACGCGAACATGCGGCAGGGCTCATACCAGTGGTGCCCGATCTCCAGCGACCATCCCAACGGCACATGCTGGTCCGAATCGCAGGATGCGCAGGTGCGCCAGCGCATATGGAACGTCATCTATTCGATGGGCGCCGACAAGAACGTCGTGAAGGAGTGGAACATCACCGATGAAAACCGTTCTTGACACGTCCGACCGGCCGGCGCATGACGCACTGGTGGAGAAGAAGTCCGAGTTCATCGCCGATGTGTGCCATGTGGATGCGTTGGACGAGGCGCTGCTGTTCGTCGATTCCGTTCGCCAGCTGCACCCCAAGGCCCGGCATGTGGCGTACGCCGCGATATGCGTCGACGGCGATGGTCGCGTGCGGGAGAGGATGAGCGATGATGGCGAACCATCCGGCACCGCCGGCAAGCCCATTCTCGACGTGCTGCGGCAGGGAGATCTGATGAACTGCGCAGTGACGGTCACCCGGTATTTCGGTGGTATCCTGCTGGGGTCGGGCGGGCTGATTCGCGCGTATTCGTCCGCCGCCTCGCTGGGCGTCAAGGTGGCCAGACTGGCGTCCATCGAGACGTGCCGCAGATACACGACAGCGCTGCAGTACCCGCAATTTGACGTGTTCCGTCAACTCGCCTCGGATTGCGGGGCCGCGCTGGAGAATGAGCGGTACAGTGACCGTGTCGTACTGGACGCGGTGGTGCCGGTGGAGCGTGAGCGGGAATTCCTCCGGCGCGTGCGTGAGACGTTCAGCGCGACGGTGACGCCCGAATCCGGTGAACTGATAAGCCGTCCCGTCGCAATCTAAACAGGTGCGATGTTATGCGCAGCATGACTGGGGGTGGTTTTGCAGTACTCAGCTCACCCGTCAGCAGGAACGCAATACTTTGCGGAAGATATGGTTCGGTTCGGCGACCCCTCGGGTATGGTGATGACTATGAGCGAGATGCAACGACATGATGACGAGGCCACGGCGCGCGAGGCCATGGCGCAGACTGCAGCGCAGTCTCAGCCCGACAGCGCCACTGACTCCACGCCCTTCGAGCCTCTGACCGCCACGTATGAGCGGCTGCGGCACTCCACCGATAGCGCGGAACTGTCCGAGTTCGCGCGCCGTCCGTTGCCGGACCGTTCCGATCAGGCGGCGTTCTCCCGTGCGACGGCACTGCTGGAGGCCGTCGCCGGCAACCGGCACACGCCGTTGGAAGATCGCATCATGCTGGCGGAGACGATGCCGTTCCCGAACATCCTGGTCAAGCTGTCGACGGACCCGAGTCCGGACGTTCGCAGGGCCGTGGCGGCCAACGAGGACGACAAGAACTGGCTGGTGGGGCGCCTGACCAAGGACGAGGTCCCCGAGGTGCGCGACGCGGCGCTGCGCAACAAGCGCACATCATGGAAGATGCGGCTGGAGGGAGCGCAGAACACCGATCTTGACTCCGACACCCTGGACGTGCTGTCAAGGCTCGGAGTATCGGAGGAATCCGGTGCCCCGGCGATTCTCGCGACGATGGTGCGGCGCGCGGTGGCGTTGAACCCCGGCACTTCGCAGGAGACGCTCGACCGGTTGCGCGACGACCCTTCGCCCGAAGTGGCGAAAGCCGCGGCGAGCCGGACCTCGGACGCCTCGTGACGCATCATTGCGCGACACCCTCCCTGCGCTCCCTCCTGCCACCCCCGTACCGACCCCGTTTCGTTCCGACCCGTCCGCCGCCGGCGGATCAGGCGATAATCGCGGGTAAAATCTGGCGCAATTCGCGGTATACGTAAGCGTGCCGCGCAAAAGCGGGCTTACACTAAGGAATATGACAGAGAGTACAGAAAGTGCGGAGCGTCTCGCGCGTCCGCTGATCCATCTGGCGCATCTGGTTGGATTGGCCACGAGCTACATCGGCATGAGCGACGACTATCACGAGATCGATGATGATGTCCTGAAGGCGTTGCTGGGTGCGTTGGGCGTGGACGCCCATGACGATGACGCCATCGATGATTCCGTTGTCCGTATCCTTCGCGAGCGCCACGGGCGTCTCGTCGCCCCGACCGTGTTGCATGTCGTCGGCAAGGAAGATCGTGTGCTGCTCAACACCGGTATCATGCAGATTCCCTCCGCAACCATCACGCTGGAAAACGGCGACGAATACCAGGGTGCGCTGGAGCCGGGAGCCGGAGACGGATCGCAGGCGTACGAGGTCGACGGCAAGTTCGTGGCGACGGCATCCATCACCCTACCCGCGGATCTGCCGATGGGATACCATACGCTGCATGTCAGCGTGGGCGACCGCACGCAGGACGCCACGCTGATCAGCGCCCCCGAGCGTATTCCGATGCTGCCGGCCATGGAACATGACCAGCTGTGGGGCTGGATGGCCCAGCTGTATTCCATCCGGTCCGCCGGATCCTGGGGCGTGGGCGATTTCGAGGACCTCAAGACCCTCATGGTCGATTCGCACAGCAAGACCGGCGCCGATTTCATGCTGGTCAACCCGCTGCACGCGTGCGAGCCGGTAGCGCCGCTCACCCCGTCGCCGTACCTGCCGATTTCCCGCCGCTTCATCAACTTCACGTACATTCGTCCCGAGGCGATCGAGGAATATGCCGGCCTCGGCGATGAACTGAAATCGCAGATCGGCGAGCTGCACGCGCAGGCCGAACCGCTGAACGGGGATGCGCAGATTATCGACCGTGATTCGATGTGGCGCGTGAAGATGCACGCCCTGTGGCTGATTTTTAAGGCCGGGCGCAGCGAGGAGCGTCAGAAGGCGTTCGACGACTACAAGAGCACGTCCGCCGAAGGGCTTGAGGCCTACGCCACGTGGTGCCTGTGCTACGACAAGTGGGGCGCGCCGACCGGCGAAGCCGACAGCTGGGAGAAGCGCCTCGACAAGAACAGCGACGAGGTGCAGGGGCTGCGTCGACAGTTCCCCGACACATTGGACTTCTACCGCTGGTTGGAATGGATCGCCGACGAACAGCTGGGAGCCGCTCAGCAGGCCGCGAAGGACGCCGGCATGCAGATCGGCCTCATGGCCGACATGGCGGTCGGCGTGCATCCGTCCGGCTCCGACGTGTGGTGGAACCCGGAGTGTTTCGCCAAGGGCGCCACGGTCGGCGCGCCGCCGGATTACTTCAACCAGCAGGGGCAGGACTGGAGCCAGCCGCCACTCAACCCGATCGAGCTGGAGAACACCGGCTACCTCACGTATCGTCACATGGTGCAGGGCATGTTCGCCCATGCAGGCGCGGTGCGCATCGACCACATCCTCGGCCTGTTCCGCCTGTGGTGGATCCCCTCCGGGCACACGCCCAAGGACGGCGCCTATGTGCAGTACGATTCCGAGATCATGCTCGGCATCCTGGCACTTGAGGCGTCACGCGCCCACGGCGTGGTCGTCGGCGAGGATCTGGGCGTCGTGCCGGACCACGTCTCGACGTCGCTGTCCGCGCATCAGGTGCTGGGTTGCGCCGTCGAATGGTTCGAGCAGATGGACGGCAAGTTCCGCGCCCCGAAGGATTGGCGCGAGTTCTCGCTCGCCTCGGTGAACACGCACGACCTGCCGCCCGCAGCCGGATATCTCGCGTACGAGCACGTCGAACTGCGCGAGCGCCTGGGACTGATCGAAGGATCGGTCGAGGACTTCGAGCAGAACGCGCGCGCCGAGCACAAGGCCATGATGGTCATGCTGATCGTCAACGGTTATCTCGACCCCGACCTGCTGAAGGACGAGAAAGCCCACGAGCAGGAGATCGTCGAGGCGCTGTACCGCGGCCTGCGCGGCTCCCCGTGCAAGCTGCTCGCGGCGTCCATCGTGGACGGCGTGGGAGAGCGCCGCGCCCAGAACCAGCCCGGCACCAACAACGAATATCCGAACTGGCGCATCCCGCTGGCCGACGGCAAGGGCAATGTCGTGCCGCTGGAGGAGCTGTTCTCCAACACGCGTCTGCTCTCGCTCGCCAAGGTCATGCAGGGGCGCTGAGGGTGCGATATGGGCATGCCATCCGGCCGTACATGTCGTTCGGCCGGATGGTGAAGTGTGTCGTGTGGCGTTGCGAAATGTCAAAGGTGGCGTTATCATAGAGGATTGTTGTGTTTCCCTAAGGGGTCCTTCAAAGCGCTTTCCCACTCGCCATCGAGGACTTTCAGGGAGCCCACGGATAATGAGGCCGAAACCGCCAAGCCTGACCAGCGCGGCAGTCCAAGCCCGGAACACAATAAGCAAGAAAAGGTACACCAGTGAAAACTTTCACTCCGAAACCAGCCGATTTGACTCATGACTGGTACATCATCGACGCCACCGACGTGGTGCTCGGTCGTCTGGCCACTCAGGTCGCCACGCTGCTGCGCGGCAAGAACAAGCCGACCTACGCGCCTCACGCCGATTCCGGTAACCACGTGATCATCATCAATGCCGACAAGATCGCTCTGACCGGCAACAAGATGGGCAAGGAACTGTACTCGCACTCCGGTCGTCCCGGTGGCCTGCGTCGCGATAGCTACGCCGAGCTGCTGGCGAACAAGCCGGAGCGCATCATCAAGGCTGCCGTCAAGGGCATGCTGCCGAAGAACCGTCTGTCCAAGGTGCAGCTGGACCGTCTCCGCATCTTCCGCGGTGCCGAGCATCCGCACACCCCGCAGCAGCCGCAGGTTTTCGAGATCGCTCAGGTCTCGCAGCAGGCCAAGTGAACCGAAGGGAGATAGAGAATCATGGCTGAAAACACCAACGACTCCGCGGTTCAGGCAACCGAAGAGGAGCTCACCAGCTACACCACCGAGACCAACGCGGGTGCCGGCACCGGCACTTCCGCGATTGCTCCGGGCTACGGCACCGGCCGCCGCAAGGAAGCCGTCGCCCGCGTGCGTCTGGTTCCCGGCACCGGCAAGTGGACCATCAACAAGCGCACCCTGGAGGAGTACTTCCCCTCCAAGCTGCTGCAGCGTGAGGTCAACTCCCCGATCG
>ENA-OXEI01000526-OXEI01000526.1-human-gut-metagenome-genome-assembly--contig:-NODE-526-length-11700-cov-28.206612_pt1 | contig 11700 bp, 10 predicted proteins | sample MGYA00249361_ERZ652255 | MGnify/ENA primary metagenome ERZ652255 (study PRJEB26925, sample SAMN05826744) | human gut metagenome | biome: ENVO:2100002; feature: ENVO:00000062; material: ENVO:00002003... | reverse complement strand
GCACGAAGCGGCTGATTTACAGTCAGCTCCCTTTGACCGCTTGGGAAATCCGCCAGTCTGTTTCCCGCCGCGGTGTTTGACCTCAACAGGCAACTTGGCTATATAACCACAGATTTTCCAGGTATGCAAATCGGCCCCTACGCGAACCTTGTTTTACCGCGGAATTCTGCGGTTTTATCGGCGTGTCTCACAGCGTGTTTTCAGGGCCCGCTTCGGCCCTGCAAACAGCCCCGACCAAGGCTGCACCCCGCACTTCACCCAATCATTTTTTTCTTATATGGTGCTCTAGAACCTTGCAATGGCGCGGTTTTCGAGCGATGTCGCCTGTTTGCGCGGCACGGCGCATGCTGGCATGCTGGGCGCATGGCTTCTGATCTTGTACATCACGGACAATCATTCGACGACCAGCCGCTCGGATTCGGCACGCTGGCCATTCACCTCGGTAACGGGGTCGACGCCGAAACCGGCGCGATCCGTCGCCCCATCACGCTGGCGAACACCTACGCGCTGCCCTACGACGCCTCGGCCTTGGCGATTGCCAAGCATCTCGAATCGCTGGATGTGGTGCGTTTCGTGGCGTACCCCGGTCTGGAATCGCACCCGCACCACGAGGTGGCGGTCAGCCAGCTGGCCCGCCCGGACTCCGGGTTCGGCGGCGTGCTGTCGTTCGGCCTCGACACCAATCATGACGGGCACAACCGGTTCGTTTCCAAGCTCAATGTGATTACGTCGGCCGTCTCGCTCGGCCATGACGAATCGCTGATCGTGTTCCTCGGCGAGGATGACGAGCGCCAGTACCTGTACCCGCCTGAGTTCCACCGCGGCTTCTTCCGTCTGGCCGTGGGTCTGGAGGATACGGACGATTTGATTCGCGACATCGATCACGCGCTGGTGGAGGCCGGATTCGAGGTGTGAGACCGCACCGCGCGCATGATTTCGGCCTCTTCCGCCCTGCTGCCGCCGTCAGTGAGTCACAAAATGGCTCGGTGACGACGATGGCAGGGCTTTTTACGTCGGCACGGGGACAATACCTGGCGGTCTGCCGACGATGACGGCACTTATCGTCAGCAGACCGCCAGGTATTGGACCGTCGCCGACACAAAACGCCGATTTGCCGTCGGCAATGGTCCAAAAACTGGCCCTATAACGACGCCAACGCGGCTCAGCATCAGCACATCGCCATTCCGTGGCCCACTGCCGACGCTGGCCTCATGCCACGGCACTCAGCGTCGGTAGAGAGACAACCATTGGCACAGCGCGACGACACCACGAACCTGCGACACGGAAAAAACAACATACCGTCGATCTACTGCCGTCTTGTGCAAAATGTCTTAAGCCGCTCGGCCAAGTCGCCAACTGAGCCTCTTCCATAGGGACCCCAATCCGTTACCCAGTGTAGATGCGGTGCAACGCCGAACTCAACTACGTTGCGCGCATGCACCTTTATGCATAGCAGGCATGGCTGGGCGTTTGGTGGGAGCAGCTTTCGGCTCCCCTCTCTGAGGGGGAGCCCCTTTCCGCCTAGCAAGAGAAAACCCCGACTATCCGCGGGAACAGTCGGGGTTGTTGAAGTTCGCTAGGCGACTAATCAGCCGAGGATGGCGAGAATGTCGCGGGCGCCGACGATGAGGTAGTCCTCACCCTCGTAGTGGACTTCGGTGCCGCCGTACTTGGAGTACAGCACCTTGTCGCCGACCTTGACATCCACCGGGATGCGCTCGCCCTTGTCGTCACGACGGCCCGGGCCAACAGCCAGGACTTCACCCTGCTGCGGCTTCTCCTTGGCGTTGTCCGGAATGTACAGACCGGATGCGGTCTGAGTCTCGGCCTCGGCCTGCTTGACGATGATCTTGTCTTCCAACGGTGTGAGCTTAATCGACACTGTGGGTCACCTCGTATCTACTCGTAGTTCTAATGCCGCGCCAGAACACCTCAAGAGGCTGACGATCACTTGCGTTGTCCCTTTGCGCTAGGACACATCGTAGCGCGATTGTTAGCACTCTGCCAACTCGAGTGCTAACGCTGTGAGAGAAATCCCTTAGTTGCCGCGGCGGGCAAGAATGGAATCGAGCCCCACGCTCAACGATTCAGACGTGGCGACCGGGGCCTGCACCTCAGTACGCTCCTCATGCTCATGGAAGGATTCCGGCTGCGCAGCACTGTGATCCGCTTGAGCCTTGGCTGCCGAGGCGTCGTCGGAAGCCTTGACGGCCTTGGCCTCATCAATCAGCTTGTTCACCATCTCAGGCTCGGCGGGAGTGGCTTTGGACACCTGACGCGTCGACTTGATTTCCAAGCTTTCCGGAGCGTTATCTTCAGCATGGTCCGCACCCAGAGAGAAGGAGATGAGATCCTGGGAGGTGGCCATATCGAACACATCCAGCGCACGGGCCGGCTGAACGGAAGCGAGCTCCGACGTGGCATCGTCCGCAACGGAGTCATGCGCATCGCGCTCATCGCGTACCGTCAGGGAAGGTGTCTCCGCTTCGGAATGGTCGGCAGCCTGCGGCGCAGCAGCCTCCCGATCGGCCTTGGCTTGTGCTTCACGCAACGCCTTGGCCTTGGCCTGCTCGACTTCAGCGTCATGCAGCACGCGGCGAATCTGACGCTGTTCCATCACCTCGGTGGCAGCATCATCTGCACGACTCGTCTGAACGGTCGGAGCGGCGGACTCGGCATGGTTCTTAGCCGGAGAATCAATCTGCCCCTGCCGAGTAGGAGTTGCAGACGTCTTCTTCTGCTCATAGCGGGACACCCTGCGTTCCCACTGACGGGCCTGGCGTGCGGCATTCGCACCCATTGCCAGCACCGCTGCGGTCAGGGCCAAAGGAATCAAAGCGAACAACGGGCTGTAATGCACGATGAACGCCAACGCAAATACCACTATGGCCACGGCGAGAAGGCTGGCCACCAGAATCTGGCGACGACGGATGGATTCACGGCGCAATTCGCGTATATGCGCGATATGCTCGGTCGTCAGCCGGGCTGACTGTGTCGATGCTGGCATTGCTGCCCCTTTCGCCTGATACGGCTCGATATCGCCGAATCGTCTACCGTCTTCCGCTTCCACAATACGCAGGGACGGCGAATAACGATCTTGCCGATGCTCAGCCGCGCGCTTCATGCCGTTAGCCGTACGCGCGGGCAACCATACAGCGATGGCAATTATCACAATCACCAAGACGACAACCGTGCTCAGTGACTCGTAACCCATATCGTCAAGAATAGGAGACATATTGACCGAACCAGCACTTCCCGCTCGGGCGTGTCGGGAGTATTAGGAGATTTATTGGAGGTTTTGCGAGGCCAATCGATTGGCGAACCCTTGCCCGGCATCCTCGGCCAACAGCGCAAAGGTCACGTGGTCTCGCCACTGACCATTGACGTACATATAGCGCTCGCGCAGTCCTTCATGATGGGCCCCGACCTTGCGCACCACCGCTAAAGAGCGCGCATTGTCCGGCAAAATGGCGATTTCCAGCCGGTGCAGAACCGGGCCAAAGGGATCCGTCAGTGCCCAGTCGGCGAGCAAAGCCACGGCCATGGGGGCAAAACCATGACCGGCGTAACACTGGTCAACCCAATAGCCAACCACACCGGTGCGCATGGATCCGTAGGAAATCGCCCCCAACGATATCTGGCCCACAATGCGCATCTGGTATTCGATGGCGAACAACGCCCCCACCCCATGCTGCTCGTTACGGCGCTGGCGCTGAATCCACTGATTGAAGGTGATGAATCCGCCATGCATCGGATCTCCTGATTCCCACGGGGCAAGCCAATCATTATTGCGCCACCGCACCTCATTCCACTCTTCCTCGTCGTCCAAGGTCAGCGGCCTAAGCGTTATGGGAAAAGCAGGATGGGAAAGACGAGGCATACGAATCTGATGATCCGGCTTGAACGCCTCTTTGATGGATTGGAAAACTGACACGGCCTTTATTGTAGCCATGCTAGGTTGTGCGGTATGGATAAGGCAACGCTACGGCACAGATTGCTGGCTCAACGAGCTTTGATTACGCCTGAGGCCCGGCTTGCAGCAGGAGAAAAACTGGTTCATCAGTTTCCCGCATACGTGTTGGATCGTCCCTGTATTCACTACGGCTCCGCTCCACTGACGGTGGCGGCATATGTGTCGATGGGATCCGAGGTTGAGACTCGTCCGCTGTTGGCTTGGCTGCTAGCGTCAAGAATCCGCGTGTTGGTTCCGTTGTTGGGATCCGGCCTGGATATCGGGTGGAGTGCACTGGATTCGATGGAATCACTGCATCCAGTGGCGGGTTCTGGACACCGGCGGCCTGACGAGCCGCAGGGAACTCCATTGCCGCCTGAAGCGTTGCACGATGCCGACCTGATTATCGCTCCCGCATTGGCTGTCGACCGGCATGGCAATCGGCTGGGACGCGGGGCCGGCTGGTATGACCGCGCATTAGTGAATCGTCGGCCCGGCTGCCCGATCATCGCAGTGTGCTGGCCTTGGGAGGTGGTGGACGACGATGAGTGGATCGCGGACCCCCACGATGTGCCAGCGGATGGCGTGCTGACGCCGGAAGGATACCGGCAGCTGCAGGATTACCGGCGAATACCGAACATAAGACGGCTTTTATCTCGCCTGCGTATGCCTGCAGGGCAAAGTGTCAGGGCGGCGACTAGGATATGAACGGTTGTCCGGCATGACGACAATGCCTATGCGTGAGAATTGACTTGTGGAGGAATCCGTTGCCTACTTATCACTACCGCTGCAAGAACTGCGGCTATGACTTCACTGAACAGCAGTCGTTCAACGACGACCCGATCACCGTATGCCCGAAGTGTGCTCAGGAGCAGGTGCGCAAGGTGTATTCGGCCGTACCGATCGAGTTTAAAGGCCACGGTTTCTACCGCACGGATAAGTCCGGCAAGTAGAAAAACCGACCTGACAAGCTGGAACCACAATGGTCGTTTCAGCTTGCACCGAGAGATAAGCGCAAGTCACCATGATGTTCATGGTGACTTTTTCTATATTCACGCCACCCACGCATGGCTTACTACGGCGCCGTCGTATGCTGCATGCCGCGCGCAGGTGCATTGCCGCGTTCTGCGCCGGTTTGGCCGTGCTGTTTGGATTGGGAACAGTACTGGCTCAGGTGCAGACCGCTCCAGTGGTGATTGCCGACCGGCCTATTGCGCGCGGCGAGATAATCTCCAGCGCCGATATCAGAGTGGAGCTACTGCCGGTCAGTACGGTTGGATCGTCTTATGCCACAGATGCCGATGAGATCACTGGACTGATTGCGCAGATTGATATTGCGGTCAATGATCCCATCTCTACGCATATGGCACGAGATGCACCACTGCCGCCCACCGGCACCACGGTGATTGAAGTGCGGTTGGCCAGCAATCCAGATGATCTCTTGCCCGGAGACAGCGTGCAGCTGGTGTCCGCCGTGGGATGCGCCGGGGAGGATTGCGTGCTCGCTGAGGAGGCGCTGGTGATGGCTATTGGCGAGGCTGAAGCATCGTCACTTGGGAGCAATGAACGACAGGTCTCATTTGCTATGAAGCCTCATGCCGCGGCTGCAGTAATGGAGTTGCAGCAAGCCGGCGCGATAGTCGCCGTGATGCGGTGACCGTCTCTTGCTCCCGCCGGCGGGAGCTGGCTCGCGAAGCGAGACTGAAGGTGGACTGTTCTCCCAACCACCCCAGTCGGCTTTATCGACAGCTCCCGCCAGAGAGGGCGACTAGCGCTTGTCGTTGAACACAGCCCAGTGAGGCGGCAACTCGCCGAGAATGCGCTTGTCATCGTCGGCTCGACGCTGCTGGTCGGTTTGCATGTCGCCAGGCTCGAGCTTGACACCGTCTGCATCGAAGCTTTCAGTGCCCTTCATCACTACTCGTTTATGTTTGCGTGGGGTGCGCCTTGTAGCCGAATATTCCGCCATGTCTACTCGACTTCGCGATAGATCTCGCCGATACGGGCCACGATGCGATCGACTTCCTTATCCGGGTTCACGAATGCCGCAACGCTCCATACACTCATGACATTCCAACCTAGAGAAATCAAATCCTGTGCCGATAGGCGATGACGCTTGCGCGTGGACTGCACGGACATGAAGCTGGCATCATCGGTCTGCACCGCCAACGCGAACGGGCGACCCTTAAGACCGACGACCAAGGGGACCCTTGGACCCCTATCGAAACCGTAATTCACAGCCGCTTCAAGACCGCGCGCCCGCAGACGCTCGGCGATATCTTCGAACAGTACGTTCTGACCGGCATCATCACGCGTCGGCAATATCGGACGATCGTTGAATTGCTCAGCCCAGGCCAGCATGGTCTTCAGGAATCGTGGGCCCTGCTGGTGGAGACGCTCATCCTCCATATCCTGAGAGCCAAACGCCGAGACGATATCCAAGTTGCGGTCGGCAAGCGCCAATGCGTCGAGCAGCATGCCACGTCCCCCCTCGTGCTCCACCACACCGAACTGCTGCAGCAAGCGACCATGCACCGTCTTGGCATAGCACAGGGACAGAATCACGTCGGTGGCCTGGCAACCCGCCACGTCACGCAGCGGAACCAGCCGCACATGCCGCAGGAATCGGCCCATCGGCTTGTTCTTGGAGGCCAACGACTTCAATTCCGCGCCCAGACGAGTGCGGAATACATCAGTCAGCGTCACCACGGTCAGCACATAGCTGGAAGGCACCACAGTAAAGCTGGAAGCCCGCTGAGTGATAAGGTGCACCACCTTATCGATCTCCTGTTGGCTGGATTCCACAAGACCAGACAGCATGACCGGTACGCCGTTGGCGTCCTCGACCGAATGGAAACGCACCTTGCCTGATGCCGGCTCAGTCGCCACATCATACCGAACCGAACCATAGCCCTCAGATTCAAGGAATGCAGCAAGACGCGGGTCGCGGCGGGTCGGAGCGGACTCCACTTCAACATGAGGAAGCAAATCAATCAGTTGCTTCACGGATTCACTGGTCACCGTAGCGCAATGGGCAATCACCACTACCTGACGCACACGGCCAAGAATCGAAAGCAATTCGATGGATGGAATATGCGCGCAGGCATCCACAATGGCCACATCCGCAATAACCGCGGGGTCGGTGAGTGCGGCCAAAGTGCCCGGCGTCGCCACGAGTATCGGCTTGGCAGCAGCCAAAATCTCCGGATAGTCACGGCGAATACGACTGAGCGACACATGGGCACGACCGGCTAACACCGTATGCAACTGGTTGGCCTCCTGTGTATGGGAGAACAACATATCGCACAAACGCCGCATCGATTCCTGAGATACCATCGGCCCCACGGAACGCACATGCTCCACATCAACCTGGGCGAACCGGTCGGATGCGGTTTGCAATGCGGAACCGTCCTGGTTGGAAATGATGGCGGACGAACGCACGATATCCTCAAACACCGTGGTCCACCATGCCAGTTGCACTTCGCCACGAATCTGCGGCACACTCACCTGACGAGTATGCAGATCCTCGACCAATTCGTTCAGTCCGACACCGGCGAATTCATGTTCCAAGCGGCATCGTTCCGGCAAGGTATCAAGAGCCTTACGGTCATCAAGCAAGGCCTTCAGACGCACCTCGACAGTATTGAAATCGGTGGATCCCAAATTGCCGCCCGCCGGAGTCGTGGCGAGCACGGTGTCAAGCGCAGTCATATCGCTGACCATCGCATCCAATGTGGTGATGATGTCGTCCAGCTTGGTGGGGAGCACCGGCCATCCGCCGTGTGGCACGAACTGCCTCCACTGCTCCGACTGCCGAGCCACTACTTTGAGCGCTTCATGCAGGTCTTCCACCTGGGCACCCACGCGCAGCAGACCCTTGGCCTCCTTGATATGACGACGCCGCTCCCAGAAGCCCATCGCGCTTCCTTCAGCCTTGCGCTGAGCCTTGGGCTTGGTCGCTTCAATCATCGAATCGATGTCGCGCTCGAAAATCTCCGGCTGGAATACGTCGAGCACGCGGCGCAGGTTCTTGAGCACGGTGACCTGGCGCTCCCATTCGCGGATGGTTGAGGGAACGGGGAATCCACACGTCTGTACGGTACGAGCCACCTGCTCACGGGTTGCGGGAAGGAACCGACGCAGCAAATCATCCACGCGCTGGTAGGCTGCCACTGCCTCCTCCTCGGTGTTCAGGGAGGCCTTGTACCAGGCGGTATCATCCGGCCCGATGGAGAATTCGCCGAGTTCACCGGCCCGCTCCAACTTGCCGACCCATGCTTCCATATCGCCGGCAACGGCAATCGCGCTCTGTTCGGTCAGGCGGATATGCGTGGCGGGATGCGTGGGCAGCACGGAGATGCGAGCCAGATTCTGAATCGTCTCGTAAGCAGATACGTTCCACTTATCGTTTACCCCGTGCAGGTCGCCCAAGTACCGGGTCAGGCGGGAGCGCACGCCCACAAGTTCATCAGCAAGCTGGTCGAAGCGCTGGGTGGCCACACCTTGCTGGAATCCCACAGCGGAAATCAACTGCTTGTCAATGGCGGCGTTGGCCTGCGCATCAGCCACATCCAACATCTGAGCCTTCAGCTCATTGGCGGACACGGCTTGCATAAACAGTCGCTTCTGTTCGGCGACTCCCGGCACATACAGCACCGACCGACCACTCATCAGGCAGCGCGAAGCGACGGCTACCGCCTGCTCTGCCGTGCCTTTGGGGAACTCTCCGTCAATGACGATGCTATGGCCCGCGGCTGCAAGCGATGCGGCATATCGCACGGTGTTGTCAACATCGCCTACCTCAAATTCCGCATGCGGATCTGCATCGAACGGGCTGTACTGCGCAAGATCGGCATCTTTGAGGGACGACTGCGCATGTTCGTTACCAGCGAGTGCATCAAGCAGCACATTGTCGCTTTCGCCGTTCTCCAGCTGGTCGATGAAGCGCTGGCTTTCGGCAATCATCAACGATGAGGGATCCACAAAGCAGCCCAGCACGATTTGGCGCTCGATATTGAAGTCAGGAATGCGTTCCACGGCTTCCGCCGTGATTCTGGCGAACATAGCCGAGGTTTCAGGCTCGCCACTGTCATAGCTGGAACCGTCAAACAGAGAATCCTCGTCAACATATACCCGCTGCTCTCGCAGCACATTGACGAATGCCGTATTCAACTTCACACGGCCGGTGAACTGCACAGTGGCGGCGGATTCTTCCTTGGGCACCGTGACGTTGACCGGATACAGCAGCACGGGCAGTGCATTGCCCTTCCACGTGGCCACACCAACCACCAACGAGAGCTCGGCCACTCCGGACACACGGCGCTTGGCGGTCTGGTCATCCATGACCCGAGACAAGTGCCGTTCCGCCGCCTTCAACACCCCGGCATCACGGAACAGCGAGTCCAAGCGAACATGTCCCGAAGCGAACAATTGTGCAATGCCGGACGGATGGGCATGCGTCATATCAAGTTTGGCCACCAGCTGGTTCGCGTCCTCCAACGGAGAGGGGGCCAACATGCCGCGATACTGGTCACGCCAGCGACGGATGCGGTTCAGACCGTTTTCAGCATTCTGATCCTGCGTCTGGGTCATCTCTTGGCTCACTTTCCAACCGCTTCGCGGTATTCCTGATATCCCTTGTTATGGGATAGAGCTTCGTCGATGTCGGCTTCGCCTCTGGCGGCGAGCCAAGCATACATATCGTCATACAGGTATGGGTTCATTGCCAGAAATGCCAGCAACTCAGGGTGACGAGCAATCTCGAACTGCGTGGAGAAATCCTGCGTGGTTTTAGCATCGTCCGAGGTCAGGCCATCAACTTCCACCACCGGCTCCTGGGCCTTCAGTTCTCCCTTGCTCACACGGTCGAACACGGAGCCCGGCTCAAAAGCTGGTGTATAGACACCAGTGGTGTCAGCCTCGCCCAAATCGGCAACGCTTACTTGAACGGGCTGGTCCGACTGATCGGACTGATCGGGTTGGACGAATTGGCCGGGCTGCTCAAATACCGGCGACTGCTCAGGCTGTGCCTGCACATCCGGCTGCTGGTCCGGGATGGATACCGCCTCAGCGGATGGTGCAGTCTCAGATTCCGTCTCGGTTGCTGTTTCAGATGCGGTCCCAGATACAGTCTCGGGCACCTTGGCAACAGGATGAGCGATCGCATCCACCGGCACCACGGCAGGTGCAGAAGGCTCCGCCGGTTCGACGGGTTCAGCTTGCGGGCTTGTCTGCGGCACGAAATCAGCGGCAGGCTGGGTCTGCTGCGCCTCACCGTCCGGCACGGTATCTTCGGACTGCTCGGCCATCGCATCGGCGAACAAATCACGCGGAGTGGCCGGCTCTTCCGCCTTGACCACGGATTGGGCAATGTTCAGACTGCTGAAGTCGAGTTCGTCAACCTTATGACGAACGCTGGCGGCGCTGAACGCAGCGGTCGGCTCACCGGCCCGCAAATCCAAAATGTCGTCAACGGACATATCAGCGGCATCCGGCTCCTGCGGTGCTTCATTCACCGCGTAGCCGAACAAATCAGGCACCGGAAGCTGCTGATCATGCTCGACGTCATCGATACGGATGAAGTCCGCCGGAACATCACCGAACTGCATGCGCATCGGCGAGGACGGCAGCATAAACTCGGCGTCAACGGGCAGACGCAGTAAATCGCCATTGTCACGAACCACATAAGAGCCATTGGTCGAGCCTAAATCGCGCACGGCTGCAGAACCATTCTGCTTCACCTCGAACACGGCGTGCCTTTTGGACATCGACTTGGTCTGATCCACCACATCAAGACGCTGCATGCCGTCATCGGCTAGAGGACGCAATGGCTTACGGCCAATCTCCACGCAGTCGCCCGGTTTGACGTTGACTCGATCAACCCCATTGATCCGCACCGTCCATTCACTCACCGTGACCGCCTCCCTATACACACTATGAACCACACTATGTGCCATTGTGTCATCTTTTACTCGGTTTCGCCGGATTATCCCGGTCAAGAATTGCAACTTTTGCGCATTAGCAGCTTCCATGCCGCCAGCAACGGGTGAAATCGCTCCCCCTATTCAGTACAGGGTCTGCCCAAGGGCACAATGCAGGAAACCCCGCAATCCATAACGGATACGGGGTTTCCGGCAACAATCTGGTGATTGCGGCTTAAGCCGCACAAATCACTTGAGCTCGACGGTGGCGCCAGCCTCTTCCAGCTGAGCCTTAGCCTTCTCGGCGTCTTCCTTCTTAGCCTTCTCGAGGACGGCCTTCGGAGCGCCGTCGACGAGGCCCTTGGCCTCAGCCAGGCCGAGGTTGGTGATGGCGCGGACGGCCTTGATGACCTGGATCTTCTTGTCGCCGACGGCGGAGAGGATGACGTCGAACTCGTCCTTCTCCTCAGCAGCCGGGGCAGCAGCGCCCGGAGCAGCAACGGCGACAGCAGCCGGAGCGGCAGCCTCGACGTCGAACTTCTCCTCGAAGGCCTTCACGAACTCGGAGAGCTCGACCAGGGTCATCTCGCCGAAGGCTTCCAGCAGCTCATCGTTGGTGTACTTAGCCATTATGGCTTCCTTTCAATCTTGGCGGCGGACGAAGTAGGTGATCCGCAGCCGAATAAACCTTGTTTGTTTAAATTATCGAAGCAACTGATTCATGCCGTGAGGGCGTAAATCAGGCAGCCTTCTCCTGCTTGTCGCGCAGGGCGTCGATCGTACGCACGGCCTTGGTCGGCAGAGCGTTGAACAGGTACGCGGCCTTGG
>ENA-OXEI01000503-OXEI01000503.1-human-gut-metagenome-genome-assembly--contig:-NODE-503-length-12098-cov-16.336959_pt1 | contig 12098 bp, 9 predicted proteins | sample MGYA00249361_ERZ652255 | MGnify/ENA primary metagenome ERZ652255 (study PRJEB26925, sample SAMN05826744) | human gut metagenome | biome: ENVO:2100002; feature: ENVO:00000062; material: ENVO:00002003... | reverse complement strand
ACGAGATCATGCCTAGTCTCGTGGGCTCGGAGATGTGTATAAGAGACAGGCCTTCCTCGCCGCATACATGCTGCCCGAAATGCGGGGGCTGCTCATCGGGTTCGGATCGGGCAACATCTTCCGTCGCCTCAACCGTGAGGCGCCGATGGGTGCCATACGCCGCAGCATACGCGACACGATGGAGGCTCGCGCGCACGGCATGCGGGCGTCCGGTCTGGAGGATCATTTCGCCGACCTGATGCAAGAGGCCGGCGCCCTCGACCATGCGTCCGGCCTGGAGGCGGTGCACGGGGCCGAACCGCTGCACCTGTATACGTCCAGTTACTCCGGCGGGTATTTCTTCGCGTGGGACTCCGGACTGGAGTTCCGCGCCGCGCTGCGCTCGCTGAGAATTGAGGGCAATCTCAACCGTTTCGCCGCAGTGAGCGCGTGGATCGAACGATCCGCCCGCAACGGCGGCGTGACCGAGGACACGGTCACGCGCGCGCAGGCCGCGCAGATCGATCTTGCGCTGCTGGACGATCCGGCGCTGATGGCGCTGCCTTGGGAAGGGAACCCCGCGATATCCGGAATCGATTTCCCGCACGACGACGGCGTGGCGGCGATACGACACGTGTGGCGGTACGCGGGCGAGACCGCTGACCGGATGCTTCAAGACAATCCGAATCCCGCGGGCGGGCGGCTCGGTTCCGACCCGGGGGCGTCAGAATGGGTGTACCGTCAGGCGGTGTCCCGGCTGCTGCGCCAGCTGAGGCTCCCGTATCGCTTCGACATGGAATTCCGCAGCAATCTCGAACAGGGGACGACCGCGGTGGCGTTCACCACGGCGGGCCCCTCCATGATGCCGGAAAGCCGCTATGACGAGCGCGCCCACGATTGGGTCTCGTTCTCGCAGGGGGAACGGGCCGCCATGAGCGCCGCGTACAATCTCCGCGTCGGGCTCATCATCGCGGCACTGTGCTTCGGCGCGAGCGAACGGGTCGATCAGGTGTGCGTGCGCATCGATTCCATCGGTCTGGAAGAGGCGGTCGCCGAGCAGGACAGCGCGATCTCCGATCTGATGAGCGCAGCGCTGCGATCGTTCGAGCGCCTGCACACGGGCGATGCCGGCGCGTCCAAGGCCGATCCGAAGGACGGCGACCATCACGGCGATCCTTCGCATACGCCTTCCGCGGAGCCGGCGTCTGATGCCCGCACCCCGCAGGCGGATGCCAGAGGCGCCCAGGACGCGAAGACGGATTCCGCCGGTGAGTCCGTTTCTGCGACCGTCGGGGATGATGATCTGCAGTCGTTGGAGAGCTTCGCCGACATGATGAAGGACATCAATTTCGAAGACTTCGTACGGGACTCCCCGCAGGAAGTCCAGGACTCCGACTCCGGCGATACGGGTCAGGCGGATGACGCCGGAGCGGCCCCCGGCGGCGAAGGCAACGAAGAAGGCGACACCGACCCCATGGATGCGCTGCGCCGCAGCCCCACCGTGCGAAACCTCGTCACCGTAACGTTCACCAGACAGGAGTTGCTGCAGCGGCTGCGCGAAGACGCGTTGCGGCACCCCGCCGACACCTATCGCCTGTTCGGCGCGGTGATGGACATCGACGAGCGGGGCGGACTCGCCCCCATCAGCGCCGAATTCGACCTGCGCGACGCGAGGTTCTCCCCGACGGGCTCCCAGGAGGAGCCGGAACTGTCGGACAAGGTCTTCCCGGCGACTGTCGCCGGCATCCTCGGCACGGACAACGCCGAGGGCCTGTCCATCCAGCGGGCGGACCTGCTGCAGCGCTGCGTCGACGAATTCCACCGGCTCGCCGCCGACGGGACCCTGGCGTCGGTCTCCAAGGCGCAGCATGCGATGCATGTCATCGACCGCGTCGCCGATCCGGAGCTGTCCGAATTGTCGTCACGCGTCACCAGTGCGCTCATCGACGGTACCGACACACCGGACTTCACCTTCCAGCTGGCGGACGAACTCGACCGGGAACGCACGCAGGCCCGCGACCTGCTGTTCTCCGGTCAGGACGATCAGGCCGTGACCGTCGCCGAAGCGGCCATCGAACGTGTGGAATCGGCTTATGCCGACAATCCGGGCGTGCCACGGTATTTCAACTCGTATGCCGAGCGCGTCGTCTACAACCGCCTGTTCGCCACGGACGGCGAACGCACGGTGCTGATCCCCGACAACCTGTTCTACGCGCACACCGAGCTGGCGGACCTGCTGTCTCAGCTCAAGGGCGCGAAGGCCGCGCTGCCGCACCTTAACGCGATGGTGGCGTATGCTCCCGCTTACCCGTTCTCGCACATGAAGCTCGCAGTGCAGCTCGCCCGCAACGAGGATTGGGATTCCGCGCGCGCGGCATGCCTGAACGCGCTGCGCGTGGCGCTCGACCGTGATGACGCCGCATTCGCCTACTACCGGCTGGCATACGCGGAATGGATGCGCGACCGTTTCGATATCGCCGCCGCGGCCTACATCATGAGCGAGCACATCGCACCGGGGCAGATCGGGGCGCTTGACGGCGAGCTGAAGGAACTGCTCGCACGCGCCGAATCCCAATGCATAGCGGTGCCTACCGACGTGGAGTCGGCAGCCGGCGTGCTGCGCATGCACGATCTGCCGGTGTGGCCCCACACCCAGGTCGCCGCGATCGTGCGCGACGCCGCCCGCGTGTGCGTGGACGAGGGCATGTTCGTTCCCGCGCGGACGCTGTCGATGGCGGCCGCCCGTATGAACGACGGCGACAACGGCGGTGTCGACATGGTGCAGTCCCAGTTCCTGAGATCGCTCAACTCCTGATGCCGTGCGCGGGCGTCGCCGAGGCGGGTTCATGTTTTCGATTACAATCGAATCCAGATGAATTCGCACATACGAAGGGGAAGTGATGGCTCGCGCAGCGGTTTCGCAATCATCCGGCGACCAGTTGGCTTGGGATTTCGACGATCCGGACGCTGGGGAGGCTCCGGCGCCGGTCGAGAACGAAGGCGCCGCCCGGTTCGCGCCCGGCTCATCCCAGTGGGTCGCCGCGCTGCAGTCCACGGACGCTGATGCGGCCCGGCTGGATCGGCTGGATGTGTCCTCGCTGTCGAACGAGGTTGCAGCCCGCCTGTGGGCACGCGTCGCGGCGTGGGTCGAGGCCGACCAGATCGCCTATTACATCGATGACGCGCCGGTCTCGTCCGACGCGGCCTACGATGCGCGCTTGCGTTGCCTGCAACGGCTGGAGGCGGAGTTCCCGTCGTTGGATTCACCGCAATCTCCCACGCACCGGGTCGGCGGCACGTTCTCCAATGATTTCGCTTCGGTGCGGCATCCGTCGCGCATGATGAGCCTTGACGACGTGTTCTCGATCGAGGAGCTGCGCGATTGGTACGATTCGGTGCTGCGCGATTTGGACTGGCCTGAGGGCAAGCCGTTGCCGATGACCTGCGAGGTGAAGATAGACGGTCTGGCATTGAATCTGATATACCGCAACGGCGTGCTGGAACAGGGGCTGACGCGTGGCGACGGCGTCACCGGTGAGGACATCACGCTCAATGTGCGCACGATCGGCTCTATTCCCGCCAATCTCGGCGGGCCGGCCGCGGATATCCCCGAGTTCGTGGAGATCCGCGGCGAGGTGTTCATGCGTTGGGACGATTTCAAGGCGCTCAACGGTGAACAGGAGGATGCCGGGCGCCCTCCGTTCGCCAACCCGCGCAATGCGGCGGCCGGATCGCTCAGGCAGAAGGATCCGCGCATCACCGCCACAAGGCGGCTGAGCTTTTACGCGCATGGCATCGGTACGCTGCGCTGGGGCTCGGGGCGGCCCGTCGGCTCGCATGACGTCGTCGCCGACCAGTCCGAGGCGTACACGCTGTACTCCAAGTGGGGAGTGCCGGTGTCGCCGCACAACCGTGAGGTCACGTCGTTCGCGCAGATCCTCGACATGATCGACTATTACGGCGAGCACCGCGGCGACATCGAGCACGCGCTCGACGGCATCGTCGTCAAGGTCGACGATCTCGGCCTGCAGAGGTCGCTGGGCGCGACCTCGCGGGCGCCGCGTTGGGCCATCGCCTACAAGTACCCGCCCGAGGAGGTCAACACCGAACTGCTGGACATCACCGTGCAGGTCGGGCGTACCGGGCGCGTCACGCCCGTCGCCGTGCTCAAGCCCGTGTATGTAGCGGGGTCCACGGTGTCTCGCACGACATTGCACAATCCGTTCGAGGTCAAGCGCAAGGGGGTGCTGATCGGCGACACGGTGGTGGTGCGCAAGGCCGGCGACGTGATTCCCGAACTGGTCGGGCCGGTCGTGGAACGCCGCAAGGGGCGTGAAGACGACCTGCGCGAATTCGTCATGCCGGATCGTTGCCCGTCCTGCGGATCGAAGCTCGCACCGGCCAAGGAGGGAGACAAGGACATTCGCTGCCCGAACGTGGAATCCTGCCCCGCCCAGCTGACCGAGCGCATCATCAACCTGGCTTCGCGCAAGGCGTTCGACATCGAGCATCTGGGCGACCAGTCGGCCATCGCGCTGACCAACCCGGAGGAGAACCGGCCGGATTCGCCGGATACGTTCGCTCCGAACATCACCGAGATTCTCGTCAAGCCCGGCGAGGAGCCGGAGCCGTACGAGCCCGTGGAGGGACTGCGGCTGCCGGAACGGCAGAAGCCAGTGCTGTCGAGCGAAGCGGGGTTGTTCACACTGGACGCCGCGGCGCTCAGGGATGTGCGCGTGTGGCGCGAGGCCGCGATCATCGAGATCCATGAGACGGTCACGGCCGACGGCAAGACCAAGCGCACTCGCAAACGCATCGGTGGCTCGGGCCTATGGCATCAGGTCCCGGCGTTCTGGACCGCGCCCACGCCGGCGAAGAAGCTTTCCGCGCGACGGCAGGCTGCGGCCGGCGCGCCGGCCGACGCTGCGGCTGAGCCGTATCCGGGATATGACGTGCCGGCCGATGCGGTGGTCGTGCGCGTCGATCGGAAGACCACGCGCAACGGCACGGTCGACGTCCCCGTGTACGTCCGCCCCGGCGAGAACACGCGCAAGATGTTCGACGAGATGGACAAGGCCCGGCACGCCGACCTGTGGCGGGTGCTGGTCGCCTTGTCGATACGTCGTCTCGGCCCGCCCACGGCCCGTCTGATCGCCTCCGCCTTCGGCTCGCTGGACGCCATCGAGCAGGCGGGCGTGGACGAGCTGTCGGCCATTGACGGCATCGGCCCGGAAATCGCCGAATCGGTGGTCAATTGGTTCGCCGCCGCCCGTGAGCCGAGGGATTGGCGGGGCGAGACGCTGCGCGCCTGGCAGGCGGCCGGTGTCGGGGTCGCCGCCGCCGAGACCAGCACGCTGCCGCAGACGCTTGCCGGAAAGACCGTCGTCGTGACTGGTTCTCTGGAGGGATTCTCGCGTGATTCCGCCAAGGAGGCCATCATCGAGCGCGGCGGCAAGGCTGCCGGCTCGGTCAGCAAGAAAACCGATTGGGTCGTCGTCGGCGAAAACGCCGGCTCCAAGGCCGCCAAGGCCGAAGAACTCGGCATCCCCATGCTTGACGAAGCCCAATTCCGCACCCTCTTGGAAACCGGCGCCGTGCAATAGACTGCCGCCCCCCCGCTGACGGAGGGCTGTCGCGGAGCGACTGGGGTGGTCCATGCCTATAAACCCGCCCCTCAGTCTCGCTTCGCGAGTCAGCTCCCGCCGGCGGGAGCAAGTACCCGCCCCGCGCTTTGCGGCCCATTTCACAGGGTGGATTTCACGCCGCCTCTGGCACGCCGTCGATTCACACGCTAGTCTGGTACGCGGCAATAAGGAGGATAGGATACATGACAGACGCACGCCACATCGAGGCGCAGATCTACGAACGGCTCAGCAAAGTCATCGACCCGGAGCTCGGACGCTCCATCACCGATCTGGGGATGATCGCCGCAATCAACGCGGTGGGCGTCACCTCCCAGGGCGACGGCGACGTGCCGTCATATGACGTGACCGTGCATGTGGAACTTACGGTCGAGGGCTGTCCGCTGTCACAGACCATCACCAATCAGATCAACGGCGCAATCGTCTCATATCCCGACGCGAAGCTCACCCCGCACATCGAGGTCTCATCCATGAGCCATGACAAGCTCGCCGACCTGGTGGCGGGTCTCAAGGCGGAGCGCAAGCAGAATCCGTTCAACAAACCGGGCGTCAAGACGCGCATCTTCGCGATCGCCTCCGGCAAGGGCGGCGTCGGCAAATCATCGGTGAGCGCCAATCTGGCGGCGACCTTCGCGGCGCTCGGGTACGACACCGCGGCCATCGACGCGGACATCTACGGTTTTTCGCTGCCGAAGCTGTTCGGCGTGCACACGCAGCCGACGAACCTCAACGGCATGCTGATGCCGGTGACTGCATGGGGTGTCAAGCTGATTTCGATTGGCATGTTCGCCGGTGCCGACCGTGCGATTCTGTGGCGCGGGCCTCGTCTGCAGCGTTCGCTGGAACAGTTCCTGTCGGACGTGTGGTGGGGGGATCCGGACGTGCTGCTGCTCGACCTTGCCCCGGGCACCGGCGACATGGCGATTTCAGTGGCTCAGGCGTTGCCGAACGCGGAACTCGTCGTCGTCACCACTCCGCAGCCGTCGGCTTCGGATGTGGCGGTGCGCTCCGGTCTGGTCGCATTGCAGGTGCCGATGAAAGTACGCGGCGTGGTCGAGAACATGAGCTGGTATGAGCATAAGGGCGAGCGACTGGAGATCTTCGGCGCGGGCGGCGGTCGGCGTGTGTCCGATCAACTGACCGAGACGCTTGGCTATGACGTGCCTCTACTCGCCCAGCTGCCGCTCGACCCCGATTTGCGCGAGGTGGGCGAGTCCGGCCGTCCGGCGGTTCTGAACGAGGACGGCGCACTGCGCTCGGATGCCCTGGGGCGCACGTTCCGGGAGCTTGCCGAGGGTCTTCTTCGCAGCGAATGATTCTCAATAAGAAAGGTGCGAGGATTGCGCACAAATACGCACAGTCGCACATTCCTAGGAGTGGCGGAATAGAGCCGTTTCTGCATATTTCATGTGCGTTTGGCCGGCAGCCGGACTCGCACCTTTCTTATTGAGAACCGTTCGCTGCGAGCCAGTAGTGCAAATAACGCTGCCGGTTGACGATGTCCCTGACCATCTCGATGAAGGCCCGCCTTGATTCCTCCGTCCGCAGGTCATCCGCGGTGACCATGATGATGGTCCAGCCATTGTGCTGCAGCTCGTTGAACCGCGCGGCGTCCTTGCGCATCTGCTCGGGGCTCGCATGATATGCGCCCTGATATTCGAATCCCACCTTGCAGTCGGGGTAGGCCATATCGATCAGTCTGGTTCCGTGCCTAAGCCTCACTCGGTAATTCGCATATGGCCTGCCGAGCCCCGAATCTAAGAGAATGCCGAACAGAGGTGTTTCGGGTGGTGAATCCGTGTCCTCGACGATGTACGGGAGCGCCTCCTCGCATTTTCTCTTCCCCGCGAAACGGGGACTCGCGTCGAGGTATGCGGCGAAGTCGTCTTTCCTGGCCTTCTTCCTGCGTTCCTCGCGGCTGGCAAACGCCGAGGCTATCGTCGCCAGGGCTTCCGTGTCGCAGTAGGTTGCCATCTGCGCCCATGCCATGGCGGGGGAGGCCATCCAGAACCGTTCATATTCGTATTTGCAGTATTCCTCCTTTCCGGAGAACACATGGAATGTGACTCCGGCGATGTGATTGCGATCCTGTGCGCGAGGCACGCTGACATGGACGCGATTCGACGCCAGATTGGTCTTCGGCACGGGAGCTCCCCAGTATCGTATGGCGTTGATATATCCGACCCTGAGCGGTCTCTTGGTGCGCATGGCGGCTTCATTGCAGCGTTTGCGTTCGTTCCGCCGCCCGTTGACTATATCCGTGTTCATGAATCCCATGGGGCAACGGTATGGAATGGAATGTACCGATGGCAAGCGATTTCGGGGTATGTGGTCGAAGGCTAGGCATTTTTGGCATGTCTTCGGCGTGTTATCCACATTCCATGTATCAGCGAACGGTTCTCATTAAGAAAGGTGCGAGTCGGTTCTGCGGGCAAACGAACATGAAATTGATGGGAACGGCGTTATTCCGCCGATATGAGAAATGTGCGATTGTGCGTATCTGTGCGCAATCCTCGCACCTTTCTTAATGAGAATGATTCGCTGATACATCGGGGGGGGGAGGAAAGAGGAAGAGATAATGAAAAAGCATCTATCAGATGTGGAAGTAGGAGCATCCCTTAGCGCGATGTCGGCGCAAAACGTTGGAATACCGCCATAAACGGCTTCATTTCGCCGTTTCCAAGGGTTTTTACATGACCTGTAAAACTGCTATCGCCAGCCATGTGCGGCTATTTCCGGTTAGGATAACTAGACCTGCGGCCGGGGCGCATAGCACTGGATCATGGAAAAAACCGATATGCGCTACACACTCACATTCTTCGACTCCGCCGGCGAACTGCAACCGATCATGCTGACGGGCAAAACGCACGTCGTCTCCGCGTATGGCCACACCCAGACGCTCGCCCTCGCCATTCTTCGCGTTGCCGGCTCCGGGGCGTATGTCTAAAAACCCCGCGTGGGTTCCATAAGGGGCTATGCGTCTCCGAGCGCATGTCGTCGTGACTGCCGTGTCGTAGGCTCGTATCGTTTCGCCCACGCACCAATTGCGTCATTGCAGGTTGTAGATAATCGCGACCATGCCGAATACACACAAACCAAACTCACCAACCACGGCAATTGCCGCGGGCCACAGCCAATACGCGCCGCGATCATGCTCAATCGCCCATCGTGCGCCATCCAGTTCGTTCGGGATGACGACCGCGGCGAGCAGCAGCATCATGCCGAATGCTGCGGCGGCCTTCCCAATCCCCGATAAACCCTCAAAGGCAAGCATACCCAACAATGGCACACCCGGAGAGAACACCGCCAGACGACGTGCCAGACGGCCCTTCGCCTCGTCGCCCGCACGTTTGCGCAGGATGCTCCAAAACGCAAGACCCGCGACCAAAGCGGCACATACCATCGACGTGAGCAGACCTGGAATGATATTCGGGTACATGTCAGGGAAGTCCTCTCCCCAATCGGCGTGCTTCAACACCGGTTCGGTGAGCATGCCCGCCACGCCCACCGGCATGAGCAACGCCGCCAGCAGACAGAACGGACGGCACCTACGGCCCGTGAACCCATTGACAATCAGAAGAGTGGATACATGCAGAGGGGCGCAGGAGCTGAACATGAGGACCACGATCCAGACGATGGGACCTCCCCAATCCCCCAACCAAGTGTCGTGCCAACGAACCCCGAACCACGACAGTATGGCCAGACTCGCACGCTCGTACTCGCCATGGCCGGCCAGGTAATACCATATGTTCGCCACATACACGCCGACATACCAAGCGAACAGCAGAACCGTCCGCCACACCATGCCACGCACTGTCGCCGGACGCTCCCCATCCCCGCGTTCGGGAACGGTCGTGGCGAACATCGAGAACACGCCGAGCTCATTGGGCTCGTCGGAATCACGCCTCCTCCCGCGCCGGCACCCACCGGCCGAACCGTCCATTCCACGGGACGACTCCAGAACGGAACCCAAATCCGAATCGTCATCCATCACCATGCGTTCCCCACAACCTTCACGATGCCCTCAACCGGTTTTTCGAACATCATTGCTCCATTCGTTGTTTCTGTCTCATGGTTTTTCGTTCCACCCATTCGTCCAGCTCATCGTCGGTGATGTCGTACATGATTTGCAGCAGTTTCAGGCAGATGGTCACGTCGGCCATCTCCTCGGCCAGATTATGTTCCGAGTCGGGCCTGCCGCGCAATCGTTTGCTGACGGCCTGAATGAGTTCGGCGCATTCCTCCATGCACACGATGGACTGCTTGTCCCGTCCGAACCGTTCGACACTCTTGCACCAGACGGCGCGACGGTCGACCTGTCCGTCGCGCATACTGTCCACGATGAGCAGAGACTCCCGAAGCACGTCGGCGCGACCACGCCAATAACCAGAGCCTTCACTGGAGCCCGATACGCTTTCGGTCGAACCAAGCTTGTCGATAAGACGCTCCCTAAGCCAATTCAGATTCTTCACCGCGCCCCTCCGTTTCGTCGAGTGTGGCGTGAAGCATCGTAGTCTCCTCACAGCATGTCTTCAAGTCCGTCGGTGACGGCGGCCAGGACGCGGCCCAGCCCTTCGCCCATGACGGCCGCCTTCGCGCCGTACAGTCCGGTCAGATACGCGTACAGGCGGGTCAGGTCGGCGTACACGCACGCCGAACCCGCACCCTGGCCGGCCAGAACATCGTGGTGAACGGCCATCACCTAGCGCCGGGCATCCGAACGTCGCGGCAAGCCAGCCGGGTGCGCCGGCGCCGCAACGCCGTTGGATCCTCGTGATGCATAGCCGCTGCTATGACGAAACCGAAGAGAACATCCGCATCCGAAAATGACGTCGCCGACCCCAAGGAGAAGCCCTACGTGCCCATCGAGCACCGCCCGCTACTGGGAGTGCCGGAGGCGGCCGCCCTGACCGGGCTGGACGAGAAGGTCATCCGACTGGCCATACGCCAAGGCGAGCTCATCGCCTGCTACGTCCATTCGTCGACCAAGCGCATCCGACGGCGTGATCTGGACGATTGGCTGTCCGCGTTGCCGGAACGGCCGCGATGACGAAACGGCCCCCGCGTGGTTCAAAACGAATCACGCGGGGGCCGTTTTTTGAAACACAACTAGACCATAACTAGACCTGAGCTATGCTGGCAGAGTAAAAACCCAACCGGCAGTAAGGCTCAGGGGCTTCGCCTATCAGATGTGGAAGTACAGCTCGTACTCCAGCGGGGTCGGGGCCAGGCGAGCCTGGTCGATTTCGCCGCGCTTGAGGTCAAGCCAGGTCTCGATCAGATCGTCGGTGAACACGTCGCCGGCGGTCAGGAAGTCGTGGTCCTCTTCCAGGGCGTTCAGGGCCGCGTCGAGGGAGCCCGGCACCTGCTTGATGTTGGCGTGCTCTTCGGGCGGCAGCTCGTAGAGATCCTTGTCGACCGGCTCCGGGGGCTCGATGTGGTTCAGGATACCGTCGAGGCCTGCCATCATCTGGGCGGAGAAGGCGAGGAACGGGTTGCAGGACGGATCCGGTGCACGGAACTCGATGCGCTTGGAAGCGGGGGAGGTTCCGGCCAGCGGGATACGGATGGCGGCGGAACGGTTACGGGCGGAGTAGACCAGCGAAACCGGAGCTTCGAAGCCCGGCACCAGACGGTGGTAAGAGTTCAGCGACGGGTTCGTGAACGCGACCACTGCGGAGGAGTGCTTGATCAGACCGCCGATGTACCAGCGGGCGATGTTGGACAGGCCGCCGTAGCCCTGCTCGTCGTAGAACAGCGGCTTGCCGTCCTTCCACAGGGACTGGTGGCAGTGCATGCCGGTACCGTTGTCGCCTGCGATCGGCTTGGGCATGAAGGTCACGGCCTTGCCGGCGAGCGCTGCGGTCTCGTGGACGACGTACTTGTACTTCATCAGGTCGTCGCCAGCGTGCTGCAGGGTGTTGAAGCGGTAGTTGATCTCCTGCTGACCGGCGCCGGCCACCTCGTGGTGGGAGCGCTCCAGCTGCAGGCCGACCTTCTGCAGGTTGGCGACCATGTCGTCGCGCAGGTCCTGGTAGTGGTCGCACGGCGGAACCGGGAAGTAGCCCTTCTTGATGCGGTTCTTGAAGCCGATGTTCGGGGTGCCGTCCTCTTCGGTGTCGACGCCGGAGTTCCACGGAGCCTCAATGGTGTCGACCTCGTAGAAGGAGCGCTGCATGGAGTTCTCGTAGCGCACCTTGTCGAAGATGAAGAACTCGGCTTCGGGAGCGAAGGAAGCGGTGTCGGCGATGCCGGTGGACTTCAGGTAGGCTTCGGCCTTGCCGGCGACCTGGCGCGGGTCGCGGGAGTACGGCTCGTCAGTCAGCGGGTCGACGATGGAGAAGGCCACGTCGAGGGTCTTGTGCTTGCGGAACGGGTCAACGAAAGCGGTCTCAACATCCGGGACCAGCTTCATATCGGATTCGTTGATGGCCTGGAAGCCCTGAACGGAGGAACCATCGAACGGCATGCCGTCGG
>ENA-OXEI01000499-OXEI01000499.1-human-gut-metagenome-genome-assembly--contig:-NODE-499-length-12135-cov-6.191474_pt1 | contig 12135 bp, 4 predicted proteins | sample MGYA00249361_ERZ652255 | MGnify/ENA primary metagenome ERZ652255 (study PRJEB26925, sample SAMN05826744) | human gut metagenome | biome: ENVO:2100002; feature: ENVO:00000062; material: ENVO:00002003... | reverse complement strand
GCGGACTGTGCCGCGCTGTCGGCGGTGGCCTTGGCCTGCGTGGCAACGCTCGAAGCGTTCGCGGCGGTGGTCTTGGCGTTGGCCGCATCCGTCTTCGCGGTGGAAGCGTCCGATTTGGCGGAAGCCGCGTCGGACTTGGCCGCATTGGCCGAAGCATTGGCGGTGTTCGCCAGCGTCTCAGCATTGCCTGCGGTCTTCTTCGCGCTTTCGGCGGCGGTCTGGGCGGCATTGGCCACGTCCTTGGCCTGACCGGCGGTCGCGGTAGCGCTCTTCGCGGCGGTATTGGCCGCATTGGCGGTATCCTGTGCCGTCTTCGCCGCGCCATTCGCCGTATCAGCCGTGCCCTGCGCGTTCTTCGCGGCGGCAGCGGCATTCTCGGCAGCCTTCTTGGCGTCGGTGGTCTTAGCCGCATTGTCCGCGATATCCGACTTCGCCTGCGCGATCTCCTCCGCGTTCTTCTCCACGTCGGCATATCCCAAGTGGTTCCACGCGGAGCCATCCCACACCAGCGTGTCAATCACGCGGTCGGAGAGCGGCACGAGCACGGAAGGCGAATTGTTCGGCGCTCCCTGCCAGTAGGTGTAGAAGTCCGCCAAGAGGCTCGGAGAATTATTCTTCTCGCCCTTCCAGCGCGTCCAATACTTCTGGGTCTTGAGCCACAAGTCACCGACAATCAAATTGTCCTTCGGCTCGTCCGGCCCACGAAACGTATGATTCTTGCTATGGGCTTCGGCATACGCTTGCGCAGCCGACTCCTTCGCCTTGCTGATCTCGCCATTCGCCGTGGTCAGATCGGACTTGGTTTGGGCGATATCCTTCTGCGCTTGAGCCAAAGCCGTCTTGTTCGCGGCAATCGTCTGATTCGCGGCGGTCAGACTGTCCTGATTGGCTTTGATGTCGGATTTCGCCGCAGCCAACTGCTTCGACAAGTCAGTCTGAGCCGTCTTGTTCGCGGCGATATCCTTCTGAGCCTGAACGAGCTTCGCCGTATTGTCGGCCAGAGTCTCCCGAGCGTCCGCCAAGTCAGCCTGACCCGTCTTGATATCAGCCTTCGCCTGTTCCAACTGTTTCGACGCATCAGCCAAAGCCGTCTTGTTCGCGGCAATCGTCTTGTTCGTCTCGGCCTGTTGAGCGTTGATCGCATCCTGAGCCGACTTGTTATCCTCGACGGTCTTGCCAAGAGACTTCAACGCCGCGTCAGCCGTATCCTGCTGTTTTCTGACTGCATCGACGCCCTGAGCGTTCGCGTCGATCTTCTTCGCCGCGGCATCCAAATCGGAACGCAGTTGGGTCTGCTGGCTCTTCAAAGCGTTCGCAGCGTCAGTGTTCGCGTCAATATCCTTGCGGGCGGAATCCAACCCGTCGCTGACCTTCTTCACCTGAGCGGCGGCATCGGACTTCGCGGCATCCAGAATCTCCGACGCCGTATCATTCAAATCCTGCTGCGACACGATAGGTGCGATGATGACGGTCGCGTGCTCCGACTCGTCGGAGGCGTTCGGCTTGGACACGCCATTCACGTCATGCGCATTGTCATAGGCGACGGCCCAAACCTCGACCACATCACCGACCGGCAGCACGCCGGTGGCAAGCTCGCCCTTCCCACGCAACTGGCCCAAATCCAACGATTCACCAGTGCTATCAGGCTTCGCATACAATTCCACATGGTCGAAATCGGCGGGAACACCACCCTCAAGAGTGCCGTCCCATTGGACGAACACGCATTCCGTCCTACACACTGCGGTCACACCGGTCGGCCTGCCCGGAGGCGTCGTATCGCCAACCCACGGGATGATGCCATTACTGCCCGGCATCGCCGCACCCGTATCACCGCCGCCAATCCACGTCTCCGTGCCGTCGCCGTTATCGACGGCGATGGTGCCGGACAGGTACGTCAACCGCATATTGCTGTTACGCAGGGCGATATCCGCCAAAGTCAACGGAAGAGAAGCGTCATCGGGTCTGATTTCAACATGGTCTGCCAAAACGCACACTCCAAAAACAGAAAACCCCACGAAAACGTGGGGTGGGTACAAGAAAACCCCACGAAAACGTGGGGTCTGATATCATGCGGTCGGGTCTGCCACAGGGTCGAACTTCACTGTCACCTTGCCGGTCTGGTCGCCGCTAATCTGCATCAAACGCATCGGATACACGCCGTCCGGCAGATCAGGGAAGCCGTCTATGGCGATGTCGAACATCTCCCCCGGCCAGAACGAACCCAACGGATGCAAAGGCAATCCCATCGCATCGCAGTCGTTCACGTCTATCTCGCCGCTCAACTGCATCAACGGCTGACGGTTCGCGTTCAACATGCCGTCAGCCGCAGCGGCCAACAGTTCATACGTTTTCGCGTCCGTGTCGCTCGTGGTGGTCTCCCGCAGCGGATACGGGTCCTGACGTTTCACCAGAGTCAAATCCTCGCTCTGGCAGCACATCGTGCCCAAATCCGAACCGGCACCGGTCGCATACACGCGCATGTACGGTGCTGCACGGTCGATCTTGATGTTCTCCAACGTGCCACCATACGGTGAGCACGACAGACTCAATCGCTTGTCCTGATTCAGATAGATGTCGCCGTCCGAACCGGCGAGGAACCTGAACCGGACATGCTGCGAATCCGACAAGTAGGGCCGGAACTGCATGTCAGGCCCGCCATCCGCGTTCGCTATATTCTTCAGAATGTCAGCCGCGCGATGGTTCGACACGTTGAAATCCTTGTATTCCACGACGGTCTGACGTGGAAGCATCGTCTTATGCGGCCCATCGGTCGAAGTCGTGCTGCCGGTCTGGTTGCCGTTCCCGTCGAACGAGTACACGGTGGTGGTCGTGGTCACGGTACGTTCGGAATAATCCTTGTAGTTCTTCGTGACCGTCTTCTTCACGACCGTGGTCTGCGCCGTGGTCAACGTCTTCACGGTCGTATGCTGTTTCGTGACCTTGCCCTTGCGCGTATTGTACGTGTACGGTTTAGTCTCCGTGACCTGCTTCGTCTTCTTCGTCACATGCTGTTCCGTGATCGTGGTCGTGTCACCGTCAACGGAAGTCTCCACATACCCGTCAGCCGTGTTCACACGCTTCTTGCTCTTCTGCTTCGGAGCGTTCTTATCCTCGCTCGACCCATCGGAAGGCAGCGAATGCGTGCCCGTCTCGTTCAGGTAAGGCAAATCGATGGGCAGTCCACCGCCCGGCTTGACGCTCGTGCATTGGCGGATTACCTCACACGCCAACGCACGCCACGACAGGTTCTCCCAACGGAACGACCGTTTGGACGTGTGGCCCGCATCCTTGCCGAAAGCATCCTCATGCACCAGATACCGGTCGTTCAGCAAGCCCATCATGCTCACGTAAGGCACGCTCACATCATGCCAGCTGGACGTGCGTACGCCCAACGCGCCCGCCAATATCGGCGTGCCCATCGACGCGGTGTCATCCAACACGCTCTTCCAACACAACACAAGGCCACGCTTGTACGGCTGCAAGGCTGCGGCACGGGCGGCAGGGTCATCGCCCGGTATCTGCGTCCAAGGCAGTTCCAAGCCGGACACCTCGTCATCGCCGACTCCCTTGTCCTTCGTCGTGGAAAAACTCGAATCCGAAACGGTCATCGACCAAGTGAACGACGGTATGTCGATCTCCTGGGCCAACTGGCCGGAAACCGTGTCATACAGGTACGCCACCCAAGTCATCAGACCACCTGTCCCCTATCCCAGATGATGAACCGGCGTCCGCACCACAAGGCGTCCTTGTTGTCCTGCGACGCATTGTAATGGAACACGGGGGCGTTGCCGTTCTGCAACCAAGTACGCAAGCGTGCCGTATGATGACCCTTGCTCACAGCCGTCACATACGACGTCTCATGCGTCTCCCACGCGCCATACGAAACGAAGTTCGCGCACGAATGGTCCAAATCCTTGTTGTCGATCTGGAAGCCGATGGCCCACTCGGTACGATGCGACGTATCCGCCCACGAGGTAGCGCCAGCGGAACTCAGATTGCATTTGAACGACAATTCCAACATACGGTCGGAAGGCAAATCGAAATCTATCTGCTGCTCAAAATAGTATTTCTTGACCGTCGAATCGCCGGTCATGTCACGCCTATCCCAATTCTCGCCAATCTTCCCCAACGAAGCACCATACGGTATCGCGTAATCAGCGCTCCACATCTGCACCGCGCTGGCCGTGGACGAAGCGCCAGCGGGCATCTTCATCTTCCTCAGCATGGTAGCGCCAGCCGGAATGGTAGGCTCCGCAAGACTCGCGGACGGGGAACCCTGCGTGACGCCAACGGTCACATAATTGTCCGAATCCTTGTACTCCATCAGATTATGGGCCTGAATCCACACGATGTCGATACGCGGATTCGACGGGTCGCCAGCCGAGACGGCGTTCGTCTTACCGCCCTCGTAATAGGCGAGCGTCTTACCATCCGAATCGCCACGGCTACAGACGGCCACGCCAGCGGAAACGTTATACCGCAAGTCACTGCGGCCGGTGACGTTCAACCCGTCAACCAATCCCGTATTAGCCCACTGGGCACCGATGATGCGACGATGCACAAGAGGTGTCACACCAGCGCCATTGGTATCGGGAGACACGCCCAAAGCGACGGTACTCATTCAAAACTCCTTACATGTAAGTGTCACGCACACTGCAATCAACGAAACCGGTGCCTAGATTCGATAAAGTCACACGAAGCGAACCGCCAGCCGGAATCGTGGGAAAACCACGCTGCTCCAACTGACGGCTCACATCCTGACCACCCAACTGGGCGGTACGGCTGCGGCAATCCAACACCAGCGGCACATCCCTGACCGTCTGATCGCACACAATCGACTGCTGGGTGCCCGGAAAATCCAAACGCACGCCATCCATAGGCCCATGCACGACGAACACCGGATAGGCGCGGGAAGTGCCGTTGTTGTACAACAATCCGACGTTCGACCCGACGCCATCCAATTTCAACCCGTAGTTCAACGGGTAAGCCAACCCACGCAAACCAATATTCGACTCGGTATGCATCAGGCTCGGTGAAGCGTTACGCGCGCCCTGCCATTCGGTCCAATAGCCCGGACCATACCGCAATCCGACGTTCCCGCCGGACACATGCATCGCGCTCAACTGGCATGTGTACTCGTCCATGCTCAATATCTCGGGACGTTCGCAGGTCACGGTGATTGTGCAATCGTCCAGCCAGCCATCATTCGCATACTTAGCGGACGCCTTCACAGTGGCCCTACCAGTCGTATAACAGTCGTAGCCAGCATCCCTCAACCGGAACCGCACTTTGCTATGCGCACACACACGACGAACCCTATTGAGAAGCCTTACGACACCCTGACGGTCATGCGCCGACACAACGAAATGCAACGTCAACACGCGAGCGGAATACAGGATATCCGAAGCCCACACGTCATGCGCCCCATCGCCCTGACCCCGCTCGCTCATCACCGTCTTGTCATCCGGCGTCTCGAACCAACCCTCGACACCATCCGCGCCAATCAGGAGAACATCATCATCAGGGTTCACACCATCACCACCATCGAACGTCAACGTTTCCGTCCCGTTCGACAGTTCGACCAGTTCAGGCAAATCACTCAACGCTGATACCTCCTAGCCTCGGCCAACGCGTTACGATGCAATATCGGCGCGGCAACATACAGATCGTCATTGCTTCTTACGACCTTCGTGTTGAACGTCTGATTGACAGTCGTTCCAGTGCTTGCGGGAACCTGAACGTTGACCTCATACAAGCCTGACATCATCTTCTCCACACGGCCGCCAGCCGCATACGCGCTACGACTCATATCAACCGCACTACGCGCATACAACGTGCGAGCCTGCGACACCGCCCTGTCCAAATCGCCGGTAGCGTTCAACACGTTCAGGAAATTCGGGCCGACAGTACGATCAAGCTTGCTTACCGCAGCGGCACGAATAACATGCTCGCCATTCGACAGCCACATGGGAATCGAATCAGACGTGCCAGTACCCGGCCCGCTGATACGACCACCAGTAGCCTTGCCAGCCTTGGAGCCCTCGAAGATGCCCCTGATGTGGACGGTAACCCAATTCGACACGCCGCTAATCCATTTATTGGCCGACGCCACAGCAGAGGAAAGCGAACCATCGACATGGCCCTTAAATCCGGTGTTATGACTATTCGGTACGGAACGGATGTTGCCTTTGGCGGAACCAGTCGCACCAGCAGTATTGTCCGTCGCATTCACGTTCGTACCATGACTATTCGGTACGGAACTGATATTGCCTTTGGCCGTACTGGTTGGGCCACCAGTGTTGTCCGTGGCTGTCAGCTTGGAATCGACATGCCCATACTGCTCTTCATAGGCACCCATCGTCAGCCTCGCAGAACCAGCACCATTCTCGGTATCGTCCGTTGCGGTGATGTCAGTGTTCTTCACATTTGGAATCAAACTCAACGCGATTCGCAAGGCATCAACCTCGCTCTTACCAGAGGAAGTCGCCTTCAAGTAGGCTTCTTTAATCTCAGGAACCTGCCAGATGGCATCCCTTAACGCATCCAAATCAGACTTGCCTTCGGATTTCGCCTTGACAAAAGCATCCTTCATCGCCGGAATCGAAGAAATACTCTCTTCCAACGCCTCGGTATCACTCTTGCCTTCGGTGATGGCCTTGAGGTAAACCTTCTTCAACGCGGGCACCTTCATGACGGCATTGGTCACATCATTGGCCGCGACAATCGCCAGCTTGTTATCGCCGGTAATCACGACCGTATGCTTGCCATCGGAAAGCCTCTGCACCATGTCGGACAACTGGTTGGCATCGGTCTTACCCTGCCAGATGGAGTTCAACAGAATATCCTTGACCTGCTTACGTGTCCCATCGGGGAACAGGTAGCTCATACTGTCAACGACATTCGCCAGGTTCTCCTTCGCTTCCAACGATTGAACGTTGATCTGTGTGGTGACTTCCTTCGGAGTCATCAACAGACTTGAGTTCAATCCGTCAACAGCAGCGGCGTCCAAACCAGCGGCAGATGCCTGAGCGTTGAAGTTGCTGGACAATTCCTTCTGCTTAGCGAGCACATCCTTCTGCGACTTACCTTGCTTAATCATCGCATTCAGGTAATCATTCGAACTGGAAGCCAAAGCGGTCAACGAGTCGGCGGCGGTACGGCCAGCCTCAGTCGTATAGTCGAAATCCTTCTTCTGGGCATCCCAAACCTGTTGGCCTTTGGAATGAAGATCATTTACGGTCTTCATCGCCTCGCCAACCTGCTGCAACGTCTTCGCATAACTGCTGGACGCGGCAGCGGCCTGAATGTTCGCGTTGCGCTGGGATTCAACCTGAGAAGCCAGAGAGCCTGTCACGGTAGCCAACCGCTCTTTCTTCTCGGTGGCGTTCAATAGCCCATCCGCGATGGACTGCCAATCCTGACCCTCATCACGAAGACGATCAGCCCAACCAGCGCTCTTGCCAGCGGCAGCGGCCTGCGTCTTGATGGACTTCTCGATCTCATCGTTGTATTTCTGGGCGTCAGCCAAAGCGGTCTTCGCGGCCTCGTGCATGTTGGTGGACTTCTGAAGCCTGTTCATACTGCCCATATCGAACACGGTCGCGGAGTTCTTGTCAGCCGAAACCTGCTTGTTCGTCTGGGTCGTCATCCGCTGCAACGTCTTGATGTAGCTGTTGTAGTCACTCTTGCTGCCGGACAGTTTGCGTGCGACCGAATCCTCGTTCTGACCGAGCATCTGCAATGCAGAAGACATGCTATCCACATTCGACGTTCCACGCCAGAACTTGTCCCAAGAGGAATCCGAAGTGGAGAAGTTGGATTTCAGTGTGGAACCGAAGTTATCCAGCCGGTTCTTCAACCCCTCAAGCGAGGAAACCTGAGCTGACAAAGCGTCAGGCGTTGCCTTAGCCGCCTCGTTGAACGATTCGATGTTGGCTTTGACCTGTTCGACATGCTGAGAATACGCGCTGAACGCCGTGCCAGCGGCAGCGAGACCAGCCGTCAATGCGATGCCGGTAGGACCGCCAAGCATATCCAATAGGACGGTGCCGGTATCCTTGGCGACGCTCTTCAAGCCGGAAAGCTTGCCCTTGACGGGTTCGGCGTTGTCGTCCAGGCTTCGCAGACCCTTGCCAGCACTACTGGCGTTATTGCCCAACAGGACAGCCCCCTCGGCTGCAAGACGGGCCTCCTGACCAGTCTTTACCACCTTGGAAGCGGTCTTCTCAGCCTGCTCCCCCATCTGCTCCATACCCTTGACGGAGCCGGTGAACAAGCCCGCCACATTGCCATACGCCATCGCGCCGCCTGTGACCTCAGCCGTCGTCTCGTTACGGGAAAGACGAGCCATCGCGGAAATCAACTGGGAAGCCTTGACCTTCGTGCCATCCATCGTCACACCCAACTGGCGCAACGTGTTCTGATACTGCATCGTGCTCTGAATGTTCTCCAAAGCGCCGCTCTTCAACGCCGTCCAAGCTGACTTGCCAGCACGACCGAACGTCATCCACAAGCCCAACATGCCCTGAATTGGGGCTGGCAGCTTCGAGAAGGCGCCACTCAACGCGCTTGTCGCATTGGCGATGGCCTCAATCGTGGGAGCGGCAGACTTCAACGAGTTGGCAAGCGTGCCGCCGAACGTCTTCGACAACTGGCCCGCCATGCGGACAAGACTCGAAAACATCGGAGACGTGGACGCGAGACTGGAAGTCACCATGCTCAGACCATCACGCACATCACCGGAGAACGTGCGGATGCTACCTGAAGTGCCGGAAGCCAGCTTCGAGGTGTCGGCCACGAAATTACCGGTCAACTGACCAAGATTCGTCATCGTACCGGCAAGATCGTTCCGCGACTCGTTCGCAGCATGTCCGATATCGGCGAAAGCGTCACGCACGCCCTTCTGGGCGTCCCTAGCGCCAGTCACCCAAGCACGTAACGTATCCTGGGCGCTCATGGAGTTAATCGCACGGTCTGCACGCTGCAACACGCTGCTGAACTGCTCGATGCCATTCTGGTATTGGGCAATCGGAGTGAACACACCTTGCGCGATACCCTTCAACGAGCGAAGGGACGAGCCAAGATAACCAGCCTGCTCCTTGACTTCGGACATGGCCTTGTCAACACGGTCGGAGTCATCCATCACGTTCTCGGCCCACTTGGCGAACCAAGACGCATCCTCGCTCAACCATTGCGTGAACTGCGGCAGATACTTGCCGCCGACCATGCCGATATGGGACAATGCGGTAATCAGGGATTCGGCACCGGGAACGAGATTATCCATCGACTCGTTCGCACGGTCGAAGACGGCTGGCAGCTCGTTCGCCTGATAGGACGCTTTCACGGCGAGCATGAGCTTTTCGACTATCTCGCCCTCATGCTTGGCGAGAGTGCTCATCTCCGGTACCAGCGAATCGCCTATCGCGTTCGCCGTATCCATGATGGCGGGCTTCGCCTTGCCATAGAACGCATCCTGCACGCTCTGGGAAAGCTGTGATAGCTTCGTGTTGGCGAAGTCGATCTGGCTGCTCCATGTCTCGCCCTTGTCGCCGTAGATCATCTTGAAGGACGCGAACACGGCGCCTAAGCCAGTCAACGCGGCGGGAGCGGCATAAGCGGCCTTGGAAAGGCTCACGATGCTCTTACCTAATCCGCCGACCGTACCGGAGACGTTCACTGCACCAGCACCGATATCGGACAATACGGTGCCGACAAGCGCTAGACGTGGAACCTTCTTGTCCAACGTGTCAAACAGGTTCACAAGATTCTGGAACTGGTTCTCGACACCCTTCAAGCCGGACGCGCCATACGCCATGCCGTTGAGAATCTTGCCGATGTCAGTTCCATGGAACTTGGCGAAGATGTCAATCGTGCGTGGGCGAGTGAAGTAAGCGAGATGGGCGCGGGCCAAAGCGGTCTCAAGATCGACATCCATATCAAGGGTGTCGTTCTTTTCTTGGAACTTCTTCAGCTCCTCCTCGGCGTGCTTCTTGTCGATATGGAGCTTCGCCGGAATCTCCGCATCGGGATTGGACTTCAGCTTCTCCGCATACCGGCGCATCTCAGCTTCGACGTTCGAATACTCGGCCTTCAACGTGACCGGAACATCAAGCCTCTTATGCTCAAGCTCCCGCATGGTGCGACGTATCTCGTCAGCGCCATCCTCGTAGAACTCGACCTTCACACGCTGCGACTCGAACCGTTCGATATCACGGTTCAGACGGGCGAAATCACCTTCGACATCGACCTTCACCCGCGCCTTCGGATTATCCTTCAGAAGACGCTGGTAATAGGCCAGCTGCCGGTACATCTCCCGCAGTTCGGCCTTCAACGTGACCGGAACATCGACGCCGCGACGTTTGAACGCCTCGATCTTAGACTTGACCTCACGCAGATTCTCAGCGACGAACCGCAGACGGATATCCTGACGGTTACGGACGCCGTTCCTCGAATACAGGTCGGCGAGACGCTTCTGGAAATCGGAACCCTCAAGACGGGTCGCCTTCGTGACCGGACTCTTCTTCAGCTTCTCGATACGGTCGTCGATCTCGCCAAGCATCTTGACGGTACGCTTGTACTCGTCAAGGTCGAACCAGTTCCGGTTGTTCCGCTTCATGGCGGACACGTCGGACTCAAGCTCCTTGCGGACGCCGCGATACGTGTCGATAAGATTCTCGGCCTCGCGACGCGATTCGGAGAACTGCTCACGCGCCACACCAGTGGAGCCAACCGGACTGGACCACTCGTCCCTGGCCTTCTTCGACTCGCGGGCCATCTCGGCCCGCTGCGCCTCGATCTCCTTGGCGAAACGCGACGACGCGGCCTGCTGGCCCTTGAACCAGTCGGCATACGTCTCCTGCTTCTGATGCAGTCCCAAGGCCGTGTCACGGGCCTTGGAGAAGTTCGCCAACGAATTGCCAGCGGTGACGATGCTCTCCTCAAGGGCACGCACCTGACGGGTCATCTTCGATACACGCTTCGCATCGCCATCGGACGCGATGTCCACAAGCGACGACTGCGCCTTACGGAGCCTGCCAAGCTCCTTCTCCTGACCCGCGAGCGCCTTGTTGACCGCAGTGACCTGCTTCGCGGCTTCGCGTTCCTGCTTCCACAGGTCGGATGTCGGGAGCTTCTGCGTCTTCATCTCAAGGCGTTGCGCGTCGAGGCGTTCGACTTCGCGGGTGGTCTTGGCGAGGTCGCCTTTCAGTCCGCGAATGTCGTTGCGGGTTTTGACGATTCGGTTGGACAGTTTCTCGAATTGGCGTATCTGCTCGTTGGAGAGGTGTTCGTTGCCTTTGATGAGTCCACGGACCTGCTGGTACAGGTCCATCTTCTTCTCGCGGTACTTATCGACGGTCTTGTCGAGGCTTGTCGCGAACGAAAGCTGTTCAGGTTTGATGGCGGACTTCTTGAAGAACGCCGTGTCGGCCATCTCTCGGCCTTTGGCGTCGAACACCTTGACGGTCTGGTCAAGGCTTTTCTCGACCAGTTTCGAGTTCAACAGTCCGTTGCCGCGTAGAGCCGTGTTTGTGCGTGTGTTGAAGTCCGATAGGCCACGGTTCAGTTTGGACGGGTCGAAGTCGGGTTTGAGTGACAGTCCGCGACGAAGACGCTCCTCCTGCTGTTCGAACCGTTTCATCCACGGGTCGATGTTCTTCGTATTGGGTTTGAAATTGAACTGTATGGAGGCGTTCTTGCCGTTCCATTCGCGGTAGGCGCGTTCAAGACTGGCGGTGTCCGGTTCGAATACCGCGTTCACGTCGAGGTCGCTTATTCCGCGTGCGGCCTCCTCGACCTGACGGCGGAAACCCTTCGTATCCGCAGTGACACGAACGACGACTGTACCGGCGCGATGTTCGCCCACCATAAGCAACCCCCAGAAAGAAAAAAGGAAATAGAAAACCCCCACGGGAATGTGGGGGTTTGTTCAAAATCAGGTCATGTGGAACTTCGTGAACATGTGTTCGAAGTTCTCGGCAGTACCTTCGTTCTCCCGGCGAGGCGGCTCCTTGTCAGCGCCGGGAGGGAGCAGTGGATGCGGTTTGGCATTCTTGCCCCCGTATTTCGCGGCAATCACCGTGTTCATCATCTGTCTCTTATACACATCTGACGCTGCCGACGACTCCTTACGTGTAG
>ENA-OXEI01000497-OXEI01000497.1-human-gut-metagenome-genome-assembly--contig:-NODE-497-length-12187-cov-30.526789_pt1 | contig 12187 bp, 7 predicted proteins | sample MGYA00249361_ERZ652255 | MGnify/ENA primary metagenome ERZ652255 (study PRJEB26925, sample SAMN05826744) | human gut metagenome | biome: ENVO:2100002; feature: ENVO:00000062; material: ENVO:00002003... | reverse complement strand
TACCCCACCTGCACACGGGGTTGAGTAAGGTGGAGAATATGATTACGCCCGCCGATCTTGCCCGCATGCTTGGGCAAACACCCGATTCGACGGATAACCATACCCAAGACCAGCTGCTGTATACGTCTCAAACTCCGCAAAATTCCGCCGATTCCGCGCAATCCGACGACACTATGGACAACGTAGCCGGCACTGACACGCAGCCGGCTGACCACACTGATAAAACCGAACGTTCCATGCCGACGCCGGCAACCGTGTTTGGCATGCATGCCACGGTTACCATCGCCACCTCCAGTGAAACCATCGAGGGGCAAGCCGACGGCATTGACAGCGAGGCCGAAACCGAATCGATCGCGCAGAGCAGCATCGAAACCGAGACATCACCCGCTCCGATTCATCAGGAACCATCGCAGCCCATTCATGCCCAAACCGGGCCGACGCCGGCCACCGTATTCGGCCGACGCGCCGCCGACACAACACCGACTCCCACTGGCCCGACACCGGCCATGATGCCGCAACGCCGCACTTCCGACGGCCCCACCACGTTTGCGTCCCTGGATGCACAGGAACTACCGGTGGTACGCGAATATTCGGCTGGCGGACTGATCTTCGACGATCAGAATCGCGTGGCCATCATCGCCCGTCATTCTCGTTCCGGCCATCTGGAATGGTGCCTGCCCAAGGGGCATATCGAGAAGGGCGAGACTCCACAGCAGACCGCCGTGCGTGAAGTGCACGAGGAAACCGGCATTTTGGGCGAGGTCATCGATTCCATCGCCACCATCGACTACTGGTTCACCGGAACCACGCAGCGCGTGCACAAGCTGGTGCATCACTATGCCTTGCGGCAGACCGGCGGCGAGCTCACCGTGGAAGGCGATCCGGATCATGAAGCCGAAGACGCCATCTGGGTGCGGTTCGATGATTTGGACGACGTGCTGAGCTACCCCAACGAGCGCAAAATCGCGTGGCTATACGCCAGAAAGAAGAACAGGCAGGCAAACGAGTGAACCTACCCGCAGTCTTATGCCGCTCACGCCATGGTGGACGATTCGTACGCGCGTTTGCGGCCATTCTTGCCATCACGGCGATGCTGGCCGCCCCACTGACCGCATATGCCGATGATTCGCCTGATGATCAGGCCGGTCAGACCATCGCCATCGAGCAGAGTACGCCCATAGTCACCGCTTCTTCCGGATTCCATATCACGGTAGCGATTACCAATGCCTCATCGGATACGGCACCGGCGGGGTCACTGATTCTCAGCACAAATTCACGGTTCACATTCGTCTCACGCACTGATATGCAGAAATGGGCGGAAGGCGATACCGCCATTCCCACCCCGGATGTGCTCGGCAGCATTGATGTTCCTGAAATCACGCCGGGCAACACTGCAACCGTCACCCTCGACGTGGCGGCCGACCAGCAGGCTCTGCAGAGTATGCGCAGCTGGGGTCCCAAGCCCCTGCAGTTGTCGTACAACGCCGGAAACCAGCCGCCAACCATGCTCCCCAGCTTCCTGACCCGTTCTCCTGACGGGCTCGACACCGCGCAGACTCCGGCGATGAACCTCACCGTGGCGATGCCGCTGACCACCACTGACTGGCAGGTTGATTCCTCCGCGCTGTCCGGCCTTGTCTCCGAAGATGAGAATGCATCCGCAGAGCCGGTGTTATCGGCGAACCAGCAGGAAACCACCACGGTCAAGGAACTCAACCAGACCTTGGCCAAACACCATAGCCTGCAAGTGGTGGCCGATCCGTTGTATTTCCAGGAACTCCCCTCCGATACCAGACCTGCCGTCGCGGGAGTCATGCAACCCAGTGATTTTGATGTCACGGCGTATGCGGCGCTGAACGATGCCGATGCCTATACCAGAGCCGGCATCGCCGACGAAGCATGGAACGCCGAACAGGCGCAGACGTTGTATGCTGTGGCCAAATCCACCGTCACGCCGACTGCCACCTATGCCTGGCAGGGATCCGGCACGTGGAGCCTGGACGCCCTGACCAAGGCCCGCGCTCAGGGATATACCGCCGTTATTGCGGATTCCACGTTTGACGGTGAGCAAACCGACACCGTGCATACCGGCACCTATGTGGTCAATACCTCCGCCGGAGACATCACCGTGCTCAAGGAACAGTCGGAACTCGGCACGTTGGCACATGGCGAAGCTACCAGCGCACGGGCAACGGCCGAAGCCAGCGATGCGGGCAGGCTGGCCAGAATGCTCGCACAAAGCGCGTTCTATCAAATGGAACAGCCGTATGCCACCCGAAACCTGCTGATGACCTTCTCCAGGAATAGCAGCGCGTCATGGATCAATCAGGTCATGAGCGCTATGGAACAGGCATCGTGGCTGAATCTGACTGATCTGAACACTATGGCCGCTGCCGACCCATACAACGTCAGCAGCGAGGTGAACCAGGACGACTCCAATGCCGCCGACGTCTCCCAAACCCGTGCCACCCTGGAACAGCTTTCTTCAAGTCGTAAGGACATCCTGCGGCTCGCCACTTCCATACTGAAGAAGGGTCTTGATGAAGACGATGTCTCATCGTTGAACCCGCAGGCACTTGCCCGTCAAGATGCCAGTTCAACCGCCAGCCACACCAATGATCCCGCACAATGGGTGAGCACGCTGTTGAACGCGCATGACGACATCGCTCTGCATGCGTTCGCCGGCTCCAGCGATGCCGAGTATCAGAGCCAGATAGCCAAAGCCAACCGGACGTTCGCCGATACGGTGTTGGGCAGCGTGTACATCACCCCATCCGAATCGGTGTCGGTATTCAGCGAATCGGCCCAGATGCCGGTGACAGTAAGCAATAAGCTGCCTTACGCCGTCAGCGTCAAGGTCAATTCGATCACCGATTCCATGCAAATCGTGACCTCCCGTTCCAATGATGTTGTGATTCCCGCACGTAGTGAGGCTCAGGTGACCTTCACCATCCGTGTGTCCACTTCCGGCACCACCGTCGCACATGTGTCGTTGGCCGATCGGCACAACACCGCCTTCGGCAACACACAGGACACCACCATCACCAGTGTGCTGCGCATCAGCGATGCCAGTGGTTTCGTCATCATTGGTTTTGCAGTACTGCTGGGCCTCGTTGGTTTATGGCGCCAGTTCAACCGTAAGAAGGATCCTGACGAATGAGTTCTACCGTAGGCCGCAATTCCCTGATTATGGCCTCCGGTACCGCGGCTTCTCGCGTGACCGGCCAAATCCGCACTATTTTGCTGGCGGCAGCCATCGGCACTACCGGTCTGGCGGCCAATGCCTATCAGGCCGGTGCGATGATTCCGCAAACCGTGTTCACACTGGTGTCCGGCGGTATTTTCAATGCCGTGCTGGTGCCGCAAATTGTGCGCACGTTGAAGGAGAAGGACGCTCAGGAGCGACTGAACCGACTGATCACCCTGGCCATCGGCATTCTGCTGGCCGTCACCGTGGTGATGGCCGCAGCCACACCGCTGCTGGCGCGTCTGTACGTGGGCAGCAGCAATCATGAGATGATTGCCCTGACCACTGCGTTCACGCTCTGGTGCATGCCGCAGGTGTTCTTCTACGGCCTATACACGGTGCTTGGTCAGATTCTGGCCGCCAAAGATCATTTTGCTTCCTATGCGTGGAGTTCCACCGGAGCCAACGTCATCAGCTGCGCCGGATTCACCGCATTCATCATGTTGTTCGGCAAGGCCAACGAACAGCCGCTTGATTTCTGGACCTCGGGCAAAGTGGCGCTTACCGCAGGTACTTGGACACTCGGCGTGGCTTTTCAGGCACTGATCCTGTTCGTGCCGTTGATTCGCCTGGGCTTCAAATACCGTCCCAGCTTTGGCTTGACCGGCTTTGGTCTCAAGGCGATGGGACCTGTGGCGCTGGGATCACTGGGTGTGGTGGCGATTACCCAGATTTCGGATATCGTGCTGACCCGAATCGCCACGCTGGCCCCGCAGCGTGCGCATGAGCTCACCGGAGTCAGTCTGTACGACGTTGCCGGCAATGCTACCTACCAAAACGCCTTCACCCTGTACATCTTGCCGTATTCGCTGATTGCGGTATCCGTCTCCACCGCCGTATTCCCCCTCATCTCGCGGTCGATAGCAGCGCAGGACTTCCATGCGGCACGTCAGCAGCTGGGCAATGCGCTGTGCAACGTAGGGCTGCTGGTGCTGTTCTTTGCCGCGGCGCTGGTGGTCTACCCCGAACCGATCATTCGTGCGCTGCTGCCTTCGGTCTCGATGAATGAGACCGTGCTCATCGCCTACGCTCTGATTCCGCTGTCTTGCGGCATCCCCGCCATATCAGCGTTCCTGTTGATTCAACGTACCTTCTATGCCTTTGAGGACGGCCTGCACCCGTTCCTCGCCGCGGTATTGCAATACGGCTTCACCACGGCACTCATGATTGTGGGCATGCTGGTGCTTCCGCCGAATCAGTGGATCGTGGGTATTGCCTGTTCCGTATCCGCCGGTGTGCTATTGGCGCTGCCGTTCATGCTGTTTATGCTGCGCAAACGATTCGGCGGCAGCCTGGAAGGCAAGCCGGTTGTGCAGACATACGGCAAGGCGTTGGCAGCGGCCGTAATCGGCGGCGTTGTGGTCTGGCTGGCGAAAACCCCTGTTGTGGACCTCTTCGGTGCCTCCATCCAAGAGACCGGCGGCCAGATGAGCTGGCTGTCCGCATTGGGAATTTGCGTCGTGCTGACCCTCGTGCTGGCCGTGGTGTATATCGGCGTGCTCTGGGCACTGCGCGCCACACAACTGACCGATGCCGTCCACTCGATAACCGCCCGTTTCAGGCGAAAACCCGCCAACACATCCGTTGACGAACCGCAATCCGAAGAAGACAATAATAATGCTGATACTGCTGCGAGCATCATGCCTGAGGCCGATGGCATTCAGGCCAGTCCCACGGCTAGAATGTCAGCGATGACGAATGCTGATCACATGGAGCCTGACGAGCAGATGAAACCGCAATTGGGAGATACTATCCTTAACCGCTACACCTTGGTGTCTTCGTTGCGTAAGGAACCCGGCCTCGAGGCTTGGCAGGCCAATGATCGTGTGCTGGCAAAGGATTGCCAGCTGTTTCTGGTCTCCAACCGCAAGGCATTGGACACGGTCAACACCATTGCCGGCGAGCTTGCGGCCACCCGCCCCGAGCACTATGTGCCGGTGCTGAAATACCGCGTACAGTCCGATGTGCTCATTGCCGTCACCGCAATGGACAGTGGCCTATCCGTGGCCGATTACCGTGCCAGCGCCACCGGCAACATACTGAGCTACGACGCCATGCGCTCCATTCTTGGCGAGACCGTTCAGGCCATCCGTCCCATGCTGACCAGCACTGCCGGCACTGCCATCCTGACTACTGATACCGTGCGTCTTACCGGCTCCGGCATCGAAATTTCCGATGCTCCGTTTGCTCCGATCCTGGCAGATATGTCCGGAACCGATCCGGCAGGCGATGATGGCGCTGAGCGTCATGCCGTGCGTCAGCTTGCCGCGTTGCTGTATGCACTGCTTACCAACACGACCAGCCAGTCGAATCCGCAATTCGATCTGCATTTGCTTGGGCATGATATTCCAAGCGAGTTCCGTGTTATTTGCAAGCGTGGCCTGGCATTGGCCGATGAAGGCGAGCAGGTCATGCCGATGGCCTCACTGGCCGAACTGGACGCACTGTTGGGTGATTGGAAGCCGCTGACTAAGCTATCGAGCACTGACATCGCCCTGCCGACCACTGACGGCGAATCCTCCATCGTCAAGGTGCAGCTGCGACCTACGGACGAGGCCGACATCGTTCCGATTCCTGATGACATTGTCACCAGCCAGCAGCTGCCTTCACTGTCCATCGCGGCACCTGCAGTGGCCGCTGGTGCTGAATCCGGCACCAATGGTCAGGCAGATGCTCATAGCATTTTCGACTTCAATTTCTCGCAAGCCTGGGAAAAGGAGAACCTCTCCGGCGAAGACACCGGAGACTGGTACAACCGACTGGCTCCGACCAACTCGACCGGTAACTCCCGGCTGACCGTGCCGATTCCCACCGCGGCCGGCGTGCCTGAGCCCACCGCTGCTGAGACCACCAGCCGTATTCCGATTTTTGATGCTTCCGGCCGTGAAATCCGCCCTGGTGAGGAGTCGCAGCGCGCGCTGGAGGAAGAGCAGGCACGTGCGGCGGAAGTCCAGTCCGTGCCGCCGAGCTTTATCCCGAAGGATCATCCCACTGGCAATGAGGATGATGCCCTGCCAGACGAGACGCTTTTCGGATCGATGACCACCAAGGTTGTTGCCATTATCGTGGCCGTGATTGTGGTGGTTGCCGCAGCGTTCTGGGCCATGCATGCGTTGCAGCGCAGTGGGGAAAACCCTGCAGATGCGGCGAACTCTTCTGAGAATTCGGAAGGCAATTGGCCGGATGTCAACGTGGATGATGTGCCGTTCGGTGAGGAAGATGGCACTTCCTCGTCCAAGGATTCCTCTACGTCTTCATCTCAGGAGAAGACCGAAACCAAGACAGAGACGGAGACGAAGCCCAAGAAGGTCACCGAGGATAAGGACTCCCAGTCGGTGCCCAAGCCGCGTCACGAGAACAACACCGCCTTTACGGTGGCCAGCGGGAACTTCCTGTCCAACCCTGCCGGCCAGTCCGGTTACGGCTACCACGTCCATCTTGACCAGCCTCATGATGTGTACCGCATGAATATCACCATCCGCACATCTGGCGGCAAGGGCTATATCCGTGCCAATACCACGGAGGATCCGACCCAAGGCGAGCAGGTGGCCGAGTTTGTATTCGCCGAGGGCGGTACCACTGAGGTGAAGTTCGATAAGGTCGTCAACACACAGGATCTGGTTCTGTGGGTGCCGCTGGATAGCCTACCGCAGAACCAGCTGTACATTCAGAAGGTTGAAGTCTTCTAAAAGTCGCGACTATGCCGGCAACGTCACGCTGTTGGCATAGAGGTGTCTATTGGCTTTCGGATGACGTATGCTGAATGCCATTGCGCCACATAACGTGCTGCCTGCCGCTACCGACGGCAGTCGGCTGCAGACTACATAATAGACACTGTGTCTAATTATTGGAGTGAGCACTGCACTTCATAACGGACTGAGGGGAATCATATGGAACATAACGTCATCATCATCGGCTCAGGTCCCGCTGGATACACAGCGGCCATCTACCTTGGTCGCGCCGGATTGAATCCTGTACTGGTCACCGGTGCTCTGGCCCCGGGCGGGCAGCTGGTGAACACCACGGAAGTGGAGAATTTCCCTGGTTTCCCTGATGGCATCATGGGTCCTGATTTGATGGATCGCATGCGCGATCAGGCTGAGAAATTCGGCACGCAGTTCATTGCCGATGATGTCGAATCCGTGGAACAGGTGGAGGCCGCAGATGCCGCTGACGCACCGCAGCCCCGGTACCGACTGAGCCTATCTGACGGCTCGGTGTTGGAATCTCGTGCCATTATTGTGGCCACCGGCTCGAATTTCCGTAAGCTTGGCGTACCTGGCGAACGCGAACTTTCCGGTCATGGAGTGTCGTACTGCGCCACTTGTGACGGTTTCTTCTTTAAGGACAAGCCCATTGTGGTGGTCGGCGGTGGTGATTCGGCGTTTGAAGAAGCACTGTTCCTGACCAGATTTGGCTCATCAGTCACGCTGATTCATCGTCGTGATTCGTTCCGCGCCTCCCAGATCATGGTGGACCGCGCACAGTCGAATCCCAAGTTGACCTTGCTGACCAATACCGTGGTTACCGCCATCCACGGAAGCGCCTCGGAAGCAAAGCCCGCCTCCCCGGCCATTACCATTGGCGGCCTGAAGCTGCCCGCGGCCACGGCTCCCCAAAACGTGAGCAGCATTGATATTCGTAATACGGCAACCGGTGAGACTGGGACTTTGGATACCAGTGCGGTATTCGTGGCCATCGGTCATACCCCGGCTACCGAGTTCATTGCCGATGTGGTCAGCACTGATGATGATGGATACATCACGGTTGCAGAAGCTGGTACACACACCAGCGCCCCTGGCGTTTTTGCCGCCGGTGATTGCGTGGATCGCACCTACCGTCAAGCCATTAGCGCAGCGGGCATGGGTTGCCGCGCCGCATTGGATGCCCAGCAGTATCTGACCGCATAGTTGGTAGAGCATTACTCAGTAATCAGATATACACAATGGCGCAGTACGGATGAATTCGTACTGCGCCATTGTGTATATCTGATATATCAGACGTGATGCCTTACAGCCGTCTTATCTCACACCCACTTGCCGTCGGTGCTGGACTGATTGGGCACCAGCAACTGCAGGATGCGGTCCATATCTTCAGGGGACGAGAATACGATTTCAATACGGCCATGTTTGGCGCTGCCCTTGATGGAGACCTTGGTATCAAAATGATTTTCCAGACTCTGCTGAATGGCGGATCCCATCCACGGATTGGTCTTTGAGGTCTTCGGCTTCTTAGGCTGCTCTCCCGAAGCAACGGCCATAGCCACGATTTCTTCCGTACTGCGAACCGACAATCCTTCCGCGATGATGCGAGATGCCAGCTTATCCATCGCTTCTGGATCGCTCAGACCCAGCAATGCACGCGCATGGCCGGACGAGAGCACGCCAGCAGCCACTTTTTTCTGTACTGTTGCCGGCAGGTTCAACAGACGAAGCGTGTTAGCAATCTGAGGACGTGACTTCGAAATCGATTTCGACAGCTGCGCTTGAGTCAGACCAAACTCCTTAATCATCTGCTGATATGCAGCTGCTTCTTCCAGAGGATTCAATGCCACACGATGCAAATTCTCCAGCAAGGCATCACGGAGCATATCGTCGTCCGTGGTGGTTTTCACGATGGCTGGAATCGTGGTCAATCCAGCCAGCTGAGAAGCGCGCCAGCGGCGTTCGCCCATGATCAGTTCATAGGGGCTGTCCAGATGGCCAGTGAACGGGTTCGTTGAGGACTGCTCGCCGGGCTGTGCTTGTTTGGCCTCGGCAATCTGCTCACTGGGACGACGACGCACCACGATGGGCTGCAATACACCCACTTCTTTGATGGAAGCGGCAAGCTCATTGAGTTCGTCTTCGTCGAAAATCGTACGCGGCTGATGCGCATTAGGGCCGATTTCCTGCAAGCTGAGTTCAGCGAGATAGCCGCCTTCAACGGGCTTCAGTTCCTCTGGAGCCTCTTGTTTGTTGGCCTTATCCTCAGCCGCATGCTTGTTCTTCGGTGTTTCACGTGAAACATTGTTCGATGATTTCGTTGCGGCTCGAGTGGTTGGCTTATCGTCACTGCCGAAGAATAGGTCACTCGGATGTGCGATATCGTCCAACGCGGGCATGGCCGCTCGCTTGCCACCAGTTTTCTTGACAGCAGCTCCCTTCTTGGGCTGTGATGGAGTCGTTGCGGTCTTGGACTTAGGCTTCACCGCTTCATTTGGTGCCTTCGCGAGCTCCGCGGGATCCTCCTCCCCTGGCAATGCAGGGAATAACGCGCCAAGTCCTTTACCGAGTCGTGATTTGGTTGCCATTACTTCCTCCTCGCATCAATGGCTTCAAGCACATGCTGTGAACGTCGAGCGATTTCCAATGCCGCTTCGCCATATGCTATGGCACCTATGCCGCGGGGATCATAGGCAATAACAGGCTGTGAAAAGCTCGGAGCTTCCGATATCTTCACCGATCGGGGAACGGTGGTATCCAGGACAATATTGGGGTAATGGGACTTGACCTCACCATAAACCTCACGGCTTAACAGTGTACGGCGGTCGAACATCGTAACCAGCATGGTGGAGACCAGCAGAACCGGATTGAAATGCTGCTGCACCAGGCCGATAGTGTTGATCAGCTGGCCCAATCCCTCCAGTGCATAGTATTCGGCTTGAATGGGGATCAACATCTCAGTGACCGCGCACATGGCGTTAATTACCAGCAAACCCAAGCTCGGAGGACAATCGATGAACACGTAATCGTACGCGGTATCTGTCTGTTCCAGAAAACGATCAAGCGCTTCTTTCAGCAACGTGTTACGATTCGGTAAGTCCGCCACTTCAAGTTCGGCACCGCTCAAATCGATGGACGCAGGAACCACATCGAGCGAAGGAAAATCAGCGCTTGTCGTGATGACATCCGCGATTTCCGCCCGCCCCTCAATTACATCATAAATCGACCTATCTCCTGAAGAATGTGAAACAGCAAATGCTGTTGACGCATTGCCCTGGGGATCCATATCAATGACCAACACATGCGCTCCGTGCTGAGCCAGCGCTGCGGCAAGGTTTACCGTCGACGTGGTCTTACCGACGCCGCCTTTCTGATTGGCCACGGCGATCAAGCGTGTCCGTTTCGGCTTGGGAAAGGAGGCATGGGTCAAAGCGTCATATCGGGAGCTTTCGTCGGCCATCTGACTACCCAGCGCAGAACTCTGCCCATCAAAAATACGACGGAGGGTTTCGGAAGGCGATTCCATCATTGTGTCATGATGATCGTCTGCTGTCATCGTTCCTCCTTATTCAATGTACGTTCCAGTGTTCCTATTCGTATGGACATGATTTGTGTTATCCACATCCCCTATCCCCTATTGTGGATAAGTGTGGACAAGTGGATAACCACAACGGTCACATCTACAATCCACCATCGCAAAAGTGAGGTTTTTCAACGGTTTTCACCGATACCCACTATAGGGGATAGAGTTGTGGATAACTCAATTCATGAAGTACAAATGTGGATAACTTCAACATCGGTACCATCATCAACGTTTGTCAACAATTACCACATGTGTCGGTTCCAGACCTGGACCGACCTCCGCTTCCACCACTCGGGGACGACGGCCACCATAGCGTGAAATCTGGCCACTGGCTTTGTCCAGTTCCGCTTGTGCCGAACGACCCTTGAGCGCAATAAGCCGACCGGTGGGTTTCAGCAGAGGCAATGTCCATCCAGAAAGCTTGGTCATCGGTGCCACTGCACGGCAGGTCACCACTGCAAAAGGATGCATCCCGCGCTTGCGAACCCTATTGATCACTTCATCGGAACGACCACGGATAATAGATACATTCTTCAACTCCATCAGATCAACGCACTCGGCAAGCCATTCAACACGGCGTTCCATCGGTTCAATCAGCGTAAAACTGCACTCCGGCAAGCAACACGCCGTCACCAGCCCAGGGAAACCTCCACCACTGCCAACGTCAGCAACGGTTCTAAAACGAGCTCCATCTGTGGCCTCGCGCACATAAGGAACTATCGCTGCGGAATTGAGAATGTGACGTTCCCAAATAATGTCCACATCACGAGGTCCAATCAAGCCGCGAGGTTCTCCCTCTTGGGAGAGCTTGTCATGGAATCTCTCTAATCGGGGTAAAGCATCCCCCAATACACGGGCCAGCACCGGCGATTCCTGTAACTCATCCACCATGACAGTCCCCTCCTATGTTTCACGTGAAACATGTGGCATAACTTGAGGCGCCGCTTATAACGACGCCTCACATATCACCGCACAGAAAACTTCAGCATATACCTTTGTGGCGCAGGTGTATACTCACTCCTGATCGTCGACCTCTTCTTCTTCGACGTTATCTTCGTTCTTGTTACGAAGATATACGGTCACATAACGATGCGGTTCTTCACCATGGGAGCGAGACTTCAGACCTTCATCACGCACCACGTCATGAACAACTTTACGCTCAAAGGAATTCATCGGCTTCAGATCCATCGGTTCGCCGCTCTCCTTAACGGCATCAATAGCATCGAGAGCCACATCGCGCAGGTGCTGGCGCTTACGCTTCAGGAAACCATCCACGTCCACAATCAGGTGGGAACGTTCGCCGGTCTTCTGCTGCACAGCCAGACGAGTAAGCTGCTGCAACGCATCAACCACTTCGCCATTGCGACCAATCAGATGTTTGATGTCCGTATCGTCATCAGCGACGATCTGAACAGTTGGGCGGTTGTTACGAACACCCATTTCGATATCGCCCTCATAGTCGGCAATATCCAGCAAGCCTTCAAGGTAATCGGCAGCGATGTCAGCCTCTTCGTTGAGCTGATCAATCGACTTCACGTCATCCTGTGCCATACGCTACTCCTTCATGTCAGGTCTGATTCTCAAGTCTAAGCCCTGCTCCCCCGAACAGGATTGGTTAGTGTCGGGGCGTGTTCGATGTTTCACGTGAAACAT
>ENA-OXEI01000464-OXEI01000464.1-human-gut-metagenome-genome-assembly--contig:-NODE-464-length-12720-cov-26.888196_pt1 | contig 12720 bp, 8 predicted proteins | sample MGYA00249361_ERZ652255 | MGnify/ENA primary metagenome ERZ652255 (study PRJEB26925, sample SAMN05826744) | human gut metagenome | biome: ENVO:2100002; feature: ENVO:00000062; material: ENVO:00002003... | reverse complement strand
GCTTGTCCTCGTAGAAGTGCTCCCACAGGTGCTCGACGAGCTTGCCGTGGTTCTCCACGTCGTCACGCTCCACACCGAGCTTGTCGGCAATCTCGCCCAGATGCTCCACGGAGGTACCGGGGTGCTCGGGGCCGCCGTTCGGCACGATTTCCTCGCCCAATGCCTCGGACAGGGAGTCGTACATGCTGATGGTCTTCCATTCGCCGCCGAAGTCGTATTCAGTGCCGTCGAGCAGCGTGACCTTGTGCGAACCGTAGACGTCCATAGCGGTCTGCTGCACGAGTTCCTTGACCAGCTGGCCGATGGAATCATAGGTGCCGTAGGCCTGGTAGGCCTCGACCATAGTGAACTCGGGAGCATGGGTGGCGTCGACGCCCTCGTTGCGGAAATCGCGGTTGATCTCGAACACACGGTCGATGCCGCCGACCAGGCAGCGCTTGAGGAACAGTTCCGGGGCGATGCGCAGGTACAGATCCAGGTCGAAGGCGTTCATGTGCGTGGTGAACGGACGGGCGGCCGCGCCACCGTGCAGGGTCTGCAGCATCGGGGTTTCGACCTCGAGGAAGTCGTGGGTGTCGAAGGTGTGACGCAGGGATGCCACGGCCTTGGAACGGTTGCGCACCATGTTGCGGATGTTCTCGTCCGCGATCATGCCGATGTACGGCTTGCGGGTGCGGGTGTCTTCGTTCAGATCCTTGTGCAGGGCCGGCAGCGGCTGCAGAGCCTTGGATGCGATGGCCCATTCGGTGGCGAATACGGACAGCTCACCGGTCTTGGAAGCGATGACGCGACCCTTCAGGTACAGATGATCGCCAAGGTCAACGAGCTGCTTGAACTGCTTCAAGGAGTCGGCTCCGATCTCCTTCTTGGAGATCATGCCCTGAATCTTGGTGCCGTCGCCGGCGGACAGCTGCACGAAGCACAGGCCGCCAGCGTTGCGCAGGAACAGCACGCGGCCGGCGATGCCGACCATGTCTTCGGTCTCCTGGCCAGCTTCGAGCTTGCCGTCGTACTTGGCGCGTACCTCTTCGATGGTGTTGGTCACATCAAGGTGCACCGGGTAGGGGGCAATGCCGGACTCAAGCATCATCGCGCGCTTGGCCACGCGCATCTGCACCTGCTCGGGGTGACCCAGCGGGCCGAACTCCTTATTGGAGGGATCCACAGCCTCGTCCAGCGTGGCGCCGGACTTGATTTTCTCACGGATAGTGGCATCCTGCTTGAGCAGCATTTCCGCACGCTCAACAGTGCTCATCTGCGGGACTGCCGGGGTTTCGTTCTCAGTATTTTCAGTGTTCTCAACAACTTCAGCCATGGTTCATCAGTGTACGCAAAGCCTACGATTAAGAACGACATGCCGAGTTGCTTTGTCCAGCACCATAATGTAATATCTACGACTGTTGCCAAAACGGGCTGTAGCGCAGCTTGGTAGCGCGCTTCGTTCGGGACGAAGAGGCCGCGGGTTCAAATCCCGCCAGCCCGACCCATAAGGAGAAACGTTGATCTTTCAACGTTTCTCCTTTTTTTGTTTTATCCTCACCAAGTATCACTATCCACATCATTATTTTGGGTTCCGAGACTTAAAGAAAGTCGGCGGATTCTAGTGGTGGTTGCAACACCTGTGTTGCAACCACCACTAGAATCCGCCAATCAACGGTTCCATCCACCGACGCAATGGCAATATCTTCGGGAATGCGCATTTGCACCCAGACAGACTTCTTGGTCGATCGAGCACCACCACATGCCATCGCTCCACAAGTAGCCGCATTTTTCGCAGCTCAAACTAACAATATCGGAACAGGCGCCGCAGCTGCGTTGCTCGCAGCACTGCCCGTCATCATTGCCTATCTATTTCTTCAGCGATATTTCATTGCTGGAATGGTTGCAGGTGTCGAAAAATAACACTATTCAAGTGCAGCACGACTCTGAATAAATACCGACAGAAGGAATAAGCATTCGAAGCAACACATGCTCATGGCATTGTTGATGGCGCACCGTAACATATCGCCCGAATCAATCGATCGCTGCTTCCGTATGCAATACCGTGAAATCTCATGAGAGGAAATATGAAGAAGAGCTTGCTTGCGCTGGCCTCAGGCGCATTCATTCTCGGCGCCGCCGAGTTCGTGATGATGGGCATTCTGCCGCAGGCCGCAGCCGCCACCGGCGTGGACATCCCTACCGCCGGCCACTATATTTCCGCGTATGCCATCGGCGTGTGTTTCGGCACATTGATTCTGGTGTTCGGCCGCAAAGTGCCACCAAAGGATCTCATTATTGCGTTCATGGTTATCGCCTTGATGGGTAACCTGTTCTCCGCATTCTCAGCCAACGCTGCCATGCTCGTCATTGCGCGATTCATCTCCGGTCTGCCGCACGGCGCATTCTTCGGCACCGCCACGCTTATCGCCAAAACCCTGGCCGATAAAGGCAAAGAGGCGCAGGCCGTATCCATAATGGTCACGGGACAAACTTTGGCCAATATGTTGGGCGTGCCGGCAGGCACCTTGATGGCCGAGTTTCTCTCCTGGCGTCTTGCCTTCGGCATTCTGGCCGCATGGGCCGCAATGACGATAGTGCTGTCACTGGCATGGATTCCATTCGTGGCGCCAATCAAAGATGCCGGCATCGCCGGTCAGTTCAAATTCCTCACTCGCCGAGGCCCCTGGGTGATCTTGGCTGCCGTGTTCACTGGCAACGCAGGCGTGTTCTGCTGGTGGAGCTACATCTCTCCCTGGCTGCAAAAGACTGGTGGCTGGTCATCTTCCCTCGTACCAATGCTGATGATGCTCGCCGGATTCGGCATGGTAGTTGGCGGCATCATCGGTGGCCGCATTACCGATCGGTGGCGTCATGCCGGCACTGCCGCTCTCGGCCAGTCCATCTCCTGCATTGGTCTGCTACTTGTGGTGCTGCTGCCCGGCAACCATGGCACTACCGCGTTGTTGACATTCTGGATCGCATTCGGATTGTTCTTCATCTCCGCACCGCAACAATTGCTGATGACCGAGGCCGGACAGGGAGGCGGCGAACTCATTGCAGGAGCCGCCGTACAAGTGGCATTCAATTTCGGCAATGCCATCGGCTCGATTGTGGGCGGTGCTATGCTCACTTCATTCTCCATGAACTACCGCTTCACCGGTTTGGGTGGCGTTCCTCTCACCCTGCTCGCAGTCGGCCTGCTCACGTTCTACTCATGGCGAGGCGAAACGGACACCGAGGCCATCCATCGCATGCGCGAAATCAAGGTCGACTGAGACCAAGCTCACAGCCTATTCCCTGACGTGTCTGTGCACAGTATTAATAGACTGGAATCAGACGCGATTCAGGGAGGTCTCTCGTGGCTGACGAAGAAGCATTGCTCAAACAATTTGCCGCACAATTCGCTCACGGCCCGAATGATGCCGACGACACAGACGCAGCGGCCGCGGCACAACACGCGAACAACCCAGAAGATCAGGCCGCGACCAACGCCAAACAATCGTCAACGAGCTTTGACACCCAACAATTCCTGAACGGATTGGACGCGATTTTCGACCGTCATGCGGCCGCCACCGAAGCCGGCCCATATTTGGAACAGGCGATGGTTGACGCAGAGAATGCCGGTGATGAAGCCGGACTGTTGACCGTACTCAACGAAACAATGGGCTTCTACCGTTCGCAAGGACGCCATAAGGACAACCAGTGGATCGTGCAGCGAGCTCTGGAACTGGCCGCTCGTATGGGCCTGACCACCGGCACATCCGAAGCATGGGCCACCACGCTCATCAACTGCGCCACCGCCATGCGCGCCGCCAAGCAATACGACCAGGCCGAAGACCTCTACCATCAGGCCCAGGATGTATGCCGTCATTCGCTGGCGCCCACCGACCGCAGACTTGCGGCGCTTCACAATAACCTCTCAATGCTCTACAGCGAAACGAACCGACCGGATAAGGCCGAGCTTGAGCTGCGCGAAGCACTCCGCATCATCGAAGCATCGAGCGTGAACCCGGACGAGGATATCGATGTGGCCAGCTCGCATACAAATCTGGCGCTGACCTTGCTGACCGAGCACAAGCTGGAAGGCGCCCACTGGCACGCGGCCAAGGCATTGGATATCTATAAGACCGGTCATCTGGAGCATTCCGCACATTACGCCTCCGCATTGGCCGGCTACGCGCAGGTATGCTTTGCCGAAAAGCGATATGCAGATGCCGTCGCCGGGTACCGTCATGCGCTGGACGTGATCGAGGAATGCTACGGCAAGGACACCGATTACTGGCGTATCACCGAAGACAATCTGCGGCAGGCCGAGTCCCAGGCACAAGCCGCGGGTATCGATATCGTTCCGAATGACACTACGGATGCAACCACTGCGTCCGCACAGGAAGCGACCAACGCCGGCACCTCTTGCCAAAATTCCACCGATGCACCAGTCATGCCGACTGCCTTGGTATCCGATTCCGCCGCAACCGCCACTTCTGTAGTTGGAATTTCCGGCCTGAAACTGGCCCGCGCTTTCTGGACGCAGGTCGGCAAACTGATGCTCTCGGCAAAGTACCCACAATATGTTTCTCGCATCGCCGTCGGTCTGGTGGGGCACGGATCGGAATGCTATGGGTTCGATGACGCATATTCGCAAGACCATGACTTCGGCCCGCGATTCTGCTTGTGGCTTTCCGATGAGGATTACGCCGCCATAGGCGAGCAACTGCAGGCCGATTATGACGCGCTGCCCCGAGACTTCAGCATTGACGCACAAGGGCATGCGGTATTCTCCACGAATACCTCGGCTATTGCAACAGACCATGGCACTCCCTCCCCCATCACTCCACGCGCACAGGGCGCAAACCGACGCGATGGCGTGTTCCGCATCGGTGATTTCTTCGAGTCGATCACTGGATACCGCACCGCTCCGGCACAGACTTCGCCTCACGAATGGTTGATGCTGGATGAGGCCACACTGGCCGCCGCCACCAATGGCGAGGTGTTTGCCGACCCCACCGGGCAATTCTCCAAGACCCGCCAAGGATTCAAAGATATGCCGGATGATGTGCGACTGGCACTGATTTCCAAGCGTCTGGGCATGATCGCACAAGCCGGTCAATACAATCTGCCACGTTCGCTGAAACGTGGCGATGGCGCCGCCGCATGGCTGTCCATCCACGAGTTTGTGAATACCGCCTCCTCATTGGTGTTTCTCATCAATGTGCCGATGGTGGCCGGCTATCTGCCGTACTACAAATGGCAGTTCGCGGCACTGCGCAAGCTGTCCAAATCGATGTTCGCGCTGCTGCCTGATGTGGCCGAACAACTGGAAAGCGTAATGCGGCTGAGCTCAGCGGCTTGCTACGGCGGCGCCGGTTTCGGCGAGGGCGGCAAGGGTTCCGCCCCGGCGATTGACCAAATCAACGGGATTGTGGAACATATCGCCGCAGAGATTGTCAAGGAACTCCAGAGGGAACACCTGACCACGTCAACCGAAACCTTCCTGGAATGGCAACGGCCTTACATTGAAGATCACATCGCCTCCGACGATCCAGTGCTCAAGAGTTTGTGAGGCTCGAAGATGACCGACAACCTTACCACCGACGAACTGCGTGAAACTATTGTGCACCATGAATGGAACCAATTTCAGCACACCAATAACGAGGGCGGCCGTGCCGCCTGCCAAGGCAATTGGCCGGTTTTCCACCAGATGCGTTTGGCTCAGTTCCTTACGTGGAAGCGCCCGTTGCTCTCCAGCTACGCCGCTGATTTAGACGAGGCCGACCACGTTGGCCGCAATCTCGTCACCGAGAAATACGGCCGTATGATGGCCTCCACCGCACCCGACGACTTCGCAAAGAACATCGAACCGTACATTCCGCGCCTGACTGAATCTCGTGTGTCCAGGCAAGAACAGGTAATCGCCCAGCAAGTGGCGTGGGCCGCCGATTTCCGTTCGCGATACCCGAAGCTTGGCGAGGCGATGCGCGTGCTGACCACCACCGAGGACACGCCAGCGTCCACCTCATTTGAAACATACCTACGCGGCGAACTCGGCACATACTCCGACGCGACTTTCGACCTCTATGAAGCGATGATCCGCGAACGAACCACCGCAACCCCTCAACACAACATCACCGAGGAAACCCTGCTGCACACCGTGCAGCTTGGCGGGTTCAGCACTCTTGACGAGGCCGAGGCGGCTCAACGCTGACGCTGCGCGCACCACAACTACAGGCTGAATAGACCCCAGAACGCCAGTGTGGTGCATGTAGCGAGCGCTGCCACCACCATGATGATGCCGGCCGCACGGCGAGCGCCCATGATGTCTGCGCGGTGACGCCATAACCGCTCCGCGACCACGGCGAACAGCAGTACCAGCACCACCGTCAGCGCCTGCAATACCCGCCATCCGATGCCGAAAAGCTGCGGATGTGGCATGACATATACAGCCGCCGCCCCTACAGCACCCATATACCCGCACAGCAGTACGGTAATCACCATTATCGCAACGCCTAAGCCGGCAATAGGCCCTGCAACACTACGGGGCATGGCCCGCCATGCCAGCGCAGGATTGGCATGCATCGCACGCCGATCGCGCAACGTGTACAGGCGGTTACCGTCAACGACTATTGCATTACGACGCCGGTGACGGTTGCCGTCATCGTCAACATGCGTGCCAGCGGCTCTTCGATACGGCTGATTCCACCCGGCAGGCATGTTTCGTCCTGGTACACGCCGACCCAACGCACCGCGCATGCGCAGCCAATCCACAATATCCATGGCAACACCAAGTATGACCGCAACCAGCATGAGCACCGGTCCTGCAATCATGATGCCCGCCAGCACACCAAGCGAGCCGATAATACCCGACTTGGTTTGTTGCGGTGCCGCGAACTGCTGATGAGGATGCACTCCGGCGATCTGTGGCGTGGCCCATCCGTCAGCCCGAGCGCCTGCGGCAATACCATTCACCCAGTTCTCCAACGCCTGCGTATACCCTTGCGCCAACGGTAGATTCAGCGTGAACAGTCCCTTGCCGGCCCGCATCTGATGGTTGCCGACAAAGTACCGCACAGTAACGTTCTCATTGCCTGCGCTGCGAGCCGCGTCAATGATGCGCTGCGCACCTTGCTCAATGGGCATGGCGGTGTCATAAGCGCCGTAATTCACCAGAAGCGGCATGGTCAAAGAACGCAGGTAATGATCGGCATCGAAATCGGCATAGGCAAGATCAAAAGGAGCGTAGTTGAGCGACATGAGTTTGGCCATGTCTTTGACCACAGGAGCGGGCGCGCCGGCTTCATGCATATAGGCGCTGACGGCCATGGCCATTTGCTCGCGCCCCTTGAACACCGGTGCCGAAGTCAGGACGGCAAAAGCGATATCCTGCCGCTTGGATGCCAGAATCGTGGATATCCATGTGCCTTCGGATTCGGCGTAGATGCCGGTTTTTGCCGGATCGACGCCTGCAGTGCTACGCAACACATCCAAAGAACTGCTGTATTCGCGGGCGAATCGCTGGTAGTCGCGATGCAGCACGGTGTAATTGTCATTGCGCTTGGCCGGAACCAGCGTCACAATACCGGCGGATGCCATAGCGTTGGCAATGTCGCCGAAGTCCTCGGCCCCGCTGGTGCCGGATCCATGGATGAACAGGCAGGCCGGGCGACTGCCAGGCGCATCAATCGGCTCCCGCAAGATGGCCGGCAACGTGACTCCATCGTCCACTTCAATAGACAACTTCGTTTCACGAGTGCGATATCTGCCCTCATGCGGAATGTCCGCATGAGCAGGAGCAATAGCGGGATCAGGCGAGGAAACGGCAATATGATTGTTATAAGGACGAGTGCTCCACTGCGGCATCATCGCCCAGCCAAGCAGGGAGAACACTAACGCAATCACCACCGCAATCGCAGCGATATTCAGCACTCGCCGCACTGTGATCCGCGTCATCCGTTCTACCTCCCCCACAAGCATAGAACGCCTTACTTCAGATATCGCATAGTACCGAAGTATGATTTCTTAGCCCCTCAGTCAGCTGTGCTCGCAAAGGGGCTTGCCAAAACAATACGAGTTATTTTTTCTTCACGGCGCCCATAATGGCCCACACGATAGCTATGGCCACCAAGACCACGCCCACTATTGCGCAGACAATAGCCACCAACACCTGCGGATCAGCGGCGAACTGTGTGATCAGCATATCGGGGAACGTCATGCCGAAGAACAACCCCAGTGCGCCAATCAATACGCCCAATAGACCGAAGACAACGGTCAGTGTACTGATGCTGCTTTTCTTGGCAGGTTCCATCCTTGTGCTCGACTGAGACTGAGCATCCACATGCTGTGCGGATGAGGCGAATTCCGCATTAGGCGAAGTTCCGGCTGCAGTCTGTTCATTCCCCGAGGAAGCGTTGCCCGCCGCATAGAGCGGAATGTCGCTTGCGGGCGGAATTGACGTATCGGCAACCGCCTCCAGAGGAATCGTCTTCTCGTGGTCGTCCGACACGATATCTTCGGATTCCTGATTGTCGTCAGCAGACGGAATCACCGTCGTTGCCGAACCATCAGCCGCCGTAGTCATTGGCCGAGTCTCATCAATACTGTCGTCAACCACGGGCAGGGCCGAGGTCTCCACCGCATCTGCAGCTGTTGGCAGCACCTCGGTCTCAGCCGCCGTTTCATTATCGGGCGAATGCAGCACCTTGGTCTCGTCTGCATCGTCGGATACCGACAGCGGACGGGTCTTGGCCTGGTCTTCGATGGTCTTCAGTTCCTTGGTGTCGTCGCTCATCATTCTGCCTTCCCTGAGTCCTCGGTGTATCCGTTCGTCGTATCGAAGTTGTTCCTGAATTGCATATACGTCGACCCTTCCCAATCCGAGATATAGGTCATATTCACCCGGGCGCCGGCCGAGAAGGGGATGTCTACGAGCAGCTCAGGGCCATTTGCCGGCATTTTGCTATCGTCCGTCATCCAGGCATAGTTGGTGTCATAGCTGTCGATGGAATGCCCCTGATCGGTATCGGAAAACCCGATAAGGTCCACCGTGTCATATATCACCGCATACTTGCCGCCCATGCTGTTGCTGTACGTGTACCCGCGCCACGCACTGCCAATGCCGTAGGAGCACCCGTCAGGAAGAATGATGTGAACCTGAGCCTGAACCGCGGATATGGTGATGGTTCCCGCCGGGCAGTTGCTGATGGACGTATTGCCATTCGACAATTCCAGCTTATGAGGCGCATGGCTGCTTTCCCAATCCGACAGGTCAAGCACAGCCTGGCTGGAGTCGTAGTCGTCACCGGAGAACCATACGCCCCTCACGAGTTTATCGAATGTCCGTTGGCTGGAATCCGCATAAAACTGGTCGTTGACCTGCACCTGGTTCATACCATACGCGTCCACCGACGCATGGCCGCCAGCACTGGACAGCGTGATATCCGTGTAACTGATATTGGTATGCGTCGCATCGTAATGGCGGATGGCATACGTACCGCTCACGATAATCATGCACATCGCGCAGGCTCCGGCTATCAAGCCCAGCGGAATCAGTCCACCTGCACGACGCCCCTTGAATCCCAGCACAATGACAATCAGACCCATCACCACGCATACTGCGGAAATCCATATGGTGCCCACGCGCACGATGCCACTGACATCCATGTCATATTCCCAAATCACCGCCATAACGGCAGCGAAAGAAATGAAGGACAGTCCCAATACGCTCAGCACCACAACCGGGCCGGCCGGCTTGCGGCGGGTGGAGGAACGCGGCGCAGCAGCCGCGACAGGATTGCGCATTGCATACTTGCCCGCAGGAATGTCATCTACCAGCATCGCCGCAGAGCTGCTTGTGGGATTATACGGCCGCTGCCCCGCCTGCGGAACAGGCTGTGAAACATATGGAACCGACTGTGAAACAGGTTGTGAAACATATGGAGGCATCGCTGCAGACGGTTGCATAGAGGGGTTCGGTGCAAGGTTATTCGGATTATTCGGTCCGTTCGGATTATTCGGCGGCGCGGTGGACTGACCACCGTGGTACCCGAAACCGTATCCTTCCTGCTGGCGAACACCGCTTTGCGCAATCAGCCACAGCACCAGAGCGGCGAGCACAATGCACACCCAGCCGGCGCCTGGAATCAGCACAGCCACAGCCATAAACAGGAAGCAGCCAAGACAATTCCAATCCCACTGGCCTTCAATCAAATCTTCGGCGAGAATCTGCCCGCTGCGCACATCGGGAATGAGAAACCATCCCATTGCGTATAGCGCCGCGCCAAAACCAAAGAACAGCGTGGCCACAATCATCAGCGCACGCACTAATGTCGGGCTCCAACCGAGACGCTGCGCGATACCACTGCATACGCCGCCAATCCAACGATCATTGCCGCGGATTAATCCGGAAGAACGCACCCATGTAAAGAAACGCCGCGGAGCTTTGCCCGGCTGCGGCTGTTGATACGAATTCATATGTGGACTGCTCATGCTTCCATTACACAGCCCGAACGCAACCACAAGGCTCGGGGAACACCCTGATTGTTCCCTGAACACCATGTAAAACCCCGGTTCCAAAGCCCTGAACGCGGCACAATAGAGATATGACATCAATTCCCGAACCGCTGCTGCCCGCGCGTATGCCGTTGACGCGACCCAAACGAGGCCGCTGGCTCACCGGCGTCTGCAAAGGCATCGCACTACATCTCGGCATTTCTGTGATGTGGGTTCGGCTGGCATTCATTGCACTGACCTGCTTGTATGGTGCCGGCATTATCGCCTATGTGTTCCTATGGATTTTCATGCCGGCCGGCGATCCTCAGGCTGTGGCAAGTGCGGAACATATACCAGTGGAGCAAGCTCCGCTCGCGCGGGGCAACCAGCCCGCACAGGCCGGCGTTGAAGACACGGCCGTCTCGGCTGAGTCATTATCCGAAGCCATCCAGCGCGCCCCGAAACCTGCGTTAGTGGCGTTGGCCGGGTTCGTGTTGCTGACCATCGGCCTGCTGCTGGTCGGCACCGGCGCTGATAGCCAACTCATCATCCCGCTACTGCTTGGACTGGCCGGCATAGCCTTGGCCTGGATGAATCTAAGCCCGAACGGCACACAGCTGCTTTCCATGCTGGGTGGCATCGCACTCATTTTCATGGGATGGGCCATATATGTGTCGAACGTGACCTACGTCGGGTGGGGCACCTCGCCACGTCGCATCATGCTCAGTGGATTCATTATGATTGCGTGCATTGTACTGGCGGTGATGCCATGGGCGAATGCCATGCTACAAAGGCTTTCCCGCGAGCAGGCGTTGAAGGAGCGCGAGGAAGAGCGCGCGGACATGACCGCCCATCTGCATGATGGCGTGTTGCAGACGCTGGCGCTCATCCAACTGCATTCCGAAGACCCCGCCACTGTGTTCACCCTGGCGCGCGGGCAAGAACGCGAGCTGCGCGAATGGCTGTATCAGGAACGTTCCACATCGGATCGTTCCGTCAGCGCCGGGCTGAAGCAGATCGCCGCCGAGGTTGAGGACGAACACGGCAAACCGATTGAGGTGGTCACTGTGGGCGATGCCCATCCAAGCGCCCAGACCGATGCGCTGTTAGACGCCACGCGTCAGGCGCTGGTCAATGCCGTCACACATGGCAGCGAGCCGATCTCCCTCTACTGCGAAGCTACAGATACGACGGTCGAAGTGTTCGTGCGCGACCACGGCGAAGGATTTGATATCGATGCAATTCCGCCTGACCGGCTGGGCATCCGCGAATCGATTATCGGCCGAATCAAACGCCGCGGCGGTACAGTGGAAATCGTATCCAGAGCCGGCTGGGGCACCGAAGTGAGAATGCATATGCCGATTGCATTGAAATCGACACAAGGAGAGCATCGATGAGTGAAGCTGCAGCAGACCGCATTCGCGTGGCGGTAGTGGATGACCACGAAATGTTTCGCGCCGGCGTGATTGCCACACTGCGAGACTCTTTTGATATCGTCGGCCAGGCGGCGGACGTGCCCGGCTCGGTGGCGATGATTGCCCAGACCAAACCACAAGTGGTATTGCTGGACGTGCACGTGCCGGGCGGCGAAGGTGGCGGCGGTGCCGAGATCCTTACCAAGTCACGCGCCTACTCCCCCGCTACTGTGTTTCTTGCGCTGTCGGTTTCGGATGCGCCTCAGGATGTGGGTTCGGTGATTCGCGCCGGCGCCCAGGGGTATGTGACCAAGACGATTACCGGAGCCGATTTGATTTCCTCCATCAAGCAGGTGCATGAAGGCTACGCCGTGTTTTCTCCGAAACTGGCCGGATTCGTGCTCTCTGCATTCCAAGGTGTGCCGGCCGCCGGAGCCGATGGTGCCGCACCCGCGCATGATGAGGAACTGGACCGACTTTCCGCCCGCGAGCAAGAAGTCATGCGATTGATTGCCCGCGGATACACATATAAGGAAGTTGCCGCGGAACTGTTCATTTCGATTAAGACGGTCGAAACGCACGTGAGCTCGGTGCTACGAAAGCTTCAGCTTTCGAATCGCACCGAGCTCACGCGCTGGGCCGCCGATCGGCGGATTGTATGAGATATAAGATAGCTCCCGCTGGCGGGAGCTATCGGCGTAGCCGACTGAGGGTGGTCAACGTCATGCGGCACAAACCACTCTCAGTCTCACTTCGTTCGACAGATCCCGCCAGCGGGAGCTAAAAATCACTCGGCGTCGCGGAAACCGTTGGGGTTCTTGGTCTGCCAGTTGAGGGAGGA
>ENA-OXEI01000461-OXEI01000461.1-human-gut-metagenome-genome-assembly--contig:-NODE-461-length-12769-cov-20.821378_pt1 | contig 12769 bp, 11 predicted proteins | sample MGYA00249361_ERZ652255 | MGnify/ENA primary metagenome ERZ652255 (study PRJEB26925, sample SAMN05826744) | human gut metagenome | biome: ENVO:2100002; feature: ENVO:00000062; material: ENVO:00002003... | reverse complement strand
CGAGATCATGCCTAGTCTCGTGGGCTCGGAGATGTGTATAAGAGACAGCTCTTACGTCAGGGCCGGAATCCGAAAGTGCGCAAGAATTCGGGCGTTATCTTCCACGGAGGCCGGGCTGGCGTTGAGCCTGTCGGCGATGAGCTGCTTGAACACGCTCCAACAGTAGACGGTACCGATTGGGATATGAATCAGCAATGCGGGGATGATTGCGCTGGTCCAACGATTCTCGGTAAACCTTGCCATTCGGTAGGATCCTTTCGTAACTGGCTGTACGATGACCTGCCGGCCTGAACAAGAACCGCATCGCTCACTCAAGGCACATCATGCAGGACTGTTCGTGAACATGCGAACAATCACTGAACATCATTGGTGTGCATTCTATCAGCGTTCCAGCTCTTGTCGACGCCGACAGCGCTACTATAACGCCACTTCGCTGGTGGGATTGCCGATGATTGCGGTCTTGATCCGTGAACTTATTCACATCGGAAATGATTATGAAATCGTATCAATGTGATTGATAGGGGGGGGACGTGAAAGCCCCACCCGTGTAGGGCAGGGCTTTCACGATATGTGCTGATATAAAACGGAGCCTCCGCTCGTCGCGGAGGCGCTGTGCTGCGGTGAACTTTGCGCGCGCAAAGCTATTGCGCAAAGCCCACCGCTACGTTTTGGTCTTGGAAAGCCCGGTGGGCTTTCCAAGCGGTGTTGGCCGCGCATGCGGCCCAACACCGGCCAAAACGTCAGCCCGTGTTCTGCAGGCCGGCGGCGACACCGGAGACGGTGCACAGGATCAGATAGATGAATCCCGCCTGCTGGCTCTTGCTGAGCTCTTCCTTGTCCACCTTCTTGCGCAGCGAACGCAACGCAAGCACCTGAGTGACGGACAGCGCGTCCACGTAAGGAGAGCGGATGCGGATGGCCTGACCGAGCACGTGACGGTGCTGCAGCGGCCATTCGTCGTTGACGATCTTGAGCACCCACTTGGTGGTGAGCTTCATCTCGTCGAGCACCTTCTTCGACAGGTTCTCGTCATCGCCGAGCGCCAAGTACATCTTGGCGATGCGCTCATCGGTCTTGGCCAGCGACATCTCGATGTTGTCGATGAACGTGGAGAACAGCGGCCACTCCTCGTACGCCTCGCGCAGCGTGTCAAGGTCGCCGAACTTCTCGCAGGCCGAACCAAGGCCATACCATGCGGCGAGGTTGATGCGCGCCTGAGCCCAGGAGAACACCCACGGAATCGTGCGCAGGTCGTCGAGCGACTTCGCACCCAAACCACGCTTGGCCGGGCGGGAGCCGATTGGCAGCAGGCCGACCTCGGTAAGCGGCGTGACGATCGAGAACCACGGGGCGAAGTCCGGCGTGTTCAGCAGGTCGAGGAAGCGCTCATGCGAGGCGTTGTCCAGAACCTCGGTCATATGGGCGTACTTCTCAGTCATCTCCGTGTTCGTCTTCTCGACGCTCGGAGCGGACTGCAGCAGCGTCGCGGCGGCGACGGATTCCAGATGGCGGATGGCCAGCACCGGGTTGCCGTAGCGGGCGAAAATGACCTCGCCCTGCTCGGTGAGTTTGAAGCGGCAGTTGACGGAGCCCTTCGGCTGGGCGAGCACCGCGCGGTTGGCGGGGCCACCGCCTCGACCGACGGCGCCACCACGGCCGTGGAACAGCGTCAGGTCGATGTCATGCTTCGCGGCCCAAGCGACGATGCGCGATTCGGCGGAATGCAGCGCCAGCGTAGCGGTGGTCGGGCCGGCGTCCTTGGACGAATCCGAGTAGCCGAGCATGACCTCCATCTTGTTGCCGGTGGCCTTCAGACGAGCCTGCACCTCGGGAATCTTGACGATCTCTTCCAGCACGTTCACGCAGTTCTGCAAGTCCTCAAGCTGCTCGAACAGCGGGATGACGTCGATGACCGGCACATCCTCCGGGTGCGAAAACGCCAGACGGTTCAGCTCGTACACGTCGCGCACGTTCTGGGCGCTCTTCGTGAACGAGATGATGTAGCGGCGGGCGGCCTTGATGCCGTTGCGCTTCTGGATGGCACCGAGGGCGCGGAAGGTGTCGAGCACCTCGTGCGTCATCGGCTGCAGTTCGCCACGCTCGCCGTGCAGGCCGTGCTCGCGGATGTCCTCCAGCGCGCGAGCGTGCACCACGGAGTGCTGACGGAACTCCATCTCGACCATGTGGAAGCCGAAGGTCTGCGCCTGCCAGATCAGATCCTGCAACGGGCCATACGCCGAACGCTTGGCGCCGGCTTCGGCCAGGGAACGCTGCACGACCTGCAGGTCGGCGATGAAATCGTCGCAGCTGTGGTACATGAGGTCGGCGTCGCGCTCGATGGTGTAGCGCAGGCGATCGGCCATCACCAGCATGACGGCGCGGTGCAGCTCCTTGGTGGAGATCAGTGCGGCCTTGTCGGTCAGGCGCTCGCTCATCTCCTTCTGGTGGCTCCACAGGCTCTTCAGCTCGGCGCTGGCCGGGGTCGTCTCGGACTCCATGGTCAGGTTGCGGCCGACCGTGCGGGTGGCCTCCTCAAGGGCGCCGATCACATGGTCGCTGAACTTGCGGGCGACCTGACGGCTGACCTTGGCGGTGACGTTCGGGTTGCCGTCGCGGTCGGAGCCGATCCAGCTTCCCGGATGGAAGAACGCCGGGCACTGAGGCTGTTCGAGACCGGCCTTGTCGCCCAGCAGCCAGTCGTTGAAACGGTGGTAGACCTTGGGAATCGTGGTGAACAGCGTGTTGTCGAAGATGTCGAGGATGGTATCGGCCTCCTCGACCGGCGTCGGCTTCTTCAGCGCGATCGGGGACGTGCGGAACAGCGCGTCGATCTCGTTGTAGAGGCGGCGGACGTTCTCCTTCTTGTCGGAGCCGCCGAGGCGCTTGTTCTCTTCCAGCAGCTCCGCGATGCGGCGGATCTTGCCTTCGACTGCCTTGCGGCGCGCTTCGGTCGGATGCGCCGTGAACACCGGGTGGAATTCGAGCTTCTCCAGCAACGCCTTGGCTTTGGCCGGCCCCATTTCGGTCAGCAGCTGATGGTAGGCGGTGGTCAGTTCGTTCACCGGGTCAACGGCTTCGTCGTCTTCCACCTGGTTCTCGCGCTGGTGCAGCACGGAAACGCGGTAGTTCTCCTCACTCAGGTTGGCGAGGTGGAAATATGTGGCGAATGCGCGGGCGAGCAGCTGGGCGTCGTGCAGATTCATCGCATCGATGGTGGCGACGGCCTTTGCCAGACCATCCTCATCGGGGTGCGGATCCGCCGTCGCTCCGGCGAAATGCTCGGCGCTTGCCTTCACCGCGTAGTTGCGCACGGTGTCGAACGTCGCCAGCAGCTGCGGGTCATATTCGCCCAGTACGTCGCGCAGAATGCGCAGGCACAGGCTCATGTCGTTGCTGAGCGACTCAGGCAGCTCCCGCTCTTCGGGGCCCTTGGTCCCGGTGCCGGTCGACACGATGGTCGCGTCGGCGGGCGTGATCTGTTGATCGGTATCGGTCATTCATAACCTCCTTTGTCTTTTGGGTCCGGTTGCTCGATCAGTCGGTCCTCCGCGGCTCCTCCGCGGTTGTGTTGGCCGTCAGTTGCGAGCCCACAGCCGGTTGCGCCAAAAGCTGTGTGCCTATTCTATTGCCCTGAAATCGCAAGTTGTATTACGAAGTCCAATTTTTCTCTGAAGGATTACTGGTAAACATGCAACCTTCACCATATCTTCACGCTGTTGGATGGCCCGGGAATGTTGTCCTGAATATCCTCGTCGCCGCATCGTCCATAATCTTGTCGAAGGTAGTCCATCATGCGAACGCCGGTTTCGGTCATACCCCATGAGTTCACGGCGCGGAGTAAGAATGACTACTGTAACCATCTTGAAAACACGCCCGAGCACACCCATAGGGCGGCAAAAAACGGCATGATACGGATAGAGAAGAACATGCAGCAGCACAAGAACGGCGACGCGCCCCATCAGGACGCGGCGACGGCGGTGAGTCATTTCCACACCCACTCCGTTCCCCTTGACATGGAAGACATTCGACGCGACTGGGACAAGCCGATCTCCGAGGCCGGCCTCGCCGCCAAGACCAGCGTCGTCGTGCGCGTCGGCGCACTGGACCTGGGTGCTGGAACTGGAAGCTTCCGCGTGCGCGAGATGATGCACCGCATCGCGTACCCCCTGGGCGTGCACGTGCGCGCCGACGTGAACCTGACGGACATCGAGGCCACCTGCACCGATGACGCCAACCGCATCACCGAGGTCATCGACCTGCCCACCACCGGCGTCAACACCGAGCGCATCTGGCTGCTGGAGCATTACACCGACTGGTTCAGCGTGAACCTCGGGCTCGATTCCATGTACCATCGCGCGGGCGACGTGTCCGAAGGTGTGGTGCAGAACCTTGAGCAAAGCGACATGTCCGAGGTCTCCGCGCAGCTGGCCAAGAAACTGCGCGCCGAGAAGAAGGCACAGAAGGAGCTCAGCGGCGAGGCCTCCGACGACCCGGTGCTCGACGCCCTGGAGGCGGCCGAGGTCACCGTGCCCGTCTCCATGGTCCGCGCGGCCGCGGCCGACATCACCGCGGAAGGTTCGACGGACGACGAGCTGCGCTCCGAATCCGAGGCCGCCCTGGAAGAGGATCGCGAGGCCAAGCTGCTGCATGACCGGTTGATGCAGCAGCGCTCCGGAAAGCATGATTTCGTGGAGACGCCGGATCTTGACGCGGCCGCCGCGGCGGCGGGTGGCGCGGGCGCGGGCGCGGGCGCAGGCGCCAGCGCCAGCAGTGCGGAAGACCAGAACCTGAACGAATTCGGGACATCGATGTCGGCGGAGGCGCTGCTGGGCGCGAAACGCCGGAAAACCCGCGCCCACAAGCCGCTGACCGGCGAGTACGCCGAGCATTTCGACCACGTGGGCCGTTGCGCGGGCGAAGGGCGCAAGCCCATCACCGTGCGGCAGGCGCATGAGCGGCTCGACCTGATCGAGAGCCGTAAGCCGCTCTATTCCCCGGCGTTCGCCGGCTTCGCCTCCGCAGTCGCCTGCGCATCCTTCGTGTTCCTGCTCGGCGGCGGCCCCTACGACATGATCGGCGCGTTCGTCGGCGCCGGACTGGGCCACTGGCTGCGCCGCAAACTGTTCGCCCGCCATCTCAACCAGTTCTTCGTGACGTTCGTGTGCGTGGCCCTGGCTGCGCTCGCCTGCACGGGCACTCTGCGCCTGATCGGCCTGCTCGACCCGATCGCGCTGACGCATGACACCGCGTACATCGGCGCGATGCTGTTCGTCATCCCTGGCTTCCCGCTGATAACGGGCGGCCTCGATATGGCGAAGATCGACTTCCCGTCCGGCATCCAACGAGTGGCATACGTGCTGTGCATCATCCTGATGGCCACGCTGGCAGGCTGGGGAGTGGCCATGATCGTGCATCTGAACCCGACCGGGTTCGAGCCGCTGGGGCTCAATCCGTGGGTGAACACGGGGCTGCGGGCCGTCACCGCCTTCCTCGGCGTGTGGGGCTTCTCGATCATGTTCAATTCGCCGCAGCGCATGTGCCTGGTCGCCGCCACCATCGGCATGATCACCGACACGCTGCGACTGACGCTGGTCGATTTCGGGGTGCCGGCCGAGGCCGGGGCGTTCATCGGCGCGCTGCTGGCCGGTCTGCTCGCTGCCGGATGGCGCACCGCCGTGCACAACGGCCTGCTGCCGCCGCATCTGGGCTATCCGCGCATCTGCCTGACCGTGCCGTCCATCGTCATCATGGTGCCCGGTCTGTATATGTACCGGGCGATGTTCTACCTCGGACAGTTCGATACGCTGCACGCGCTGGACTGGGCGTTCCGAGCGTTCATGGTGATTATCTGCCTGCCGATAGGTTTGGTGATGGCCCGCGTGATCACCGATAAGTCATGGCGGTATGACGTCTGACGCCTTGCCTGCGCAGCGGACGGTTCCCGATGGGATTCGTGTGAGGAATCCTCATGCGTTCCTTGTCGGGAATCATTCGCCATGCAAAGAGGAGTACGTCCAACGGCCTGCGAGCATGGTCGCCGCCACCGGCATCGCCCGCATCTCCTCCGGCGTGGAGACAGCATACGGGTCGCGGTCCAAGAGCACCAGGTCGGCTGGATCTCCGGGCTCAGGGCGGTCGCGGCCGACGGCTGTGGAAGCCGCCAGCGCGGTGCGCGCATCCAGGCATTGCTCCGGCTGGAACGGTTCGCGGTCTGAGCTTTCCGTGCCGAACACAGCGGCCGATATCGCCATCCATGGGTCGAGCGGCGCAACCGGCGCATCCGACCCCATGCGCAGCCTGACGCCGGCATCGTGCAGTGCCTTGAATGCGTAAGGGATTCCACCCGGATTCGCCCAGAACCTCGTGATGACATCGCGATCGTCCATGGCGTGCTGTGGCTGGATGCTGGCGGTCAGCCCGAGCTTCGCGAATCGGGGAATATCCGCCGGCTTCAGCATCTGGGCGTGCTCGATGGAACCGTGGGCGTGTGTGCTTGCCGCCGCGTTGGGCACGATGGTGTTCGCCTCATCGCCGATGGCATGGCACGCGATGGCGAACCCATGGCATGTCGCCACGTGGAAATACGTCTCGATCTGGTCGGGTGCGTAACTGAGCGTGCCGTAAAAGTCGGGGAATATATCGGAATACGGCATCGAGCAGAACGCCGAACGGGTGTTCAGCGAGCCGTCCGAGATCATCTTCATCGCGCCGACGTGGCCCAGTCCATCGCTGCCGGGCAGCTCGACGCCCGTCTTCCAGCCGGCTTCAATCGCATCCTCCAGCCGTTCGGGATACACGCCCGCCTCCACGCGCAATCCTCGGATGCCATGGGTGAATGAGCCATCCCAATCGATGCCTGTCCAAGCGGAATCGTTAGCGTCGCGCGGGGGGGGGGAGACGCCGCGGAGAACCGGCGGGTCCACGTGTCGACGTTTTCCGCCATCTCATAGTCGCGGATGCCGACCACGCCTTTGCGGGCGGCATCCGCCTCGGCCTTGCGAATCAGTTCGAGCGTCTCCTCCGCCGCTCCGGGCGCATTGTCGAGCTTGCAGTAGGCGTCGAACCATTCGAGCTCGCCCACAAGACCGGACTCCCCCACGGTCAGGCCCAGTCGCCGCGCCGCCGGTTGCCGTCGCCGAGATCCGGGAGCCGGCGGGCGTGATTGCCGCAATCGCGCCGCCCTTGATCGCGATGTCTACGCGGCGGGCGCTGCCCGGGAACCGCGCGTTGGTGATTATCGTCATAATTGCCTGTACCTGCCATCCTGCATCAGATCAGAAGGTCATGGGCGCATGTGGCAGAAACATCGTACATATCCGTTCGCGCCTCGGTTGCTTGGCCGGTTACACCAATCCCCTTCGCCGTACCCCCCCCTAATTGTGTGGCGTCACCTTCGACGTCACGTTTAAATCGTCTTCCCAGTGTACATGCAAGTCTTCTGTGAACAGAACCCGCCGGTGTGTACAGTCGTGCGAAAGAAGGCGGCCGGCGATTTCCTCATGCGCGGTCTCCGCCGAGCCGAGGTGAGTTATCCACCGCGTTGCGCACATTCATCCACATTTGTCCACATTTTTTGAGGCGCGGTAGACGGGGAACTGCCCGGTTCCCTACACTCGGCTCCACGGCAATATTCGAGTCACAAAGGAGCGGCCGACCATGGGCGGATCAATCGCACTGGTGCAATTGACGGAGTTGAAGCACCAGCGTATGAAGCAGTGCGCTGAATTCCAGCAGCGCAGCAGGTGGCAGCCGCCATACGCCTTGACCACGGCCCTGGAGCTTCAGGCGATTGAAATACCGCGCCTGCCAAAAGGACGCGCCATGTTGAACGGTATTACAGTTGTCGTCCCGAGTGCCAATGAAAGGCGCAATCTCGTCGGCATAAACGAAGTGACATGGTCCTTCCCTGTTGATGTCGTCATGGTCGAGCAATGCTTGTGCGTGTCTCCGGCCTGCACATGGGCGATGTTCGCCGGATGGCTGAATCTCGAAGAGCTGATCGTACTGGCGGAGTCAATGATGCGCCGGGATGGGCGTCTGCGCAGGACGACCATTGAGGAGCTGACGGCGTATCTGGATTCGGCGCGGGAATTCACGGAAGCGGTCTTTGAAGAGACGGGCCGCCGGCCGAATATGTTTCGCGGATATGCCAATTGCCGGCGTGCGTTGCGTGTGATTCAGGAGGGGACGGATTCGTCGATGGAAACGCGCACCCGACTCGTTCCCCTCAAATACGGGATAGACGCGCCCTGCGTCAATTACAAGATTGGAGTGAAGCGTCTGAACCGGGCCGTATATCTTGACCTCGCTTACCCGGAATACAAGATCTGCATTGAGTTCGACGGAGGGCATCACGCCGGTCAATGGCTGGAAGATGCACGCCGGCGGCAGGCAATCGAAGACGAGAAGTGGCGGTATATCCAAGTCACCAAGCTTGACCTCGGTGATGAATGGAGTGAGGAAGCTTTGGCCAGACGGATCGCGGATAAGATTCAGGAGGTCACTGGAATTCCCGTGCCCGTCACTGCGCGGAAGACCATCCAACAGGTGTGCGATGCCAGAGCGATGAGACGCAAGCCACTGTACGAGCGGATAGGGTTTGAACCATTGCTGCCGCGAGTCCCGAACGCCAATGCCGATTTTCCTGACGCGGATGACCTTGACGGTATCGCGTGATCGAAGGCAGGGGTGCGGCATCGCACGATTGCGCTGATGTGATTGCGTTGGAAAGAGAAGCGGAGGGCTGTAGCTGGCTGCGCCTTGGCCGGATGGCGTCTTCTGTGCCGCTATCTGCGTCTCAAGGGGTTGATTGGGCGTCCTCTGGGCATCTATCTGCGTTTCAGGGGGTTGCCGAAACGCGATACCCGGAGTATTGCCGGTGAAATGCCATTGGGGTCATGCGGTTTGAGGTGCGTTTATACTTTGGCACCAACCCCTCGAAACGTAGATAGATATTCGGCGCGGTCCAAATCAACCCCTCGAAACGCAGATAGCCTTATCTCGGCGAGTTCGACGGGTTGGGGCAGGGGCGTGCAGACGGCTTTCTGTCCCGAAGGGCGACACCGTTATGGGAAGGCCCCCTTCGTCGCGTGCCTCGGGGCGGAGTGACGAAGGGGGCCTGATGCAATCGTTGCGTTCGACTGCCGGAAAATCAGTACTTCATGCCCATGGCCTCGCGCACCTGGTCAAGGGTCTCCTCGGCGATGGCGTTGGCGCGGGCGTTGCCGTCGTGCAGGATGTCGCGGATGGAGTCCATGTCCTTGGCGAGCTCTGCGCGGCGCTCGCGATGCGGGGCGAGGAACTCGTTCACGGACTCAATCACGTACGCCTTGAGCGCGCCGGCGCCCGCATCGCCGATTTCGGCGGCAATGTCCTTCGGGTCGCGGCCGGTCACCAGTCCGGCGGTGGTCAGCAGCGCGGACACCTGCGGGCGGGCGATGGGGTCGAAGGTGATCTTGCGCTCGGAATCGGTCGGGCTCTTCTTGATGAGCTTGGCGGTCTCCGCGGCGGTGGCGCCCAGCATGATGGAGTTGCCGTACGACTTGCTCATCTTGCGACCGTCGAGGCCCGGTATCTCCGGTGCGTCGGAAAGGATCGCGGCGGGCTCGGGGAACACCGGGTTCTTCTTGGCGTAGCGCTCGTTGAAGCGGCGGGCGATGGTGCGGGTGATCTCCACGTGCGGCAGGTTGTCCTTGCCGATCGGCACGACATTGGCCTTGCAGAAGAGGATGTCGCACGCCTGATGCACGGGGTAGGTGAGCAGCAAGCCGGTCAGCGCGTGGCCGGAGGCCTCCATCTCGGACTTCACGGTGGGGTTGCGGTGCAGCTCGGCCTCGGTGACGAGGGAGAGGAACGGCAGCAGCAGCTGGTTCTCGGCCGGCACGGCGGAGTGGGTGAACATCATGGTCTTGGTCGGGTCGATGCCGGCGGCCATGTAGTCGAGCACGAGGTTCAGCACGTTGTCCTGGATGTGCTCAGTGGTGTCGCGGTCGGTGATGACCTGGTAGTCGGCGATGATGATGTTGGTGTTCACGCCGCGGTTCTGCATGGCCACGCGCTCCTTGATGGAGCCGAAGTAGTGGCCGAGGTGCAGGCGGCCGGTCGGGCGGTCACCGGTGAGCATCGTGAACTTGCCCGGCTCGGCCTCAAGTTTGGCGAGCGTGGCGTCCGAACGCTTCTTCGCGGCCAGGAAGCTGGCGCTCATTTCGTTGCCCGCTGCGGTCAGTTGCTGCTGTTCTTGGTCCGTCATAAGTCGCCCTTTGCTTGCTTCAAAACGCCGAAAATATCGCTTTTATCGTAAAAGTCCAAGCAGACAACCATTTCTCTCATAACAAGTGGTACTCTCTTATGTGATGAATTGATAGTTACATTTACATGCCAGGGGGTCACATGGGCCGCGGACGTCAGAAAGCAAAACAGCAGAAAATAGCCCGGAAGCTCAAGTACCTGACCACCGATACCGATTACGATGAGCTCGCCAAGGAGCTGAGCACGCAGGAGCCGGGCGAGGGGTCGCCCGATCCGTTTGCCGATATCGAGGCTTCGTATTCTCATGATGCGAACGCCGCCGTGGACAATACGCAGGGATCCGTCGCTGAGGATGACCTTGACGAGTACGCCAAGTGGGCTGCCGAGGCTGCGGCGAAGGCGACCAGTGGCGAAATGCCGGCCGTGAAGGCGCCTGAATCTCAGGCTCCGAAGCCCAAGCCGATGCCGCGCAAGCCGATTCCCATGCCCATGCCGGCCGCGCTCAAGCCCAAGAAGGCATGATTTTCGGATTTCGTCGCTGCTGGCCCGGTGGTAGGGCCGCATTGACGCGATTTCGTATGTCGTGATGACGATTCACGTTGCGATATGCGATGACAGCGATGTCGACGCCCAGTACGTGCGCTCGCTGACCGCATCATGGGCGGCCACTCGGCAGCTGGAGCCAGATAGACGTATTCCCGTCGGCAGAGCGGTTTCTGACGCGCTATGAGCGGCGGCGTGACGTCGATATTCTGCTGCTGGACGTCGAAATGGGCTCGATGGACGGCGTGGCGTTGGCGAAGGCCGTGCGCAAGGCGGGCGGCACGATGCAGATCGTGTTCGTCACTGGGTATTCGGATTACATCGACGAAGGATACGACGTTGAAGCGCTCAATTATCTGATGAAACCGGTGGATGCGGCCAAGCTGTTCGACGTGCTCGACAAGGCGGTCGTGCGCATGCGCCGCGATTCCAGGTGCCTTGATCTGCAATGCGCGGAAGGGCTGATGCGTATTCCGCTGGCCGACATCCGCTATCTTGACGTGCGCCGTAATTATGTGACGGTGCACGTCGACCGGGATTATACGGTGAACGCCCGCTGGGCGAGTTCGAGGCCGAGCTCGGCGACGGATTCTGCCGGGTGGGACGTGCGATGATCGTGAACCTGCGGCGAATCCGCTGCGTGGGCAGGTCGTCCGTGCAATTGACCGACGGGACGACGCTGCCACTGCCTCGTGGGGCGTACGAGCCGTTGAATCGGGCAATCATAGACCAGACATGATTACGCATGGCCGGCTCACGGCCGGCAGGGTGCCGGAAAGCCGTCCCCGGCTGGACGGGGCAGAACGCAAAGGAGGGGCGCGATGTGGTTCCGTGGGCGAGGCAAGGCCGACAGGGCCATTGCGGCATATCAGCGCGAGCTGGTCGACACGCATTACCGCGAGGTCGAGAACATGTACCGTCAGATGCGCATGTGGCGGCATGACTACCGTAATCACCTTCAGACGATGAAGACGTTGGCCGCCAACGGCGACCTCGCCGCGCTCCGCGACTATCTGACGGTCTCGATACTGAGCTCAAGACGTTGGATACCCCGATCAAGTCCGGCAATGCGATGGCCGACGTGATTCTGAGCAGCAAGATGTCGCTTGCACAGGCGCATGGCATCGACGTGCGCGTGTACGCCCATACCCATATTCCGATCAAGCTGCGCATTTCGGAACTCGATTTGTGCTGCGTCCTCGGCAACCTGTTCGACAACGCGATCGAGGCCAACGACGGGTTACCTGAAGCCGATCGCATGATTCGCGTGTATATGGACATGAAGGGCACGCAGCTGTACATCTCGTTCACCAACGCTTCCTCGGGCGGCAAGCAGCGCAAGGTCGGTGGCGCTTCCGCACCACCAAATCAGACGAGGGGCACGGTTTCGGGTTGGTCCACATCGCCCAGATCATCGAGGCTGCGGGCGGCTACCTGAGTCGCAACTTCGAGGACGGCGCCTTCACCACGGAGATTCTGCTGCCGCAGTCCTGATGACGGCGGTGCGGGCTCATGAGAGCGGATTGTCGATGCGCGTGCTGCCCGCCGGCGAGGTTGGCGCGGCCATCGTTGTTCTGCCCGTATCGTGGCAGCGTGGCAGTTTGCCGCGGAGCGGGTGATATGGCCTGTTTTTTGTTCCGCTCTTATAGTGGGGCGGCTTGCGCCGTTTGGTTTGCGTAATACTCGGTTTCGGTCCGTTCCGGTGTCCGGTGGCCCGAGGGCCGGTGCGGACGCTTCGGGTCCCCGCCGCGAGACCCGCCGGAACGTCGCCGGTTCCGGGTCCCTCGGATCCCGGAAGGGCTCGTGCCGCCGGACGAGCCCGGTCCTGTACGCGCCGTCGGCGTTCTCGGCCATGGCGTTGCCGTACGGGTCGCCGACCGTGCCGGTCGACGGCAGCATGCCGTATTCCATCACCCTGGCGTGCAGTACACCTGTCTCTTATACACATCTGACGCTGCCGACGACTCCTTACGTGTAG
>ENA-OXEI01000456-OXEI01000456.1-human-gut-metagenome-genome-assembly--contig:-NODE-456-length-12846-cov-14.225784_pt1 | contig 12846 bp, 17 predicted proteins | sample MGYA00249361_ERZ652255 | MGnify/ENA primary metagenome ERZ652255 (study PRJEB26925, sample SAMN05826744) | human gut metagenome | biome: ENVO:2100002; feature: ENVO:00000062; material: ENVO:00002003... | reverse complement strand
GGCATACGAGATCATGCCTAGTCTCATGGGCTCGGAGATGTGTATAAGAGACAGGTGCAGCTCTTTGTGAGCGTCACACGCTTCATTGTGCAGTACCGTATTACAAAACTTCTGGAAAGCGCACTGTTTTATAAACTCCCTGCGATTAGGTTCCACATTCTCACCCCCTTTCTCGTTGGAAAGTTGGTGGTGCTTCCCCCTTTTCGCGGGGCAATACTGCCTTTTGAAAAAAACGCCGAAGATTTTCGGATTTTTTTCAAAAAATTTTTTGAGCAGCAAAATACGCCTGTCCGAAAAGCCCGGACAGACGTATAGGTATTGTAAGCGGTATTCAGATGATTAGACAGTTCATATTGATAGACGTAGTTTTCCCCGGCGGTGGTCGGGCTTTTTTTGATGTGTCAATGACCGTCGGATTTTGTCGATATGGTATGTGCTTCATGGCGGCTACCTCCTTTTAGCCGCCGCTTTTAACAGTGATACCGCGTCATTTCATTAGAAGATAAAAAGAAACGGCGGCTTTGGTTTTTCAAAGCTGCTGCGGAAATCAAAGAACGACAAGCAACAGTTCTGATTTTGCTCCAATATGGTTATTGGGGGCACAAATTAAATCAAAAAAGAGCCGATAACAGCAGTATTTCAAACTGCATATTATCGGCTCTGCGTCTGTGCGTCTGGCTCTTTTAATTAAATTATTTTTGTTGTTTTTTGGCTTTATTATATGTATTAGCTAACTGTCCACAAGCTGCTTTAATCTCTCTACCATGAGAAACTCTCATGGTAACTTCAAGTCCTGTTTGCTCTAATTGATGTTTGAACGCAACCATTTCTTGTTTTTGTGGTGCTCTAATTTTTGAATTACTCGTCGGGTTGTATTGCAGCACGTTAATCATAACATTTTTGCCCTTAAACCATTTTGCAAGTTGCCTTATATCTGAGGAACGGTCATTTATACCTGGTAAAAGCAAATACGCAAATACCACTTTTCGATTATGCCTTTGTGAATAGGACAATGCTTGCTTAACAACATCTTCAATAGCGTACATGTGCATATGAGGAATGATGCAGTTTCTCGCAGCCTGTGTTGCTGCATGTAAAGATATTGTCAACTGAATTTTTAGATGTTCTTCGCGCAATTTTTTTAATTGATTAACTGGACCAACTGTTGATACGGTAATGCCGTCGGTTGGAAAGTTAAGTCCATTTCTATCTCGAAGAATATGGATTGCTGCAATCAAGTTGTCGTAATTGAATAAAGGTTCTCCCATTCCCATAAAAACGATACGATTTACTTTTTGACGTATCAATATGACCTGTTGCACAATTTCAGATGGTGTTAGATTACGAACGAAACCATTGCGTCCGGACTCACAAAAAATACAGCCAACAGAACAACCAACTTGCGTACTTACGCAAACAGTCCCACCATCTCGCCGTTTAATAAAAACCGTTTCGATATACCTGTTGTCTTTCAATTCATAAACATACTTTTCAGTATCGCTACTTTTATAGACTTTTTTTGTTGATATTGATAGATTTTTTTTGTGAAATGGCTGTTTATACAATTCCGCATATAAGGCTCTTGCTTTATCCTCTCCAATTACTTCCGACATTTCTTTGTAAGTAAATCCGTATGGGTCATTCAATATTTCCGTAAGTGTACTTTTAGGTAAGTGTTTCATTTAATATCCTTCCTTTTGTTTTTCAGAGTTTTTGATTATGATTTCTAATTTTTCAACATCAATGATATGTGTTAATTTACATTTAGGGCAGAAAAGAGGAAAATTTCTTAATACCGTATTATAAAATACTTGAACCCTCGTCTTTCCGTTACAAATTGGACATTTTATCCAATATTTTTCAAGCATAATATTTCTCCTTTTGTGCAAAAAAATACAGGTCAATTCTCAACATGAGCATTGACCTGCATTTATACATATAACACTACAACAAAATTAAGGCATAGTTTTTATACTATGTCTATACATCGTTAGTTTTGTTGTATAGCATACGCAAAATAAGCATGACAAAAAAGCCCATATTGAAAATGGGAAAAATCTTTTTTGATTTCAATGCTTATCGAATACGCATGCTATGTAACATAAACATTTCCCCCTTTTAATAATACTATACAAAAAAAGCGGCTAATTGTCAACATATACATATGAATTATTTTGGCTAACTGATTGAATTGTGTAGACATATCCAAGAAGAAAGGGGAACAGTAAAATGTAACAGGGTGAATAACTATGGCAAAAAGACCAGTACCGAAATACGATTTCAAGGCTTTTGGGGCAGCGATAAAGGCGGCGCGGACAGGGCGCAAGGAGAGCCGCAAGAAAGTGAGCGACGAAATGTTTATCTCGCCGCGCTACCTTGCGAACATTGAGAACAAGGGGCAGCACCCAAGTTTACAGATTTTCTTTGAGCTTATGCTCCGCTACAATATATCCGTAGACCAGTTTCTTTTGGAAACGCCGCCAGAGAAGAACACGCAGCGGCGGCAGCTTGACGCGCTTCTTGACGGTATGAGCGATACAGGCATACGGATTGTGAGCGCAACGGCAAAGGAGATAGCGGAAGTCGAAACAGAGGGCAGATAAGAAGTGTCCGTCAGAATTGAATAAGGTTTAGAGAGCGTTGTAATCTTTTTTTGAGGATTGCAGCGTTTTTCTTTTGCGGAAGTTTGGCAAAACCGGGCATAGCTCCGTAGTAAGGCATAAGGGATAAAAACATTCGTAGCAAGCATAGGAAGCGGGTACCCACTTCCGTATTTTCCCCTCCCGCGCTGCGGCGCGTCGGTTGAAAATTGCTTGTTGGGAAGTGTCCCAAACCCTCGGAACGGAAAGGAAAGGAGCGAATACATGAACGGACGCAAAAGAACGGTGCAAATCAAATTCAGAGTGACGGAAGCGGAACGGGATTTAATACTGGAAAAAATGAAGCTCGTACCCACCCGGAACATGGCGGCATATCTGCGGAAGATTGCCATTGACGGGTATATCATTCAGATAGACCATGCCGATATAAAGGCAATGACCGCAGAGATACAGAAAATCGGTGTCAACGTCAACCAGATAGCACGCCGCGTAAACGCGACGGGGAACGCATACCAAGAGGACATAGAGGAAATAAAGGGGGTGCTTGCGGAGATATGGCGGTTACAAAGATTAAGCCTATTAAAAGCACTCTAAGCAAAGCCCTTGACTATATCGAAAACCCGGACAAGACGGACGGAAAAATGCTTGTGTCCTCTTTCGGCTGCTCCTATGAAACGGCAGATATTGAATTTGAATATACCTTGTCCCAAGCACTCCAAAAGGGGAACAATTTAGCCTTTCATCTGATACAGTCCTTTGAGCCGGGGGAAGTCGATTATCAGAAAGCCCATGAAATCGGAAAGCAGCTTGCCGACGCGGTAACAAAGGGGCAGCATGGGTAGCGTCGGGGGCTTGCATGGCGATTAAGACGGTGTTCCGCAAGCTGTACGTTGGAAACTTTGACATGACGCGCAGATAGTCCGCATAGCGTTCACTGTCAAACAGTTCTGTAATGCCGCGTTCCAGGTGGGCGGTAATCTCTTTCAGCTTCCCGTCGGAAGTGTCGGCGGTAGGGATAATAGGGATAACCGGGCGCGGTTCGGCAGCAAGGGCGGGCTGCATTGCGGCAGCGTCAAAATCTTCTTTTTCCGGGTCGGGGCGTTCTGGCTGCGGGGGCTGCGGCGTTACCCGGTATTCCTGTGGCACGTCGCGCCCGTCGTACCATTCTGTAAAGGTGTTGCGGTTGTTGTAGATATAACCCTTTTCGGTAAACATACCGTCGTCGTTAATGGAAGCGTCCCGCCCGTATTCCTCATACATGAAATACCGTTTCACTTCGTCGGACAGCTCCGGTTCTTCCAGTTCGTCAACCAGATAATGCCCGTATTCTTCTTCGTTGTGGACGGACGGATAAAGCCAGTAGCAGTCAAGGTTTTGTGCAAGGTTGATGATGTCCTGTAAGCTGTCGGCATGGTCGCCGTATTCAATGGCTGCAATGAATTTCTCCCGGTCGTCGTCAAACTGCATTTCCAAGAGCTTTCCTAAATAGTTCAGCTCGTCGGGGTGGGAATACTCGCTTAAATGTTCCGTCAAGCCGGGGATAGGGGATTGAAATTCTGTGAAATGCCATTCCTCGTAGTGCTTGAAGTCAATCCCGATACGGTCAAAGACTTCTTTCAGATGTTCGGCAGTCGTGGGGAACGTCACCCATTCGCCCGCGGGTCTGCCCTCGGTGTACTTCCCAAGATTGGAAAGATAGCCGCTTAAAATCGGTTCTGCCATTTGTCTGCTCCTTTCTTCGTTCATCATGCGGTGCATAAGCTCGTAATCTTCGTAGCTCTGTCTACCGTCAAATACATAGGGGTCAAAATCCTCTCCGTCCCGGTAGGGCTTTTCGGAAAAGGGAAGCCCCGCTTCATGGGCGGCGGCTCTCGCTTCCTCGATAACCTCCGGGGGAAGCCTGTCGTCATGCGCCCCGATAAAACCGTCAATGTCGTTCATGCTGTTTTCGTAGTGGTAGCGCACTCCGGCGGTCAGCTCGTCAAGGCTCATGTCCTCGCCTAAATGCCCGCAGTAATAGCCGTTTAGGATAACGGCGGCGGGGTCGGTGCTTTTGATTTCCTCTAACCGGCTCCTGTCCTCCGGGTAGAGCGTACCGTCCATATCAAGATGAAAATATTCCGCGTTCCATGAACGCCCCTGTTTCCAGAACGCTACCCACGCGATACCGTCCCTAAGCTCGTCTTGATAGTCCTTTACGGTGTCCCGTAAACTTGCCATAAATGAAAACCTCCTTTCTCTGCGTCAGCGTCATAAGCTGCATTTTTTTGGCTGCATAGCCTACTACGGTACACCCGCATTTCTGCCAAAGATTTATGAAAATTTTCAGAGGGTGAAGCCCTCCGCAAAAAGAGGGTTTGGGAAACTTCCCAACAAGCAAAATCCCCGTCCGGCGCGTCAGCGACAGGACAGGGATTTACGGAAGTGGGTACCCGCTTCCTATGCTTGCTATTCAAGTTTTTAGTTCTTCTGCACTTCGATACGGTAGTTGACGTATTTCCCGCCAGTGTCAGCCAGAACGATAGTTCCGTCGTAGGTCTTGCCTGTTTTCGGGGAATAGAGCTTCTTCACATTTGCCTTGCCGGATTTAAGGAGCGCGGCGGCAATCTTCGCGGAAAAAGCGGTCTTGCGTTCCTCGAAAAAGCGGTCATTCTTCCACATGACAAAGGCACATTCTTTGTTGCTGCAATAATAGTTTTTCTTCCCCTCATGGACGGGAGAGCCGCAACGGGGGCATTTGCCGACAGAGGGCTTTTCCTCCCGGAACAAATCCTTTTTCCCGTCCAGTGCTGCGGCGTGTGTCTGCACAAGCTCCCGCGCCATAGCTTCAATGCCGGAGAGAAATTCGCCGGGGTCTGCGGCTCCCTTTGCTATCTGCGTCAGATTGTTCTCCCATTCTGCGGTAAGCTGCGGGGAAGTGAGCATATCCGGCAGCACTGATATAAGGGCGGCTCCGTTCTGCGTGGGGATAAGCTGCTTGCCCTTGCGCTCCGCAAAGCCGCCTTTTACCAGTTTTTCAATGACAGCGGCGCGGGTGGCGGGAGTGCCAAGCCCCCGGCGTTCCGCATCCGGGTCGGTGTCCCCGTTCCCGGCTCGTTCCATAGCAGAGAGAAGCGACGCTTCGCTGTGGGGCTTCGGCGGGGTCGTGGTATGCTCCGTTACCTTTGCGGCGGGGTTAGGAAAGCCCTGTCCCTCGGAAAGCTCCGGCAGCGTCACGCCCTCGTTTTCCCCGTCCTCCGGGTCGGACTTCTGTTTCAATGTCGCCCGGTATCTGCGTTCAATCTCTTTCCACCCGTCAGAAAGAACAGTCTTCCCCCGCGCCGTAAACTCCGTATCGGCGCATGAGAAAACCGCCGTAACCGCTTCATAAATATGCGGCTCGGCGGTGGCAAGGAGCAGACGCGCCCCCGCAAGGGTAAGGATATTCTTCTCGCTTTCCGGCAGCGCGTCCGGGTCAGCCTTTGCAAGCTCCATAGTGGGAATGATTGCGTGGTGGTCTGATACTTTTTTACTGTCTAATACCTTTACAACCTCCGGCGTGAAGTCCGCGCCCGCCATAAAGGGGAGTTTTTCGCAAAGCAGCGCGATAATGCCCGCTGCGGTGCCGCCCATGTCGTCAGTAAGAAAGCTGCTGTCCGTCCTCGGATAAGTAAGGAGCCGCTTTTCATAAAGGGATTGTGCAAGGTCAAGGGTCTGCTTCGCGGTGTAGCCGAAAATGCGGTTCGCTTCCCGCTGCAAAGAGGTAAGGTCAAAGAGCTTCGGCGGGGCTGCGGTTTTCTTCTCTCTGGTAAGGGAAACGCATACCGCCGTTTCTGTTTCGCAAGCCCCTTTCAGCGCGGCGGCTTCTGCCTTGTCTGAAATCCTTTCGCTTGCCGCTTCCGCGCCGGATAAATCAAGGCGAACATGATAATATTTTTCTTTCTGGAAATGAGAGATAGCCGCGTCCCGGTCGGTGAGCATTTTTAAGGTCGGGGTCTGGACGCGCCCCACGTTCAAGGTCTTTCCATACAGGCAAGAGAAAAGCCGGGTGGCGTTAATGCCGATAAGCCAGTCAGCCTTTGCGCGGCAGAGGGCAGACGCAAAGAGCGCGTCATAGTCCCGCCCGTCTTTGAGGGAAGCAAAGCCCGCCTTAATCGCCCCGTCCTCCATTGAGGAAATCCACAAGCGGCGCATGGGCTTTTTGCAGCCCGCCGTTTCGTAGACAAAGCGGAAAATCAATTCTCCCTCGCGCCCCGCGTCACACGCATTTACCACTTCGGAAACGTCGGCGCGGTGCATAAGCTCTTTTAGGGTTTTGAATTGCTTCCCCTTGTCCGGGTCAACGGCGTACTGCCATTCCTCCGGCAGAATGGGTAAGCTGTCAAGCTGCCATTTCCTGTATTGTTCCCCGTAGGCGGCAGCTTCCGCAAGCTGTACCAAATGCCCGACGCACCATGAAATGAGGTAGCCGCCGCCCTCGATATACCCGTCCTGTTTCCCCTTAATGCCAAGCGCGGCGGCGATAGTCTGCGCCACGCTCGGCTTTTCTGCAATCACAAGTCTAAATGCCATGAAAAATCCTCCTTTCAGCGTTCCGGCGCGGTGTGCTTCTTCTCCTGTGCCTGTTTCAGACAATAGCCGATACAGGGGGATTGCGCCTTATAAGGGCAACGCATACACGCCGGGGATTTTGGAACGGGCGGCGCACTGTCACGCCGCCCGGTGGGTCTTTGTACCATCATTTTTTCTAAAGGGTTTTCGGTGAAAAGCGTCATGCTTCCTCGTCCTCCTGTTCTTCATCAGAAAGCCCGTCCCCCTCGTCCTCGTCGTAATCGTCAAAATCGAAATCTTCAAGGTCGGTGTCGCCCTTGACGTTCTGCTTTGGCTTCATAAACTTAAAATAATAGAACGCGCCCCCGCCGCCAAGAAGTGCCACGACAAGGAAAAGCACAAGCCCGCCTGTATTGCCTTTCTCTTTGGGCTGCTCTGTTGGTTTCTCGGTTTCCGGCTCCGCTTCCTTGCCGCTGCAAGCGGTCATGTTGTCCTTGCAGACGGGGCAGCTCACATTTACTTTCCCGGCTTCGCATTTCTCGGTGCAACTGCAAACGGCGGGCGGGGCTGCTTCGGTGCTTCCGTCCTCCATAAGTGCTAAGAGGTCGGCTTCGTCCACTTGATTAAGGAAATGTACTGTGTCCTCGCCCTCGTCGTCCCGGTCAATGAGGATATAAAAATAATTGCCGTTTTTGGTCGTTACGGTGATAAGCTGCTTGTTGCCGCCGAAATCGTCTACAAGGGTCGCGTTCCCGTCCGGGGTAAGGGGTTCTTCCTTTTGGGGTTCCTCGTAGACAACGCCGCTGTCGTTGGTAGCGTCCTCGCCCTACGGGGTCTGTGCAAAGGCGGTGACGGAAAAGCCGCCCATAAGTACAAGGGCGGCGCAAAGTGCGGTCAAGGTTCTAAGGATTTTCTTATTCATTCTCGGTGTCCTCCATTTCTTCGGTGTTGTGGTCTGCGGGTTCTGCGGGGTAGCCCGGCGCGGCTTCCATGCCCGGAATACCGCCCCCGGAAAGCATAGCGGAAAGCTCATGCGGGGAAAGGCGCATGGAGCGCACAAGCTGTACGATTTGCAGGTTTTCCGCTTCGGTTTTCTGCGCTTCAAGCCCCCTTAATTTGTTCTGGTACTCGGTGATTTTCTCGCGGGTCTTTGCAATCTCTTTGTCGATACGTTCAATCTTGTTCATAGCCATAAATAAATTTCTCCTTTCTTTGCTCAAAAATATGTTAATTCCAGTTCATCAGCCCATAGCCTTTGATACAGGAGTAATTGACGGGGTAGCTCTTTATCTTGCAGGCGTCGCCGGAATTGCCCTCGACGGTATAGACGCGCTCCCCGTCCGTTCCGATAACAAGCCCTACATGGTCTGCGCTCCCGTCCCCGTCCCAGTCGAAAAAGATAGCGTCGCCGGGGGCGATATTCTCATAGCCCCTCGCGCCCCATTGCCCGCGTGACTGGAACCAGGGTACGCCCTGTGACTGGCACCCGGCAAAGCGCGGCTCGCTCTTTCCGGCTTGATTGTAGCACCATGAAACGAAACAGGCGCACCATTCCACGCGGCTGTTAAATCCGTACCAGCTCCAATAGGGTCGCCCGCCCACGTTGCCGACTTGCCGCTTCGCAAGGTCTACAACGGCGGTGTTGCCGGGGCGTGTGCCGTTTACAAGCTGTACGCCGCTTAAATCCTCGGACGCGCCCATATCGGGGGAGCCGCCGCCGAAAATCAGCGGCTTGTTGCCGCTTGTTTCCAGATAGACGCGGTACATTTCAAGCTGCTGTGGCGTTAGAAGTTCCTCCGCAATCTCGGAAATGGGCTTGCTCGTCAGCTTCACGTTGAGGATATGGTACTCGTAGGGTACTTCCTCGGTGGTCGTTTCCCCCGTTTCCGGGTCTGTGCTTGTTTCTGTGCGGTAGCGGATTTCCGTTTCTTCCGTCAGCGTCAAGGTGTACTGCATGGCAAAGACGCGGTTTAGTTCTGCCTGTGCGCTCTGCGGGGTGTAGGTCTGTAAAAGGGCGGTGAGGTAGGACGCTAACTCATGGGGGTTATGTCCGATACTGTCAAGGTCATAGCGGTATTCGTCATAGCCGGGGTGGGTGCTTTCGATATTGTCAATCTGCTGCTGAAGCTCGTTTTCCTTTGCGGCGTAATTGTTCTCCGTCGCCACAAGGTCGCTGTCCTCCGACGTGTAGGAAGTCCCAAGTATGCCGTTCATCAAGCCGGAGAACATGGAACCGCAAGAGGAAAGCCCCGCCGATACCATGATGAATAAGAGCAGCGCGGCAACGGCGATACATACGCCCGCCGGGTGCCGCCCTACAAAAGCGATTGCCTTTTTTGTTTCCTCGGCGGTCTTTTTTGCCGCCTTGCGGGTGTTCTCTGCGGCTTTCTGCGCCGTTTTTGCGCCGCCTTTCCTTGCTGCCTTTGCATACTGCCGCTTGATTTGCTGCTTCTGCATGAAGCGGGAAAGGGGATTGCTTGCAATCTGCGGATTGTCATGCAGGGCTTTGTGGTACTGGAAATCCACATTCGCCTTGAACGCCGCTTTCTCTGCCTTTGCCGCCGCCCGGTAGGGTTTCAGTTTGTGGCTGCGGTAGCCCTCCTTGACTTTCCTCGCCCCGTACTTTGCGCCGCGCTCTGCCAGTTCTTCGGATTTGTGCGCCCCCTCAACGCCGGAATTGTCCTTTTCAACGGAATGTATCTTGTTGTGGACGAAAATACCCGCTTCCTGTGCGGGGCGGGATAGCGGGTTATTGTGGGGCTTGTTCTTTCCTATGGGCTTTTCCCGTTCCTCAAAGCGTAGGCGGGTCTTGCCTTTCCCGGTAGCTTCGTCAAAGGTGCGCTCCCGTACAAGTTTCTTTTCTTTGGGGATAGCCGCCTTTGCAGCGTCCAGACGGTCGGCTGCTTTGTCCGATTTTCGGATATACTTTTCAAGCTCCGGCGTTGCCCGTTCCTCGTCGGTAAACTGCAAGCGGGAAGATTTTTCTTTTGCTGTGGCTTCTGCCTGTGCTTTCCTCGCCGCCTTTTTGCTCGCCTTTCTGGTACGCGCCCCGTCGATACGCTCCAAGACGCGCTCGGCTGCGGCGGTGTCCTGTTCCCGTTCTGCCCCCGGCGCATGGGGAAGTGGCGGCGTGTCGGTTAAGGGCGGGGAAGTTGCGCCGCCCGGTAGGGGCTGCGCTGCCTGTTCCGGCTGCGGCGGGGCTTCGGTCTTTGCAAAGTCCGCGTCCCTTATCCGCTTGCTGATACGTTTCTTTTTCCCGGTGGCGGCGTTTACCTCGACAGCCCCCTCGCGGGTCATTTTCTGCGTGACTTTCTCACGCGCTCGATACTGTTTTATTTTTCTGTCCCTCCAATCCGCGCCCTTGCAAGGGCGCAATACTCGGCGTTTATCTCAATGCCTATATAATGCCTGTCAAGCTGCTTTGCGGCTGCCCCCGTCGTGCCGCTGCCGAAAAAGGGGTCAAGCACAACGCCGCCTTTCGGACAGCCCGCCTTGATACAGGTTTCGGCAAGTTTTGGCGGGAACGCGGCGAAATGCCCGCCCTTGTAGGGAACGGTATTGATAAGCCACACGTCCCGCCTGTTCCGCATGGTCGGCATGAGGGCTTCGTCGTAGTAGCTGCCGCTTCGCGCCCGGTTAAGCCCCTGTACGTTCCCCTGTCCGGGTACTTCGTCCGCATATTTCTGTCCCGCGCTGCGCCCGGTGCGGTACCGCGCCGCCGTTGTGGGGGCTAACGGCTCGGCTATGGCGGCTGCGTCATAGAAATATTTCTTTGACTTCGTAAGCAGAAAGATATGTTCATAGCAGCGGGTAGGGCGGTCTTTCACGCTCTCCGGCATGGGGTTTTCTTTCTGCCAGATAATGTCGCTCCTTAAATACCACCCGTCAGCGCGTAGGGCAAAGTAAACCGTCCTCGCCGGTGTAGTCCTCCGGCTCCGGGATGGTGGTCGTCATATTCTCCAAAACCGCGTTGATTTCATTCTTCATAAACTCTCGCCCTCCTTGCATGAGTAGTCTGGTATGCCCTTTTTAGGGGCTTCCTTTTTGTCGTTCCCCGCCCATATCCGCAGGGCGGCGGCATAGTTCTGGTAGCTTTTCCCGTTGGCGGCAAGGTAGCGGCTCATTTCCTCGATGAACCGTTCCAGCCTGTCAGGGTACTCTGCCTGCAACTCGTCGTATTCGGTCTGTGACAGAAAAATATTTCCATATCGGCCATAGGGCGCGGACGGCCCCCCACTCACTCCCTTTGTTTGGCTCTCTGTAAGGTTGTTTATAGTAGTTTGGTTAGGGGACGGTTTTCCGACCATCATAAGGTCGGTTTTCTGACCATCAGTCCCCATTTGCCGTTCTGCTCGATGGGGCGGATAGGGCAAAGCACATGAAAATGTGGATTGGGTATGCCGCCGTCCTCACGGTCTGGCTGGTGTACGGCGAAGTCAACCACCATGCCCCGGCTCACAAAGTTCTCCAACAAAAATTGCCTTGCAAGAGCGATGTTTTCCTCAAGGGAAAATTCATTCTGCAAGGCAATGTCAAAGCTGTATGCAAGCTGGGCGTTCTTTCCACGCTCGGCTTTTTCCACGGCGTTCCATAGGGTCTGGCGGTCTGCGTATTCGGGCGGTGCATGGGACGGCAGGAGAATGTCAGAGCAGATCACGCCGCCCTTTCTGGTGTAGTCGCTGTATTCGCCGTAATACTCGCTATACAATCGCGCCCCGGCTCGGTAGGCGGCAGAAGCGATAGCGGACTGTCCTGCGCTTCGCTTAGTCTGCGTGACGCTCAGATGAAATAGTGCCATCGGCTTTCAACTCCTTTTCTCTGTTCGCTTGGTTGGTGTGAGTAATCGCCATGTGACGGACGGCTCGCTGGACTTCGGACAGAGAAAAGATGTGTTCCATCAGCTCTGTCATTTCGGTGCGTGTGAGATCTTTGACCTCCGGGGCAAGACTCTCAACCGTGCCGCCCAGATTGCAAAGGCGGTGGGTGCGCTTGGTGCGTTCGCCTTTCTCCAGATACTTCTTTCTATTCTCAAGACGCTCCAGCTTGTGCTGTTCCTGTGCAAGCTGCGTCTCGGCTTGCTCCTTTTCGGCTTGGAGCTGGTCGAGGGTTTTCGGTTTTGTCATTGTAATTGACCTCCTTTTTTGATTTTGGGGATAAAAAAAGACCGTCAACTTTTCGCATAGTGCGACCAGTCAACGGTCAGTTTTTCGGTATTCAGTTGTTGTGTTCAGTTAGACAAACTGGAAGTTATCGCTTTACTTTTGTTGTATCTTAGCCAAAATACTTTCTATTACAAGTGTTACTGTTATAAAGGCTCCTACAAGGGTATAGTAGTTTAAGCCATACATCAATGGCAAAAGAGAAATAACTACCGTAATAATGGAAAGGACAAACAATGCTTTGAGAACACCTTTCTTCTTCAATGAAAACAATGAAAGTAAGAAGATGGCAACAGTAAGTGTGGCTGTAATAAGTGGAGCAAAATTTGCATAGCCAAACGGTGTAAGGCTAAAGTATGAGAATGTTTCTTTTACTCTTTCTGTTGGAGATGTTGCAAAAATACAAACTGCTCCCAAGGGTAATAATTCTAACACTATTGTTAAAGCTGGCAAAACCGCTAAGCAGACTTTCTTCATGTTGTATATCTCCTTTACAAATTCTGATTTGCTTGTTCCATAAAATTCATTTTATTCGCCTTCAAACTTGCTGGCGGCGA
>ENA-OXEI01000453-OXEI01000453.1-human-gut-metagenome-genome-assembly--contig:-NODE-453-length-12919-cov-28.257152_pt1 | contig 12919 bp, 12 predicted proteins | sample MGYA00249361_ERZ652255 | MGnify/ENA primary metagenome ERZ652255 (study PRJEB26925, sample SAMN05826744) | human gut metagenome | biome: ENVO:2100002; feature: ENVO:00000062; material: ENVO:00002003... | reverse complement strand
CGAGATCATGCCTAGTCTCGTGGGCTCGGAGATGTGTATAAGAGACAGCCCCACAAAAGTCCCATCACAAGCTCGGGGGCGGTGACGTTTTGTTGGACTTCGTTGTCTGTATGGTTGTCTGGCAGGTTATCACATGTGTTCAGCCGACGAGCCCCAGCTTGATGCGCCTGTCCATGATGCTCATCCCGTACTCGGTCTTGATGCGTTCGTCGCGGTACCATGTCATGTACTCGTCGAGCATCGTCGGCGAACCCGTCGACCGTGACGCCCGTGAAGTCGCGCTTGTGGAAGAACTCCTGCTTGAGATGGCCGAAGAACCCCTCCGCGGCCGCGTTGTCCGGGCTGCAGCCCTTCGCGCTCATCGAGCGGATCAGCCCGTGGCCCTTGCAGATGCGTATCCATTCCGGCCACCGGTAGTGGCAGCCGCGGTCCGAGTGGATGACGGGCGCCTCGCCGATCTCACCCCTGTACGAGGAGTAGCGCCTCGCGCTCCTGGACACGGGCACGAGCCCGTGCCGGGCCATCAGGCGCATGACCCGTTTGGCGGACACGACGACGCCCGCGCCCCTCAATTCCAGGTGGACGCGCCTGTACCCGTAAGGCGCCTGCTGTTCTCGAACACGTCGCGCCAGGTGGGACTTTCACCGGGTAAGAGGCCAATCACATGATGTACGTCAGAGCTGGATTGCTCAGATTACAGACCAGCACGCCTGCGACGATCAGCGCCAACACCACCGCCCCGTACACCATCGTCCGGAACGTCAGGCTCTTGCCACGCAACGCGTGCACGCCGGAAACCAGCAGCCACGTGAACACGCCGCCGACGATGAATCCACCTACATGAGCCTGCCATGCGATACCGCCCACCAGGAACGGCATCAGGAAGTTGACCGCCATCCAGACCAGCATCGAACGGATATCCTCTCCGATGCGCCGGTACACAACTAGCATCGCCGCGAACAGGCCGAACAACGCGCCGGACGCGCCATAGGCACCACCAAGCCACCCGGTGCCACCCGGCCACAGCGCGGCCCAGGACATCAGCCCAAGACCGCCGCCCAAACCGGAAAGCACGTACAGCGCGAGAAACGGCCAATGCCCCATCATCTTCTCCAGCACCGGCCCCACGCTCCACAACGCCAGCATGTTGAACAGGATATGCAGCACCGACTTCGGCGAATGCAGAAACATCGACGTGAGGAACATCCACGGTTGTGCGACCGCCGTCATCGGGTCGAACCGGCCGTAATAGATCATGGTTGCGAGTCCAAGAGGCCAGAACAGGCTGAACACCATCTCGACAACCCACACGGCGACGCACGCGATGATGATCGCGCTGGTGAACACGGGGCCGTTCGACCGCCACTGATATTGAATCGCACGCTTGGAGAACAGGTTGTGCGCCGACGGCGCACCGGGAAACAAACTGAATCGGCCATTACTCATGTCATCTACTGTAGCGGAATCGCATCTCCTCGCCGGACGGTGAAACAACACGCTCCCGGCTCGTCGTGCGCACCGCCGGCAAAGCAAAAGCATTCCCGCACGCAATCGCCACATTTTTGGAATTAAGATGGAACCCAGAGTTGGTTTTGAACGGGCAAGCCAACCAGGATTGGGAAAGGAGCCGTCATGGAGAACAAGTCTTCAAACGGTTGGAAGTTCTTTGCGTTGTTCTTTGGTGCGCTGCTGGCCGCCGTGGTTGGTCTGTACATCTACAAGCAGCAGAACCCGGATTATGATCCGTGGGAGGAGCCTTGGGAGAACAGCTCGTCCCCGGTCGACCTTGGCCTGACCAAGGACGCCGACAAGGGCGACGCCGATGAGGCCGAAGCAGCCCCGGAAGCCGCCTGAGTTCATCTAACAGTCAATCGTCGTAGGCACACATGTGTCCGCGAAAAGAGCCTGTCTGCATTTCGCAGGCAGGCTCTTCTCGCATGTTGTGCCGCATTGGGGCTCTCAAAACTCGCAGTTATAGACCATTTTCAGCAAGTATTGCGGTGTATCTGCGAGTTTTGAGAGCCCCAATGCGGCAGACAAGGGTTCTGGATGGCTCACTGCATGGCGATTCCAACCTTGCCCCTCTTCGTCGAGACATGCCCCACCGCCGCCACGATCGAAAAACGGCAGCAACGTATGCGGTGCCGGCAAGCTCGAAGCGTCGTATTCGCAAGGCAAGACGCCGGTTCCGAACCTATGCGATGGCAATACCGACACCGCGTGGGGCGACTGGCAGTCCAAGGGCAGTGTGAAGCCCGAGCCTTGGGTGAGCTGGACGTTCGATGAGGCGAAGACCTTGGATTACGATCTTCCCGGATCGTTGAACATCGAGACTCAGGCGTATCCGCGTCGTTCGCGGTCGCGATCGCGTCGAATGGTGACCAGCAGCCGACCACGCCGAGCAAGCCCGGTGATGGCGATGCTTGCAAGCGGCTTCCTGCTGCTAATCGCCGCAGTCGCCGTGTTCGCCATTCGCCGCGCTGCGCAGTGATGTAAAACAAAATTCGCCCCCGCCAGCGGGGGCGAATCACGTTACACGCCGTCAGTCGGCAAGCGGGCGCAGCCCGTTGGACTGATTACGTGTGCGTCCTCTAGGCGCACCGAAGGAAACGGTACAAAGGTACCGCGACTGAGGAGCAACGACGAGGACGCTCCGTAATCAGGCCAACGGGGAGGTGTGCCAGATGTTGTCGAGATAATCCTGGATCGACCTGTCGGAGCTGAAGTAGCCCGAGTTCGCGACGTTGAGGACGGCCTTGCGGTTCCACTCGAGGGGGTCGCGGTAGAGGGCTTCGATCTCACTTTGGATGCTGGAGTAGGCGGTGAAGTCCGCGAGGGTCATGAACCAGTCCTTGGTGAGCCAGTCGGCGACGAGGGGGGCGTAGGTGTTGCGGTCACCGTTGGAGAAGGTGCCGTCGGAGACCATGTCGATGGCGGCCTTCAGGCGGGGGTCGGCCTCGTAGTACTTGGCCGGCGAGTAGCCATCTTCGTAGAGCTTGTCGACCTCGTCGACGGTCATGCCGAAGAGGAAGAAGTTCTCGGCGCCGACACGCTCACGGATTTCGACGTTCGCACCGTCCAACGTACCGACGGTGAGGGCGCCGTTGAGGGCGAACTTCATGTTGCCGGTGCCGGACGCCTCCTTGCCGGCCTGGGAGATTTGCTCGTCGAGGTCGGTGGCTGGGATGAGGTGCTGGGCGAGGCGGACGTTGTAGTTCCAAGGGAAGAAGACGTGCAGCTTGCCCTTGACGTCGGGGTCGTTGTTGACGACGCGGGCGACGTTGTTGATGAGCTGGATGGTCATCTTGGCGAGGTAGTAGCCCGGGGCGGACTTGGCGCCGAAGATGACGGTGCGGGGAAGCACGTCGTCGGCGGAGACGCGGCCGGACTTGATGTCGGCGTACTTGGCGATCAACGCGAGGATCTTGAGGGACTGGCGCTTGTACTCGTGCAGGCGCTTGACCATGGTGTTGAACATGGTGTTGGGGTCGAGGTCGAAACCGTATTCGCGCTTGGCGTAGGCGGTGAAGTCCTCCTTGTTGGCCTGCTTGACGGCGGCGAACTTCTTGACGAATTCGTCGTCCTTGGCGAGGGGTTCGAGGCCCTTGAGCAGTTCGAGATCGCTCAGCCACTTGTCGGTGCCGAGGCCTTCGGTGATGAGGGCGGACAGGCGCGGGTTGGCGAGGCGAATGAAGCGACGGGGGGTGACGCCGTTGGTGACGTTGGTGAACTTGTCGCCGTAGAGGTCGGAGAAGTCACGAAGGGTGACGTCCTTGAGCAGTTCGGAGTGCAGTTCGGCGACGCCGTTGACGTGGGAGCCACCGGCGGTGGCGAGGTATGCCATGCGGACCTTGGGGTTCTCCTCGTCGGTGACGATGCGCATGCGCTCGATCTTGGCCTTGTCACGGGTCTTGGTCTTGAGTTCGGCAAGGAAGTGCTCGTTGATCTCGTTGATGATTTCCATGTGGCGGGGCAGCAGTTCGGAGATCAGCTTGGCCGGCCAGACTTCCAGCGCCTCGGGCAGCAGGGTGTGGCAGGTGTAGTTGAAGGTCTTGGTGGTGATGGACCAGGCGGTGTCCCAGTCGTAGCCGTACTCGTCGATGAGGATGCGCATGAGCTCGGGGATGCCGATGACGGGGTGGGTGTCGTTGAGCTGGAAGGTGATCTTGCTCGGGAAGGTGGTCAGGTCGGGCTTGCTCTGGCCGGGGTAGAACACGCGGATGGCGTCGTGCAGGGACGCGGCCACGAAGAAGTACTGCTGTTCGAGGCGCAGCGCCTTGCCCTGCGGGGTGGAATCCTCCGGGTAGAGAATCTTGGAGATGTTCTCGGCCTTGACCTGCGGCTTGACGGCGTCGAGGTATTCGGACTTGTTGAAGGTGAGCAGGTCGAATTCGTCGTAGCTCTTGGCGCTCCACAGGCGCAGCGTGTTGACGCGGCCGGATGCGTAGCCGGGGACCATGTAGTCGACGGGCACGGCGCGCACGGACCAGGCCGGCTTCCAGACCTTCTTGCCGTTCTCTTCGACGACTTCGCCGCCGAAGGAGACCTTCTGGGAACGGTTGTAGTCGATGTGGCCCCAGGGCTCTTCGTTGGTCAGCCAGTAGTCAGGCTTCTCGATCTGCTTGCCGTCCTTGTCGAAGGCCTGCTCGAAGATGCCGTACTTGTACTGGATGCCGTAACCGAACGCGGGCACGCCGAGGGACGCGAGCGAGTCGATGAAGCAGGCGGCGAGACGGCCGAGGCCGCCGTTGCCGAGGCCCGGCTCGTGTTCGACGTCGATGACGTCCTGCGGCTCGAAGCCCAGGTCCTTGACGGCTTCGTTGAACTGGTCGATCATGCCGGCGTTGAGCAGTGCGTTACGCAGCTGCTTGCCCATGAGGAACTCGGCGGACAGGTATCCGACGGCCTTGGTGTTGCCATTGACCATGTCCTGCTGGGTCTTGAACCATGCGTCCTGCAGGTAGTGGCGGACCACCAGCGAGGAGGCGACGTACACGTCGGCGGGGGTGGCCTGCTCGACGGTGACGCCTTGGCTGTACTTCAGCTGTTCGCGGATGCCGTCCGCGAACTCGGCGGTCGTGACAGGCGACTTGGGTGCAGTGATTTCAGTCATGTCTGACTCTCTTTCCGGATTATGCTTCCTGTGTTATTATGCGACGGCTTGGTGACCACGCCAATAAGTTCCGGTGAACGCTGCGTAACGTCATGCAATCGTTTGCAGAAACATGAAATATCATACAGGATTTGCCATAGATACGCCAAATCGGCTATATATCAACCACATTTTGAGACGACAGAAAACGTTGCCACGTTGGAAAACAACGTATTGCAACACCTGATGAAAGCCCGATGAAACACTTTTGCAAAGATGCAAAGCATCCGAAACCGCACCGAGAACCGCCGGCCGATGCGAAAAGGCAATCGTCACCCCTAGAGGCACAATGGAGTCATGGCCGCAATTCGAGAACGAGACATACCCGCGGGCGAGCGCGCGTGGCAGCAGTGGAACGACGCAGCGCAGCGACTGCGCGAGGACGGGGCGGACTCGGAGTCCCTGATGCCGGCGCTGCCCCGACCGACATGGGCGATGGCGGTGCGATACACCTTATATCTGCTGGAGCGCAAGGCGCCCGGCCCCGGCGTGGAAGTGCGAGTCGCACCATGGGGAGCCGTGAAGATCCTGGATGGCCCGGCGTCCGACCCGCACAATCTCACGCCACCCGATGTCATCGAGCTCGACCCCGAGGTGTGGCTCCGTCTCGCCGCCGGCATCACCACATGGTCCCAAGAGAAGGACGCGGGGCGCATCACCGCCGTCGGCGAGCGCGACGACCTGAGCGACCTGCTGCCGCTCTGACCGGCCGCGGGCGCCCGTACTTACCGGCCTTCCGGCATGGGCGGCACCGTCGGGCTGCCGCCCATGCCGACGCACGACAATGCATCTGCCACCCGCGGCGCCTACTCCTTGACGTAATACTGCGCCTGCGCATGCCACAACTCGTAGTACTTGCCGTTTTCGTCGGCCACGAGCTGGTCGTGCGTGCCATACTGGACGATCGCGCCATGGTCGAACACGGCGATGTCGTTGAACTTCGCATAGATCTCCGCCTCGGCGATCGGGGCAAGCGCGGCGGTCGGCTCGTCGAGCACGATGAACGGCGCATCCTGGTAGAGCGCACGGGCGATGGCGATCTTCTGCGCCTCGCCGCCCGAGACTTCCACGCCGTTCTTGTCGAGCTCCTTGTACAGGGGCGTGTCAAGTCCGTCCGGCAGCGTCTTCAACCGGTCGCCGAAGCCGGCCTTACTCAGGCAGTCCATTACGCGCTCACTGCCGTAGTGCGCACCGGCCGCCACGTTCTGGCCGAGCGGCAGGGCGAACAGCCGGAAGTCCTGGAACACCACGGCGAAGATGCGCATGTATTCGTCGTAGCGGTATTTGCGGATGTCGATGCCGTTGAGCAGGATTTGCCCTTCGATCGGGTCGTAGAGCCGGCACAGCAGATTGATGAACGTGGTCTTGCCGCTGCCGTTCATGCCCACTACCGCAAGACGGGAGCCGACTTTGAACTTCAGGTTGACGTGCCGCAACGCCCCACACGTCCTCGAGCGCGTTTGGGTAGCGGAACGAGACGTCGCGGAACTCCACGTCGTACTGGCGGTCGGCGCGCTTCTCGGTGGTCAAGTTGTGTGTTTCTGCAAGTTGGTGTCCACAGTATGGGCACTATTTTTCAGCAGCGTAGGCGGCTGGTTTCCAGCAGAAACTGCGCCGTCGGAACCCGCCGCCCTTTTCTTCCCGGCTATCTGGTCATGAGGGCGTGCTCGCTACGGTAGGAGCCTCCTCGAATCCGGTGAGCCTTCCGTGGTGCACGGTGCGGTCGATCGGCATGTAGCCGAACTCGTCGATGACCGGGAGCCTCGCCCTGGCGATCGGCCGGAGCTCCGCGTCGAGCCGCCCCCGTTTCGCGCGGCGCAGCCGCATGAGCAGCCCGGTCGCGGTGAAGAACCCGACCGGTATCGCGCGCATGCACGCGAGCCTGCCCAACGCGACCGCGAGATGCGTCTTGCCGGTGCCGACGGGCCCGTAGAGCACGAGATTGAATTGACACGCCATTCTGGACTACTTCAATTTGGCAAAACACACATCAGCACGGTGTACACCACCCAGGTCAGGGAACACGGCATGCTTCCCTCGACCGGCACGGTCGGCGACTCGTACGACAACGCCATGACCGAATACGCCGACGACACATACAAGACCGAGCTGGTGTGGCGGCGCAAGCCATTCGCCGACCTGGCCGAGCCAGAATTGGCGACGTTCCGGTGGGTCTCGTGGTGGAACTCGAAGCGTCTCCACCAGTCGCTGGGCTGCAGGACACCGGAACAGATCGAAACCGAGTATCATGCAAACCAAGCGGCACAAGCCGTCTCACAATAAAAGGGGAACAGAAATCAGGCCACTTCAGGCAGCCTCATCGCGCTCGTCATGCTCCGCTGCGACGGACTCGACATACACCTACCACAACCAAGAACCTAACCCACGAAAACAGCAGAAGCCCCTCAACTCTTCAATTCCACTACAAAGGTCACATCACGGCATACGCACGCCGACGCGCGTATGCGTGCACGACTCCAGCAACGAGCCGTACCCGCCGTTAGATGGCAGGCTTCAGTATCGTGACGCCATGCGTTAGCGTCACCATGCAACGATAGGAACACACTATTCAATAGTGCATCATGAAAGCGTGACGTTGCCCTTGCGCAGGTGCCGTAAGACTCCGCGGACAAAGCAATGAGGCTTCCCCCGTGAGAAGGGAAGCCTCATATTCCATTCATTCTATTCAGCGATGATGACGCCGAATCACCGATCATCCTTTGGGAACAGCGCGTCGAAGGCATGTTCCATCACGGACTTACGGCGGATCACACCGACGAGTCTGCCATCACCATCCACCACCGGCAGTTTCTTGAACTGCTTCTTGGCGAGGATTCGGGCCACCTCTCCAACATGCTGGTCGGGCGTGGCGGCAACGACCTTACGCGTGGCGATGTCCATCACCTTCTTGCCGGAGAGCGCCTGCACCTTGGAGGCCACGGTTTCGTCGTCGAACACCACCATCGTCGAACCGGTGCCGGTGGAAACCGTACGGGATTCATAGGTGGCAATCGATTTCATGACATCGCCGTCGCTGACGAAGCCGACGAGCCTGCCATCGCCGTTCACCACGGGAAGGCTGGAGACGTTGAGGCGGATGAACTCGCGCACCACATGCGTGATGTCATCGCTGTCCAGGCAGCTGTAGGGCTGATCGTCCATGATCCCGCCGATGGACTGTTCCTGGGCCTGCTTGAACAGGGAGGAGGCGGGAGCCACGTATGCGCCGGCGTAGTGATGCTCGGCGGGCTGGCCTTCAGTGGTTTCGGCCGCGACTTCGGCGGAGGCTTGCGCCTCGTAGGCCTTGGCGTTGCGTGCGGCCTTCTCCTTGGCACGGCTGGTGACGGTGAAGATGCAGATGATCAGGGCGACCAGCGAGATGGCGGCGCACAGCAGGTAGGAGAACGCGATGCCGCTGGCCGTGGCGGACTTCACACCCTGGGACATGTGCGAGGCGGTCACGGATGTTTCTGCGGTGACCAGAAGCGAGGTCGCAATGGCTGCCGCGATCTGGCGGCCGGTGTTGGCGATGGCGTTGCCATGGGCGATCATGTCGTTCGGCAAAGCGTTGACGCCCCAAGTGTTGATCGGCATGTTGGCGATAGCCTGACCGGATGCCTGCAATGCGCAGAACACGGCGACAAACAGCACTGATGTCCTGGTGTTGATGGTGCCGAGAAGACCAAGAGAGATGGTCATGAGCGCAAGGCCGCCGATGCCCACGCCGCGCGGGCCGAATTTGTCGAATGCGGCACCGGCGACCGGACTCAGGATGATGCCGACCGCCGCGGCGGGCAGCATGACCATGCCGGTGACGGTGGCGGATTGGCCGAGCACATTCTGGATGAAGATAGGCAACGTCACGTTGGTTGCGGCGACTGCGGCGTTGATCAGAGTGACCAGAATCGCGGAGTTGCGGAAGTTGCGGGTGGCAAGGGTGTCAACGCGCAACAATGGCTCATCGAGCTTGACTTGCTTGTATACGAATGCGACGAAGGCCACAAGACCAACGACGATTGAGGTAATGACGACCGGACTGGCCCATCCCATCGTGGAAGCGGACGAGAAGCCATAGAGCAGGCCACCGAACGCGATGGTCGAAAGGATCACGGACAGGACGTTGAGCTTTGGGTTCTTCAACTCGCTGACGTTCTTGAGCATCATCGTGCCTCCGACAAGGATGACCAGTGCCACGACTGCGATGCCAATGAACATCGGGCGCCATCCGAAACTGTCAATCACCAGACCACCGACAACCGGGCCGATAGCCGGGCCGGCGGCCATGACGATACCGGCCATGCCCATGGCGGTGCCGCGCTTATCCGGCGGATAGACGAGCATCGGCACTACGGCGACCAATGGCAACAGCACGCCGGAGCCGGCGGATTGCAGTATGCGTCCGACGAGCAACAGCATGAAATTCGGCGCGACGGCACACAGCAGTGTGCCGACCATGAAAGTGGCAAGAGCTCCGGCGAAGAGCTTTCGGGTGGAGAATTTATCAATCAGATAGCCTGAAATCGGCACCATGATGCCCGAGACCAGCATGTAGACGCTGGTCACCCACTGCACGGTGCCGGTGGTGATATTGAAATCACGCATCAGTGCCGGCAAGGCCGGTGACATGACGGTCTGGTTGAGCAGCGCGATGAACGAGCCGACGACGATCACGCCCACGACGATGAATCGGGCGTGCGAATCAATAGGCTTTACGGAACTGGCGGCGGACCCGGATTCCGCGGTTTTCTGTGAGGTCACAGCATTTCCTTCTGTTGGTAACGGCATGTGTGGGCGATCCGGCCCCATACTTGTGTCAAGACGCGGGGACACCGATGAGTCCGGGGTAAAGGAAAAGCCGCCATCCGTTCCGCATTCATATACGGCAAACGATTCGCGGCTTTGCGTAAGTTGATGGCTATGGTGAGCGATTCATGCGACGTCGACTGCGGATGGGCCATCGGTACATCCCGGCATAAGGCGTGTCCCCGCTACACCAGCATCGAGAATAGGGCCATTTGTGGATTGGCAAACAGAACATTGCCGACGAACGACCCACGGCAGGCGTGTGCGATGAACATCGCGTAGCGATACAGGTTCATGGCATCTCCTTGATGGGTCTTCGTACGGCAGACATCGAGAAGCCTATCATCATTCAGATCGACGGTGAAACCCACGCATGCCCGACAATACACAAAATCTTTACAAAAGGATTGGGCTTACCGCATACGATCCGCCTGGGTAGCGGTCCGAGGATGAATCAGGGGCGAGCCAAGGGTTGCGTCTCGTGTTTCCGTCATGATGTCTGGCAAAATAGTGAAGCCGGACATGCGAGGCATCGACCGGAATCGGAAAGGGGCAAATCATGCGAGTTCTCGGCAATATCCTGTGGATCATTCTTGGCGGGTTGGCCATCGCAATCGGATGGGCATTGGTGGGACTGATTCTATGCATCTCCATCATCGGCATCCCGTTCGGCCTCCAGTCGTTCAAGATGGCCAAGCTTGCGCCCTGGCCATTCGGAGCGGAAATCGCCAACCTGTAGATTCCAAATACTACAAAGCCGCCAAAGCAACCCTTGACGAGGCGGTCACCGACGTCAACAATTGGATTGATCAGCAAGCCGCCAAGGCCGAATAATAAAACACACATTATGCTGCCGCAGCAGCCAGTCCTTGCAGAACAATGTCATGACAAAGGCCCGAGAAGACGACTTCTCAGGCCTTATCCGTGCCGCTCCTCAGTCGCTTGTAGCGACAGCTCCCCTCAAAGAGGGGAGCCAGAGAAACACTTACTTCGAGATGTTGAACTTGAACTCGGCGTCTTACCGGTCTTCTTCGTCCTGCCTTGCCGCGGATATTCAATCGCATCGCAGGGGTGCATAGCCATAAAGCGATTCCACAAACTGGCTTATAGATGGCAGATTCGGAAGGCTGACCGGAGGCATCTCGCCTATGTATGGCAGTTCATTCCAGAAAAACCGCAGTTAGAGGGTACACAATTACCCCCTAACCGGTCTGTCACAAAAACGAGCTGCCACATATAAGCGAAATACGTCCGGACGAACGCCAGAATCTGCCATATATAAGACCACCTGTCAGAAATCTAATTCAAGCCGATCAGCAAACCACCATTACATTACCCTTGATTTGGTGTACATACAACACCTTAGTTATCCTTGATTTGGTGTATAAATAGCACTTCGCCTACCCTTGATTTGGTGTATAATTAAGCATGTTATTACCCTTGATTTGGTGTATCTACGACGGTGAGACATGGAAACTTTCGAACGAAAAGCGTACGAAGAACTGGCTTCCTGGAAGGATTCTTCCCAAGGAAGCACAGCCCTGCTCATCGAGGGCGCATGGCGCGTCGGGAAAAGCACCATCGCGGAGGAATTCGGACGACGGAACTATGCGTCGTATATGCTCGTCGACTTCTCGAAAGCCCCCGATGACGTGCTGGGCTACTTCGTCGACCTGCGCAACGACCTCGACGCGTTCTTCATGTACCTGTCATCCTTCTACGGAGTGGAACTGCACAGGAGGGATAGCCTCATCATTTTCGACGAGGTGCAGCTGTACCCGAAGGCCCGCGAGGCCATCAAGCAGCTGGTGGCTGACGGGCGTTACGACTACATCGAGACAGGCTCGCTCGTCTCCATCCGCGAGAACGTCAAGGACATCCTCATTCCATCAGAGGAGGAGTCGATCCGCCTGAATCCCATGGATTTCGATGAATTCCTCTGGGCTTTGGGAGAAAAGCCACTGTCCACGCTCATCGCGGACTCGTTCAAGAAGCGCAGGCCGCTCCCCGATTCGCTGCACAGGAAAGCCATGCGGCTATTCCGTGAATACATGCTGGTCGGAGGCATGCCCCAGGCTGTGTCGAAGTACGTCGAGACCCATGATTTCAGCAAAGTCGACAACGTCAAACGGAACATCCTCCGACTGTACAGGCAGGACATCTCCAAGCATGGCGGCAGCGACCGGATACGCATCACGCGCATCTTCGACAACCTGGTGGGTCAGCTTTCCAAGAAGGAGAAGAAGTTCAACATCACATCGCTGGGAGAGAAAGCGAAAACCCGCGATTACGAGGACGCCTTCTTCTGGCTTTCCGATGCGTTCATTACCAACGACTGTTTCAATTCCACCGATCCGAGCGTGGGCTTGAGCATTAGCGAGGACCATTCGACGGTCAAATGCTACGCCGCCGATACAGGGCTTCTCACTACGCTCGCCCTGGCCGACTCGGAACAGACCGGAAGCAACCTGTACCGGGACATCCTCCTAGAACGCATCGAGATCAACGAGGGCATGCTCGCGGAGAACGTCGTTGCACAGCTTCTCCGGGTCAACGGGCACCGGCTGTTCTTCTATTCGCGCAGCGATCGCGACGACCCGTCGAACCGCATGGAGATCGACTTCCTCATCGTCGAACCGTACGAGAACGCGGCAATGAAGTACAGGGTCAGCCCCATCGAGGTCAAGTCATCGAAACGCTACCGCACGGTCTCGTTAGACAAATTCAAGGCAAAATTCGATAAGAAGGTCGGCACCAGATACGTGCTGCATCCGAAACCGCTGGTTGTGGAAAATGACGTGGTCAAACTGCCGATCTACATGGCGGGACTGCTGTAGAAGGCTTCATGCAGACAGCGCTTTTTGGTGCACTACCAGCGAATGACGCCCAACCCCGTTGTCTATTTGTAAGTGCAACGCCTTCGTCAGAGTTGTAAGTCTGGCCTGTCTCTTATACACATCTGAC